>ERZ1066121.633-NODE-633-length-30764-cov-9.756293_pt1 | contig 30764 bp, 32 predicted proteins | sample MGYA00382768_ERZ1066121 | MGnify/ENA primary metagenome ERZ1066121 (study PRJEB33369, sample SAMEA5778351) | biofilm metagenome | biome: Industrial cooling water; feature: Water cooling tower basin; material: Biofilm | place: United Arab Emirates | collected...
TGAGTTTCAGCAGCTTCAGCTTCACTATCATTTAATTTTGCAATAAAAGCTGCCTCATAGCGTCTTTTTCTCCAAGCTTCAGCTAGATTCGAGCAAACAGAGCGTGAAGAGCGACGAATTTGGCTGGTTAAAGCCAACTTTTCGTCCGGAGGAAAATTTTTGGATAACTCAAAAATTTTCATTGACACGGAATAAGCAATTTTATAAATCGCCAAATCTTTATGCTCTTTTATTGCATTTCTAACTATGTTCCCTTGGCTTTGCTGCATTCAAAGTATCAATAGCCTCCAAGACAGTTCTCTTTATTATAAGTCTTGACTTGGACGCTTGCACTTAAAAACGGTGACTCAAAGTTTATCTGGTAAGGGTTGAGCTAGCTTCCATCCTAAAAAGATGGATTCAAATTGCCTCAATCCGCGAATTAAGGTAACCATCCCAGGTGCCCTTTGAGAACTATAACCAGACCAACCGCCAAGTCTGGCAATAAACCAAGTTGCAGAAGGTAAGGAAGCAGGAGGATAAGGGTTTTGCTGTTTGCGTGTTGTGCCTTCCAAAGTTGAAGAAAGCTCAGATAAACATTGCTGTTGTAATTCTGAAAATGAAAGCTTGATCTGGTAAATCGGGATTTTCTCGCCCTTCTACCATTTGCAGAACTCGTAAAGCAATTGATAAAGCTAGAACAGTAAGCTTTTTTATCGTAGAAACAGATTCAATCTGTGTAGCCTAAATATTTAACCCAGCTTTTTTTAGAGTTGCGAACAATTGTTCAATGCGCCATCGCCATTTATACCACTTAATGACTTGGAGTGCAAGTTCTGCGACAGACAACGGTATGTGTTGTTAGTAATCGCCAATGAATTGGTTGAGTGTCTGTGGGTGGATTTACCTCTACAGCTTCAACAGCATAAAGAGTAACGCTCGACGGATAATCAAAAGCGTTTAATTTTTCAGGACGTTGAATTTGTACTCTTGCACGGCGAACCATAACCAATGCTTCTCGTGCTGCACAGTTAGTACGTGCATCGGCAGGTACATTAATAATATAAGTACCCTCAATCGGCTGTTGGCTTAAATATTCATATAGTAATACAGATTTATCTAATAAGCGACGGTTTTGGCAAGACCTTACCAATACATGATTTTGTTGATTTGGCACAGTCGCAAATTCTTCAAATACATCACTCTCACGGTCGCCAATATGAGTTGTCATTGTAGCACCACCGCCAACTAGACACTGCTGACAATGCTTAGAGCTGATAACAGCCATTTATAAGATTCTTTATCTTCTATCTCTAACTTTTGGTAATTTATGAGCCTGTTTTGAAGCATGGTCTACATCTCGACTCCACAGTTGAACCGTACTTAATCCAACTGGAAAACCGTTTTGTGCATCTAACACTAATGTTGGATGAATGAAAAACCCAATATCTTTATTATTACCAACAACACCTAGCTCTTCTAGCTTTAACCTACCAGCATGAGACTGTAGGTTAACTTCGCTGCTATCACTTATTGCCAGAACGTGCTTTCCTTCAACCTGTAAACAGCAGTGGTCACGCTCGACTACGTATTAACTCAGATACTGTCACGCTTGAATTCTCCAAAAAACGATAGTACCCTATCTGTTCAGCTCGATTTCGACTTATTTGTCGAATATTTACAGACTGGTATTGCAGCATCGAATTATACAATGCCGCCCCCTTTTTTCCAACCTTTTATCTCCAAATGCGGTTGCCTGAATGTTTTGAGCGTGAACCATAATCGGGTTATCCATCGAAAATACCTCTCTAAAAAACCTGATATTAACTAGTTTACTTTCAATACTGCTCTCAATAGCTCCCAAGCTCGACAAATAAATTAAGCAGTTGCCAAGAGCTAAAGAAAGTGACAGAAAAACTTGAGTAAACCACACCTCAAGAGCCTCCCTGCTCCCCTGCCCCCGATGCTCTTGAGTTGTGTGTACACGACAGCTTATTAAGGGGGGCTTTAAGTCCTCTTTTTCCATCCTTAATAAAAGGTGGCTTTAAATCCTCTTTCCCCCCCTTATTAAGGGGGGTTAGGGGGGATTAGTTTGCCAATAAAAGCTTAAAAAGTAGTAATTAAATACCTATAAATCTTGTTTGTAGGTGGTTGAAAAATCACTCAATATCAACAAGCAAATTATGGGTTACTGCTACCTAATCCACTTCTCACAAAAAATTGGCAATTTAGACAACTCCAAAGGTTCCGCAGCACATTACTTAGGTTACACCAATAGAAGCTTAAAACAACGATTAAAAGAACATCGAAACGGGTCAGGCGCCAAAATTACTCGTGCCGTAGTGCAAGATTACAAATACGATTTACAACTAGTTCGTTACTGGTCTAATTGTACTAAAGAAACAGAACGACAATTAAAAAAACGCCATAGTCCTGTGAGCTTTTGTCCGCTTTGCAACCCTACAACTTTGAATAAATCACTCATTAAAACTAGTAAGTAAGTTAGAACTTGAATGTAAGCTTGCTTCAGCCGCTGCACGTACAACTCGATTAGTATCTTTAGTTAAACGTTGGCGGATTAACTCAGGTGTACTAGGGTTAGACGCAATTGCATATCGTTCCAGCCAACTAAGGGAGCGAGAGATTTTAGCTAAAATTCCTACAGGTGCTTTTGGGTTTAACAAAACAGTTAAGCGACTAGATGCAGGTATAGTTTTTTCCCATTTTTCAAGCAACTTAGTTTCAGAAATAAGGCTGGCTTCTAGCTCACCTAATTTGTAGTATGGAGAAGATTCCCAACATTCTAAAATATAATCATCACTGCAAGGATTCATTGCAGCCGCTTTTTGAACGTCCTTATTTTCATGCTTCAATAATTCTTCTAAAAGCTGTTGCGGCGCATAAAGTGAGCTAGCAATTATTTTTAATACTTCTATATTTGCAATTCCTCCTTTTGATTTATCCAGAATATCAAGTCCCCATGCTTCCAAAATATACTTTGGAGTATTTGGATTTTCAGCCGCTGCATAACGAATTGAATCTGTACTAATGTTTACTAATATTAACTTTTTTAAAAAACTTTCGCCTAACTTTGGATGGCGAGCAATCGCTTTTCTTTGTAATATATCTGTCTGACGTGAAAATAACGTTTCTAAATAACTACTTGAAACATGCGGATTAATAACACCGAACTCCTCAATCCCAAAAGTTAAACTATATGTTACATTCCTCTCTCGAAATTTATTTAGGAAATCTATAACAAGCTTTTTAGGGGTTTTAGGATTATTTGCTATTCCTATAAGAACGTTATAATCAGCACTCCGATGCTTTAAACCTCCTCTTAAATGCTCTCTTGCTAACTTTTCTAATACTTCAACTGGAGTATTAAAGTTTAAAACTATTGCTCTGTGAACAGCATTCTTCACACGTTTATCTGTGGCTAGTTTCTCAATAATATAAGCCGGTGTTCTAGGATTGCTAGCAATTGCTTCATCAACTTTATCATGTTTATACATGTTAATTATTTCTTCAAGCAATTCTGCTGTAACGTTTGGGTTATTAGCTATATGTATTCCAAGCTTATTACTATAATTGCCAGGTCTTCTTAACAGCGTTGCTAAGATATTACTTGGTGTATTTGGATTGCCCGCAAGTGCCCAAGCAATACTATAAGCAGTTGATTCTGAAATTTTTTCAAGAAGGTGTGTAGGTGTATTAGGGTATTTTGCTGCTTTCTCTCGGTTTTTTAAATTTTTGGAATTAGCCAATTTTTCTAAATCACTTTCTTTTATCTCAGTAACATCTTTCTCATATACCAAATTTTTCATTAAATAATTTGGGATATCTTTAGATAATTCCTTAATATGCTGTAAAATCAAACTAATTGATTCATCAAAATTTTCAAAAGAATCTTTAAATACATTATTTATAGCTTTTTGCGCTATTTCCTCCCAATTATTACGTTCAGAGTTATCATAACTAATATGTAACTGTGCCGCCTCAGATACACGGGTATTCTGATTTTTTGTTAAATCGTCAATAATTATTTTTGGCGTTTGAGAATTCATTATAACTGCCAATTTTACAGATGATGATGGGTAATTAACAGCATATTCTAAAACTGAATCTGGTACAATTGACCGCTTAACAAGGCTGCATAAAATGGTGGAAACATCTTCTGCTAGTAAATCAGGAGTTTCTAATAGTAATAAGTCAATCGCAGGATTCTGAAACAACTGTCTAGGAAGTTGCCTTCCTATCACCTTCAGTAAGAATGGTGGCGTGTTAGGATTCATCACAAGATTTTGTCGCACTATGGAATCAGGATGAGATTGCAGCGACTGTAAAACATCTGGATTTGCACTTGGATTTTGTGCCACTACCCTTGCTAACTTTATGCTCATATTAGCAAGCTCGCGTAAACGCTCAGGTGGAGTGTTTTCACTTGCAGCTTCCTGAACAAATCTTTCCTGCTCCCAATCCATATGTAAAAATTTTATAGTTTATAAATACTAATAAGAAAATTATATTCTACTTTTATCGGGGGTGAAAAATTTAAATAGGTATACAAAGTATGCAAGTTACCTGGAATTTCACTTACACCGAGGATATCATTCCACCACGCTGCCGTAAACCAAGACCAGAAAAATTTGAAGGACAATTTACTGTTGAAGTACCCTCATTAACCGAAATAGAGGCGCCTGTAGCCATCATCGAAACTGACCACGATGCCTCACCTGATGTACCAGGAGGCAAGCGCTGTACAAGGGTTCGTCAATACCGTTGGTACAACAATCAACTTTGGTGCGACCATCAAATCGACCCTTTTAGAGATATTCCGTGTGAGCCAATTCAATCAATATCAAACGGTTGTGGTAGTCCTTATCAATCTCTAGCTCAACATCAAGAACTAGCTAAACGGTGGGCAGCATCCAGAATTATAGTCAATGGTATTGCACACCAACCTCTAAAAGGAGAACCTAGATTACTAATTATGCGTGGCTTCTTCAAAGGCGAATATTACGTATCACTACAAAGACACTTTGATTACGACACACCGAGATTCAAATTTAGCGAGTTCTACAGAATAGACCAAATGAAACAAGCAATAGCTGACTGCTACAAATGGGTGTCTAAATTTGAACGAGATGACGACAAAGTAAAGTTATCCATACCCTGTAGCTATAAAATTTTAATCCCAGAAGCTCTACGTCTTAACCCCCAAGCCGACCAAGCAGCAGCAGACGAAGAAAGATTTCAATCCGACTTACAAAAACTTCTCACCAACACCAAAATCCTATTTATCAATGACTCCGACCGTCACCGCGCGCTAAAAGAAGCCCTCACAAAATTCACAGCATAACCCCAAAACTCCCTCTCTGTGTTCTCTGCGTCTCTGTGGTAATAAAATCTTCACCACAGAGGCACAGAGAACACAGAGTTAGAAAACAAGATTCTTGTATTCAAGATTATATTTTACCCCTCCCTACAAAATGCAAAACCCCACAGGTATCAAAATAATCGTCAACTCTCAAAATACAGATAAAGTCCTTCTTGATTCTGTTATTGAAGGTACCCAAATTATCAGTATTAGATACTTTCTCCAATCTCTAGATGGAACAGATAAAACCTTCATTCAAACTGTAATTCAAGCTAACAACATTAGTTTTAAAATGGAAGACGAGCTAGAAAATTTACTAAGCGAAGGCGCCTTTTACATCGACCAAGGACAGTTAAAAATGAAGCTCCTTCGCCCTGGATACCAAGAAAAACCTGAAGAAAAAATATTATCCACCCTGTAAAGAATTTTGTTAGCGTTGGCACGCCATTTATCTATACGTGAGGGCGTTCGCGCCACCCCTCACACACCCAGGCGTGCTGCTGGCTTCTTCATTTTACGGGAGAAAACATGGTCATCAAAAATTGGCGAGGTGTCACATTGAACTTCATACACCTCACCCAATTTTTGAGACAGCAAGTGTCGTAGGGCGACTTTCGCGGCATCAATGTCCTGTTGGTCATTTATTCCACGTTCGCCCCACTCGCTTGCTGCACCAAGTGCGGCACCCAAAATCTCTGTAGCGATTTTGACCGCACTAGGCGCCATGTTTTCCCCCGTAAACCCCCAACGTCAGCAGCAGTAAAAGGAGAATAACTCAAAGAAACCGGGTTTCTTCAACACTAAGTACGACAAATATCGAAATTAAACCAAAAGAAACCCGGTTTCTCAACATCATTACTAACTCTCAATACCACAAACTCACACCTTCGGAATTATCTAATTTCCGGAGGCTTTTTCATCCCATCAAAAATAAAAAAGTAAAAAAATAGAAAAGTAAAAAATTAATGGGGTGAAAAATCAATAATTCAATATACCAAGGAGAAACAAATGCCGAAACCTAACTTAACCCGCAAATATGACCCTAAATGCTTACTAGCAGCCAAAAAATCCAGAGAAATCGAATCCACTGTCAAAAAGCTTCGCTATGAATTCAACGCTTACTATTACGGCGGACTCAAACTATGGTGGGGCTTACGAAAAATGGAAATTAAAGCTGAACACTACGAATCCGGCGCCTATCAAGATTACCAAGTATCCAAAGGAAAATTTGATGCAACAGGCGAATGGATAACTGCAACATACGACGAAGAGCGCCGTTTCGCTGAAGTTTGGAAACCCGAATGGGAAGATTTTATCAAAATGTACTGGGAAAGTTTTGGTAACGGTATTATAGCCATGCCCGAAATAGATACCGAATTAAACACCGAAATCAAACTTCGCGGTAAAAGCGAAATAGATCTTTTAATTGAAAGAACCCGCGAAATTTTAGAGTTCTTTGCAGAAGAATTTACAGACCTACTTGTAAGCAAGCGCTCTCGAATGGCGCCGACTGAGCAAGTCAAACAAGCACTACAACAGTGGAACCGCCAAGACAAAGAAACAGTTGCAAATGCAATTGAAGAAAGAGTCAGTCTTGAACACGCAGAAACACTCATGTCCAAACAATACATCCAAGACCCAGATGAAGAACCTTGCGATGACGAAGAATTAAGCGACTTAGAAATCAACTGTAAAGCCCCTAATCATGCTTCACAAATAATCCAAATTATTCACAAGCAAACCGAAAAACTAGTAGAAGCTAACTCAACACCTCCAGAGATCAAAGTTGGTTTGCACTCAAACAATCTTAACTCCAAAAAACCTCGTAAAAACTCACGTTCTGCAAAACAAGTTGAAGCAGAAGCTTTCCTCAAACAACACGGTATAGACCCAGATGGAGAAATAGAAGGTGTAGCAGTTGTAAATCACACTAAAAAACATCAAGCTACAACCGAAGATGAACTTGATATAAATGAAGAAATTCCGTTTTAAATGAAGCTTGCTCAATTATGCCAAAGTTATCTTGTACTACTTAGCTTTGGCATATAACTCTAAATTTGTATTCCATAATCGTCTAAATTGTGATTTGATGCTCTTGAGTTAAACACATCGCTATACCTTTTTCGTAATAAGCTGCTTCATTGATAAAAGTTGGATAGACGATAGAGTCTCCTTCGTAGGAAATTGTTTGACCATCCAATGTCAATAACATCGGGTAATTAGGATACAAAACTTGATAATCTTTGAATTCAAGTTGAGGATGAATCATAGCCTGAATTTCTCCGTGTTCGTTTCTTGGAAAATAAACTGCTTCAATATATTCGTAAAGGGTAAGTGTATTTTGTTTAGATGGAATTTCTCCGATGTTATACTTTTCTAAATAATCTAAAATAGCGTAAACAAGGGCTTCATTTTTTAGAAAAATGTCAGCTTTCAAAACACCTTGAGGAACAGCACCAACCTCAACACAAAGGCTTGATTTACCAAGCGCGCGCAATGGAAGAAGATTTGGGCTAGGATATAAGTCTCCAAAACTATAAATTTTAACTTCAGAATTAACAGAACTGAGGTAGGCAGCTAGCTGCAAACTGAATAAATCATCATTGTCCACAATCAGCGTCAAGCCCATGTTAGTGGTTGTACTGTGTACATCAAAAATAAAATCAATCGGGTTTTCACTATTGGGTCCAAACATTTGATCAATTTCTTTAGCTCGTAAATCCTCGTAACATGAAAGTGTTGTATCCTGTAAATCAAGACGAGAAAAGCAATGATTGAGGTCTCGTGAAATGTATCGTCTTACTTCTGTAAATGCTCTAGGATTAGCAAACAACGTTAATGTTTTAAAACTTTCGCGACGAATTAATTCAGGGAACTGTTGGAACTTTTTTATCAAATATGCTCCAGTAAACTCGTTCCCATGAGTTCCGCCTACAATCAACACTCGATTCAGCTTGCTGTTACTCTTCATTCTTGGCTCTCCAACTGGTAATGGATATGCTCATTTTATGTATTATAATGTATTACAAGTAACGACTCTTGGATATTGTAGATGCCTACAATTCAGACTTTAAAACCTGGTGATGAAGAGGCTCTTGAGGAGTTTCTAGTACAACATGCTAGTACCTCAATGTTCCTGCGGTCAAATTCCCATGCGGCTGGGCTACAAGATCATGGCGAAAGATTCCAGGGTACATATGTTGCAGCTATTGATTCGGGGCAAATTATCGCAGTTGCCGCACATTACTGGAATGGGATGCTAATTCCCCAAGCTCCTGTATACCTTGAGGAAGTGGTTAAAGCTGCTGTAACTCAATCTGGTAGAATGATTTCTGGAATCAGTGGCTCTGCGAATCAAGTTGAAGCTACAAGGGATATTTTAGGACTACTAGAAACACAAATATGCCTTTCCGAACGAGAAATTTTATTTTCTCTATCCCTCAGCAACTTAAATATTCCCGGCGCCTTAACAAATGGAGAAGTTCTGTGTCGGTTGCCTAAATCTTCTGAGTTACAATTGCTTGGTGATTGGTGTGCTGCTTTTTGTATAGAAGCGTTAGGGCAAACAAAGACACCAAAGTTACTATCTGAATGTCAACAAACTGTACAACGGCGCCAAGCTGACAAAGTTCATTTTTGTTTGATTAAAGAACACAAGCCTGTTTCTTACTGCACTTTCAACGCTCAATTACCTGATATTGTACAAATCGGTGGAGTTTGGACACCTCCAAAGAAGCGTGGTAATGGGTATGCAAAATGTGTTGTAGCTGGTGCATTATTACACGCGCGCTCTACTGGAGTAACGCAAGCTATTTTGTTTACTCCCAAAAACAACATAGCTGCCCAATCTGCTTATCAAGCCATTGGATTTGTGCCAACTGGGGAAGAATACGGCTTATTACTATTACATGATGCTGTTGCAGGTAGATAAATAAGAGCGTTCGGAAGTTATAAACTACACTAAGTAGGTGGGTGGAAATAAAGTACACTTGATTTGTTGCTGTTAAGAGCGCGAAAGCTTAACTACAAGCTAATTCCAGAGGTTTTTACATTTCGTTACATAGCGGTAAATTTTCCCGTTCACCTACTTAAACGCTCAACCTCACTTATAGTTAAAAGGAAGTCAAAAGTACAGTTACCATGATTAGACCCGCCACATTAAACGACAGAGATGCAATGACAAACGTATTTGCTGCTCTAAATTTATTTAATAACGATGAATTAAACTTTATGTCTAATTTAGTGGATGACTACTTTGATGGAACTTTGGGAGAGGGTCATTACTGGATAGTTAGTGATGATAATGTTATTACAAGTGCAGCATATTACGCTCCTGAATCTTTCGGACAAGATGTGTATAATCTGTATTTTATAGGCGTACTACCCAACCACCAAGGAAAGGGAACAGGCTCATCAATACTAAAATATGTAGAAAATCATCTCAAAGAACTTGGTCAAAGGTTACTACTAATTGAAACTTCTGGACTGCCAAACTTTGAAAAGACGAGACAGTTTTATCTAAAAAATAATTATGAAAAAGAAGCTACAATTCGGGAGTACTACAAAGAAGGGGACGATAAAATAGTTTTTAGAAAAAAGCTAACCATTTCATAGCTTTCAAACTACAGTGGCGCTAAAACTCATAGTAACTCTCTTAAAAAACGAGGTGTTGAAGGTTTGAAAATCATCGAAACAAAACGTTTAGCTTTGCGAAAATTGTCGATTGAAGATAGTCCGTTTATTCTTGAATTGTTAAATGACCCTTTGTGGTTACGGTTTATTGGTGACAAGGGCGTGAGAACCCTCGATGATGCTCGTGGTTATATCGTGAATGGTCCACTCTCGATGTACGAGCTATTAGGCTTCGGGCTGTATCTTACCGAGCTAAAGGATAGCCATACCCCCATTGGACTCTGCGGTTTGATCAAACGGGATTATTTAGAAGATGTGGATATTGGGTTTGCCTTTCTCCCACAGTTTAGAGGAAAAGGTTATGCTTATGAAGCTACTTTGGCTGTGATGGAGTATGGAAGGACGGTGTTAGGTCAAAAGCGCATTGTAGCAATAACTTCTACAGATAACGACGCTAGCACCAAGCTGCTCAATAAGTTAGGTTTGAAGTTTAAGGAAATAATTAGCTTGCCAGGTAATAATGAGCAAGTCATGTTGTTTACATCTAATGCCCAGTAAAGGGGTTATCGTTTAGTATTAATGTATTGTCGCAGACACCTTACGGAGGCGCCTGTTCCGTCTTTCATTGAAACTTGGATACCTACGCCATTCCCATTACCCTAATAAACAATCAAGTTATAACTATTTATCATCTTTATCACTTTCTGCTACTTGTCGCAATGCAAGAAAAGCCTCTTTTAACGCTTGGCTTACAGCGCTTTCAGATTCTACAAGCACCAATTGTTGATAGCATTCTAAAAAATCCATTCGCAACCGATGGAAAATATGTAAAAAATGACGTAAAAAGCTAATACAGTCAAGAATAACAAATTCAATTCCACCTGTCTGTTCATAAATTGAAAAAGCATATTGCTGGACAGCAGCCTCAATAACATCTGTAGTAATGAAAATATAGTTGTCTATTCTTTGGTTTGAATCTCTAATTTTTTGTAAAGCACGGTTAATGTCATTCACAGTTACTTTCTTATTTTTCATCTCATAGCAAGTAACTACATTTTCTTCGTTAAGTAAGGTAATTTCTATATCCCCCAGCGCTCCTGTTTGTTCATCTGCTGCGTTATGGCTCTTCAGAGATAAATAACGTTGCCCTAAATAAGTTGAGGCTGATTGGTAAGCAGCAGCTACAATTAAAACAGGCAATCGGCTAGAATTAGGACAGTTTAAATGTTGTTCAATCAATTTTATAATTGCTTCTGCTGATAACGGAATACCACCTGTAACTGTTCGTAGATTTGCTAGCAGACTAGATATTCTTTGTCTTTTTTCATCTCTAACAATCAGAAGATATCTGATAGTCTCCGCTAATAGGTCAGATGCTGAAACACGGCTACAGTAAACATCGTCAAGCAGTTGGAGAACAGTTTTGTAGAGAACAGGAGGTCTACCAACCAAATTAACATCGGTTGTTAAAATTATGTTTCGATTGCGTAGCGCTGGTGTTAAAAATGCCGTAGTTGGATTACATGGAAATTCATGCTGATTAATAAAATTTGTAATATAAGCTTCATCATAAGTACGACCTGAATAACAGTCGTCACCACCAATTTCTGTATAAGGTTTTCGAATATCTAAGTTTGGTCTATGAACTTTTGCTAACAAACAAGCTAATAATAACCTTGCACCTGCTCGATTTTGAGGATTACGGCAAACAAATTCTACATTTGCTTCTATCGTACTATCTTCGATAAAAGATTGAGTTAAACTATTGATAACTCTCCCAAAAACTAAATCAAGGATAGCTGTTGGTGTTGACATTCAATTTCTACCTTTTTTGATTTAGCTGTATTTGTTTGTTGAGAACAAGTATCAATATCATAATTAATCCATAACACTTCAGTTCGCAGCCCTTTTGTCGAATGGCAAACTTTTTCAGGCGCCGCAATTTCTTTCCAGTCTCCGTAAAGTTCGTCCATTAAATCACATTTATAGCCAGAAACCGCTACTTTACCCTTAACATTATGTAACACTGCTGCCAATTCTCGATGTTGCTCGTCAGTCATCTCATAAGCGTATGCTTGACTATCTCCTCTTGAAACATGCGGGTAAGGAGGGTCACAATAAAATAATGTATCTTCCGAATCGTAACGTTGAATGACTTTAATCGCTGTATCGTTTTCTATTTGTACTCGTAAAAGTCGCTGCACAATTTCTGGTAAATCCTCCACACTTCCCAACCAACGAGAAACGGCGCCTGCCATTCCCGCGCGCGATGTTAGTTTACAATGTGCCCATCTCCCCGAACTAGCAGTTTGTGCCAAACCCGTTCTTACCTGCCTTGCCCGAACAAAAAATCGTCTTGCTCGCTCAAAGTTGGACACATCGGGAGTTATTTGAGAAATCGCAACTTCAAACTCTTCGCGCGAGAAAGGAGTTAAGCCAATAGCCTCAATTAGCTTTTCTTTATCAGAACGCAGCACAGCAAAGAAATTAACTACTTCGCCATCGATATCATTATATGTTTCCACATCCGCAGGCTTACGGTTGAGTAAAATTGCTGCCGAACCACCAAATGGTTCACAGTAATGCACAGCTTTGGGTAAAAGAGGTAAAAGCCAATCTAGATGACTAAATTTACCACCATACCATCCAAAAGCTATCAGCTTGTTTTTACCCATGCTTCCACCTCCGTGGATTATTGTAAGCCAGATTTTCACTAATATCGCATAAAACCGTAAATTTGTTCTATTATTTATCGTCGAACAAACCTAGAATTAATTTGCAAAGACACTCCATCCTCAGATAAATAAAACTTCAAAGATTGAGAATAATTCTTCAACCGCTTGTTTTATTTAATCTTGTCAAAACAATATTAATTTGCTCAAGGCGCCGCCGTTGGTCTAAAGCAATGCAATTCCAGCGCCAGCGTTCTGACCACATTGGGTACTGCCGCAATCTCGTTGTATAAAAAGTATTACGGGGATTAGCACAAATTGAAAATAGTCCAAAATTTGAATTACCTGCTTCAAGTTCTCCGTCGCTTTTGCGGAATGACTCTACCCGCGCCCATAAAATTGCTTCTTTATTCTTCAATCCTTTCTTGAGAGCTTCTGCGTAATTTTTTGCAAAAGCATCGGAGACACGAGGAGATGCTTGGTTCCACAGGTCTGACGCATTTACAAACGCTTCGATATGCTGTTCTGGCTCTACCCTAGCCGCGCGCATCCTTTGAACCAAGCGAGAGATGCGGCTTTGAGTTCGGCTCAAACACCCAGCATCAGCATTCGCCAAATTAGTACCTCCGCGACCTTGGTCACTACACCATCCTCGGTTCACTTTCCTATTCCCATCATCAATGTGACCGTAATACAGCGATGTTTTTTTCCCATCTGGCTGACAATTACCCTCAGCAGCACAAATTGCAATTACACCAGGAGAAGAATTATTCGCAAACAAGTTGTTTAAGTCACCTTTGTAAGCTGATGTTAAAACTTCAACTATATTGTCTCCTGCTGCGCTACCAAGTTTTATAACTGGTTCAGAAAGTGCTATTGAGCAACAGCCGAATAGCACTGCGAAGTTTAGAAAATCCCAGTTGAAATTATTTTGTAACCAAGATTGGCGCCTCATTTAATAAGTCCTGCTGAATGCGCCATGCGATGAAATATGTTATTCGCAATATTTCTCACCTTCGAGTCGGGAATACTGTTGATGATTTTGATACAACGGTTATAATCTCCTTGATTTAAAGCGCAGATTATTCTGTACGCTGTTCCAAACGATACACCATTACCAATAAATTGCCCTTCTATACCGAAAGGAAGCTGCTTTAATAATTCTTCAGTTTGAGACAACGCAGTATCTAACTCGATATTTTCTTGATACTCCAAATTTTTAAATTCATAAGCCGCTGCATATAATTTAATGAGAGTCGGCATAATTTCCTCAAGCGTCTCTTGTACAGCTTGTTGCATAAAATTATGCTCGTATTTATGTAGTATTCTTGACATAATTAAAACCTCAATTCATTACCTGGAACGAAACCAGTTGAAAAAATAAAATCCTTAGAAACCTTGTAATCTGCATCTTGTTGCAGTAGTCCCATAAATTCCATGTGCCCTTTTGATGTACGTCCCACCGGACACCCTGCACTGGCGCCATCTACAAATTGCTGGTCATATGCACTGTGTTGATTGGCGCCAATTAATGCGCGCTCTGAAAAATCACCTTCATCAACCTTGCCGTTACGATTTTTATCCCGCACTATATCGACTGGCACAACCTGAACTAAAGCTTGCTCACGTCCCTTGTGCATTCCAATACGCCATGCTTGGTAATATCCCGGTACTCGTATATGCGCGGCGCCTCCTTTATTCATCGGTTGTTTCGTATAGTGATTCCCTGGCTCAATTGACGCTTCCCAGGCGCCTACCAATCGAGGTGTTGGATTAATTTCGACTAGGAACCGACTGTCATTAAATTGGTTAGGAGCGTTATCATTACGGGCGCCGTTAGGTAACATTCCTTGTGTATAAAAAATGTTGTAACGATGTTTGCCAGTGCGTAATTGCCATCCCTTTGAGCGCGCGTAATTAACTAGTGCATCCGCTATCTTGTCTCCATTAGGTTGATTTGGAGAAGAACTAAAATTGATAGCTCCAATACGGTCTAACTGAAGTATTTGTTCTGCTTGTTGATTGAGTCTTGGGTGTAGTATCACTACTGCCATACATAAAGAAAGAGCAAAGCAGATGACTTGGCCACGCTGACGAGCATTATGAATTGCTTGAAGTGCTTCCTCAGATGCTTTTAACTCCTGATACTGAATTTCTAAGGGGAGATATTTAAGTAATTTGTGGGAGCGAAGTGACATTGTTTCTGAGGTTTGTAACCATCCAAAAGCGTTTGACAGTTACTAGGAGATAGTTTATTAGTGCGCTTTTCTAATGCTTGCTTTGTTTGGGCAGGTGGCGATACCTCGCGCAGCAAATTCTCCACGTCTGAACGAACATCAGATGTTAGCGTTGCAATTTGCGGTTTTAATTCTGGAATCAGCGCAAATTGTCGATATCCAGGTTTCATCATGTCTAAAATAAACACAACAAACATTCCCCCAGTTAAAAGAGCGCTGCGTCGAGGTATTATCACCCAAGGCATTGTCCCGTCCTCCACCTATTTTCTTTGAGTAGGCTGATATTCTGCGCCACCTGTCCAGCTAGTTAAGGGAAGCGTCGTAACTGGTTGCTGCGACTGCCGTCTAGTAGTATTACTTGGCTGGCGCCAGTCATTATTATTTACAAGCTGTAACCGTACTGCTCGGTCTAAACTGTTCGTAGCTCCAGAACCAACTTCTTGAACTCCACTAACTACACCAGAAGCAACAGGCTTACCTATAGTCACAACACCATGTCCAAACCGCATCGAAACAGGAGCATTTTGAGGTAAAGGTTGAGGGTTGCGAGCAGCCATAACACTACCCAAAAAGAATTGACAAACCCATCCACCAACTACCAAAGTTCCCACTCCCATACTCCAGAAAGCAAAAGAACGCCAAGGTCGTAAAGGATTCGTATGACTAGCAACAGTACCAAGAGTTCCAATTGCAGCATGTGACCCCTCCTCCATCGCTGGACTAATACCCTGAACATATCCCCGACCCCAACGCGAACCAGCACTATAAGCAGAATCTACAAACCGTCCAGTATTACGAGCGCGACGGCGCCACCCAGGTTCTTCCTCGTCAGTCGTGTAGCAGTCCACATCATAAACATCATCAGGATTAAAATCCATATTCAGCGAAGGCAACTGTCTGTTATAAGACTTACCCCGTTTATCTCTCGCCATAAATACCTCCTTCAAAATCTTCATCATCACAAGCTCTCAACAGAGCAAAGCATCAGCAGGCAAGCCACTCCTGCATCATCCAGGCATTAGGCTACCGATGCTACAAAACCAACAAACCATCCGTTACATCCGTTCTATCCGTTGCCACCTTCATCCCATCCCCAAATATCCTCTTGCTCAATCAACTTTTGACGAAATTGCTCCGCATCCATCTCCGACGAACGAGCATCTTCCCCACAACTTTGAGCCGATGGTGGAACATATAAAAACTGAGGACAATATTTTTGCACCAACTGAATATAGTTATACTTATCCTTACCATCCAGTCGAGTAGCAGGTGGTCCTTGCATCCACCTTGGAATTTCCACTCTCAACTTCTGCCGTTCTCCACCATCAGGACGAATCAAATAAGCCCACCCCGCACACCGTTTATTACCCTCAACATTTTTATCTGTAACCGCCTGAGCATACAGCCAAACAATTGCATCCTTAATAGTCTCCGACTTTCCTGCAAGAGCTTTGGCGCCACCAAGCATTGCTTGCGTATCACCATGACTCGCAAACGATACTGACATATTGGCTTGTCGCAGGAATTGCACCACCGCTTCCCAAAACTTAGGCATCACACTAACATCAATAGTATCCACCTCACTCGAATAATTAGACATTTCATCAAGCGAAAGATGCAAATGATAATCGTCGAAAGGCTCGTAATCTTTCATTTCGTCCCCAGCTTCGGCGATTCTCCAAAACGCAATGCGAGTAAATTCACGGATAGCACTTGTAGCCTCAACAAAATTATAACCGCGTCCAAAAACTTTAATACCCTTCCAATGTTGACCTTTTGCAAAAGGGTTAACCATCCATACTAAATGACCTAACTTAATATGTTCAGCAATCAAATAACCAAGTTTTGAAGTCTTCCCACTCCCCTTTTCCTTACCAACAATTCCTACTGTATTCTCATAAACCAAAGAAGATACCTCAGCATATTTATCTTGCGAACCATTATGAGGTTTAAATTCCGAAACAATATTACTATCCTTCTCCTCCCATGACTCAAAGCGACCATTATTCATATAAAAATTTGGAATCTCAGTTGTGTTTGCTTGCTTCTTTTGTTCCTGTAAAGGCACCTCAACTTCTTCCCTTTGAACAGGAACCCTATCAACTACTTCCCGTTCACGAGTATTAATATTAGCTGGCGCCAAATAAGCAACAGGTCGTTGAATTCTTTTTTCTTTTCTCCTCCTCACATCCTGAAGTCCCCAAAATACAAACCCCGATGGAGCAACCACAGCAATAGCAGCACCTCCATAGCGCAAAAATGACTTAGCAGGTTCAGGCATTTCTACTAAAGTTACTTGTTGCTCAGTAGAATAAGGAGTGACCGACTGCTGTACTTCAGTAGTACTAAAACTGGAAGCAAACATCCAGCCACCCAGCAAAAATGGTATTGGCGCCAATGCAAATTTAATACTCATTGCTCTATTGAAAATAGGGTAATCTCTCAATACTTCTTTCTCTGTGCCCTCTGCGTCTCTGTGGTAATTATCTTTACCATCAAAACTAATGGCACATACTACGATTAATTCTTTTCTCCCTTTGGAGTAGAAGGTTTTGGCTCAGGAGGTAAAGTAGGTTGCTCATCTAACTTACCGTAATTACTAATTCCTGCCTCTTGTGGTTTTGCCTTATTACCAAACCAATCAATCTTATCAAGTTCATCCGCAATAGGTGCCAACCCTTTTGAACGTAAAGAAGTTAAGCGCAATGATTTAATTTCATCCAAAGCTTTGCGAGTATTTTGAGCAATTGTGACAAGCTCAAACTTCTGATTTATACCATTACGGCTATTAGTAATGATATTTAACTTTACCAATCCACTAGCAACTAACTCTGCTGAATCTAAAGGAACCACAGTCCAAGTATTAGTAGCAGGGTCAATATATCTTAACTCTGCTTCCTTCACCGAGGCGCCAAGATTAATACGCTTCAAAGCCTCAATTTCAGACCCATTATTAATAATCTCCTCGTGAAGATTATAACTTGGACTTTTAGGATTGTTTTGGTTTTGAATTACACGATTACGATACCTTGTTGCGCCCTCTAAAATAGCCGCTTGCAACAAACCCGGATTTGTCACCACTCCTGGACTATAATCATTCCGAGTAACATACTCTAAAAACTTAGACTCTTGAGCTTCTAGATTTTTAGCCGCACCCAAAACTTCTTGCTGCGCGCGCTCTTCTGGTGTAATCTCTACCTCTTGCGGTTTCCTCAATATCAAAGCAACAATTGATATTAGAACCGAAATTATAACCCCAACCAAAATTGAAACCAACCAAGGATGTAAAAGCAAAGAATCTAATTTATCCCGCTTCAAAATACCCAAAAACCCAGTCTCCGAAGCCTTTTTTCTACCACGAGGTTCAGGCGCCCAATCCTCACTCAAATAATCCTCCAAACTATCCCGCTTATCAAAATTTTCCTCTTCAAAACGCGGATACCGAGACTCCATAAACTCCTACCCCGCATAATAAACCATCCGTTACATCCGTTATATCCGTTGCCATTACCCCCGCAACACCTCTTTCCTGTAATACCAAATAACCAACCATGCCAACAATCCTCCCAACACTGCCCCAACAACACCCCCAGCCATAATCCTCATAAAAATAGGTTTTGGCGGAGCAGTGCTTACAACAGCAACAGTTGCTACAGAACAACTCGTAGTAATCGCTGTGCCAATTGCAACAGCACTTCCTTCAGTCATATAATTAGCAACCGTCCGACGGTCACTAATCATAGCTTCGTTAAAACTCGGCGCCATCAACTTCATACTTTCAACAGCAAAACCAGGCGCCGTCTCAACTACTTCTTCGACGACTGCGGGGACGATATATCTGTCTTCTGCGCTCTTGGTAGGGATGTTTGGGTTACACCAGGCGCCAGATGTGGATGTTCTCCTGAGTCCCAATTCACCGAAGTCCCCAAAAAATTTTGGTCAAAAGTCGCCTCTATATTTTCAAAAACAGTTCCAAACCCACCAACAGTTTGATTATTTTCAATTCCTGTATCTGTGGCGCCGTTCATAATTAAATCATGAGTTTGGCGTAGAAAAGCTTCTCGAAACAACGCATAACCGACTTGAGATATCGACTGAGATTTTAGCAGCAACTCGTATAAATCATAGTGATAACTCCCAGGATTTAATTGCAAGGGGTCTACACCTATACGCTGCTGGAAAAAAGTCTTTATATCAAACCTTTCACCCATAACTTTTTGTTGAGCTTGAGCTTCTTGCTGCAACCGTTGTATTTCTTCAAGACCTTGAGCAACGCTTACTCTTCTCTCCCTACAAACATTTATAAAATCCTGAATTCTCTGCTTTTCAGATGGAGCTATAGCTTCCTTAACGATTTCAATTCTCAAAACCTGACAAATTGATTTTAACTCCTCTAAAGGAATCTCAAGCTGCTGCGCTACTAACGTTAAATTTATCACTTTGATTCTCCTCCTCTAACTTATCTATCAAAATTTTGACTAACAAATGAACTTTCTCGTCTGTCGTTAAAAACTCAGCAACAAACTCATGTAAAGTCATCCGACGTACCTTGAGAATGTACTTCTTTAACCCACCCATGCCCAAAACAGCATCAATATAATTCTCCTGTTCAACTCGTAGAAACTTGAAAGCTAGGTAAAAATCAGCCAACGCCTCCAACTCATCGCAACTAAAATAAGTTCCTTTCTTTGGTGGCGTTAATCCTGCCCAAAGACACCAATTTTTAATCGTCTGCGGACTAACATCGCATTGCTGGGCTAACTTACATTGGGTATAAAGCTGTTGAATCTTTTTCATGTAATCCACTTACATTACATTTCAAACTCTCCTTAACTGCAACTCCAAATAAGGCTTATCGGAATTGCAATTACAATCAAAATGCACAATAATTTTATTAAAGCGCTAGTTAAGTAACTTGAGTTACAATTCCTGTAAATTTAGGGTAATTAAACAGCTAAATAAAATACCCTAACGTAAATTTACATCAAGGTTATCAAACAACATCTGAAATTTTAGTAACTCGTTGAAACTTAAACAATATATGGATACAACGCAGCAAAATTCCTACTGTATGATGATATGACTTACCGTAAAACCACCCTTCTACAGTACACTCGCTGTATCCTGTTAATTTACACAACGTTACAACACAAGCTTTCATGTAACCTGGTGGGCTGCGTTCTCCATCTAACGGCGCCTCCACATCAGGATGAATTATTGGCACCCAAATTCGACACCAATCTTGAGGCGCCATCGGTTTAAGAATCGCCAAAAAAAATTGCTCATTTTGCTGACACCCGCGCGTCTCACACAAAACAAACTTCCAAAACCACTGCGGAATTTTAACACCATCACTCCGCTGCTTTTGTCGAGGTTCCATAAGGTCAAGCCAAAATTACAACACAAAGCATCAATTCATACCGTTCATCCCATACTCTCTAACAAACCTTTCATCCCACTCCTGGTTAACAACAAAAAACGATTCCCCTCCCTCACCATTAGGTTTATGTTCTGAAGACTGGCGCCAAAAATTCAATTCTTCCTGCTGTTTACAATTAACATCTTCAAGTTCACTTAACTTCCCTTTCTGTTCCTCCACCAAATTCTGCAACCGCTCAACTTCCGCCATCAGTGGCGCAATAGTCTTCTCCAACTCAGAATTCACAACCTTAGCAGCTTGACGACTAAACGTATTACCCCATCCACTTACATTCGCATTATCAAGAGCTTTTTCTAATTGAGCCACTCTCTCCTCCAACTGCTGATTCTTAACTCGTAAACCGCTTAATTCCTCTATCTCGCGTTCCTTCATAGCCAACTGCTGCTGTAACTCCGAATTCTTTTGCGCCATCCTAGCTGCATACTGTTCTGCCGCTCTCATCTCATCCTTCGCAGCTTTTAGCGCCGCATCACGTATTTCTACAAAACGTCCCAACTCCTCCTCTGCCTTCTCCTTATCACGTTGTGCCAAAGCTTCTTGTATTTTCTGCTCCACCTCAGCAGCAGTAAACACTTCTTGTGAACCTGACTTGGCTACCATCCCAGACGCCTTAACCTCTGGCTGCATCTGGTCTGCTTTAACTAAATGCTTAACATCCTTACCACTAGCAACAGTATGGTCAAAAAGAACCCAAAACTCATCTTCTTGACTAGACATAACTATCCCACTGTGACCATTCCAACCATTACTATCGCCCGTCACCGTAACCCTCATACCAGGCGCCAACTGAGGAGCAGGGGATTGAGAAACAGGAGTACTAGATAAATTTCCTGCCTGTTTTGAGACATGTTGTTTAACTTGCGCTGCTGTTTTCTTGCCCGTACACGTCAACTCCTTCACCAAATCAGCACTAACCTTAGTTAATTGGCGTAGCGCTGACACCGACCAACTTTGAACATTTTGCCGTACCAAACGCTGTACCCTTTCAGGCAATTTCTCAAACCAAACATAAATTTCCATCGCACTTCTAGCTAAATAACGCGAAACCCCAAAATCTTTACTAGCCAACCAATCATCAAAAACCTTCTTCCCCGAAGGAGACAAAGCCAAACAATCACAATACAACTCCTGCAACGCGCGACCATTCTCTAACAACCCATCAAAAGACGAGCGAACAAAACCCAAAAAGTTACCAAGCGTACTTTTAGCCCTGCTTTGCATCTCAGAGCTATCAAACTGACCATAATCAAAACTGTAAGCTAGTACAAAAGGCGCCGTAACGTTCATAATGTAAGTGCCCCTCTAATAATTATGTGGGTCTACCAAAGCCCTCCGTCTTGATTGCGAGTCGTTGCGGAGGGTTTTGGCATAAGCAAATTTACTCTAATCACATTATACGCAAAAAACGTATATTTTAATCATCAATAAAATCAGATAAGTCGCTTCGTTTTACCAGTTCTCGAATTTGAAGGATTGTATCCTCCTTCTTCAAAGTTGTAAGAACATAGTCAGGGCGGTTAGAAAAATCCGAACCCCAACCCTCCACAGTGCGCTCCGAAAGTCCAGTAGCCTTAGCCAACAGCTTCACACACATCTTGTAGTATCCACGTTCTCCTGGCTGTAGTGACTTAATCCATTTCCGACAAAAATCAAGCGGTTCCAATTGTAGTTATTTGAATTCATCGCCTCCATAATGCACAACAACGCGCCCCCACGCAAAATCACATCAACTATAAAATACGCAAATTACGTAGATAGTCCACCATCTTAATAGTGAATCAGAAGCGTAAAAACCCACAAATACCCCTCCCAGCACAGCTTGTTTAAACCTCTTCGGGCATCATAAACAAACATATTTTAAGGAAGGATTTCAGCCTACTTTATTTCCTTCATTAGAGCCTCCACAGAGCAGGCGCCTCCAATTAATTCTCTTAACTCTTATCTCTATGCCACGCCACTTATCTCAACCTTGGGAACCAAGACACGGCAGTGGCTCCTCTGCATTTTTGCAGTAAATATATACCACTAAAACCAATAACACACACTACAAACAGTACTGGTACTCCTCCTTTCAATTGCTAACCATATTAAAAATTTTCCAACCTTCAAGTATTTATTACATCATAATAACACAGATAAATGTAATTGTTACTCAAATATGTGTTAAATTGATGTAAGATAATAATAATATGACTCAAGGCAGTATGATGACGGATATGAGCAAACGTATCCAAGTCACACTACCAGACAGGCTTGCAGAAGATTTAGAGAAATGGGCAAATTACGACGGGCGCCCATTGTCAAATCTTGCTGCCTACCTTTTAGAACGCGCCGTAGCAGAAGCAAAAAAAGAAGGCGCCGAATGGGCAAAGCAAGACAATAAAACTTAACACCCAGAAAACAAGGCGCCCAACGACCAAACCAAAACCATAAAACTTAACGCCTAGAAAACAAGGCGCCCAACGACCAAACCAACACCCATAAAACAACGTGCCCAACGACCAAACCAAGACCATAAAACTTAATACCCAGACAACAACGCACCCAACGACCAAACCAAAACTATAAAACTTAACACCTATAAAACAGTGCGCCCAACGACCAAACCAAAACTATAAAACTTAACACCTAAAAAGCAAGGTGCCCAACGACCAAACCAAAACTATAAAACTTAATACCTAGACAACAACGTACCCAACGACCGAGCCAAAACCATAAAACTTAACAAATCAAATAGATAAATGAACCCAGCTTCCATCAACCCTCTGGAGTTGCCATCAGTGCCATTATCAATGCGAGCGCAACTACCAGAAAAACCAGTTATTTACTTTGCCATAGACTCAGAAGGTACAACCCAATACATAGGTAAATCAATAAACCCTAAACAGCGATGGATACACCATCACCACTACATAAGCTTGTCTCGCATGGGTGACATTAGAATCGCTTGGCTCGAAGTCGCGTTACCAGAAAAACTACCAGAACTAGAAAAAGCCTTAATTGAATCATTTCAACCCCCACTTAACAGAGTTTTCAACCCCACTTATTTAATAACCAACCCCATAGCTTACCGTCTCGAATTGCCCAAAAAACTAAGAACGCAATTCAAAGGCATGACCGCCATGAACGGAACAAACATGAAAGACGCTTTAATTCACTTTATTGAGTGGTACGTAGGCAAACGACCAAATCTTCCGCAAAACAAAATACTCAAGCAAAGCACCGAATGGACTAAGCAAGATTAGCGCGCAGGTAAGTTGTAATAACTGGAGAGTAGAAAATTTCAAGAGAATTACCGCTTGCATGAATTCGTTTACAGGCAATGAAGGCGCCAACTATCTAAAGTAATAACCAAAGAGAATTCAGTACGTTTGTACACAAGCGAATTCGGAGACAAGCAAGCGTTTTAGCAACTCCCTGGAGACTATAGTAGAAACCACAACTTAAAAAAAATCAAATCCCGTCCTACCTAGCGGTGCCACAGGCATAATAAAACTCTTCTTTGAACCACATTACCTTATTCAAAAACTTAGGACTTAAGTACTAATAGTCTACTCCCTTGTAGCACAGGCATCCTTGCCTGTGCATGGTACCATCAATATTAATTTTTTATTTTAATCATAATTTTTATCAGCAAAACTTAAAAAAATGACCTAATATAAATAGAAATTTACTATTAAAAAATACTCAATTGCACCAATCTAAAATTGAATGGTGCTGGTTCATACTTACAATGGTGCAGACGATGGTGCAGACAATGGTGCAAAAAACCCTCTGCACCATTTTTTTTATGGTGCCTGCACCACTTTTTGACGGTGCGAGAAACGAAAATTGCACCAAAAAATGGTGCGTGAATGGTGCAATTTTTACATGGTGCAGAAAAAATTTTTTTTTTCGGGGTACATATTATGTCCTATAGAAAAAAAAATTTTTTCCCCTGCACCACGGTGCCAGCACCATGCACCATGTACGGCTTGATGGTGCGTATATTGTTAATTCGCACCATTTTTTGGTCTATTTTTGGTGCAAAATTAGCTTTATTTTTGGTGCAAAACCTCATTTTTTATGGTGCGGAGATGGTGTGAAGAGGAGTTTTAGTTAGTTTTATTTTTGGTTTTTCGTAATATTATTAAACTATTACCAGTCAATAAAATTACCTCAGCACCAATTTTTTATGATTTGGCACCATGTTTAATTGATAATTCTATATTCATTGTTTTAATTACTAATAAAAAGCGCATGTTAAAACCTCTCCCATAACCCCTCTCCTACGAGGAGAGAAGAGCAATTGTACTCAGGAATCCCCTATCAGGGAACTCTGTCGGGGGGTTAGGTTTTTAACCTGGTGATGCGGCGCTGTCGTAGGGCGAAACTCGTCATTTTTTAGGAAAATTTAGTGATTGTGTACTAATAAATAAGTTTTGCGTAGCTCAACGGATGTCAGTGCGTGGAGGGTTGGGCGTTAATGAAAAGATGCATTGTCAGGAACGTAGGGTATCTATATGAGTGGTGGAAAGTCTCAGGAAATCGTTGTTTATAAGGAAGGGAAGCTTGGTGCTATTGCTTCGGAGCTACGGTATGGTAGTGATTTTTTGACGGAGCTACAGCAGAAGGCGGGGACTACGCAGCGAGGGTATGCTGGGAATATTAAGTTGTTTTTTGAGTATTTCTTAAATCGGGCGCCTACACAGGATGATGTTGAGGAGTTTTGGCGCCTGGATGAGGAGTCGGCTAATACGCTGATTTTGAAGTTTAAGAATTATCTTGTGGCTGAGGGGAGAAAGTCGGCTACGGTTAATAGATATCTTGCGGCGATTAAGTTTTTGATTAAGGCAGGGAGGAATTTAAAGCGGTGTAGTTATAGGTTTGATAGTGACCGTATTGAGTCGATGCGGGTGACTAAGTACAGGGATACTTCTGGGGTAAGGGTGGATGAGTATAATAAGGTGTTTGATGTTATTGATGTGAGTACTGATAAGGGTAAGCGCGATTATGCTTTGTTTTTGTTGTTTTGGTCGAATGTGTTGCGACGCTGTGAAATTTCTAGGTTGAAGGTGGGTGATTTTAATTATCAGGAGTCTGTACTGCGGGTATTTGGGAAGGGTAAGGGGAATGATGATGTAAGGGTGGATTTGAATAAGGCTGTTGCGGACGCTATATATTGTTGGTTGCGGTGTCGTAATAGTGTGAAGCCTAGTGACCCGTTGTTTATTGCTATGGATTTTCATAATTTTGGGCGCCCGTTAAGCGGTGATGGGTTGTATACAATTGTGAGGATGACTTGCGCGCGTGCGGGTATACGTAAAAGGATGTCTCCGCATAGAATTAGACATAGCGGTATTACCGAAGCGCTTGATTTGGCGAAGGGTGATTATAGGAAGGTGCAGCATCTTAGTAGACATGCTGACCCACGTGTGATTTTAGCTTATGAGGATAATAAAAATCAGTACCAGTTGGAGTTGTCGGATAAACTTGCTGCGCGGATTGGTGGGAAGCGGAGGAAGAATTGATATTATATCCGGTAGCGTAATAGTAATAAAATCTTTGTAGATAAACTATTTTGTTCAACGCAGAGTCTTACGAGCGGTTTTACTAGTCCTCTGGGTATAGAAAACCTTTCTCTGGTACGTTAGTTTTTGTCACGGGTTTGGGAAGTGCATTAGTTTTTATCACGGGTGTGGGAAGTGCGTTGGTTTTTACCACGGGTTTGGGAAGTGCATTAGTTTTTACCACGAGTGTAGGAAATCTATGTCAAGTGCATTTGTTTTTATTATCGATATGGGAAATCTCTTCGGGTGCGTTGGCTTTTGTAAAGTAAGGCGCCTTTTGAAGGTAGATGCTTAAGTTTGCCTAATGAAATCTGGAGCTATTTGAGATTCTGTATAATATTTAAAACGTAGTACGCTAATCATACGTAATAGTTGTGAGGATGGGAGAGGCGTTTTCGTTCAACCGCGAATTCGATTTTGTCCGCTTGGACGGTTTGCGCCGAGCTACTGGTCAACCAGCTCATGAGTGGGATATATATATAGTCAAAGAGTTGATTGATAATGCTTTGGATGCTGATGAGAGTTTATGGCAGCATGATGTAACTCAGTTGCCTGTTCAACATATCCGTATAGAATATATCAGCATACCAGAACGTCAGTCTCAGCAGTTATTTATTCAAGTTACTAATAAGGCGCTTTTTCCTGTCTCGAAGATAGAGGGTATTTTTGCTACAAATTCTTATACGTCACGTAAAGCGTTTTTTAAGGGTTTGATGCGTGGTGCTTTAGGTAATGCCCTTAAAACTTTACTGGGGATTCCTTATGCATTACGCCATCGAGTTGCTAGTGATTGGAACCCTGAACTTAAGCCGTTATCTATTCGTTGTAATGGGATGGAGTATTTACCTCGTTACATGATAGATTCCACCGCTCAGACAATCAGCTTTGAGTGTCTGGAAAAACCATGTAAATTTATGGAGGGGACAGCAATTAGGGTTGGGGTAGATCACTTTGTTCAAGAAATACCTCGCACGCTAGACCAAATTCAAAACTTGGCGGAGAAATATCACTTATGCAATCCCCACACTCAGTTTAGCTGGACAGTAGAAATTGAGGGGCAGAATTGGACGAAAGAGTATTTGGCTGATGCAAGTTGGGTGAGTAAGTTTAGAGGAATTGCACCTGTGCAGTGGTATTCGCCAACGGCGTTTCAAGATTTACTGGGTGCTTTGTATCGAGAGCAAAACATCAATGAGTTACTTGTTAAGACGATATGCGACTATTTTGCTGGTTTTGATACCCAGACAGCATCTATTAATAAAATAATTGACTCCTTTGGGCAGGATGGCTTGACAGCCGTCGAAATTGAAAGCTCATCTGCCACTCAACTATATCGGCTATTATACCGCTACAGTTCTCGTATTGACTCAACTGAGTTAGGTTGCATCGGAGCCAAGCATATTCAGTCAGTATTGACTCAAGTGCTGCCTGTTGATGGTAAAGTTTTTTACGAGCTTGTCACTGATGCTGGCGATGATCCAAATGTGCCTTTTGTAGTTGAAGTAGCTGTAGCTTGGCTAAAAGAAAGTGAACTTCAGGATAGCAAGCGGCATGTATGGACAGCTATAAATTTTACACCTACTTATGCTGACCCGTTTCTCCGTCGATGGCTTTTCGCACCAATTCAAAAGGATCAACCAGTGTTGGGATTGCGGGGATTTTTAGATGCTTATGGTTTGCGCGAAAACACTCCTGTAATCTTTTTTTTACACTTGATTTGTCCCAATGTGGAACACAGCGAATTTAGTAAAACTGATATTAATCACTTACCCTTCAAGCAGATGTTGGGCAAGGTTTTGGATAAGTTATTAGTTGCATTTAGGCAGGCACGCGAAGAAGAGGAACTGCATCTGGAGAAATCTGTATTTGCTGTATTAAAAGAAATTATTGGGGAATTGGGAGAGTATGAGCGAGTAGCTGTAGGTCAGTTGTTAGAAGAAGTGCAGAAAAGGTTGAAGAGAAACCCTGTCTTTGCAGATTGGCTAGAACAAGCGGATGCTATTGGTCGTTTACGGATGTACATAACCCGTTACCAGAGTAAAAACGCAGCTTTTGCTCGCCATGTGGTACGTCCATCGGGAGAAATTTTATCTGTACCACTGCATCCAGATCGGCATTTTCCTATATTGACTGGACAAATTTCTCGCTCACTGTTGGCTCAGTATCATGTCAACAAAATACTATACGTACAGGTACGGGAGTTGGAGGAAGTAATTATAGAAAATGGCTGGTTGTGTCGTATGGACATGGCTTTGTTACATAACCAAGATAGCGATGATGAGCTAAAAGCTGCCATATTGCAATGTGTAAGAACTGAGTTACCTATTTTGGTTCTACACAATGTCGAAGAGGAGGAAAAATATGCTATCGTCCCACAAATTTACGACTGGTTGAGAGAGAGGCACTTGGATACAAGTCGTATTATTGACTTGGGGTTGTATCTACCAGTCTCTTCACATACTGCACCTCAACTTAGCAAACTAATGGAAATGATGCCTGGTGAGCTAATTAATTGGCTGCTAAATCGATTTGAAGCTTTAAATATTCCTGTTAAGTGTTTACCAGAAGACTTTGATATTTGTCAAGGAATTTGCAACAAGTTTGAACAGTTGCTGCAAGGTCATTTGTGGGAAAGTGCTTGGTATCAGCTTAAAATGATACATTTGCTGGGCGACATTGACAAACAACTAAATTTTACTCAAACCATGATGAGCCATAAGTTGGAGGAGCGCCTCAAATATTATCTACACGAAGAATTATCTACTAATTCATATGCTGGAGTTTTAGAAATAATAGTTAAAGAGTTTTTCCAGAATTTTATGCAGGAAAATTGTATCAAGATTCAGGATTTGCTACAGTTACACCTCAACCAAACAAGAGAGGACAACAAGAATGAGCCAGGATAAATCCGAAAATGAAGGTGGACTACAGAAACAGTACCAAAATTACAATCGTCAGAAATGCTTTGTTGCATATAGTGAACAGACTGATTGGTCGGAAGATTTGTTAAGTGCTTGCGAGGAAGTTGTATCTCAGGCGCCATTTAATTTAGAACTGGATTATGCCCGTAAGCATTTTGCTAGTGATGTTACCTTACGCGAAAAAGCTTTGGAACTTATTGCTAATTCCCGATGTGGTATTTATGACTTCTCTTACTGGCAGAATTCATCAGGTGAATGGCAAATACCTCGTAATGTACTTATTGAATTGGGAATAGCAATCGCTCTAAACAGACCTACACTTTTACTTCGTCATGCAAATAATAGCTTATTAGAATTACCTGAATGCTTAAAAGGTTTGAGCGGTTACATATTGGAATTTAGTGGATATACAACACTTAAAAGAAGACTAAAGGAAAAAGATGCGCTTTATTGGTTGCGTTATTGTTTGCAATCTCTCCCTGAACTAAGCTGGTTGAACCGTCGATGTATCTTTGGTCAGCAAGTGTGTGATTATCGTGCAATTCACCCAAGAGGCAAACAGTTAGAACAAAATAAGCTGAGTTGTTGTATTTCCGATAGTCAGGAAGTAGACCGTTTAGATTTTAGAGGGGTGATTGAGGATGTAATGGAACGCTTCAATGATGTCACTTATACTTATATGGATGAGCTTTGTATTAAAGATGGTTACAAATTTTTATTGTGTAGCCACTGCCAAACTCTGCGCTCCAACTGTTTTGCTATTTATCGCATAACACCTAACAGCCCACCTGAAACTTTTATTTCTATTGGCATTAGTATTGCTCTAGAAAAACAATTTAATTATAAAATTCCCAAAATTTTAATAGCAGAAAATTTACGGGATGTGCCTTCGCTTTTATCTGGTTACGAAGTCGTTATAGCTCGTAGTGATAGAGAAAGAAAAGATGCTTTACAAAAATTTATCCCAGCTGTTATAGATAAAGTACGGGATACAATCTGGAATCCTCAGCCATTACCGTTTGAATTGACACAGCTTATAGAAGAAACGGATGAAAATGATGAAACCCGTTACGTTTTTGATAGTGATAAGCCAATTTTTATAACTGACAGTAATTTTAAAGAAGAAGTTTTGGATAGTTACATTCCTGTCCTCGTGGATTTTTGGGCGCCTTGGTGTGGACCTTGCCGGATGGTAAGTCCTGTTGTTGATGAAATTGCTGCTCAATACGCTGGACAATTAAAGGTAGTAAAAATAAATACAGATGAAAACCCCAATGGCGCATCTGAGTATGGTGTACGCAGCATTCCAACACTGATGCTTTTTAAAGGCGGTCAGAAGGTTGATATGATAGTTGGTGCTGTTCCTAAAACGACTTTAGCTAATTGGTTAGAAAAATATTTATAATTATTTTTTCGCATCTACTAACCGCTATACTCATTTGCCAAGATTAAATACATATTAATCAGGCTCTTCATCGTTATAAGCTTCTTCGTCTTCATAAAACTCTTCGTTGTTAACTTCAAGTGAGTCAAAATTCTTGACTAAAGTACCTCCTTCTATTTTATAATCGCTATAGTTTGTAGCACCCATTGGATATTCCCAAACATTCCACTCTATTTCTCCTGTATCAAAATAATAGGTTGCTGCATAACCTATTTCAGGTCCCATTGATCTTTCGTCTGTACTATCTACTTCCCAGTCAAGGTCATCTGGAGTGATTTCAACAATTTTATCAGTAATGTTACCGTCATCATCTTCTTCCTCAAAGCTTATAATAGCTACACCTTCGGCAATGATAGACTTATAGTTTCCTGTGGTTTGAGGATTGTAAAAATTATGTGGTAGTTCCTGAGTAAAGCCTTTATTCTCGGATTCTAATAAAGATTCTTTAGGACAGTTGCTAGAGCGCCAGTCCAGTAGAAGGTGTTGACAAATTAGACATACCATGAATCA
>ERZ1066121.636-NODE-636-length-30734-cov-9.072590_pt1 | contig 30734 bp, 27 predicted proteins | sample MGYA00382768_ERZ1066121 | MGnify/ENA primary metagenome ERZ1066121 (study PRJEB33369, sample SAMEA5778351) | biofilm metagenome | biome: Industrial cooling water; feature: Water cooling tower basin; material: Biofilm | place: United Arab Emirates | collected...
TTTCGGGATGGTGTCGAACAGCCGGCCCACCACAGTATCGACCCGCTTGCCGACATCGCGGAAGGCATTGCCCATCGCCTGGGCAGAGGCGAACTTGAAGCGCGGGTCGTTACGCAGGAAGGTGAAATAGGCGGCGCGGTCACCGGGGACGTTCATCTGCGCCTTCACCGCGTCCATGCCCTTCAGGATGCGCTCCACCTCGGCGAGGCCGATGTTGTGGATCTCGTCCGGCGACAGGCTGGTGGTGGTGTTGCTGGCCACCAGATAGCGATAGAGCTCCGGCCCGCCCGGCATGGCGCCCAGGCCCACGCTGTCGCGCGCCACCGGCAGATACTCATCGGCCAGGAACGCCCGCAGCCGCAGCAGCGCCGGGTTGACGCGCCCGCCGACCATCTTGGCATAGTCGGCCTTCAGCCGGGCCTGATCGGCAGCGGAAATCCCGTCGGGGAATTTCTGCACCGGCTTCATCATGATCGAGGCATCCGTGCCGCCGGCCGTGAGATTGTCGAGCTGCTCGATGACGTTCTTCACAACCAGCTTCGGCTGCACCACACCAGTCTTCATGCCCTGGCGGAATCGCAGGATGGCCAGATCAATCAGCAGCGCGAACTGGTCATGCCGCTTCAGCGCGTCCTCATAATCCTTCAGCGTCTTGAACGGCGCCGCGCTCTCGCCGGACTGCAATTCGGCGAGGAAATTGTGGAAGCCGAAGAAATGATCGATGGGGCGCGGCGCCGTGGCGGCCAGCAGCGCCGGCTGCAACGCCGCCAGATCGGTCTCCCGCTGCCACTTGAACGTGTCGTAACTCACCTGCTCATCCGGCGTCAGCGCCGCACGATCAATGGCGGCCAGCGCCTTCAGCTCATTCTCCGCCGCCCGCTTCTCGGCCGCATAAGCCGCATCGGTGATCAGCTCGCCCATCTGGTCCGCCGCCGACGTGTCCCCCCGGAACAGGCGATAGAGCGGATTGCGCTTCAGATTGTCGGCATCACTCTGCGCAAACAACGCCGCCAGCCGGGCCGACGGGGTTTCGGCCACAGCCTGCGCCGGCGCCGCTGTCTGGGCCAGCGCCGGGGTGACGGCAAACAGGCTGGCGGCAATCAGCAGGGCAGAAACGCGCATGGTCAGGCTCCATGAGGATGAGAGGCGTGTTGCCCCCATAAGACGCTCGGCGACACAGTCAATGATGGAGATCGCAGGAAGGACAGAAGAAGAGGGGCCTCCGGCGGACAGGGACTCGTCCCTGCACCCGTTTGTTTTCGGGCGGCCGAGTGAGGCGGGTTTGGGGTGGGATCCGGCCATTGCTCAGCAGGGAAGAGCGTGCATTAATGTTTCCATGCGTGCCATCGCCATTTCATGCTCAGGCATCGATTGGACTTCGCTGTTGGGGGATTGGCGCTGGCTCGTGCCCCACGACCATCGGCCCCTGATGATCGGCGCATTTGGGGATTGGATCATGGGTGCTCCAGATGGCTCACTCTGGTCGCTCGAGCTTCTCGAAGGCAGCTACCGCCGAATTGCTGATAACGCCGAAGAATTTAACCGAGCGAAATCGAACCCGGATAATCTCAATCTCTGGTTCATGGCGGAATGGGTCGAGATTGCTGAAAGACACGGCCTGGTGCCATCAGCAGACCAATGCCTCGGATGGAAGGTCCACCCGATACTTGGAGGCAGATTCGAAGCAGAGAACATCCAGGTGTTTTCGCTTCGCGTCTATCAATCGCTCATGGGGCAGATGTTCCACCAATTGAGGCAATCAAGCTAACGTCCCTTCCGGGGCGCAAGCAGACACTTCTCCAACCAGCGCACCCGAAAACGAACGGGTGCAGGGTCTGCGACCCTGCCCGCCGGAGGCCCCACTTTCACTTCAAAACCTGTTCACTCCACCACCTTCCCGCGTGCCATCACCCATTTCACCTGCGCCAGCTGCTTCGCGTCCACCGACGGATCGCCATCCGTGGCGATGATGTCGGCGGCTTTGCCCGGTTCCAGTGTGCCGATTTCCGACGACAGCCCGAGCAGGTCCGCCGCGCCGGTGGTGGCGCTGATGAGGACTTCGCGCGCCGTCATGCCGCCGAACTCCACCATGTCGCTGGCTTCCTGGCCATTGCGGCCGTGTTCGAACACGCCGGCATCGGTGCCGAAGGCGATGCGGGCGCCGGCGGCGCGGGCGGCGATGATCTGTTTGCCGCGGCGTTCGAGGATGGCGCGCACCTTGGCTTCGACGACCGGCGTGTAGGCGCCGGTGCCGAGCCGTTCGGCGGTGGCGCGGAAGGGCAGCAGGGTGGGGACGAGCCAGCCTTTATTGGCCGCCAATGCGCGAGCGCCGGCGTCATCGGTGAAGCTGCCGTGTTCGACCGAATCGACGCCGGCGCGGGCGGCGGCTTCGATGCCGCGCGGGCCGTGGGCGTGGGCGGCGACCTTCAGGCCCAGGCCGTGCGCGGTGGTGACGATGGCGCGCATTTCCTCGTCGGTGAAATGCTGATCGAGGCCGCGGCCCTGCTGGCTCAGCACGCCGCCGGTGGCGGTGAACTTGATGACGTCGGCGCCGCGCTGGCTGGCCTCGCGCACCCGGGCGGCGCATTCGGTGGCGCCGGTGCAGGTGTTGCCCTGGTCCAGCGCGTCGTTCACGGCGGGCGCAAAGCCGGACACGTCGCCATGGCCGCCGACGATGGAGAGCGCCGGCCCGGCGGCGAGGATGCGCGGGCCGGGGAACATGCCGCTGTTGATGGCATCGCGCACCGCAAAGCCGGCCAGCCGCGCGCTGCCGAGATCGCGCACCGTGGTGAAGCCGGCTTTCGCCGTGATGCGGGCATTCTTCAGCCCATAGGCGACGGAGAGCTCGGCGCTGTCCACTGCCTCGCGCCAGAACGGCACGCCGGGATCGCCGGTGAGATGGACATGGCAATCGATGAGGCCGGGGCTGAGCGTGCGGCTGGACTGGTCGATCACCGTGGCGCCGGCCGGGATGGGCGCACTGGCCGGGTTGATCGCCTTGATGCGGCCATCGGTGACGATGATGGTGCTGGGGCCAAGGGCCGGCCTGGCGGCATCGGTGATGACGCGGCCAGCCTTGATGGCGATGGTCTCGGCTGCCGCCGGGCTGGCCAGCAGCAGGGCGGCGGGCAGCAGGGCGGCGATGATGGTGGCGCGCATGGATGGTCCCCTGTGGATGCGGCCTGTGTGCGCCGCTGCTGGAGCGGGAGCCAGTTGCAATCAGGTCATGTTGGGGGTGCGGGCCTGCCCCTCCACCGCCGTTCCGGCGGTCCCCCTCCCCATTCAGAGAATGGGGAGGATCGCTCTCGGGTCCTCCCCATCGTTCCGATGGGGAGGTGGCGCCGAAGGCGACGGAGGGGTCTGGGTGGCGAATGCCCCTCCACCACGCGTGCCGCGTGGTCCCCCTCCCCATCCTGCGGATGGGGAGGACCTGGTCAGCGGCGCTTCAACCCCAGCCGCCGGATCTCGATCTTGGGGCAGCGGTCCATCACCACCGTGATGCCGGCAGCTTCGGCGCGGGCGGCGGCGGCGTGATCGATGACGCCCAGCTGCGTCCAAACGGCCCTGGCGCCAGCGGCGATGGCGTCGTCCACCACCTCGGCCACGAATTCGCTGCGGCGGAACACGTCCACCAGGTCGATGGGTTCGGAAATGTCGGCCAGTGTTGCGACCACGGTCTGGCCATGGATGGTCTGCCCGGCCAGCTGCGGGTTGACCGGGATCACCCGGTAGCCGTGGGCCAGCAGCACGCCCATCACCTCGTTGGCGGCGCGTTCGGGCCGGTCGCTGGCGCCGACCAGCGCGATGGTGCGCGTCGCTTCCAGCAGGCGGGCGATATCGGCATCATGGGTGAGCGGCATGGTTCACAGTCCCACGGTCACGACCACGCTGCGCGCGATCTCGTCGAACAGCGCGCCGGTCTCGCCACCCACCGGCTGCGCGGTTTCGGAGGCGGTGCGCACCTCCATCTGCAGCGGGATGCGGCCCAGGAAGGGCACGCCGATGCGCGCGGCTTCCGCCTCGGCGCCGCCATGGCCGAACGGATCGGAGACATGGCCGCAGGCGGGGCAGCAATAGCCGGCCATGTTCTCGACGACGCCGAGCACGCGCACGCCCACCTCGCCGAACATGGCGACGGCGCGGCGGGCATCGATGAGGGCGAGGTCCTGCGGGGTGGAAACGATCACGGCGCCATCTGGCTTCAGCTTCTGGGCCAGCGTCAACTGCACGTCGCCGGTGCCGGGCGGCAGGTCGATCACCAGCACGTCCAGCGGGCCCCAGTCGCATTGCTCGACCATCTGGACGAGGGCGGAGGAGGCCATGGGCCCGCGCCAGACGATCGCCTTGTTGGGATCGGTCATCATGCCCATCGAAAGCGCCTTGATGCCGTGGCGGATTTCCGGCTGCAGCCTGTCCTTTTCCACCCGGGCGCGGCCCTCGATGCCCAGCAAAGTGGGCACCGAGGGGCCATAGATGTCGGCGTCGAGCAGGCCGACCGTCTGCCCGGCGCGGGCGAGGGCAAAGGCCAGATTGGCGGCCACGGTGGACTTGCCGACCCCGCCCTTGCCGCTGGCCACTGCCACCAGCTTGCGGATGCCGGGCACAGTCGATTCCTTCGGCCTGGCGCTGCCCGCCGGGGCCGAGGCGCGATCGGCGGTGAGGATGATGCGCGCCGCGCTCACGCCGGGCACGCGCTTCACCGCGGCTTCCACGGCGGCCTGCAGGCGTTCGGCCGTCGTCTTGTCCAGCCCGTCCACGGCCAGCACCAGCCCCACCTGGCCATCATCCTTCACCACGATGCCGGCGGCGCGGCCCGATTGCAGCACGGACTCGCTTGCGGCGGCCGGATCGGCCACCATGGCCAGCGCGGCCGTCACATCATCCTTGATGGTCACTCGACTTTCCTTGCAGAGTGGGCCTCATCTGCCGACAGGCGTTGCCGCGTCAGCCGATACCCTCGCAATCCCCGTTCGGGGTTCGTATATAGTCGTTTCAGGCCCGCTGATAAGGCCGCGTGACAAGGTTAGAGTGATCCATGCCCTGGCAGAACAACGAAGCGGACGAAGGTGATGGCGGCGAGGCCGGCAAGTCCGGTGGCAACGGGACCGGCAACGCTGGCAACAATCGCCCGGTCAATCCCTGGGGCGAAGGCCCGCCACGTCGGCCGATGGGTTCGAAGCCGCAGGGCCGCGGCGAGTTCGACGATCTGATCCGGCGCAGCCAGGAACGGCTGAAGACGCAGTTCGGCGGCGGCTCCGGCGGGCGCGGCGGCGGCGGCTTCGGCGGCGGCCCCGGCGGCATCGATCTCAACGATGGGCGCTGGCTGCTGTGGGCCGGCGGCGCCGTGGTGGCAGCGTGGATCGGGCTCGGCAGCTTCTATCGCGTCGATGCGCAGGAACGCGCCGTGGTGCAGCGCTTTGGCCGCTATGTCGAAACCACCGGGCCGGGCCTGCACTTCAAGCTGCCCTGGCCGATCGATGCCGTAGAACGCCGCAAGGTGGAGCAGATCAACGTCATCGACATTTCGACCAGCGAGGGCGGCAACGAGAATCTGATGCTCACGGGCGATCAGAACATCATCAACCTCGCCTATGCGGTGCGCTGGAAGATCCGGAATCCCGAAAATTATCTCTATGAGCTTCAGGATCCGGAAAAGACCGTGCGCGAAGTGGCCGAATCGGCGATGCGCGCCGAGATCGCCCGCGCCAACCTGACCGCCGCGCTCGGCCCGCAGCGCGCCCAGATCGCCGATCGGGTGCGCGAGCGCATGCAGGAACTGCTCGACAGCTATGGCGCCGGGATCGACGTGCGCGGCGTGGACATCAAGCAGGCCGATCCGCCCGCCGCAGTCGATTCCTCGTTCAAGGATGTGTCGGCCGCGCAGCAGGATGCCCAGCAATATCTGAACCGCGCCCGCACCTATGCGCAGGCGCTGGTCGCCCGCGCCCAGGGCGATGCGGCGGCCTTTGATGCCGTCTATGCCCAGTATCGGCTGGCGCCGGAAGTGACGCGCAAGCGCATGTATCTGGAAACCATGGAAAAGGTGCTGTCCAAGGTGGAAAAGACGGTGATCGATGCGCCCAGCGTGACGCCCTATCTGCCGCTGCCCGAAGTGCGCCGCCGCGCGGCCGCCACGGCCGAAGCCGCCCCGCAACGCTGAGGACGCCCGAGATGACCGCGCTGACCCGCAATCCCGCCCTCATCGCCGGCCTTGGCTTTGCCCTCGCCGTGCTTGCCATGGGCAGTTTCTACACCGTTCCGGAAACCAAGCAGGCCGTGGTGCTGCGGCTGGGCAAGCCGGAACGCATCGTCAACGAATATGATGCCAAGGCGCGCTTTGGCGAGACCGGCGCCGGCCTCGCCGTCAAGGCGCCCTTCATCGAGGACGTGAAGTTCGTCGACAAGCGCATCATGGACCTCGATATCGACGCCCAGACCGTGCTTTCCACCGATCAGCTGCGGCTGGTGGTGGATGCCTTCGCCCGCTTCCGCATCGTCGATCCGCTGCGCATGGTGCAGACGGTGGGCAGCGAGGAAATGGCCGCCGATGCCCTGCGCCGCATCCTGGCCTCCAAGCTCAGGAACGAGCTGGGCAAGCAGCCGTTTTCCGCGCTGCTGTCGCCGGAGCGCAGCGAGGTGATGGACGAGATCCAGAACAGCGTGAACCGCCAGGCCAAGCAATATGGCGCCGAGATCATCGACGTGCGGATCAAGCGCGCCGATCTGCCCTCGGGCCCGCCGCTGGAAGCCGCCTATGCCCGCATGGCCTCGGCCCGCGCCCAGGAAGCCGCCACCATCCGCGCCCAGGGCAACAAGCAGGCGCAGCTGGTGCAGGCCGATGCCGATGCCCAGGCTGCCCGCATCTATGCCGACAGTTTCGGCAAGGATCCGGAATTCTATGCCTTCTACCGTGCCATGCAGGCCTATCGCACCACCTTCGAGGATGGCACCGCCACCGTGGTGCTGGGCCCGAACAACGAATTCCTGCGCGAATTCGAAGGCCGGCGAGCCCGCTGATCCGTTGCTTCAACCCTGTTCATGCACGGTTAGGCGTGTTGTTTCCATAAGGCACAGGCCAAACCCGATCGCAGAAAGTTCAAGATGACGAAACTGGTGCAAAGCCTTGTTCCCGCCGCCCTGCTGATCACCGGCGTTGCCGCCATTGCCGTGGCACAGCCACAGCCGGCGGCGCAGCCGGCCCAGAATGCGCAGGCCCCGGCCGTGGCGATCATGCCGCCCGGCGGCGCGCCGCGCAGCTTTGCCGATCTCACCGCGCGGCTGGCGCCAGCGGTGGTCAATGTCTCCACCACCCAGAAGGTGGAGATCGGCCGCATGCGCCGCATGCCCGGCCAGCCCGGCGGCAACCCGCTGGAGGAATTCTTCCGCCGCTTCCAGGAACAGCAGGATGGCGGCGAGCCCGTCACTCGCGAGGCGACCAGCCTGGGCTCCGGCTTCGTGATCGCGCCCGATGGCTATATCGTCACCAATAATCACGTGATTTCCTCGGGCCAGAACCGCAACCAGCCGGTCGATTCGATCACTGTCACGCTGGCCGATCGCCGCGAATACAAGGCGCGCGTGGTTGGCCGCGATCCGCTGACCGATCTGGCCGTGCTGAAGATCGAGGCGACCGGCCTGCCCTATGTGCAGTTCGGCAACAGCCAGCAGGTGCGTGTGGGGGACTGGTCGATCGCCATCGGCAACCCGTTCGGCCTGGGCGGCACCGTGACCGCCGGCATCATCTCGGCCCTGCACCGCGACATCGGGTCTGGCCAGTATGACCGCTATATCCAGACCGATGCCTCCATCAACCAGGGCAATTCGGGCGGGCCGCTGTTTGATCTCAATGGCAATGTGATCGGCATCAACACCGCGATCTTCTCGCCCACCGGCGGCAATGTCGGCCTGGGCTTTGCCATTCCGGCGGAACTGGCCAAGCCGGTGGTGGACCAGCTGAAGGCCACCGGGGCGGTGAAGCGCGGCTATCTGGGTGTCGCCATCCAGCGCCTGTCGGCCGATATCGCCGACGGGCTCGGCCTGCCCAAGGACAAGGGCGAGATCGTGGCCAGCGTGGAAGCCAATGGCCCGGCTGCGCGTGCCGGCATCCGCCAGGGCGACGTGATCCTCTCGGTGGGTGGCCGCGAGGTCGATTACGACAACAGCCTGTCTTACCTGATCGCCACCACGCCGATCGGCACCAGCGTGCCGGTGGAGCTGGTGCGCGAAGGCAAGCGCATGAAGGTGAACGCCACCATTGCGCAGCGTCCGTCCGAAGCGGTGGTGGCGCAGCGTGCCGGCCTGCCCGCCGATGAAGAGGACAGCGATGCGCCGGACACCAAGGCCCCCGGCATCGAGGCCGCCAAGGCCAGCCTGGGCATCACCCTGCAGCCCCTGACCACCACGCTGCGCCAGCAGCTGCGCCTGGATGACAAGGTGCAGGGCGTGGTGATCGCCGGCATCAGCCCGTCGTCGGATGCGGCGTCGAAGGGCCTGCAGCGCGGCGACATCATCGTGAAGATCGGCCAGAAGCCGGTGACGACGCCGGCCGAAGCCGCCGCTGCCGTGGACGCCGAGCGCAAGGCCGGCAAGGATACGGTGCTGATGCTGGTGCAGCGCGGCTCCACCCCGCCGCGCTATATCGGCATCAAGCTGATCCCGGCCAAGTAAGCGCCGGACAATGCCGAACGAACGGGGGGAGCGGGCCGCCGCTCCCCCTTTTCGTTACAGGGCCTTTTCGTAGATCCGGTAGGTGCGGGTCACATGGCTTTCGATGGCGTCCGCAATGGAGCGCATCGGGCCGTTGTCATCGAGGATCCAGCCGATCTCGCCCTCGCTGGCGCCGAACTCTTCCACCGAGGCCCGGCGGATATACTCGATCATCTGGAACGCCATCAGCGAGGCAACGCGGTGGCCCTGCAGCGACTTCCTGATGCCCATCAGCGGCACGCGCATGCGCTTCACCTTGGGCGCGCGCAGGCGCCAAAGCAGTTTCGCCCAGCCGAACGGGAACAGGCTGCCATTGAGGTCACGCGTCAGCTCGTTGATGTCTGGCAGCGTGATCATGAAGCCCACGGGGACGCCTTCATACTCGGCGACGCGCACCAGATTCTCGAAGATGATGGGCTTCAGCTTCTTGCCGACATAGGCGATCTCGGCCGGTGTGAGCGGCACGAAGCCCCAGTTGTCCGACCAGGCATCGTTGAGGATATCCAGGATCAGCGCGGCTTCCTGGTCGAACTTCGACTTGTCCACCGGGCGGGTGACGAGCTTGGCGTTGCGTTCCGAAAAGGCGACGATGCGCTGCACCATTTCCGGGAAGGGCTTGCCGATCGGCAGCGACCAGGCGTGCAGGTCCTTCACGCCTTCATAGCCGCGCGTGGTCACCAGTCGCTCATAATGTGGCAGGTGATGGCCCATCATCACGGTCGGCGGCCCTTCGAAGCCCTGCACCAGGAGGCCGGGTTCATCCCAGACCGACAGGCTGAACGGCCCCAGCGCGCGGGTCATGCCCTTGGCCTTCAGCCAGGCTTCCGCCGTGTCGAACAGTGCGTTGGCAACCGCGCTGTCGTCGATGCATTCGAACATGCCCCACTGGCCGGTGCCCGGGCCACCGCCGGGCGCTTCGGGGGCGATCACCAGTTGATCGACCTGCGCCGAAATGCGGCCGACCACTGCGCCATCCCGCTCGGCCAGCCAGAAGGCTGCCTCGGCATGGCCAAACCAGGGGTTGGACTTGATGCCGCCGATCAGGCCGTGGACTTCGGACTTCAGCGGCGGCACCCAGTTGGGATCATCGGCATAGAGCCGCCACGGCAGGTTGACGAAGGCCTTGCGGTCGGCGGCCGTGGTGACGGGTCGGATGCTGATCTTGCTCATCGCTGGCCGTGATAGGGACGGTTTGCGGCAAAACGGCGGCGGCTATTCCTCGGTGCGGATCAGAACCGCCTCGCCGATCAGCAGGAACAGCAGGAACGGCGCCCAGGCCGCCATCAGCGGCGGCACCGTGCCGAAATTGCCCATGGCGAGGCTGAAATTGTCGGCCACGAAGAAGGCAAAGCCCAGTGCCATGCCGATCACCGCGCGCACGAACAGCTTGCCGGACCGTGCCAGGCCAAAGGCAGCGACGGCGCCAAGCAGCGGCATCAGCACCGCCGACAGGGGCCCCGAGATCTTGTGCCAGGCGGCGGCCTCCAGCACGTCGGTCGGCTTGCCGGCGGCGCGCTGCTCGCGGATCTGCGGCCACAGCTCCCACAGCGCGATGAAGTTGGGATTGATGTTGCGGGTGGTGAACTGGCGCGGCACCACCTCGGTGGGAAACGCCAGTGTCGCGCGGGTTTCCATGGTGCCGCTCGCCACATCGAACAGGCGCACATCCGCGAGGCGCCAGCCGCCGGCCATCGGCGTGGCCTCATCGGCCATCACCACCTGCACCAGCCGGTTTTCGGCACGATCATAAATAGTGACCCCGCGCAGCCGCGTGGCACTGCCGGTGCCGCGCACGATATCGGCATGGAACAGATCATCGCCGCCGCGCACCCAGCTTTGCGCCGGCTTGGGCGCCGCCTTGGACAGCTTGCGATATTCCTGTTCCTGCCAGGCCTTCAGCGTGGCGCTGGCGCGGGTGGCAATGCGTTCGTTCCAGACGAAATTGGCCGCCGCGACACCCAGCGCCGCCACCATCAGCGGCGCCAGGATATGGTGGGCCGAAAGGCCGGCTGCCTTGAAGATCACCACCTCGCTGTTCTGGTTGAGCGTGGCCAGCGTCACCAACGTCGCCAGCAGGACCGAGAACGGCAGGAACAGCTGCACGATCTGCGGCGCGCGCAGCGAGACATAGACCCACAGATCAGCCTCGGTATTGCCCGCCGCGGCCAGCACCTTGCCCGATTCCGACAGCAAATCGAGCGCCTGCAGGATGACGGTGAGCCCGATGATGAAGGCCGCCACCCGCACCAGGAACATGCGCCCGGTGTACCAGGCGATGGTGCGCGACGGGAAGAGTGCGTTCAGCCAGTTCATGCCGCTCACCCTGCCGACAGCACATCGTCAGACCAGCGCTGGCGGTTGACCAGCTTGCCGGCGAGGCCCGACACCACGGCGGTGATCTTGCCGAACCAGCGATCGAGCGCGCCGATCGGCTGCCCGCCCGGCCGCTGCAGCACCCGGTACATCCACAGCGCCAGCCCCAGGAACAGGGCATAGGGCACCCATTGCGCCAGCAGCGGATCAACCCGGCCCAGCGCGCCCATGCGCTCGCCATATTCGGTGAACTTGTGGAACGTCACCAGCGCAATGATCGACAGGAACACCCCCAGCGCCGAGGTAGAGCGCTTGGGCGGCACCGCCATGGCAATGGCCAGGAACGGCAGCACGAACATGATGACGCACTGCACGATGCGGCGATGGAAGGTGGCGGCGGCGCTGCGGCGCTCTTCGGGCGGCTTGTTGCTCACCATGGTGCGGACGAGTTCGGGCAGCGTGGCTTCCATGTTGCCTTCGCCGCGTTTGCGGAAGGCGGCCATTTCCGGCAGCCGGATCGGCAGATCATGCTGCTGGAAGCTGAGCACGCGCGGCGTGGCATCGGGGGCGGGGCTGTGCACCAGCGTGCCCTGCTGCAGGCGCAGCAGGATATATTCGGGATCGTCGGTGGCGAGGAAGGTGCCGCGCGCGGCGGTGGCAGCAATCGTCTGCCCGTCCTTGCCATCCGCTGTCTTCTGGGCCGCACGCACGAACAGGCCGCGCAAATCGGCGCCCTGGTTGCGCGATTCCTCCACGCGCAACGTCATGCCGCCGCCCAGATTGGCAAACTCACCCACCTTGATCGAGGCGCCCAGCGCCCCGGAGCGCAGCTCGAAGCGCAGATTTTCATAGGCATAGCGCGTCACCGGCTGCAGCCAGCCGACAATGCCGAAATTCACCACCGCAAACACCGCGGCAAACAGGAACGGCACCCGCAACAGCCGGCCATAGGAGACGCCCACGGCGAGCAGCGCATCCAGCTCCGATGTGGTGGCCAGCCGCCGAAAGGCCAGCAGCGTGCCCAGCATCACCCCGATCGGAATGCCCAGTGACAGATATTCGGGCAGCAGATTGCCCAGCATCCGCCACACCACGCTCACCGGCCCGCCTTCGTTGATGACGAAATCGAACAGCCGCAGCATGCGATCCAGCACCAGCAGCATGGCCGCCACCACCAGCGTGCCGATCAGCGGCACCAGGATCAGGCCGAACAGATAACGATCAATCCGCTTGGTCACGCCGCGTGGGTTCCTTCACCGGCGCAGGCGGCGACCGGCGGGCCATGCTATAGCCGGCCCGCCTGTATCCGTCATGAAGAAATCAGGCGGCCCTGCTTATGCGGCTTCGTGCAGCGCCAGCCCGGCCATCTGCGCGGCCTGTTCGAACTTGCCGAGCACGCTGTCGATCTGCGCATCCGAATGGAGCGCGCAGATCGAGCAGCGCAGCAGGAACACGCCAGCCGGCGTGGCGGGCGGCCGGCTCATGTTCACATAGACGCCGAGCTCGATGAGGGTGGACCACATCAGCGCCGTGGTTTCCTGATCCGGCATCAGCACCGAAACGATGGCGCTTTCCGGCGTTTCGGTGGCGAGCTTGAAGCCGCGCGCCTTCAGGCCGCCATGCAGGCGCCTTGTGGCTTCCCACAGTCGTGCGCGCTTGTCGTGCGCGGTCATCAGCTTGCGGATCGACGTGGCGGCGCAGGCCACCACGGCGGGCGGCAGCGAGGCGGTGAAGGTATAGGGCCGGCAAGGGAAGCGCAGCACTTCGAATTTGGGATGGTTGGAGACGCAGAAGCCACCCACGGTGCCGACGGATTTGGAAAAGGTGCCGACGACAAAATCGACATCATCGGCAACGCCCTGCTCTTCATAGACGCCGCGGCCATGCTTACCGAAGAAGCCCATGCCATGGGCTTCATCAACCAGCACCATGGCACCGTGCCGTTTGGCCACCGCCACCAATTCCGGCAACGGCGCCACATCGCCCAGCATGGAATAAACGCCTTCCAGCACCACCAGCTTGCCGGCGTCAGCGGGCAGGCGGTTCAGGCGCTTTTCCAGGTCGGCGACGTCATTATGCCGAAAGCGCACAGTGTCGGCATTGGACAGCTTGCAGCCATCGTAGATGGAGGCATGGCTGTCGGCATCGAGGATGATGAAGTCGCCCTTGCCGGTCAGCGTGGACACCATCCCAAGATTGGCCTGATAGCCGGTGGAAAACACCATGGCGTGATCCATGCCATAGAAGTCCATCAGCGCCTGCTCGCACTCTTTGTGCGTCTGATAGGTGCCGTTCAGCACCCGGCTGCCCGTGGTGCCGGCGCCGAAATCCCTGAGCGCGGCCTGCCCAGCAGCAATCACGTCGGGATCGAAGGTCATCCCCATGTAATTGTAGGTGCCGAGCAGGATCGTGTGCTGACCCTTGATGATCGCTTCGGTGGGAGACAGCACCTTTTCCATTACGACACCGATCGGGTCGCGGATGCCGGTGGCGAGCAGCCCGGCATGTTCAGCGATGAGCGGATCAAACTTGGACAGAAGATCGGTCATGGCGTCAGCCCTTCTTCGCCACCAGGCCGGCGACCGCATCAGCCACCTGGCCGATGGTTTCCAGATCGGGCAGCATGTTCAGGGGGATGAGGATGTCCCACTCGTCTTCCATGCTGGCCACGAGGTCCATCACGGTGAGCGAATCCATCTCCATGTCGCCGGCGAAGGTGGTGGTTTCGGCAAGCGGCACCTTCTTCTGGTTCAGCGGCTCGATCAGTTCGATGATGCGGGCATAAACGGCTGCGCGGTCGGTCATGGGGTCTCCAAGGATAGTCTTGCAGGGCGCTTTGCCCTCACATCATGGCCAAATTGCGGAGCCCGTTACAACCAGCCCCGCGCCCGATAGCCTGCCACCGTGTCGGCCATGCCGGTCTCCAGCGTGAAGCGGGGCTGCCACAGATCGGCCAGCATCGCATTGCCGCTCCGCGCCACCCAGTCCGGATGGGCAAGGTAACGGGCGCGATCACGGCTCAGCGTGGGCAACTGGCCGCGCCAGCCGGCAATGCGGGTGGCCACGGCGGCAGCGGTGTTCAGCAGGCTGCCGCCCACCGGGATCATCCGCACATGGCTGCGGCCCAGCGCCCGGCCCATGGCGCCGGCATGATCATGATGGGCATAACCGCCCGATCCATCGTCGATCTCCAGAACCTCGCGCGTTGGCCCGGCGCCGGCGAGAACCAGCAGGGCACGGGCCAGATCATCGACATGGATCAGGCTGATCCGGGCGTCTGGCCCGCCGGGGGCCAGGCCCAGCCCCAGCCTGGCCAGCTTGAAAAGGTCCAGCATCTCGCGATCGCCGGGGCCATAGACGCCGGGCGGCCGCACGATCACCCAATCGAGGCTGCTGGCCATCACCAGCTGCTCGGCATCGCGCTTGGATTGACCATAAAGCGACAGGCCGGGCTCGCGCGCGGCGAGGCTGGAGACATGGACGAACCGGCGCACACCGGTGCTGCGGGCGGCGGCCAGCATGTTGGCCGTGCCGCGCACATTGCCGGCCTGGAAACCGTCGGCATCGGCGGCGTTCACCACGCCGGCAATATGGATCACCGCCGCCGCGCCCTCGCACAGCCGGGCCAGCGCATGGGTGTCGTCGAGATCACCCATCACCCAGGCGATGTGGTCCGCGGCACGTTGCGGCCGGCGTGTGAGGGCGCGGATCGGCTGGCTGGCCAGCGCTGCCACGCGTCTGCCGACAAAGCCGGTGGTGCCGGTGAGGGCGAGGTCACTCCCCTCCCGCCTGCGGGAGGGGCTGGGGGTGGGAAGTTCAGTCATGGCATGGACAGGCTGATTGGTGCTCGTGGCAACGCCCACCCCCAGCCCCTCCCGCAAGCGGGAGGGGAGACGTCAGGCAGCCACCTCGAACGGCTGGATCTCGCCCGACAGATACTGCAACCGCGCCTTTGAACGCGACAGCTTGCCCGACGAGGTGCGCGGCAGGGTGCGCGGCGGCACCAGTTCAACCACGCAGCTCATGCCGGTGATGGCCTTGACCTTGGTCTTGATGGCTTCGCGCAGCTTGATGCGTTCATCATTGTCACTTGTGCGGCACTGCACCAGCACCGCCGGGGCTTCCTCGCCCGAAGGCGTGGTGATCGAGAAGGCGGCGATGTCGCCGGCCTTGAAGCCGGGCAACTGCTCGATCGCCCATTCGATGTCCTGCGGCCAATGATTCTTGCCGTTGATGATGATCATGTCCTTGGCGCGGCCGACGATGTAGAGCGAGCCATCCTTCATGTAGGCCATGTCGCCGGTGTCGAGCCAGCCATCCTTCAGGCAGGCTGCCGTGGCTTCCGGATCGCGGAAATAGCCGGCCATGATGCCAAGCCCGCGCGTGAACACACGGCCGATCTTGCGATCCGGCAGCACACGGCCGGCCTCATCGCGCACTTCGATGGTGAGGCCGGGCACCGCCTTGCCGCAGTTGACGATGGCGCGATAGCGGGTGGGCAGGCGCTGATCGGCGCGCCGGTCCGCCTTGATATCGGCGCTGGCGCCCGACAACGTGCGCTCATCGATCAGGTCGCACTGGATGCCTTCGCCCACCGGCATGATGGTGACGGCGAGCGTCGCTTCGGCAAGGCCATAGCTGGGCAGGAAGGCAGAGGCCTTGAAGCCGGCCGGAGCGAAGGTGTCGACAAAGGCCTGCATCACTTCCGGCCGGATCATGTCGGCGCCGTTGCCGGCCACCCGCCAGCGCGACAGGTCATAGCGCTCGGCCACCGGGATCGACGGCGAGATGCGACGGGCGCAGATGTCGTAGCCAAAGGTGGGCGAATAGCTCAGGCTGGCATCCGGGTTGCGGCTGATCAGCGTGAGCCACGACAGCGGCCGGCGGGCGAAGTCCTCGGTGGCGAGATAATCGACCGAGATCTGGTTGGCCATCGGGGCGAGCATGCAGCCCACCAGGCCCATGTCGTGATACCAGGGCAGCCAACTGATCACGCGGTCGCCTTCGCCAGCGTGCGTGCAGGTGGCGTGCGCCGACAGGTTGGCGAGCAGCGCCTCGTGGGTGACGGCGACGCCGTGCGGGAAGCGCGTCGAGCCCGACGAATATTGCAGATAGGCGATGTCGGTCGGCTGGGCCTGCGGCAGCTCGACAACTGGCGCGTTGCCCCCCGAATTGCTGCTGAACCACTCCTCCCAATCGTGCGCTGCGCACAGGCCGGTGGCTGCATCCTTGACGATGTCATGCAGGCCGGGCGGGGAGAGCAGCATCAGCGGATCGCAGCTGGTGAGCTGCACGCGGATCTGATCGACATAGGCCTCCCGCCCGCCGAAGCTGGTGGGCAGCGGCAGCGGCACCGGCAGCGCGCCGGCATAGATGGCGCCATAGAAGGCAGCGGCGAAGCCGGCGCCGGTCTCGGCGATCAGGGCGATGCGGTCGCCGGGCTTCACGCCCTCGGCGATGAAGTGCATGGCGTGGCGGCGGGCATCGGCGGCCAGTTCGCGATAGGGATAGGCCCGCACCAGATCGGCCCGCGCATCATGGAAATTATAGCCCTTCTCACCGCGCGCCGCATAATCGAGGGCATCGCCCAACGTCCGGAAATCAGAGCGCCGCTGCGGCAGCGAATCGCGCGTCGGGGTTGGGCTGATTGGGGTGGGGGCCATCACGGTTTCGGCCATCTTGCTCTCCCTGGCGCGGGTTGCGGCCCGACCCGGCCGCCCCGTCACATCATTTCTGTCCAGGTTCGCCCTCGCACGCCGGGGCGTTCAAATTCCGGCCCGAAAGTGGCAAGAAAGTGGCATGGATGATGAAGAAAGGCTTTCGAAGCGCCGCCAGCGCAGGGTTCCTGCCCCGCTGGACGAGGCGGGGCTGAAGGAACTGGCGCTGGCCTATGCCGCCCGCTTTGCCACCACCCGCACCAAGCTGCTGCGCTATCTGGCGCGCAAGCTGAAGGAGCGCGGCTGGGCCGGCGATGCGCCGGCTGATCCGCAGGCACTGGCAGATCGGCTGGCAGCGCTGGGCTATGTCGATGATGCCGCCTTTGCGGCCATGAAGGGCCGCGCAATGGCGGCGCGCGGGCTGGGGCGGCGGCGGGTGGAGGAGACGCTGGCGGCGGCCGGCGTTGCGCCGCAGGATCGTGGCGAGGCGCCCGATGAACAGGCGGCGCTGGCGGTGGCGCTGGCCTTTGCGCGGCGCAAGCGGCTGGGGCCGTTCGGCGCCACGCTACCCGCCGATCCGGCCGTGCGGCAGAAACAACTGGCGGCGATGCTGCGGGCCGGCCATTCGATGGCGGCGGCGCGGGCGGTGCTGGCGGCGACCAGCGTCGAGGCGGCAGAAGCCCTGATCAGCGAATGAGCTGGCGGCCACCGCCCGACCAGCTGATCACCAGGCCAAGCGCCCGGCCCATGATCTCGCCGGTGAGGGCGAATCGCTTCGGATTCAGATCGCCCACACGCTCCATGGCGATGGTCAGGCGCGGCTGCGCGGCCAGGATCGCCACCAGCATGACCCCCACGACTACCAATCGTGATGCCAAGGGCCCAGCCATTGTTCCCCTCCCGCGCTTTCGATCCTGCCGTATGCCTTCTGAGCGCTGCTGGCTGAGCCGGGCATGAATGGCAGGTCGCAACGGAAAGGGGGCGGCACCCGCTGGCGCCGCCCCCTTCCTGGACCATGTGCTGTTGATCAGGCCTCTTCGGTCGGCGCGGGCAGCGCCTTGGGTGCCTTCCGGGCCTTCAGCTTCTTGATCGCCGGCACGATTTCGAAGGCGAGATCATGGTCGCGCACGTGCACGCGGACCTCGCCGCCGTTCACCAGCTTGCCGAACAGCAGCTCCTCGGCCAGCGGCTGCTTGATCTTCTCCTGGATCAGCCGGCCCATCGGGCGGGCGCCATAGAGCTTGTCGTAGCCGCGCTCGATCAGCCAGGCCTTGGCCTCCTCGGTCAGGCTGATGTGCACGTCGCGATCCGCCAGCTGCATTTCCAGCTGCAGCACGAACTTGTCGATCACCATGGCCACGACCGACGGCGGCAGATAGCCGAACGGCACGGTGGCATCGAGGCGATTGCGGAACTCCGGCGTGAACAGCTTCTTGATCGCCTCCTCGTCCTCGCCAATCCGGGTGGTGGCGCCAAAGCCGATACCCTCGCGCGCCATGTCGGCGGCGCCGGCATTGGTGGTCATGATCAGGATGATGTTGCGGAAATCCACCGTCTTGCCGTGGTGATCGGTGAGCTTGCCGTTGTCCATCACCTGCAACAGGATGTTGAACAGGTCGGGGTGCGCCTTCTCGATCTCGTCAAGCAGCAGCACCGAATGCGGCTGCTGGTCCACGGCATCGGTGAGCAGGCCGCCCTGGTCAAAGCCAACATAGCCGGGAGGCGCACCGATCAGCCGGCTGACCGAGTGGCGCTCCATATATTCCGACATGTCGAAGCGGGTGAGCGGGATGCCCAGGATGGCGGCCAGCTGCTTGGCGACTTCCGTCTTGCCGACACCGGTGGGGCCGCTGAACAGATAGCAGCCGATCGGCTTGTTGGGTTCGCGCAAGCCGGCGCGGGCCAGCTTGATGGCGCTAGACAGCTTCTCGATGGCGGCATCCTGGCCGAACACCACGCGCTTCAGATCGGGTTCCAGCGTGGCCAGCTGGGCCTTGTCGTCGGTCGAAACGCTCTTCGGCGGGATGCGGGCCATGGTGGCGATCACCGCCTCCACGTCCTTCACGCCGATGGTCTTGCGGCGCTTGTGCTCGGGCAGCAGCATCTGCGACGCACCAGTCTCGTCGATCACGTCGATCGCCTTGTCAGGCAGCTTGCGGTCGTTGATGTAGCGCGCCGAAAGCTCCACCGCGGCCTTGATGGCATCGGGCGTGTATTTCAGCTTGTGATGCTCCTCGTAGGAAGCGCGCAGGCCCATCAGGATCTTGATCGTGTCTTCCACCGTGGGTTCGTTGACGTCGATCTTCTGGAACCGGCGCAGCAGCGCGCGGTCCTTCTCGAAATGGTTGCGGAACTCCTTGTAGGTGGTCGAACCGATGCAACGGATCGCGCCGGACGACAGCGCTGGCTTCAACAGGTTGGAAGCGTCCATGGCGCCGCCGCTGGTTGCACCGGCGCCGATCACCGTGTGGATCTCGTCGATGAACAGCACGGCGTGGGGCAGCTTCTCCAGCTCGTTCACCACGTTCTTCAGCCGCTCTTCGAAGTCACCACGATAGCGGGTGCCGGCCAGCAGCGCCCCCATGTCGAGGCTGTAGATCACCGCCGGCTTCAGCACGTCGGGCACCTGGCCCTCGATTATCTTGCGGGCCAGGCCTTCGGCAATCGCCGTCTTGCCGACGCCGGGATCACCCACATAAAGCGGATTGTTCTTGGTGCGCCGGCACAGGATCTGGATGGTGCGGTCCACCTCGGCGGCCCGGCCGATCAGCGGATCGACCTTGCCGGCCTTCGCCTTCTCGTTGAGGTTGACAGTGAACTGCTTGAGCGCGCTCTCGCCGCCCTTCTTGTCGCCCTTCTCGGCCTTGGCGGGCTTTTCTTCGGGCTCGTCCTTCTCTGCCGCGCCCTTCGGCGGCTTGGCTTCCGACTGGCCGGACTTGGCGATGCCGTGGCTGATGAACGACACGGCGTCCAGCCGCGTCATGTCCTGCTGCTGCAGGAAGAACACCGCGTGGCTCTCGCGTTCGGAAAACAGCGCCACCAGCACGTTGGCGCCGGTCACTTCCTCGCGGCCGGATGACTGCACGTGCAGGATGGCGCGCTGCACCACGCGCTGGAAGCCGGCAGTGGGCGAGGGATCGACACTGGCATCGGTCTTCAGCGCAGTCAGCTCGGTGTCGAGATAGCGGATCAGCTGGCCCTGCAGGTCTTCCATGTCGACGTTGCAGGCCTTCATCACCTGGGCGGCGTGACTGTCGGTGGTCAGCGCCAGCAGCAGATGTTCCAGCGTTGCATATTCGTGCGTCCGGCGGGCAGCTTCGGCCAGGGCGTTGTGGAGGGTCTTTTCCAGTTCACGCGTGAACGAGGGCATCAAATTCTCCGGTGCGCGTGCCTTCGGGGGAAAGCAGCGCCATTGCCGACCCGGCCTGTTACCGGGCCATGACAGCAATGTCTGCCCGCCGCACCCAGATATCAAGGGGCAAACAGCCCATGCTGGCATTATTGGCTGTGGCATCAGCGCGCAGCACGCTCTGGCCAGCGCCGCCACGCCGCGCCATGATGAACGTCAACGGCACCACCATGGGGAATGTCATGCGCACCATCCTTGCCACCCTGCTGCTCGCCAGCGCACCGGCCGCCGCCCAGACGGCGACACAGCCCAACATGACTGGCCCGGCCGCCGTCACCGGCTATCTGGCGCCGCGCCCGCCCCAGTCGCTGCTGCGCCTGCTGCCGCCGCCGCCCGAAGCGGGCAGCCCCGAGGCGCTGGCCGAAGCCCGGATGTATCGCGAAAGCCGTCGCGGCATCGGCGGGCCGCAATGGCAGCGCGCGGTCGGGCAATTGTCGGTGACCAGCCCGGCCTTCGTGCAGCAATTGAGCTGCGCGCTGGGGGCGAAGATCGGGCCGGAAACCACGCCTGCCACCATGGCGATCCTGCGGCGCGCCGGGGCCGATCTCTCGCCCGCCATCAATGCGGCGAAGGCGTACTACAAGCGACCACGCCCGTTCACCAATGATGGCGGCAAGGCCTGTGACCCGGATTCAGCCGTCGATGGCGGCAAGGCGCTGGGCTATTCCTACCCGTCTGGCCACGCTGCCGTGGGCTGGCTGTGGGGCCTGATCCTGGCCGAGATCAGGCCGGAACGCAGCGCCCAGCTGCTGCACTTCGGCAAGGAGACCGGTGATCTGCGCATGGCCTGCCGCGTGCACTATCTGTCCGACGTGACGCACGGTCGCCTGTTCGCCACCGCGCTCTACCAGGCGATTGCCGATCATACCGATTACAAGGCAGATGTAGGCAAGGCTGCCGCCGAACTGAGCCTTGCCCCGGTGCCGGAAGGCTGTCCGGTTTCCTGACATGGGAAGGGCGCCGGTCTCGCGACCGACGCCCCTCTCCTGACCGGCGGCAGTGGTTACGCCGGCACAGCCTGGTTGAACGGCGTGTCCTTGTCTGGCCGCATGTCGCCGGGCAGGCCGAGCACGCGTTCGGCGATGATGTTGCGCAGGATTTCATCGGTGCCGCCGGCGATGCGCAGGCCGGCCGAGCCGATGTAGCTGCCCTGCAACTTGGCCAGCTCCGGATCGGCATCGGCGCCGGCCACGAAGCCGTCACCGCCCGACAGGTCGAGCGCGAAGCTGGCAAGATCCTGCATGGTCTTGGCCACCACCACCTTGGAGATCGACTGTTCCGGCCCCGGCACCTGGCCCTTCGACAGTGCCGAGAGGGCGCGCATCTGGGTCAGCTTGATGCCCTGATCGTTGATGTAGGTCTGGGCGATCTTCTGGCGCACGTCGCTGGCGCCAATGGCCGGGTTGCCGTCCGGCGCTTCCACACCCTTGGCCAGCTTCATAAGCGTCTCGTAGCCCGGCGCATAGCGCGGCTTGCCGCCAACGGCGAGGCGCTCGTGCATCAGCGTGGTCAGCGCCACCTTCCAGCCGTCGCCCACCGCGCCCAGCCGGTGCGAATCATGCACGCGCACGCCGTCGAAGAACACCTCGTTGAAATCGCTGCCGCCAGACATCTGCTTGATGCCCTTCACCGTCACGCCGGGCGCCTTCATGTTCACGATGAACATGGTGAGGCCCTTGTGCTTGGGCAGCGAAGGATCGGTCCGGGTGACGACGATGCCGTAATCAGACGCGTGGGCGAAGCTGGTCCACACCTTCTGGCCGTCGATCACCCATTCATCGCCATCCTTCACCGCGCGGGTGCGGATGCCGGCAAGGTCGGAACCGGCCGCCGGCTCGGAGAAGAGCTGGCACCAGACCTCCTCGCCCAGCAGCGCGCGTGGCACATAGCGCTGGATCACCTCGGGCTGGCCATGGGTGAAGACGGTGGGGATGCACATGCCAAGGCCGATCGAATAGAGGCCCTGCGGCACGTGGAACCGACTTTCCTCCTGGCCATAGATGATGCTGTGCATGGGCGACAGGCCCTGCCCGCCGAACTGCCTGGGCCAGGTGATGCCGGTATAGCCGGCGGCATGCTTCTTCGCCTGCCAGGCCTTCGAGCGCGCGATGAACTCCGGCAGTTTCCAGCTTTCGGCGGCCGGCTGCCGATACTCGGCGGCATTTTCTTCCAGCCAGGCGCGCACCTTGGCGCGATATTCGGCTTCCTGGGGGGTGTCGTTGAAATCCATTCGTCCTCTCCCTCGAACTCTCAGGCCGCCGCGCGGTTGCGCAGTTCCAGCGCCCGCACCAGCCGATCCGCCCACCAGCCGCGCGGGCCGAGCGCGGCGACCAGCGTGCGATTGCGGCGATAATAGAATTGGCAATCACTCTCCCAAGTGAAGCCGATCCCGCCGTGCAGCTGCACATTCTCCTCGGCACAATAGGCCAGCGCATCGAGGCTGGCGACGCGCGCTGCTGCCGCAGCCTGCCGCAGCTCAGGCCCGTTCATGCCGATCATGGCGAGGCCGTGCAGGGCATGGGCGCGGGCCAGTTCCAGCTTGATGTACATGTCTGCACACTTGTGCTTGACCGACTGGTAGCGGCCGATCTTCTGGCCGAAGGCGACGCGGGTCTTGGCATAATCGACGCTCATCGCCATCGCCGCCTGCGCGGTGCCGATGGCTTCATAGGCAAGGATGACGGCGGCGCGATCGAGCCAGTCCTGATAGTCGCCGGCCGTGCCCAGCGCCTCGGCGGGCGTGTTGTTCAGCGACAGCCTGCCATGGCGGCGGACGAGATCGATGGTCTCGACAGCGGCGGTATCGGCGCCCTTCAGATCAACGATATGGAGCTGCGGGCCATCGGCGCCGGCCGCGGCCACGATGGCGACATGGGCCACGCCGAGATCGGCCACCGGCTGCTTCACGCCGGTCAGCGTGCCGCCCTTGGCAACGGTCTTCACCGTGGCGGGATTGACCGCGCCCGGTTCATTCCAGGCGACGCAGGCGATCACCTCGCCGCTGGCGATGCCGGGCAGCCACTTGGCCTTCTGCTCGGCGGTGCCAGCCAGCACCAGCGCTTCTGTGGCCAGCAGGGTGGACACCAGCGGCACATGGGCCAGGCTGCCGCCGACGGCATCGGCCAGTTGCGCCACTTCCTCCACCGTCAGGCCCAGGCCGCCATATTCCTCCGGCACGCGCGCGGCGGTCCAGCCCAGTTCGGCGATGTCCTTCCACAGCGCGGCGTCCATGGCGGGCGCGCCTTCGGCCATCGCCTTGCGTGCCGGGCCGGTGCCGGCCTTTTCGGCCAGCAGGCGGCGCGCCTGTTCGCCAAGTTCCTTGGCCTCGTCCGAAAAATCGAAGTTCATTGGCGTGCCCCTCCCCGGGCGCTCATGATGGAACCCCGCCTGTTTACGCGCGCGTCAACCGGCCCGATACTGGCGCAAGTTTCAGCCTGTTGTGGCGCGCTCAGCCTTTCCTGAACAGCGCATCAGCAGCGCTGCGGAAATCCGCCGCACCGGCCCGCTTCGTTCGCGTGCGCGCCAGTTCCGCCTCCAGCGCGGCGATCCGCTCATCCAGATCGGCGATGGACAGGCGATCCAGATCCTCGCGCGCCAGATCGGCAAGCAGGTCGCTTTTCTTCCGGGGCAGATCATCCTCGAACATGGGCCAACGGTTGACCCGGCAAGGCCGCCTGTCAATATCCCGGGCCATGACCATCCCCGCCCAGATGACCGCAATCGATCCCGCCGCGCCCGGAGGGCCAGAGGTGCTGGTGCCTGTCACCCGTCCGGTGCCGCAGCCCGGCCCGTCCGATGTGCTGGTGAAAGTGGCGGCGGCGGGGGTGAACCGGCCCGATGTGCTGCAGCGGCTTGGCCTCTATCCGATGCCGCCGGGCACGCCGACGATCATGGGCCTCGAAATCGCCGGCACCGTGGTGGCAGTGGGTGCGGACGTGACGCGCTGGCGGCCCGGCGATGCGGTGTGCGCGCTGGTGGCCGGCGGTGGCTATGCCGAATATTGCGTGGCGCCCGAAGGCCAGTGCCTGCGCGTGCCGGCCGGCATGGCGATGACGGACGCCGCCGGCCTGCCGGAAACCTGGTTCACCGTCTGGTCCAACGTGATGGACCGCGGGCACGCCCGGCCTGGCGAGACGATCCTGATCCACGGCGGCACCAGCGGCATCGGCATCACCGCCCTGCAACTGGCGCAAGAGATCGGGCTGACCGCGATTGCCACCTGCGGCAGCGACGACAAGTGCGCGGCTGCCCTGGCACACGGCGCGGCCCATGCCATCAATTATCGCACGCAGGATTTTGCCGCCGACGCGCTGGCCATCACCGGCGGCAAGGGCGTCGACATCGTGCTCGACATGGTGGGCGGCGATTATGTGCCGAAAAACATCGCCTGCATGGCCGATGATGGCCGCCACGTCTCCATCGCCTTCCAGCGCGGACCAACGGCGGAGGTGAACCTGGCGCTGGTGATGCGCAAGCGCCTCACGCTCACCGGTTCGATGCTGCGCCCCCGCCCGGTCGCCTTCAAGGCAGCGGTTGCCGAGACGCTGGAAGGCGTGATCTGGCCGGCCTTCGAAGCCGGGCGGCTGAGGCCGGTGACGGACAGCATCTTCCCGCTGCCCAAAGCCGCCGAAGCGCACCGCCGCATGGAAGCCGGCGCCCATGTCGGCAAGATCGTGCTGCAGATCAGCTGACGACACCCTTCGGCGCGAAGCGCGCTTCCCGCCATTCGCCACTGACCAGCACCGCCCGCAACGCGTCCAGCGCCAGGCCTATACCGGCAAAGCGCGTGGTGAGCGCCGGGAAGCCGAAGCGCATGGCATCGGGCGGGCGCATATCGCCCACCACGCCGCGCGCGATCAGGGCGGCCATCACGCGCCGCGCTTCCGGGTGGCGGATGATGCACTGGCAGCCGTGGCGGCCAGCGGGCAGCGCATCGACGGTAACGCCCGGCAGCGCTGCTGCGCCTTCCGCGAACAGCCGCACCAGCTGGCGGGACTTGGCCTCTGCCGCGCCCATGTCGATGCCATCGAACGTGGCCACGCCGGCCTCCAGCGCCCGCATGGCGAGGATTGGCGGCGTGCCGGTGAGCAGGCGGCGCGCGGCGCCTGCCGGGACATAATCGGCGGCAAAGTCGAACGGGCGTTCATGCCCCATCCAGCCGGTGAGCGCCGGCAGCGCCGTCTCCCAGTGGCGGCGCGCCAGATAGGCGAAGGCCGGGGCACCGGGGCCACCGTTCAGATATTTGTAGCCGCAGCCCACGGCAAAATCGGCGCCATCGGCATCCAGCTGCACCACCAGCGCGCCGGCCGAATGCGACAGGTCCCAGAGGGTCAGCGCGCCGACGGCGTGGGCGGCGGAATTCATCGCCGCCATGTCGTGCACGGCGCCGGTCACATAATGGGCATGGGCCAGGAGCAGCAGCGCCACGTCGGCATCCAGCGCCGCCACCAGTTCGGCGCGGGCCACCCGCTTGAGAGTCACGCCGGCCAGCCGGCAAAGCCCCTGCATCACATAGGCATCGGTGGGAAAGTCGCCGGCCTCCATCAGGATGGTGCGGCGGCCGGGGCGCAGGGCCAGCGCCGCGCTGGCCAGCTTGAACAGGTTGAGGCTGACCGAGTCGCAGGCCACCACCGCTTGCCGCTCGGCGCCCACCAGCGGCGCGATGGCCTCGCCCAGCCGCACCGGCAGATCGATCCAGCCGGCATCGTTCCAGCTGCGGATCAGGCCCTCGCCCCATTCGCCTGACAGCGTGTCGGCCAGCCGCTCGGGCAGGGCTGCCGGCAGCGGCCCCAGCGAGTTGCCATCCAGATAGACGAGCCCCGGCGGCAGGCGAAAGCGCGCCCGGGCATGGGCAAGCGGATCGGCGGCATCAAGCGCGGCCAGCTGGGAAGGATCGGGTGTCATCGCCTGCCCTTGCGCCACAGGCCGCCCTCCATTACAACCCGGTGCGTCCAGCCGTCCCGCAAGGGGCGGCTGTTTTCATTCCCGAAAGGAGCCAGCCTCATGGCCGCCAAGTCCCTGCCCCTGATGCCGCACGCCACCGCCGCCTGGCTGGTGGACGAAAGCGCCCTCACCTTCTCGCAGATCGCCGATTTCTGCGGCCTGCACGTGCTGGAAGTGCAGGCCATCGCCGATGATACCGCCGCCACCAAGCTGAAGGGCCGCGATCCCATCCGCGCCGGCGAACTGACCCGCGAGGAGCTGACGAAGGGTGAGGCCAATCCCGATCACGAGCTGAAGATGGCCCGGCTGCCGGAACAGGCCCGCCGCACCTCCGGCCCGCGCTACACGCCGGTCTCCAAGCGGCAGGACAAGCCCGATGGCATCCTGTGGATCATCAAGAATCACCCGGAAATCACCGACGGGCAGATTTCCAAGCTGATCGGCACCACCAAGAACACCATCGCCGCCATCCGCGACAAGAGCCACTGGAACTATGCCAACCTGCAGCCGCGCGATCCGGTGACGCTGGGCCTGACCAGCCAGCGCGAGATGGATGCGCTGGTGGCCATCGCGGCCAAGAAGGCCGGCGTGGACACCAGTGTCGATACCGAGAAGGCCGACGCCGAACGCGCCGCGCTGATCAGCCAGCTGCAGGCCGAGCGCCAGGCGGCGGCGGCGGCGCCGGAAGAGCTGACGGCGGAAACGCTTTTCAAGCGATAAGCCGCGAGCCGGCATCGCATCGCGATGGCGGCCGACAGGCTTGAGCTCGGCCGGCGGGATCGGGCAAGCCGGCGCGGCGGCTTTGCCGGCGCAGAGGTTTGCCCGAGGCCCGTTCGACGTCACGCGAGCGCTGCCAAGCCTCTTACTCTTCCCGTCCCCCCAGCGGCAGCGGCAGCTCGCGCGGCGGTTCGCGATCGAGCAGGCCGGCGGCCTTGAGGTCGGCGAGGCCCGGCAGGTCGCGGCGGGTGGCGAGGTTGAAGTGCGCCAGGAATTCCGGCGTGGTGGCATATTGCAGCGGCCGGCCGGGCGTTTCGCGGCGACCGGCAGGACGCACCCAGCCGGCTTCCATCAGCACGTCGATGGTGCCGGATGACACCGCCACGCCGCGGATTTCCTCGATTTCCGGGCGGGTCACCGGCTCGTGATAGGCGATCACCGCCAGCGTCTCGACCGCCGCGCGGGACAATTTCTTCACCGTCTCGCGGCTGGTGCGCAGGAAATGGCCAAGATCGGGCGCGGTCTGGAACTGCCAGCGCCCGCCGCGCTCGACCAGGTTGATACCGCGCGGGGCATAGGATTCGGCCAGCGCGCGCAGGGCGGGCAGCAGGTCCCCCCGTTCGCCGACATGGCGGGTGAGTTCAGCCAGGCTCAAGGGCGTCTCGGCGGCAAACAGGATCGCTTCGAGGGCGCGGGTGAGGGCGGGATCCTGTTCGTCAGCCATGGTCACGGGCCCTCAGCAGGATGGGGGCAAAGGCGGCGCCCTGCGACAGCACGGCCTTGCCCTGTCGGGTGAGTTCGAGCGCCGCAACGAAGCTGGAGGCCAGCACCGAGCGGGCATAGGATTCGTCGGCGAGATCGGCGGGCAGGAAGCGCGACAGCTCGGTCCAGTCGATGCTGCGGCCCAGCAGATGTTCGAGCCGCTCTATGGCTTCATCGAGCGCCATCACCGGCCGGCGGCGCACGACATGGATGGACTTGGCGCGGCGGGCCTGGATGGCGCCATAGGCCGACAGCAGCTCGTAATAGCCGACATCGTAGACGGCGCGCTTTTCCAGCGCGAGGCCTTCCGGATTGGGCCGGCGGAACATGTCCCAGCCGAGCTGCGGGCGGGCAAGCAATTTCTGTCCGGCCTCGCGCATGGCTTCCAGCCGCTGCAGCTGGAACTGCAGCTTCAGCGCCAGCTCGGCCGGATCGGGCTCGGCCTCCGGGTCCTTGGGCAGCAGGAGGAGCGACTTCAGATAGGCCAGCCAGGCCGCCATGACGAGATAATCGGCGGCGAGCTCCAGGCTCAACGCCTTGGCGTCGCGGATGAAATCCAGATACTGATCGACCAGCGCGAGGATCGAGATCTGGGCGAGATCGACCTTCTGGGCGCGCGCCAGGGTGAGCAGCAGATCGAGCGGGCCTTCCCAGCTGCCAAGCTGCAGGATCAGCGTGTCGCGCGCCACAGTGGAGCGCACCGGCGCTTCGAAATCCTCGCCCGCCTCGCTCATGCCGCTTCGCTCATGCCCGCGCTTTCAGGCCAGCGCCAGGAGGGCATCGCGGGCGGCGGCCCATTCGGCGACCGGGGTGTCGTCACCGTTGCCCATCCACGCCATCGCGGCCTCCAGCCGGGCGGCGGCGGCCTCGGTCATAACGGGCGCCGACTCGACGATGCTGCGCATCTCGCTGAAATCGCCGGAACAATGGAGGGCAATGTCACAGCCGGCATCGAGGCTGGCGATCGCGCGGGCGCCAAAATCGGTGAGCGCATTGCTGCCCGGCGGATGGCCGCCCGACTGCGGGTTCCCCAGCGCGTGCATGCCGAGATCGTCCGACATCAGGAGGCCGCCGAAGCCGATGTCGCGGCGGATGAAGTCGATCACCGTGGGCGACAGGGTGGCGCAACGCTCCGCATCCAGCGCGGTGTAGGTGATGTGGGCGGTCATCGCCATCGGTGCATTGGCCAGGCGGCGGAAAGGCAGAAAATCGCGCTCCAGTTCCTCTCGGCTGGCGGTGACCACCGGCAGCTCGAGATGGCTGTCGGCCGCGGCCCGGCCATGGCCCGGGATGTGCTTGACAACGCCGCAGATGCCGCCGGCCTGGAAGCCATCGAGCACCGCCTTGCCGAGCGCGGCGACAACCAGCGGCTCGGTGCCAAAGCTGCGGTCCCCGATGATGTCGTGGCCGGACGGATCGCGCACATCGAGCAGCGGCAGGCAGTCGACGTTGATGCCCAGATCCTTCAGCAGCGCGGCCAGCGCCAGCGCGTTCAGGCGGCAGGCTTCAATGGCGGTGATCGGCGCCTTGTCATAGAGCTGGCCGAAGATCTCGCCGTTGGGGAACACGGGCCAGTGCGGCGGGCGCAGGCGGGCGACGCGGCCGCCTTCCTGATCGATGAGGATCGGCACGTCGCGGCCCGCGAGGTCGCGTAGCGATGCCGTCAGCGCACGCACCTGATCAGGCGAATCGATGTTTCTTTTGAAGAGGATATAGCCAGCCGGATCGCTGCTGCGGAACAGCGAGCGTTCATCCGCGTTGAGCTCAAGGCCGGCAAGGCCGAAGAAGACGGGCTGGCTCATTTCCTCACGGCCTCGCAGGCACCCTTCGCGGCCAGGATGGCGGCGCAGGCGGCGGCCGGATCAGCCGCAGTGCCGCGCACCCGCCACAGCGTCTTGCCGCTGCTGTTGGTCAATTTCTCGATTCGCTTGGCCGTCAGCCCGCCCTTGCCGGCGACCCGGGCCCATTCCTCTTCGGCCTTGGCCTCGCTGGAAAAGGCGCCGATCTGCACCACGGCGCTGCCTGCTGGTGCCGGCCGGGCGACGGCTGGTGCCGGCGCGATGGCCTTTGGCGGTGGCGCGCTGGCTTTCGGTGACGTCGCCACCGGCAGGGTTGTCGCGGCCCTGGTGACGGGCGGGGCAGCGGCGGGCCGCGTCGCAGGGGCCGGCGCCCTGGTCCCCGCTGCGGGCGTACCGGAGGGCACCACCTGCACCGGGACCGGTTGGCCGGCCATCGCCGGGGCCGGCGCGGCAGGCGCTGGCGCGGATGCGGCGGGCGTTCCGGCAGGCGTTCCGGCAGGCGTTCCAGCCGTTGGCGGCAGCAGGTCGCGCGGGCGGCCGATCGGCTCTTCGGGCAGGGCATTGAGATCGATCTGGCTCTCGATGCCCTGGCCGCGCACGGCTTCGTGGATCACCTCGCCGTCGCCTTCCACTTCCAGCCCCTGCCGGTCGGTGGGGGCGACCTTGAACGGGCCCACATCGGCTTCGATCAGCGGCGCCTGCGCGGCTTCCATATAGCCTTCGGTCGAGCCGCCATCCTTGCGGCCGAGCAGCATCAGCAGCGCCACGGCGGCCACGGCGGCGAGTGCCAGCACGATGATTGCCATGTTGAGCAGCGGCCGGCGCTTGCCCGGCGGCTGCAGCGGGGCGGCTTCGGCCAGCCAGGGGGCGTCCTCATCCCGCTGCGGCATCAGTGCAGCTCCTCGGCGGCGGCGACCCCGATCACGGCGAGTCCGTTCTTGATCACCTGGCCGACGGCGCGCGCCATGGCCAGCCGGGCAGCGGTGAGATCGGGCCGGTCTGCCAGCACAAAGCGCTTGGCCGGATCATCATTGCCGGCGTTCCACTGGCTGTGGAAGGCGGCGGCGAGATCGCCCAGCCAGAAGGCGATGCGGTGCGGTTCACGCGCATCGGCGGCCTGCTCGACAAGGCGCGGGAAGGTGGCGGCCAGCTTCACCACCGCCAGTTCATCGGCATCGAGCAGCGACAGATCTGCTTCGGGCAGCGACAGGCCAGCTTCGGCCACCTTGCGGCCAAGGCTGGCGATGCGCGCATGAGCGTACTGGACGTAGAAGACCGGGTTGTCGCGGCTCTGTTCCACCACCTTGGCGAAATCGAAATCCATCGGCGATTCGGGCCGCTTGGTGAGCATCACGAAGCGCACCACGTCCTTTCCGACTTCCTCCACCACCTCGCCCAGCGTCACGAAGGTGCCGGCGCGCTTCGACA
>ERZ1066121.643-NODE-643-length-30363-cov-12.579814_pt1 | contig 30363 bp, 26 predicted proteins | sample MGYA00382768_ERZ1066121 | MGnify/ENA primary metagenome ERZ1066121 (study PRJEB33369, sample SAMEA5778351) | biofilm metagenome | biome: Industrial cooling water; feature: Water cooling tower basin; material: Biofilm | place: United Arab Emirates | collected...
TGCATTTAGTTTGTGGTGGGTTTACTTCGATAACCTTGGTGGTACTCCAATTGTAGCTGCTAAATCTGAAGGACGAATACGGAAAATGTTATTGTGGCTGTACACGCATTTTCCGTTAGTAATTGGCATTGCATCTGCGGGTGTGGGTGTTGAGGAAATATTATTAAGCGAACAAACTCAACCTTTACCAGATAAAATCCGTTACTTAATGTGCGGTTCCATTGCTTTATGCTGGTTAGCGCTAGCAGTTTTGCACCGCACTGGAATTATTCGCTACTGTAAAATGCGCGCAAAATACCGACTTGGTGGCGCCATCACAGCAATTGCACTTTTATATTTTGGTAAAGGTTTATTACCTGTCGCCGTAATTGCTATTATTACAGCAATCTCGATTTTTCAAGTCATGCAAGATTTAAGTGGTAATCGTCCTACAACTCGTATTGCTGACGCTGATATTTGATTTTCCCTACCTCCTAACTTGCACATTCTAAAATCCTATATATAGCAAGGGTTTCAGAAAGATGTGCAAGTTAGGAGCTACCCCTTGATAATGGGGATTAAAATTTAAACATTACAACAAACAAATTGCTTTGAGAACTTGTAGCAGTATTACAGAGCGCGCGCGTTCCATTAAATTTAATTCAGGTAAAATTTGATAAACTGGGGGATTTCCTTGCTGGATATATACAAACTGGTAACTTCTACCGTTTGTTACCAATCCCCAAACTGATTCTTGAGAACTTAAACTTTCATTTATATATGTTAGTAATTGTGGAAGTCCGACCAAAACATCAATCTGACTGTTCTTCGCCTCAATTATCAATGTCAAAAAGTATGCTTTATTCTTAGATGTTTTAGCCTTATTCACAGCTAAAATATCCATTCTTCCAGTAATTATGGTATCCTCGTCTTCAATCTTAATATCAGCTATATCTTCTTCTAGTCTAATTTCAATAGGGTCACGATAAAATCTAGCTAATCGCATTAATGGCGCTATGGCAAGAAACTTTACTTGTCCTTCTGAAACTTTGCCTGAGCTAAGATATCTATCAAAATCTTCTTGAATTTGTAAAAGTTCTTGTTGTTCGACTTCAGTTAAATCTTCCAATAATAATAAAGCGTTAAATGACTCAGCGTATTCTTTTTGATAGCCAAAAATACGGTGAACTTCTTCAAGTGATAAATTTCGAGCATTTAGGATAGCCATAGGCGAGAAAGTTACTAATTATCAATTTTAATGATTCACTTGATTTTTTCATTCAGTATTGAACCCAATATAACACTTTCCTGAATCAGTTAAAATTATTTTATAAAAAATTTACTATAATTATTCAATAATCATTCTCATTCTTAATTTATGGCTTCATTTCTAGAACTCAGAAACGTTGAGTTAATAAATTGTATTCTAGTTTAACAATATACAAGTAATTTTATATACACGCTGCTCAAGGAACGAGAATGAAAACTTAAGGCGCCTAAGAAATCATCTTAATACATGCTTAATTTATATGACGCTTAAATTCTTTATACCAGGTTCCTTGTGAATGAAGTGTCCCTGTATCCCCTTCTGCAATTAATCCATATTCACGACTATTCAAAGCAAATTCTTCGCGATTACCATCAGTAAATTCAAAAGTGATGTAGTAATGAGTTGATGTGCTGGTATCTCCTGCTCCTCCTGAAACATGTTGTCGTTTACTTACTACTTTTGCTTCTCGGTTAATTATTGGCTGTTTCTTATTATGTGCTGCGGTGGATATGCCTTTATAAATTGCAAAACCAAATAAGCCAAAAATTGTGGCAAATATACCAATGACAAATATTGGAATAATTAGAGAGAAAATTGAAACTATATCAGAGCTAGAAGGTTGGGTTGGTTGAGTATTTACCTGAGAAAGTATAATTGTTTCTATATTAGTTTTGTTGTTGTGAACAATATACTTAGAACTATTATGTATAAATAAATTTGGCATATTGTTTATGTGCTTATATTTATATGTATATAATTATATACAATGCACTGGAACTTGATTCCGCAATAAGAATAGTATTTTTACAGATGCTCTCTCTTGTGGAGCGGGCATAGAAAGCCCGCCCCCCTCTTTCAAATCAACTATCAAGCCACTGTATCAAATTAACTATTAAGCTGCTTTTTTAATTAACGGGCAGGGATGCCCGTTCCACAATAAAATTAATTCCACAAGATAAGACAAGAGAAATTTATCCTTTTATATTAAGTGTTTGCAGTTACAGTAACCTGATTGAGAAACAAGTAAAAATATTAATAATCAATATTTGAGGCAGCTTCTCTTTACTATTGCTGCTGACTATGAAACCACGTATTATTGTTTGTGGCTTAGGACGCACTGGATATAAAGTGTTTCGTTTACTCCGTCAGCAGGGTGCAATGGTGGTGGGTATTCATCAGCGCCCTATTCCTGGGGAAACGGGACATGATGTGATTATTGGTAATTTACATACTGCTGCGACGTTGAAAGCAGCGGGTATTGAAAGCGCACACACTTTGGTAATAGCTGGTCCCGATGATGCTATTAATTTGTCGGTGACTATGCAAGCGCGCGTTCTAAATCCTAATATTCGTATTATTAATCGCTTTTTTAATACTAGTTTGGGTGAACGTCTTGACCAAACTTTGCCTAACCATATGAGTATGAGTGTCGCAGGTTTGGCGGCGCCTGTATTTGCTTTTACTGCGTTAGGTAGTAAAACGGTTGGACATATCAAGCTGTTTGAACAAACTTGGCCTATTCACGAAGAATATATAGATAACAAACATCCTTGGCACGGGCGCCAAATAGATGATTTGTGGGAAAATCGTTCGCGAATGCTAATTTATTATTTACCTGTAGATGGCGATAAAGATTTAGTTTCAGCAGTTTTAGAAAGACGACGTTTGCGCGAAGGGGACAGAATTATTGTTGGCACTAAACCAAAAGTACGCTCGAAGCGCAGGTCAATAATTGCTAAATTTCTCAAAATCATCACTAACATACAGCGCTTCCAAGAACATGCTAGCCCGCTAATTGCTATGACTACAGCACTCGCAGCTATTGTTCTGTTTGCCACATTTATTTATACATCTACCAGTACTAATGTTTCAATTGTTGATGCATTGTATTTTGCCGTGGGGATGATAACAGGCGCCGGTGGTAACGATAAAGTTGTTGAACACGCTTCTACTAGCATCAAATTATTTACTGTAATTATGATGCTTGTAGGCGCCGGCGTAATTGGTTTACTATACGCGCTTCTCAACGACTTTGTTTTGGGTACTAGGTTTCGAGAATTCTTAGATGCAGCGCGCGTACCTCCACGTAACCACTATATAGTGTGTGGACTCAGTGGTACTGGTATAAAAATTGTTCAAACTCTGCATGAAAGCGGACACGAAGTAGTTGTTATTGAACCCGACGCAAACAACCGCTTTATTAATAATGCTCGCAGATGGGGAATACCAGTAATTAACGGTGATGCAACTTTTCCAACGATGTTGCAAGGCGCCAATTTAGAAAATTCTGCAGCACTATTAGCAGTTAGTGGTAACGATGCCACTAATTTAGAAATAGCTCTAAATGCTAAAGGAATTAAACCAACTGCACCAATAATAGTTCGCTACGCAGACCCAGACTTTGCGAGAATGGCACAGCAGGTATTTGACTTTGACGCAGTACTCAGTCCCGCAGAACTCGCGGCGCCTGCATTTGCTGCTGCTAGTTTGGGTGGACGCATTCTCGGTAACGGTATTACCAGAGATAGTCTTTGGGTAGCTTTAGCAACTTCCATATCTATTACCCATCCCTTCTGCTGTCTAAAAGTTCAAGATGCCGCAATGTTAGCCGACTGCGTACCCCTATACCTTGAAACCAATAATCAAACATTACACGGTTGGGATTTACTCAAAACCAATTTATGCCCAGGAGACATTCTATATCTAACCATGCCCGCAAATAAATTACACATGCTTTGGCGCCATACCTCCCACGTAGCATAGGCATCCTTGCCTGTGCTTTATATCATTTTTGTACTTTTTGCTGCGGATTATAACAACACCCAACCGAAACCCTCAAAGCCACACTCTCCCCCCCTCTATCAACATTAAAATTCAACACCGTATCCAGACCACTAGACTGAATAGCATTTTGCACCTGCTTAACATTACTCACACTATTCTCATTAATGCTCAATATTACATCTCCAGGCTTAACACCACTTCGAGAAGCTGTAGAATTAGCATTTACACTCAAAACCAAAACACCACTATCTCTAGTTACTTGAGGTAAATTATTCTTTTGATTTATTTCATTTCGTTTTTCAGGTGTAAGTTCCACCATATTAATCCCTATAGAAGGATAACCAAGAAACTTTCTTTCTACAGGAGACTCAGTTAGTGATTTATTGGCGCCACTTAGCGAGTAATTACGCAGAACAACCGAATTATCAGGTCGTGTGGCAATTAAAAAATTATCAGGTGCGTAAGTTGGACTGGGAGTATTAGTTTTAACATCAATTGGGTTATTACCTACTAAAACTAATCCCTTTGCAGAAGACCAAAGCGTCATATTTTGTCGGACAGTTTGAGTTACACCGTTATCACCAGGAAACCTAACAGCCATTAAACCAGATGTACCGCGCATTGATAATAAAGCTTGATGTTGTACAACACCGTTGGCAAAGTTTAGCTCCCACACTCCGTATATAGTGGTGTTTGCTGGTAGTAGTTCTCCAAAGAGTGGATTTTGCTGATTATTGTTTTCACTAAATATATTAGGTACTGGTGTTGGAGTATTCGTTGGCGCCGTTTGAGTGTTTGATGATATAGGAGATACAGTATTTGTGGAAGCTGTACCAGGTAATTGTCCAACCACAACACGACCTAAAATAATGTAACCCACAGCTAGAGCAATTAAAGATTTCCAAGGTATGTTAACTGGTTCTCCACCACCATTCACAACTACACATCGAGCAATCATATCGTGAAGCGCTTGCTTTTCTGGTGTGAAAAATGCCATTAAATAACCAACAACAGCAACACCGAGAGATACCAAAATTAACAATCCGGCAAAAGCTAAGTAAGCAGTGTTTGCTTTGCCTGCACTAATAGTTTGTGACCTAACGGCAACAATTAGTGCAAAAATAAAAATAATTAACCACAGAGATTTTCCCAAATATCTCAATGTCGCGCGACCAAAAGATATTTTTTTCCCATCCGTATCGGTGACAATAATCGATAGCAAGCGTTTTCCAAAAGTTGCTTGCAGTGATGAACTTTCCATAACTGCAAAATATACCCAACCAATTAATGTTGCTAATACATTTGCCGCTATTCCCTTGGGTGTAGATAATTCTTCACCAATAGGTGGTTTACCATAAGCTACAAAAAACACTACTTGTAGTAAAAGACTATCGATTAATACAGCAACAAATCTTTTACCGATACTGGCATAGTGAGTTGTTGATATTGTAGTCATCTTGATTTCCTAATTACTAAAGATTTGGAAACAATATCGTGTAAGGTTTGTTTTTTATTCGTAAATCCAGCAATAAAAAAGCCAAACAAAAATGTTATGTATGATAAAATCTTTGAGAAGTATCTTTTGGCTGATTGCTCAAAAGTAATTCTATTTCCCGAAGCATCTGTAACCGCAATACCCAAAAGCATTTTACCTACAGTTCCCTGAATTGCAGAGCTTTCCATTACTGTTGCATAGACAAACCCAATAACTATGTAGTAAAAAAATAATCTACCCCAAAACCCATCAGCATTTGCGGCGCCGTTTGTCATAAAATCAAACATAAAGCTGGCAATTATCAAAATTGTTTTATCGATAATATCTGCGGCAAACCGCGTTGAAAAACCTGCATAGCGAACATTTGTATTAGTATTTACTGGTTGTGGTGGTGGAGTTTGTCTGACACTTGATGGTAAAACTGTTTGCGTCAGTTCACGAATTGCCTGTAAAGCAAGAGTTGCGTTTTGATAGCGTTGCGAAGGATGATAAGCTGTCATGGTACTTAAAACGCGCGCAAAATCTTCTGATACCAATACTCGTGGGCGCCAAATTACTTCAAACGTGTTCGGGTCAGTACCTAACTCGTGCGGAAACACACCCGTTAATGCTTCAATTCCAATCATCCCCACTGCGTATATATCACTACACAACATTGGATGCCCCCGCATCTGTTCTATTGGCATGTAACCTTGTGTACCCACAACATAGGTTGTTGATGCTACTTGCCCTTGAGTATTAAATACTTGCGTACTAATTTGTTTGACGGCGCCGAAGTCAATAAGAACGATTTGATTATTCGGATTTTGGAGTATTAAATTATCAGGTTTAATATCGCGATGCACGACTCCATGCTGATGAACGAATTCAAGAACTTCTAAAATATTTTGCAGTATAAAAATAACCCTGTTTTCATCCCATTGTTGCCCACGTATTAAATGTGCCCTGAGATTACTACCACTAATAAACTCTTGGACTAAAAAGAATTCCTGCTGTTCTTGAAAAAACCCTAACAAGTCAGGAATACGCGGATGTCTACCGAGTGCTTCTAACATCCGAGCTTCGCGTTCAAACGCCTGCTCTACCCACTGCATGGTAGATTGATTTTGAGGTTTAAGACGTTTAACTACACATTGCCGATTAAACTTAGATGTATCAATTGCGAGGAAAGTGTCGCCAAAACCACCACCACCTAGTTGCGATATTACTTGGTAATGTCCCTGTAGTACTTCTCCAACTAGGTTTTGCTGTAACATATTTTAATAAAAGTCTAAATTTTAAGTTTATTTTTAAATACAACACAAATACTAATACACAGATAGTACCGTGTTTTTATTCAGATGATTGCTAAGTTTTTATAAATTGTTGATGTTGGGGTTAATGTTAATGTTGGGTTCCATTCCTCCAACGCCACTTCACTTAACCGAGGAAGCCTCGGCACGTGAGTGGCTCCCCAACCTACAAACGTTGTTGTATTGGCAAGCTAATAACAAACTCGGTATCTTGCCCTTCGGCAGAATGGCAAGTAATTTGACCGTGATGTGCATCTGAAATGATTTTATAACAAATCGATAAACCTAGACCCGTTCCTTGACCCGGCGCCTTTGTTGTAAAAAATGGGTCAAATATTTTAGATATAATTTCTGATTTGATAATGGCGCCATTGTTAGAGATTCTAATCACAGCATGTTGATTTGTAAGCTGTGTTCTAATCCGAATAAATGAATGTATACTTTGTAACTCTATATTGGTACTTTTTTTAATCTTTTCTTCGATAGCATCAATTGCGTTTGCAATTATACTGATGAATACTTGGGTAATTTGACCAGGGTAGCATTCTACACTTGTCTTTAAGTTGTATTCTTTAATTATTTGAATCGATGAACGGTGTGATTGTGCTTGAAGACGATGTTGCAAAAGCTGCACTACGGTGTCAAGACTTTCATGTATATTAATTTTTTTATACTTAGGGTTGTCTGTGCTAGAAAAAGCCTGTAATAACTTAACTATTTTACTAATACGTTCGGCGCCTTCTTGAATTGAACCAAGCAATTTAGGAAAATCTTGGCTAATATATTCTAAATCTATTGCTGCTTGTTGTTGACTAATTTCTGGAACAGGTTGAGGATAGTGTAACTGATACGATTTTACTAAGTTAAGGAGTTCTTGGGCATATTCATTCGCTGGTTGAATATTGGCATAGATAAAATTATTGGGGTTATTAATTTCGTGAGCAATACCTCCAACCATGCGACCTAACGAAGCCATTTTTTCATCTAAGATTAATTTAACTTCTGCACGCTTGAGTTCGGTTAAAGCTACTTCGAGTTGTTGTGCTTTTTGACGTTCTTGAGTTTCACTAATTTGTAAAGCAACTTCAAGATATTTATGTCTACTAATATCGCGCGCTACCCATAAAACTTTATTTTCCGCGATTGGAGAAATATTTGCACTAAACCATCTTTCGCTATTATTACACTGTAAGCTATAATCGAAATTGATAATTTGCTTTTTTCGTAATGCTTCGGAAACTTTCTCTAACCACAAAGGCGCCGTTTGCTGTTTATGAAAACATTCAACCATTTCAGCAGCTAAATTAATTTTAAATTCTTCTTCATAGCCATAATAAGTTGGTAGTATTTGAACTGTTCCAACTTTGGCACCATCGATATTTACTAACAGTATAATATCACTCATCGCCTCAAACAATGCCCGCATTTGCTCTTCAGAAGAGCGTAACTTAGCTTCATAAAGCTTGCGATGCTTAACTTCGCGCTGTAATTGCTTGTTTAATTTGTTTAATTCTGATGTTTGTTCTTCCACAATATCTTGTAATGTTTCTACTGTTTGTAAAAGTTCTACATAATTAATTGCTTCTAATATTTGGGTTTGAGTAATGAGTCCAACTAAATAATTTTTGTCGTCTGTAACGACTAAGTGCTGAACTTGACGTGTTTGCATAATTTGATTCGCATTCCACATCGAATCAAATGCTTTTATTTGAAGTAAGGGTTTATTTATCAGCGTTGAGAATTTTGTTGTCAAATCTAATTTATGATTACAAAACTCAACAATATCGTGTTCGGTAATAATTCCAAGTGGAATTTTAGCAACTGTATCCTCAACAATTACAACACAACAAACTTGTTGTTGAGCCATAATTTGCGTTAATTCCAAAATAGAAGCGTTCGCAGTTAAGCTAACTACATTAGGTGTCATGACTTCTGAAACCCGCTTTTGCCTAAGTAAATCGAGTGGTTGAATAATTTCTCGAATAGTTTGCGGGGTAATTACTCCGATTAAATTATTTTCGTTATCTACTACAGGAAGATGGTGAATTTTGTGGTTACGAAACTTAGTCAGCGCTATAAATATATCTTGCGATTCTGTTTCTGCAATCGTTACTAATTTTCTGTTCATCACATTCTCAATTGTGATGCTATTTAAATCAATTTGATTTGCAGTCAGTCTGACCAAATCGCTTTCTATAAATATTCCTATCAATTTTCCTGCTGATGAATTGCTTGCTTGATTTTGATTAACTATAAACAAATAATCACTATGGTTATAGCTCATCAAACTCAGCGCTTCAAATACCGTGATATTTGGTGTAGCGGTGAGTACATGATGGTTAATAACCGAACGTTTTTCGTAACCTATCATAAAGCATTTATATTAATTTCATTTGATTTTTAAACGCACCCGAACTATTTCAAATAATTCGCATTCTTGATATTAATTTTATTGCTTAATATAGACGATTCTTATTATCAAAATCAATATTAATGGGAAATATTAAACTTTAAATGTTTGTATAGCTTATCACAATATAGAAAAATTGTGTAACTCGTTTCATAAAAAAATATAATATATCATTAATTCTCTGAAATAGGGCGCCTATCTCAGGTCTCTGTTCTCTGTGCCCTCTGCGACTAGTAAGGTAATAATGTTTACCGCTCAAATGAATGGTACGATAAAGCAAGTTCAACTTACAAGCACTAAAGTGCTTATTACGATGGTGTTTTCATCCAGGTTAGGTATAAAATTCTTAATGTAGATTAAGGAATTGTTATGAAATGTAAATTTTTTATTGAAACTGAATCATTTTTTAAGAAAATATTTAGAATTCTTTGATAGTCAGATTTCGTCAAAATCTCAGTTATTTTACCGTTTTGAAGGTAAATAACCCAACATCGTTGGTACTGTATAAAGTCGCAGCGAAAGAGCAAGATGTAACAAAATCTACTAAAACTTAGTGTCAAATCAGCTAAGTTGATATCAGCCACAAATGTAATTCAGGCTACAAACAATGCGACTCGAGCAGCTGCAAGCTTTTCTGGGTATTGCTGAAGCTGGTAGTTTTCAAGGAGCAGCGCGTAAATGCGGTGTAACACAATCTACTATCAGTCGTCAAATTCAGGCATTAGAAGGAGACTTGGGGTGTGAACTTTTTCACCGTACAAGTCAGGCAAAATTGACGCTTGCGGGTGAGCGGTTGTTGCCACGCGCGCGTAAAATATGTGCTGAATGGCAAAGCGCGACGCAGGAAATAGCTGATTTGGTTTCTGGAAAGCAACCAGAGCTATGTGTTGCAGCTATTCACTCACTATGTGCTTATTACTTACCGCCAGTATTACAGCAATTTTGCCACGATTACCCAGATGTTCAATTGCGAGTGACTTCGTTAGGGAGTGACCGTGCATTAAAAGTTCTCAAAGATGGTTTGGTTGATTTGGCTATTGTGATGAACAATCGTTTCTTGACTACGGGTCGCGAAATGATTGTAGAAACGCTATACGAGGAACCAATTGAGGTTTTAGTCGCAGTTAACCATCCTTTGGCACAATATGACATGGTTCCTTGGTCGGAGTTAGTCAATTATCCGCAAGTTGTGTTTAAAGATGGGTATGGAATGCAAAGGTTAGTACAAGATAAGTTTGAGCGACTCGAAGCAACTTTACAAGCGGCTTTAGAGGTAAATACGCTTGATGCTTTTAGAGGAGTGGTTCGACAAGGTGAATTTGTAGCGTTACTGCCATATTCAGCTTTAGTCGAAGCGCGCAATGACCCCACCCTTGCAGTTCGTCCCCTTGCTGGTAACAGTAGTCTTTTAAACGAGACCACATCGAGTATGACCCGTCGAGTCGTTATGGTAACTACTAATGACCGTTTGCAAATTCCCCCAATTCAACATTTCTGGCAATTGGTGCGTCAACATATACCACCTCAGTTTGCTTTGGATATGCGAAACGCGAGTTAATTATTGGTGAAACGGTAAATAATATGAGTAATAAATTTCGGGATTTGCTTAAAAAAGTCGGTAGTGGAAATCATACTTCTGAAAATCTAACTCGTAATGAGGCTTCCGAAGCTACTAAAATGATGCTGTTGGGTGAAGCAACACCAGCGCAAATTGGTGCTTTTATGATTGCTCACCGCATTCGGCGCCCAACTGGTGAGGAATTAGCGGGTATGTTAGATGCGTATAATGAGCTTGGCCCAAAACTTAGACAAATTGAGAGTCAACGTCAGGTCATAGTTCTGGGTATACCTTATGATGGTCGCACCCGCACTTATCCAATTAGTCCCATTACAGCTTTATTACTCGCATCAGCAGGACAACCTGTTGTTATGCATGGTGGAAACCGTTTGCCAACTAAATATGGTTTACCTTTAGTAGAAGTATGGCAGTCATTAGGAGTTGACTGGACTTTGATGTCATTCGATAAATTAGAGCAAGTATTTGAGCAAACAGGTATTGCCCTAGTATACACACCCAAACATTTTCCTTTGACTAATGCAATTTGGGAATACCGCGACCAATTAGGTAAACGACCTCCATTTGCCACAATGGAATTAATATGGAGCCCTTATGATGGTGATGCTCATATTATTTCTGGATTCGTTCATCCTCCCACCGAGGGAATGTTTCAAACGGCTTTAGGATTACAAGGTATCACTAAATTTACTACTATTAAGGGGTTAGAAGGTAGTTGTGATTTAGCACGCGACCGCAGTGCCATAATCGGTTTAGGCTCTACTGTATCTCAAACTGCATCTATCGAACGCTTAATAATGGCGCCTCGTGATTACAACTTTACAACCCAAGATGTACCATTAACATCTACTGAAGAACTAATTATAGATATCAAAGCAACGCTTATAGGTTCAAATTGTGAACTTATGCAAAGTACATTATGGAATGGAGGCTTTTATCTATGGCGTAGTGGTATATGTGAGGATATCCAAGCAGGTATCGCCAAAACTGAAGAACTCCTTAGCAATGGAACTGTCCTTAAAAAACTCGAAGAAGTATCTCGTGCAATCACTACAGTCTGCCAAAACATGTTTCAACCAGCCTAAATTTTACTTTGCCATCGTCTAAAATGTCCACCAATGGTGGACATTTTTAATTACCAGATTTCCATTTAAGTATAAATACTATTTTTTGTCATAAATGTAACAAACCTCCCGATGCCAATAAAAGTTGAGATGCAGGAGCTTTCATACATTTTTTAATATATTTAAAACTTATCTATAGACTTATCTATATTTAATACCAAACCTTCGTGTGCTAGTACTGCTGAATCAAAAACTGATTTCACCTTTGTTTGCATTCCATCTAAAAAATCATCATTATCATCAGGATGATGATGTGAAATAACTAAACGCTTAACCTCGCTTTTAGATGCTAAGTCAACAGCAGCTTGCCAGGGTAAATCATCATTTTGATGGTTTCGTGGTGTCAGTTCTGTATAAGTTGAGTTAGTAATTAACAAATCGGCGCCTTGTGCTAATTCAATCACGTTTGCTAATTCAACGTCATCAACACTATTACTTAAATCTGTAATATAAGCAACGCTATAATTCTGCCAAGTAACTCGATAACCAATCGATTTCTGGGTATGGTTAATTAAAGCAGTGGTTATCGTCACATCATCTAAAGTAATTACACGGTTTGGAGTTAAATAACAAAATGCTAACTCTGATTGCATTACTTGCAATGGATATGGAAAGTGGGGTTGTAGCATTTGGTCTCCCAAACACTGTTTAATTGAGGCGCCGTTACTTGCAGCACTACCATAAATGTGAAGATTATTATTAGCCACAAACGCAGGAGCGAAAAATGGAAACCCTTGAATGCGATTAGACTGGGAGTTGGTAAAAAATAAATGCGTGCTGAGAGGAGCATCTCTAAACAGCAAACTTTTACCCAAACTTCTTAAACCAGTACCACCATCAAAAATCAAGTGTTTACCAGCTACAAACATTTCGACACAAGCAGTATTTCCCCCATAACGGTCAGTGCTACTACCAGGTGTTGGAATTAAACCCCGTACACCCCAAAATTGTACGGCAAAATTCCCCACTTGCCCTCCCACTTGTTGTTCGCACAAAGAAACCCATGAAGAATCTTTAAGTAGGTAATCTCGAGTCGTTGACATCTCTTTCATTCTTACAAATCATGTTCAGGAATGGTATGACGATAGCAGGTCATCATAGTGTCGCACTTCTAAAAGTCGATTTTTTTCGTCTACAAGTACAACCGTCGGAGAGAAAGTTTTTAACTCATCCGTTGTGAACTGCCCGTAAGACATTATAATCAAGCGATCCCCTAAAATGCCTAGACGTGCCGCAGCCCCATTTAGTTCTATCGCTCCTGAATTAGCTGGTGCGGGAATTGCATAAGTCGTGAAACGCTCACCGTTATTGATGTTGACAACTTGTACCTGCTCGTAAGGTAAAATCCCTGATTTGTCTAATAATACTTGGTCAATACTAATACTACCAACATAGTTGATATTTGCTGCCGTCAGAGTGCAGTTATGAATCTTTGCCAAAAGAATTGTACGATACATCTTTAATAGTTAGGAGTGCTGAGTGCTGAGTTATGAGTGCTGAGTGCTGAGTGCTGAGTGCTGAGTACTAAGTGCTGAGTGCTGAGTATTGAGTACTGAGTTGGGAATTGTAGAGACCAAATAAATTCGGTCTTAAAAAGTAATGGGTTTTAGAGAGGTTTCAGTTTCGTTGGCGCCTCTACCCTTAGAGTAGAGTTGAAAGATAATTTTTGTACTTGCAAGTTATCACACTTTAAGAGTACATCAACTCTCTATATTAAATTATCGTTCTCACATCCCCTAACCCCTAACTTCTTACCCAGCACTCAGCACTCAGCACTCAGCACTCAATACTCAGCACTCAATACTCAGCACTCAGCACTCAATACTCAGCACTCAGCACTCAATACTCAGCACTCAATACTTCTAACTGCCAGCTTTAATACACTTGTCAACTAGAGGTTGAACCTTATCAACATCTTGCCAACCAAGAATTTCAGTAACTTTCTTTTCTAAATTCTTATAGCTGCGGAAGAATTCGGCAATTTCATCTAGTTTGTGCGGAGCAAGGTCTTTAAGAGATTTAACGTGAGCATAGCGTGGGTCTTTGTCGGGAACGCAAAGAATTTTCTCATCACGGTCACCACCGTCAATCATCTCTAACATGCCAATTGGTCGTGCGGCAATGACACATCCAGGAAAGGTTGGTTCATCCATAATTACCATTCCATCTAATGGATCACCATCATCAGCCAGAGTATTGGGCACAAAACCATAATCGTAAGGATATTGTACTGACGAATATAATACGCGGTCTAAAGCAAAAGCATTCAAATCCTTATCAAATTCGTATTTATTTTTACTCCCGCCTGTAATTTCAATCAATACGTTGATAATACCGGGTTTTGGTTGGGCTGGAATACGGGACAAATCCACAAAAAATCTCCTTGCTTCATACACACAAATACAATGGGTAGTGTTTTTCAGCTACCCGTAATAGATTTTAAAGCGAATAATGTACTTTTGTTGACTAATACTTTGTTTTCAGGCATCACATAAAAAAACTCCCCGTCCGAGAACTAGGGAGTTGACAAATTACATTAAATCGTGTATAGAGAAAAAAGGCTTCTTGAAAACGCGCGCTTCGCTTTCTGATGAGTTCTGCATTATATACTCTACACACAAGCACTTATGGCGCGAAAAATTAGCTAATGCTAAACTATTGAGTTATTGATTGAAAACATGCTGTTGTACGTGAGCTAGTCTCGACTTTGTTGCAATCTAGACGTAATTGGTTGCGGTGTGTTAATTTCGACATTATTTGATGAATAATGAGCAATAACAAACAAAGGCAAGCCTAAAGTTAAAATTGCAATGAAAGTTCCGACAATGTCTGCCAAACGATGAGATGAACTATCAACATTAGCAGACTGACTATTAGAATTCATAAAAAACCAAAATCGTGACATTATTGCACTGACTCTCTAACTTGAAAGTCTTGATACCATTTTAACCAATATCTGACGTGAGCATTACCTAGCATTTGAGCATTTCAAATACTCTCACACAGATGCTGTAATCAAAAATATTACACATCAAATCTTTAATTGCACGCGCAAAATTTGTATTCTGTGTTTCAATTTTATTATACATAACCTTAGATGCATTACTCCACCCTATCCTGATTACCCATTATTCTAAAGCTATTCCTAGCATTACAATTTACACTAACTGTACATATGTTATTTTAATTGCGAATTTTCAAATCAGCAACATTAATCTACTTAAGGCAGTATTTTAGATGCTTTCAGCGCTAATATCTTACTCACGAATCGCAAAATTTACTGTTGTCACAGTTAACCAAATACATTCGCATAATTACTGAGACAGTAACCTTCATATTAGTTATATAAGTAGTTATACTCAAAATCAATTATACTTCCGTAAATTACTGAGAAACTGCGGTTATAGCTACCAAACAGTACGAATAAATACATACAAAACTTTATTAGTAAAAATAATTATCTATTTAATAAAGTCAACAAAACTTAAAATTTAAATTTGTACTCATTTAAAATGCATCATATCAAAAAATAAGCAATCCTTCCTAAGATAGATTGAAATTGTCTCATGACTTAATTAATGAGCTTGATTCAGGCGCCCAATAATAATAACAAAAAAACCGCCCCCCACTGAATTTTGGGGGGCAGTCTAGTTAAGCAATCGGAGGGTATTCATAGCTTACTCTGCCCACGAGTAGAATTGTTGTAGCCAAGTTATCACTTGGGGACTGGAATACAAATATTAAAATCACTCTTAACGCATATTATAAGCACGCATTGGCTCTTTGATGAATCGAATGTAAAGATGTTTAAAGGTAGATTTAATTACTCTAGGCATTCCAAAATCAATGGCTACCATTTTATCAGGCAGGCGCCAATCGGAGACTTGTAAAGTATGAGGTTGTAAAAGCGGAAAATTAATATTTGTTAACTCAGGGACTAAACTAGCACGTTGTCCAGCAGCGAGAGTAGGTACAAGTTTTGGTGGAACTTGCAGTATTTCTACTATTGCCCTATCCAAAGCAAACACATTATCAGATGCAGCTAAAACATTGAGTTGACGTGGCTCACCCCCACTTGGCCCATTACCTTCGTGTCCAATAATGCCATCGAGTATAGTTAAATCAGGGTTAATAACTCGTGCAGTTGAGACCAGCATATCAGCAAAACGATTAGCATCTTTACCGGCTTCCATGTGCCACCAAGCTTTCATTTTGCCAGGAACACAGCCAAATAAATTTTTAACTCCCATCGTCAGAACAAGCTGAACGTGCGATTTAACTTTTGGTAAGTTAATTACAACATCAGCTTCCATAGCTTCTTTACACAGCAACAAATGATTAAAATCTTCGCTTGCTGCTTGGTAACGTTTGCCATGAAATTCAACGATAGGCAAATTCAGTTCATCTAAAATAAACTGATACCCGTTCGCAATAGCAACACCCTTAGCACTACCAAAAGCAGGACTATCACCCAAAAAAGGTTTACCACCAGCGTCAATAACCATTTTGGCAACCGCGTATACAAGTTCCGGACGGGTGGTACACTCTTTGGTAGGACGGGCGCTTGTTAGTAAATTCGGTTTTAAAAGAACACGGTCTCCAGGTTTAACAAACGCTCTCATCCCACCCAGAGGTTCAAGCAGAGCTTCAAGAGACGCTCTTAACATCTCACGTTCATAAGAAGTAGCACGAATTAAACTTACAGAAGGCGCCATGTTATTAAGTTATGTATTAATGTAGAGACGCGACATGTCGCGTCTGGTATTAAATTAAAGGTACAATTGAACTCATTTGTTCAAGGTTCAGAACCTCAGCAAGTTGAGCTTCGGTCATTAGTTCCTTTTCTAACACAATTTGTCGAAGTGACTTACCAGTTAAAAGAGATTCCTTAGCAACAGCAGCAGCATTAAGATAGCCAATATGAGTATTTAGCGCAGTCACCAGAGCCAAACTACCTTCTGCGTATTCCAAACATCTTTCAGTATTAGCAGTAATACCTTTGATACATTTCTCAGTTAAGGCGCCGATAGTATTACCGAGAATTTCAATACTATGAATTAAATCATAAGCAATCAGCGGCATCATCACATTAAGTTCGAGTTGTCCAGCTTGAGCAGCAAAGGTAATCGCGTTATCGTAACCCATAACCTGGAAGCAAACCATACTAGTCATTTCCGCCATTACAGGATTATATTTACCTGGCATAATCGAAGAACCAGGTTGAACAGGTGGAAGTTGAATTTCTTTAAACCCAGTTTTTGGACCAGAGTCCATCAACCGTAAATCATGGGATATTTTAGCTAAATCTTGAGCCAAATTACGAAGGGCGCCAGATACATTAACAAAAGGCGCCATACTTTGCATAGCCGCCATAAGATGTGGTGCTGGTTGTAAAGGACAATCAATAAGCTGTGAAAGTATTTCTACCACACGCGCGCGATATTGAGGATGAGTATTTAACCCTGTACCAGCAGCACTACCACCCAACCCCAACACCATTAAATCACTCGAAGCGGTATAAATACGGTTTTGGTGTTCGCTTAAAATTTGTGCCCACGCGCGGAAACTATCACCCAAGCGTACAGGAACAGCATCTTGCAGGTGAGTACGACCCGACTTTATCACATTTTCAAATTCCAGAGCCTTAACATTCATAGCTTCAACAGCCTTATCCAAAGCAGGATGTAGCGTCTGCATCAATGCCAACAACCCACCAATTCTAATCGCAGTTGGAATTACATCATTAGTAGACTGCCCATAATTTACATCATCATTAGGATTAACTCGTTTATAGTTACCCTTCTCCAGACCAAGAATTTCCAAAGCACGGTTCGCCAAAACCTCGTTAACATTCATATGATGCGACGTTCCGGCGCCTGCTTGGTACACATCAACTACAAATTGGTCACGAAGCTTACCAGCAAGAACCTCATCAGCAGCTTGAATAATAGCTTTACTCGTTTCTTCAGCAATACAACCAAGCTCACCATTTACAATTGCCGTAGCTTTTTTAATATAAATACAAGCATCTACGTAAGTAGGCAAAGGCTTAATTCCGCTAATAGGGAAGTTTTCAACCGCACGCAGCGTCTGAATACCGTAATATACATTACCAGGTATTTGCATTTCTCCCATCGAATCGCGTTCGATACGGAATTGAGAATCTTGTGTTTGCGACATAATAATTTTGGATTGCCAAGCATCTCTATAATGTCATGCTGAGGTACGAAGCATCTCCAAAACTGTCATGCTGAGGTACGAAGCATCTCCAAAACTGTCATGAGTCGCGAACGAAGCATCTTCAAAACTGTCATGAGTCGCGAACGAAGCATCTTCAAAACTGTCATGCTAAAGAACGAAGCATCTCCAAAACTGTCATGAGTCGCGAACGAAGCATCTCTATAACTGTCATGAGTCGCGAACGAAGCATCTCTATAACTGTCATGAGTCGCGAACGTTAATGCAGTTTTCCTATTCTACCCGTACTTGATTACTCTGATCAAGTTCGCCTTCTAAACCTGACCCTATAGTAATTCCTGCTCTCAAGTTTTGTACTGACTCGAACAATTTACTAAGGCGCCCTAACTGTAGCTGTTTCGAGTCTAATTCAACAGCCCATTCAACCACATTATTACGTTTACGTTGATATACATATTGCCCAAAACCACCTAAATCAACAGCTTCACCACCTCTAATGGTACGGTAAACGTCCAACTCTCCAGTATTAATACCGTGGTGTGCTAGTAGCAAACCATGAATGATACTCGATTTACCTGCACTATTGGCGCCATAAATCAACGTCAAGGGTTTAATTGGTATACGTTGAGTATCACTAAATGCTTTAAAGTTACCAAGTCGTAAAGCGGTTATAGCGTTGGGTGTCATTTATATCAAGCCAAAGTTGAGAGAAAGCTTAGTTCTAGTTTAAGAGATTTTTCCAATATATACATACATACTACATATCGCTGCTAATTTTTGTTTTTTCGATAATTTAAATAGGAACTGATGTTACGTATTGGACGACTATTATATTTAGATATTTAAAGGCGCCTCCCAAGAACATATATATATTTAAAAAATAATGAAAAAAACTTTAATAATCCTTAGTTTCTTATTGGTTACTATTGGTGTAATATCAACTGTAATTTTTTGGTCAAAGCGCGCGGTGACTCAAAACCAACCGAATAATCCTCCTTCACAGGAGCGTCTTGAGAGAGCAAGAAGGTCAGAGTCTTTATTCCAAGCGCGTTCATTAGTAAACGCTTCACATATAGAAGTAGGAAAAGCTGCAATTGGCTACACTAAAGCCAGATTTACTATTTTAAGTGGGGCGCCAACAGTAGCCTTTACTCGCTCAATTACAAAGGCTAAAGTACCTTCTACAGGTCTTGGTAAAATTAACTTTATTGGTGGAGAACCGCCATTAATGCTTGTAGTAGTTAAAGGTGACTTTGATGTTAGCAGTCCCGCAACTGCTCGATTTAGTGATTTAAAACCTCGCACTCAAACCAAATATATTGTCTACATTTTTGACCTGCGTGCTGGAATTCCCTGTTTAACTTCGACAGGTGCGACAGGTGAGTACTTCCGCCGTGTACTTAATGATGCAAGCTTACCTGATGAGTAGCATTTTAATTACGATTATAAACTAGATGTAAGTATCAACTATTAGCTCTACTGAAGTACTTCCCATGTATCAATAGGAACTGCTGGAGCAATCAAATCTCCCAGAATTTCGCCCCTATGTTTTAGCGCTCCAAAAACAGCACGTTTTTGTTTAGTAGTAGCAGGGTAAATAATGACTAATGGTTCTCCTTCATGGGTGACAGTTAAAGGTCTTTGCGTGCGCTGTATCTCCATAAATAGTTCTTGGATAAACTGCCGCAAATATTAGAATTAGGATTACGTAAGCTAAATGCCTCTTCGCAAAATGGCTTTAGTGGTACTGCACAAATATTATAATTTCTTGCACAACTTCCTACTCCCGAAGAAATTCTTACTTTACGTCCATCAGAAGAATTGCAAACAAAAATAGATACATTGCTTGAAAAAAAATCGGAATACTGGCTTGACTCCTGAAGAAGAATAAATTTGGCAGCAGTATCAATATTTGGAGCATTTAGTTAGAATCGCTAAAGCGAATGCTTTATTAAAACTTAATAAAAAGTAAATTACTTAAAAATTTGAATTACTTCCCATGTATCAATAGGATTTGAGAGAGTCTAATCAACATTATAAAAATGCTGCCAAAACTCTTGTGTGCGCGCTTGTTACGAACCACATTCGGCTTTGAATCGTTCATACCCATGCCATTAATATTCTCCTAATTGAAGCTGAAAGTAAATTAGTTTTATTATGAGCAAGACTTATAAGTATTGAACTTTTTTCTAAAACTTTTTATTCTTAAAGAGATTCTTCGCAAGCTCAGAATGACACGCTTAAACTATTCATGAATATTCCTAATTTAATTACTTTCTCGCGACTTTTTGGTATACCGTTTTTGCTGTATGGTCTACTTAACCCGACACCACAGGCAAGATGGATATGCTTGGTTATATTTTTAGTATGCGCGCTTACTGATTGGTTAGATGGATATCTCGCGCGTAAGTTAAATCAAATTACTGATTTGGGTAAGTTTCTCGACCCTTTAGTTGATAAGTTACTTGTACTGGCGCCTTTACTTTCGTTAATTGAGCTTGGGCAGATACCAGCTTGGGGAGTTTTTATAATTTTGGGTAGGGAGTTGGCGATAGCTGGATGGCGTGTTAATCAAACTACTATATCTGGCGCCAATATTTGGGGTAAGCTCAAAACGGTTAGTCAAATTATTGCTATCGCGCTTTTAATTGCTCCGCTTGGAGAAAGTTGGAAAGTTCCTGCGCTTGCTGCTTTTTGGGTATGTGTGGCACTGACTGTTATTTCTGGGGTAATTTATTTGTTGCCAGCAAAGTCTTCTAATGAAGTATAAAGAAGTGACTTGTAACTGTGTATATACACGTTGAAATCCCCCCAACCCCCCTTATTAAGGGGGGCTTTAACCACTCTTATTCCCCCCTTATTAAGGGGGGCTAGGGGGGATTTATTATGCTTGTTTATCAGGCGCCACGGAAAAGTTGTAAGCGAGGTCTTTGTAGGACTTGAGTGTACAATTCTTCTAGCATTGAAACATTTTTATCGAGGGTATAGCGTTCGATAGCGCGCGCTCGTGCTTTTTGTCCAAGTATAATTGCCATTTCTGGATGGTCTTGGAATAAAGGCAGTAAAGTTCGTAGTTGTGAACGCACAGTCTTTGTATCTATTACTACGCCTGCTCCTTCTAATGCCTCTCCATCGGCGCCAACGTCAGTAGCAATACAAGCTACTCCACACGCCATTGCTTCGAGTAAAGACAATGATAACCCTTCAACTAACGAAGGTAATATAAATACATCTGCTCCTCGTAATATTTCGATGCGTCGCAGTTCGTCGGCGACAAAACCCAACCAACTTATATTATACTCGGCGCCATAGAATGGTTCGAGGGAATTTTTTAATGGCCCATCACCCACAATTAATAGCTTGCTTTGTGGCCCCATTTGTGCTTGTTTCCACGCACGCAGTAATGACTCTACGTTCTTCTCTGCGGCAATACGTCCTTGATAAACAAACAAACGTTCGGCTCTAAATTCAGATTTAATTCTGGAGGCGCCAGGAGAATATTTAATGGTATCTACCCCGTTGGGGATGACAGCAATATTATCTTCGGGGACTCCTAAACGTGCTAATAACTCGCGCTGTATTTGCGAAAAAATAATTGTCGAGTCGTAGTTACACAGAAATGGTGCATAGAGTTGGTAGGCTAAAAGCTGCGTTCCTGATACCAGTTTGGCGCCTTTGCCTGCAAATGGTGTATGGAAAGTGGCAATTAGTGGTAAATTTAGCTCTTCACAAATTTCTGGTAGTACAAAATCTAAAGGTGATAGCGTTAGCGAGGCATGTACTATATCAGGTCTAATGCGTCGCAGCGACTGCGTTAATAACTTAGTCGCTTTGAACGAGGGAATTGTATAAACCTGAGATTTATAAATAAAAGGTAAAGGAACCTCTTGACAATTCCAAGAATTATCTGCACGAGATTCTGTCGCAAAATGTAAAAAACTTACTTGATGTCCTCGGTCGAGTAATGCATTTGTAATTTCTCGACTATAGGTGACATTACCACAAAAGGGCGTTTTTTTTCCAATCCAAGCTATACGCATTCTTTATTAGTTATTAATTTGCGGGGGTAAATATTAAATTCTGTCTTTAGCGCTGTGCTTCGATAAGAAGTACACTTTATGGACTTTTATTATCATAAAATCCCGCCGAAATATATAATAACCAGTAAAAATTAACTTTTGTCAATCACTCCTTGTTGTCTTTGTACATCCCTAATGGTAAATAGATTACATTCAATCTCAGTAAAATTCCTTGAGATTGCGTGTAACATAATTAATCAATGACTACTTTGTAGTTGGTTCAGATTTAAACAGTACCAAACCACAGCTTAAAATTACTATTGTCGCAAGTCCTAAAAATACAGTTTTGAGTCCAAAAAATGTCTCAGCTACACCTGCTAATGCTAAAGGTAAAGAAAGAGCAATATTAATCACATTGTTTTGTAAACCAAAGACTTTGCCACGCATTTCTGGTGGGGTTTGAGTTTGCAGCACTGTTTGCATTGGTATCCCAATTAACGCTCCAAATACTCCCAGTAACATAATTAATGCTACTACTACATAAAGTTGTTTTGTAAATATTGACAATCCAATTAACGATGCTGCCATCCCAATACATCCCAACAAACTCATCTGGCTATGCTGTAAGCGCGCGGCAAATTGCCCGATAAGCATGGCACCAATTGCAATACCTACACCTCCAGAAGCGAGTAAAAAGCCAAATTGTTCAGCTTTCATATTCGGTATAATTTCTGCTAGTCTCACTGCTAATACAGTCAGTGCAGCAAACACAGAGAATAATACTATTAATTGTACTAATGCACTGCGAAGCGGATGATTGCCTTTTAAATATCGTAAACCGTCGCGTAAATCAGAAAGCACATGAGGCGCCTCGGTATCTGGATGAGGCTTTTCCTGCGTGCCAATCAGCAATAAAATGACTCCTGCCAACACATAGCTTCCACCAACCACAAATTCTTTACCCAAACTTCCAAACAAACCAATTTGACACCAAATTCTATTGGCAAAATTGAGCATCGGTTCTCCGACTGCAAAACCAATAATTACCGATGCCATCATCGTGGTTGTATACAGCGAATTTGCCGATAGCAAATTATTTTCTTCAATTATTAGAGGAATTGCAGCTTGTTCAGCAGGTGCAAAAAACTGGGTGAGAGTAGAGACTAAAAAAGTCACTGCCAAAATAATCAAAAACCCTACAGGTAAGGCGCCAACGGGTTTCAAGTCATGTGTCAGCCATAACAATATAGGTATGGCAAAAACGAATATCCCCCTTAGTATGTTTGTAGTTACTAATACTGCCTTCTTTGACCAGCGGTCTACATATACACCAGCGACAGAACCAAATAATACTGCTGGGATGGTAAACGCCATCATAATCGCCGAAACCCAACCGCTTATGGTTTGCTCACCTGTTTGAAAGTGAGTTTTGATTATGGCAATCATTAGTACTAAATAAACTTTATCTGCCAATTGGCAGAAGACTTGGCCTCCCCAAAGTGCCAGGAAGTTTGGATTCTTCAATACAGGCAAAAAGCCAATAGGGTTACTATCTGGCTTAACGTCAATAGAATCTACACTCGTCTTACCGTTAGAGGATATGGCGCCATTTTTAGTTGAGTCTAAAGGAATGACATTTTTGCTAAATCCCTGTGGTGACGACTTGGAGCCGGGTGAATTATTACTAATGGGTGTTCGATTTGGCTTTGCAGGATGGCTAGGTAACGAGTAATTGGTTTTTTTTTCACTGGAAGACGGTTGCATCATAATTAGCGGCAAAAAATGAATCGATTAAAGCAGCAGAGCGAATCGAACGTCCTAAATGATACTGAGCGTATTGGCGCAATACCTGTTCAACAGATAACCAACTTTGGTCTTGAGTATTTCCCACAGCATCGCTTAAGGAAATATCTAATTGTGATAGCTGCTGAAACAGAAATAATTCTGTCGCGTTTAGGCGCCTACTTAAGGTAGGTAACTCCTGCGAGTGGTGAATTGTTTCGTAAGTTTCGTATGTGTCGTGCGGCAATTGTTGTGGGGATGTATAATTTCCCTCAACTTCGCGTGCAGTACTTTCCTCCTCCTGCTTTAAAAGATTTTGTGATGAACGTAGTTTTTCCCATGCATCTAAATAAATAGCTCCACCAGCATTAATGCTAAACCCGACTTGGTTACGAGCGGCGCCAAAATCAGCAATTAGAGGACGCTGCGTCAAACAGCAAGCATCAACTTGTGGTGCAAACCCTGCTAAAGCCATAAATTGGAATACTGCATGGCAAAGGAAAGCGACTACTTGTAGTGGGTTCTTACTACTGACATTTTCCAAACGGGATAAATGTTCGTTGAGTAATTCATATAGTTCTTCTTGTGGGTTTTCGCTCAATGCTTGAGACAGAACAATTTCAGCCAAGTATTGACTCGCGGCTAATTTCCCTAAATCTTTAGCCAGACCCGGATATGATTTTACAGTATTTGCTTGTGTAATTTTGTCTAGTGACCGCCCTTTGGCAATCAGTACTTCGTTTACTACAAACATTGCGCTTCTGCCGCCTAGACTAGAATTGTGCTTACGCGCGCCCGGTGCAATGGCTGTGAGTAAACCGTACTCTTTTGTCAAAATAGTCACTAACCTATCCGATTCCCCAAAAACTTGGGTTTTCAGATTAATACCAGTTGCCTTATAGGTTTTACTCATTAGCCACCGAATCAGTAATTACCATGCAGTTCCAGCGTATCGTACCCTTTAAGTAATTCGACACTGCGAGAAGTTCCCAGTCGAGTTGCCCCCGCTAATATTAAGTCTAAAGCTGCTTGTAACGTCCGAATACCCCCCGAGGCTTTAATTCCTACCCTGTCTCGTGCAACCTCTTTCAAAAGACGTACATCCTCTACCGTGGCGCCACCGTTCCAACCTGTACTAGTCTTCAAAAACGTGGCGCCTGCGTCCATTGCAATTTCCGCAGCCAAAACTTTCTCAGTATTCGTGAGTAGCGTAGTCTCTAATATTACCTTAACAGTTTTTCCAGTTGCTTCACAAATATCAGCAATTTCACGGTGTACATCATCGGTCTTGCCAGCTTTCAAAAAGCCTAAATTTAACACCACATCCAACTCAGTGGCGCCGTTTTCCACTGCTTCCTGTGCCTCATAAAGCTTTGTCGCTTTTGTCACTGCTCCTGTAGGAAAACCAATAACAGTACAAACAACAGGCTTTTTATTACGGAGAAGTTCCGTTGCCAACTTAACGTAAGTAGGGTATATACATACTGACGCAAAGCCATATCTATCAGCTTGCTCACACCATTGAGTAACCATATCTGGCGTTGCCGTCGGAACCAGCAGCGAATGGTCGATAAATGGCGCGATATCAATGTCCGAATACTCCGTATCTGAATACCTTGCTGCCATTACGTTTTTAATCAACTATATATTACTAAATCTTATCAAAACTTAAGACTCTTTTAATCATTTTAACTTTAAATTGTGGAATGGGCATCCTTGCCCGTTCCAGATGTATTGGGCGGTTCGGGATGCCCACCCCACAAGAGAGTAGCTTGATTAATAAAATCAATAATAGATTGTGCAATAGCTTTTGATGCTAAATAAGGAACACCATTTCCAATAGTTTTAAACATATTTGTGAGTGACATATCATAAGGCAAAACAAAACTTTGTGGTAAAGATTGAATTGCCAAAGCTTCAGCTACAGAAATTCTCCTGACTTTATAAGGATGTAAATGCACTTCATTATTCCCATAGCAAGCAGTAGGAGAGTAACGCCAGCGATGCAAACGTTTAAATGATTTTCTCGAATCATCTCCTTCTGCAATTGAAGCAAATTTACTAATTCCTGCTCTCGGTTGAAAATAGTGTTGAGAATTAGGATGATTTAAAACATTATTTTTCCTAAACCAAGATTCGACTGTTAGCTCTTCTGGAATTGTTAAAGGGCAAGGAATAACAGAGTCTACTTCAAAAGGTTCGCATTGGTGCCAGGGGTAAGAAAAAACAACACTTCGAGGATACACAATATATTTTTGCCAAGGAAATTCAAATCCAAAAACTCCAATCTTGCTTAAAAAATGACTATGAAAGCCGATTAAGATAATTCTGTCTCTATCTTGTGGGGCGCCGTATTCGATAGCATTAATCAATCGGTCTGTCAATATATAACCAGCTGACTGTAATTTTACCTTCAGAGATTGATAAAATAAATTATGTTTTTTTGTCTTCCATAAACCCTTCACATTTTCAAACACAAAAAAATCAGGCATATGTTGACAAATCAATTCAACATATACACTACTCAGCTTACCATTATCACCCAAATAACCACGATTTTTGCCACCTATAGAAAAATCAGGACATGGTGGCCCACCAATAAATCCAATTACATTTGTATCGTTTGTACGACAATCTTTTACAAAATTATTTAAATAATTAGCATGAGAAGATTCTATCAGCTTATTAATATCATTATCTTCCCCGTCATGATATCCATATTCAGGCAAAGGCAAATTGAGATTTACACGTGAGTATTTATACGCTGCCATGAAAGGCTTAAAAATCTCGTTTACATAAACAATATCATAGCCACTAACTTCAAATCCCAAATCTAAAAAACCAGAGCCAGCAAAAAAAGAAAAAATCTTCGGTTTAACAGCCATTTACTTAATTATATAAATTCCTCTCTAATAAGGTCTCTGTGTTTCTGTGGTAAAAAATTATTTATCATAATAGTGTTTTGTTGGGTTCCGTTCCTCCAACGTCACTTCACTCAACGGGGGAAACCCCCGCACGTGAGTGACTCCCCAACCTACAAATCGCGCCAAAGTATTATTTAATGTTCCTGCAACCAATTATTAAAATCATCAATATTAGTAAAATCTAACAAAGCTTCGCCAAGTGCTTCTAACTGAGTTGAATTCATAGACTCAACGCACGCGCGCACTTGGGGTGATAATTCTCCAAATCGTCGTGACAGTAAGCGTAAAATTAACCCTTGTTCACCTTCAAGTCGTCCTTCAAGTCTACCGCGTTTGTAACCAATCCGCTCACCTGTGGTAAGATAAGGCATACTTTGCTCCTCTTCAAACTGTTTTAATTCTTCTCAAAACTTGTTTTCTAGTCTTTCTGATAAGATTAAGGCAAAAGCATCTTAAATTAAACCGATAGAAGCTTTTAGCCCCCAAGTCAAATAGTTGGGGGAATTAGTCAATTTTACAGCACTGGCTCTAAACTTTCACCAACACAAAAACATTATTTAATGCTCCTGCAACCAGTTGTTCAAATCATCAATATTAGTAAAATCTAACAAAGCTTCGCCAAGTGCTTCTAACTGAGTTAAATTTATAGACTCAACGCGCGCACGTACTTGGGGGGATAATTCTCCAAAGCGTCGTGACAGTAAGCGTAAAATCAACCTTTGCTCACCTTCAACTCGTCCTTCAACTCGTCCTTCTTCTCGTCCTTCAACTCGTCCTTCTTGTTTACCGCGTTTGTAACCAATCCGCTCACCTGTGGTAAGATAAGGCATAGTCTGCTCCTCTTCAAATTGTTTTAACTCTTCCCAAAACTTGTTTTCTAACCTTTCTGGTAAGATCATAACCCAATCTATAAATCTATAGAGGTTACGAATATCCTGCTCGTCTAGCCCTTGTTCGTAAAGCTTACGTATCAAGCCAAATTTTGACTCTTTTCGCTGCTTAGGTTTTCCTTGGGTTTCCTGCATTTTCAAGTGTGCCAAGACAACATGAGCAAACACATTATCACTAGCTTCAAGTTGAGCTATGCGATTTTGGTAATCTAAAAGCTTAACGCTGTCGAATTGAAAATCTAATTTTGTACCAGGATAAGTAAAACTAAATCCCTTCGGGCGCCAGTTCGGGCTACTATCACATAAAATCGCCAAGCTAATTGCTGGTTTATCAAAACGGTCAAAAATCCGGAAGTTATATACAAACATACGTTTTTCAAAGCCCTTTTCTGGTTGGGCTTGAATTTCTATATGTATCAATAACCACAATTCTTCCCCTTTATGTCCCCAGACTTTGACTAATTTATCTGCATATCGTTTGCCTTGTTTGGCTTTACGAGAAATTTGGCGAAACTCTTTATCTAGAAACTCGTATTTACGACTCCAGTCAATAAGAGATGCAACTTCAGGGAAGAAAAACTGCATCGCTTGAGGAAAATAAATTTCGAGAATTTCTTTCCAAGGTGAATCATTATCAGCGCGCTTTTTCTTAGTCTTTTTCTTAGTCTTTTTCTTAGTCGTTTTCGTAGTTGCAGCCATAAATGTATTTCATTGGTAGTGCAAATGTTTTTCCATTAAAGGGTAAACTTCGCATTTAAACAATATCAATGAAATAATTTAGAAAATGAACTCTAATGTTAGTATAAATTTTAATCAGTATCGGCGATATAAAAATCTAATTTAGTGTCAAAATATGACGTAATATTGAATAAACCACATCCAAAATAACTCTAAATTATTGGTAATTTTAGTATCACCGTAAAATCCACAAGTAAAAAAAGATATGTCAAATTGTGTAGTTTTATTAAATTCAAAGCCCCCCAAATCATCAGGGGGGTTGGGGGAATTAAACACCTTCAGGAACTAACTTCTTAACACCTTGACTAACAAACCCTTGTAAAGTAGCCACTTGTTGACTTTGCTGAAAAACATTTTGCAAAGACGAACGTAACTTATCCAAGTTCAATGCATTACCAGTTTCAATAGAAACTTCCTGCGCTTGGAAATACTCAACCAAAGCTAACCCAGCAACGCGCGTTAGATATGCAGCACTTACACCTTGAATAACACCACCCACAGCGTAAGTAACAGCATTAGTCTTCAACACAGTACTAATAGCTTTCGTCGAAAGTTCAACTAAACCAAGTTTAAGCATTAACCCTCCCATTTCTGCTGCCACAGTTCTGGCTTGTTCAAGGGAGAATTTTTGCTGGTACACATTACCCAAGTCCATAACCATTTGTGCGTTAATAGCAGCAGTTGCTAAAATATCTAACGCAGGTAAGGGGTTAGCAAACGCAGCAGCAGCAGCTATCCATTGATTTTGTTCAATTATTGGAGTAGCGCGTGACACTCTTACTATATTTAATGCTGTTTTTGCTTCAGTTTTGAGCAAGTTCGCTTTTCTAACAGTAGTTGCCCATATTAACTTTTGCCCTGTAGTCGCAAATACTTGACTCAATTGAGTTGTTAATTGCTGTATATCAGGCGCCGGCTGTTCCATCCATTCGCTAGTCGTACCATCAGCGTTGTGCTTACGAACTTTAATTGGTACAGGTGCCACCGATGTTGCAGTAACATCACATTGCAACCGTTGTTTTAAAGATGACAAGATACTTGCACGCTCATCAGGAATGTATTGGTCTTGCTTATTGAAGACCACCATGATGCGACCACTGGTAGCGTTCAGTTGCTGAAGCGTTTGATATTCTGTATCAGTAATATCACCGTTAGTAACAAATAACACGTAATCAGTTGTTACAGTATTATTTAAAACTTCAGTATCAGTGTTAGAAGCCTCAATAAACAAAGGTGCCGTTTCGTGAAACTTTACCTTTAGAGGTTGTAAGGATTCAGAGTTTTGCTGTAAAGTGTTAATTAGCGTAGATTTACCTACACATTTTCCACCAGTCACAGCTAGTTGCATTTCTTCTCTGTCAATTTCTTTCTCTAGTTTAGAGATTTGATTTTGCAGTAGAAAGGCAAAGTTTTTTGTCTCTATATCATCTTCGCTGGCGCCTGCTAACTGACTGACAACAGCAGAAGCCTTTAATATCGCCTTTTCAACAGCCGCACGGTCGCTAGGTAATTCTTCAAGCAGTACATCGGGACTGGTATTACGCTGCTTAAATAGCCATAAAGAACCACCAACAGCGACTAAACCCAATAAGCTAAACTCACTAAAAAAGACGAATGAGTCTTGCAAGCTATCGAACAGCCATAATGCAAAGCTAAGAGAAAGTCCTCCTACTAATATCGGTCGCTGCAACTTCACAGTTTTATTCTCCGTTCACCAGACAAATGGTTTCTCTTACAGGATAGTCCATTATCCACGGCTTCGATTCAGTCTAAAAAAGTCGAGATTGTTGCTACAAATCAAACTAAGTATTTTCACCGCCGTAAAGGAGCCAAAGAAACCAGGCTTCTTGTTGTAAATTACGCTAAGTATGAAAATTGTCGT
>ERZ1066121.644-NODE-644-length-30358-cov-9.652543_pt1 | contig 30358 bp, 27 predicted proteins | sample MGYA00382768_ERZ1066121 | MGnify/ENA primary metagenome ERZ1066121 (study PRJEB33369, sample SAMEA5778351) | biofilm metagenome | biome: Industrial cooling water; feature: Water cooling tower basin; material: Biofilm | place: United Arab Emirates | collected...
AAAATGAAGCCCGCTGGCCACACCCGAATTTACACCACATTGACGGACACGACCTATTTACGTCGGTAGTGCTCGACAGGGACTTCGCTGCTGTCCTTGGTCCGGTTCGCAAGTGCGGACAGCATGCCGATATGCTCGTAACCGGACTGGAAAACTGATGAATCGAGGTGCGCATGGGCCCCGTGCGCAAGAGAGAGTCGGTTAGTCCAACGGGAGCGCAACGCAATTTCGACCCGTTCTATGGCCTCCATGACAAGCAACCGGAGTTTGCGATCGAAAACATAGATGTCGATGATCGTCTCGAATCGCACGCCGGGCGCGAACCGCTTCGAGCGCGTCTGGTTTTCCGCGGGAGGGAGCTCGTATGGGAGCCAATATGCGCTCAGCCGATAGTAGCCAACGGTCTCCAGCCAGCGCCGCATCAACGCATGCTCGCCATCCATGCCCCGCTCGATCAGCAGGTCGATCTGCTCATCAATGGTGGTGGGAAGCTTGTTGTAATGCATAGGGCCTCGCCGATTACTCGACGAGGCCCCTGAAAGTAACCCCCCGGTGTTGGGCAAGCCGAAGCTCTAGGCCTGGGGGGTGTTGTTGCGCACTATCTATGCGCGCATAGCTTAACGGTCAATGATGGAATGGGCTTCGGCGGTCCTTGCTCGGGCTCGCACTTTCGCAATCATATCCGCGATCGACGGCTTTCTATTTCCTGCGCCCTTAAGGTAACTGACCTGAATGATCGAAGCGAGTGTCCGCCAGCTGGCACTGCCGGACACTCGCTTCTAATGGCGGCAATCGCTGGCTCGCTTCGCAAGAGCCGACCTTCCGCAAACGACCCCGTTTCGGACGGTTTTTCTCAGTTGAGAACTTATGGTGATTGCACGACGCAACTCTATTCGGTTTGTCTCAGAGCAAGAGAAACCGATCCGCCAAAGGGCGGGACCAGCGCCAGCCAGTCGCGCGGCGTGAGCCGGCTTCGTAGGCCAAGTAGGGCTGTGATTGGCCCTCCATGCGTCACCACTATGCCCTGTCCCTCAGGCAACGAGGCCATCGCCGCGGTGATGCGTGTGGCAAGTTCGAAGGTCGTCTCGCCGCCGCCCGGCCTGAAGCTGTCTGGCGCATCAATCATGCCGTCCATTGCATTGCCACTGGCGCGGTAGATCGCGTGCCAGGTTTGGCCCTCCCAGTTACCGAAATCCCGTTCTCGCCACACCGGAGCCGCCAGCACCGGACATCCCGCCGCGTGCGCGATGGCGCAGGCAAGGCGCCGGGTGCGCACTAGGTCACTGTGAACAACCCAGCTCGGGCGCAAGTCGGCAAGCTGCGCAGCCAATGGCGCGATCACCGCTGCGCCTGCGCGGCTGAGACCGACGTCACTCACGCCGTAGCATCGCCCTCGCCAGCTGCGGGCGACCTCGGTGTGGCGGACCAGCGTAACCTCAGCCGACACGGGGCACAGCCACCGCAGCGATTAGCAGAATCAGTTGCCCCGTGTAGGCTGCGAAGCCAAGGCAATCGCCCGTGCTGCCCCCGATGCGGTGCATCAGCATGCCGCGCAGCCAGATCAGGAACAGAGCCGAGACCACGCTAGCGCCAAGCAGGCTTGGCCAGTGCAGTATCGCCACAGCCGCCAATGCGGGAAATGCAGCAAGCGCACCGGTCAAGACCGTTCGCGCATTGACGCCCCCACCAATATCTTTGGCGAGACCGCTGCCCGAGACCACCGGTGGAATGAAGACCATGGCGGCCACCACCACGAACCGCGCGAAACACGCCGAACCGATGATCGCGGCGGCAGCCCAAACCGGCTGCTCGGCAACAGGTAAGCTCATCAGCAACGCGGCCCGCAGGGCCACAGCCAGCCCCAGCCCGAGCGCGCCATAGCTGCCGATGCGGCTGTCCTTCATGATGCGGCGCACGTCTTCGGCGGTGTAACCGCCGCCGAAGGCATCGCAGAAATCGGCAACCGCATCCTCATGAAAGGCGCCTGTCAGCCGCGCTTCGATGATCAGAGTCAGGATTACTGCCACAGCAAGGGGCAGGATCTGCGCCAATCCCAAGACACTCGCCGCCGTCATCGCCCCGATCACTGTACCGATCAAAGGAAACCAGCCGACCGCCCTGACCAGCCCGATCTGGACCTGTCCCGGCTCCAGCCGATCCAGCAGCGGCACTGGAACGCGGGTGAGGAACTGCAGTGCAAGTAGCGGCGGCGCCCAGCGCGGCACGCGAAGCGCGGGCGCATTCATCCCGTGATCTCGCTGAGCAGAGCGACCTTTCCGATCAGCGCCGCCGCGCTGTCGAGCAAGGGGAGTGCCACCAGCGCGCCGCTGCCTTCGCCAAGCCGCATCTCCCATTCCAGCAAGGGCTCAAGCCCGAGCGCGTGCAGCGCGGCTCGGTGCCCCGGCTCGGCGGAAAGATGCGCGGCGATCATCATGCGCGCGTTGCCGGGGCACAGCCGTTCAGCCACCAGTGCAGCGGCGGTGGCGACATACCCATCAAGAAGCAGGGTAAGGCCGCGCCGCGCCGCCTCGGCAAAACAGCCTGCCATCGCCACGATTTCGAACCCAGCCACCTCGGCAATAGCGGCGCGGGGATCGTCTTCGAGCAGCACCACTGCCCGCGCGGTCGCCGCAGTGACGATTGCCCGCTTTCGTGCGAGCGCCGTATCGTCAGCCCCGGCGCCTCTCCCGGTCGCCAAATCGGCGCTCGCGCCGGTCAAAAGGGCGGTGAGGCAAGCTGCCGGTGTGGTGTTCCCGATCCCCATCTCGCCCAGCAACAGCACGGCTACGCCGTCATCCGCTGCCCGGCGCGCTGCGGCTTCGCCAAGGGCCCAGGCAATGGCGAACTGGTTTTCGTCCATGGCGGGTCCATGCGCCAGCGAGGCTGTGCCTCCGGCGAGAGCAGGCGGCGCGGGCGAGGTTGCACCAGACGGCGGACAGGCCGTGCCCGCATCGATCAGTTCGAGCCCACAATCCTGCGCCTGTGCCAGCGCACTTGAGGTCGCCCGGCTAGCGGCGATGGTTGCCATCATCGCGCCCGTAACCGCCTGTGGCCAGGCCGAGACGCCATCGGCCACGACCCCGTGATCGCCCGAAAACAGGATCAGCCGCCGCGGGCGCGTGGCCGGATCGAGCCGCTGCTGAATCAGCGCGAGCCGGGCTGCAAGCCGTTCGAGACGGCCCATGCTACCGCGCGGCTTGGCCAAGGCATCGAGGTGGGCGGCAACATCCATCTCGGTCAGCATCTGCGGACTCATCGTTCGATCACCATCGCCTCAACTGTCAGCTGGGCCTGCCAACCCTTGCGGTGAAGGAGCGGCAGATCATCCTCGTATTTTGGATATCCAAGGCAAAGCAGGCCGATAAAATGCCAGTGCTGCGGAACGTCAAGCAGCTCAGTAACCGTAGCGGGCTGAAGGATAGAAACCCAGCCCAACCCGATTCCCTCGGCTCTTGCCGCGAGCCACATTGTATGGATCGCGCAAACAGTGGAATAGACAAGCGCTTCGGGCATGGTCTTGCGACCCAGACCTGCTCCTTCGGAGGGATCGGGATCGCAAAAGACCGCGATGACCACCGGGCATTCTGCAAGGCCATGCAGCTTGAGACGGCTATAGGCAGATCTCCTTTCGGCATCATATTCAACCCCGGCTGCGACCTGCTCGGCCTCGACATGGGCGAGCAAGGCCCGCCGCCGCTCTGCGGAGCGGACGATAACGAAGCGGGATGGCTGACTGTTACCCACAGATGGTGCCCGGGCGGCTTGCGCGAGGAGCCTGCCGAGCACGTCTTCAGAGAGCGGATCGCTGCGAAACGCGCGAACATCGCGGCGCCATCTAAGTAGCTCGGCAAAATTGACTCGAAACAGGTCATCAAAGGTTGGCGGAGAGCTCATTTCAGCCCCGCAATCGCCGCAAGCTGGTGAATGTCGAGGTGGCGTTCCAGCGCCGCGGCGAGCTCGTCAAGGGCAGCATCGACCCGATCGGCGTGGTCGACCCCGTCCGATGCCGTGCCGATCCGTGCGAGCCAGGCGGCGCGCTGCGCGGGGTGATCGAACAGGCCGTGGACGTAGCACCCGGCGATGCGCCCGCACGGGCTCACCGCGCCGTCGAAATGGCCGTCACCAAGCCGCAGCAAGGGTGGTGCGGCGCTTTCGCTGACGCCGCAATGGATTTCATAACCGCGCAAGGCCGCATCTTCGGCGAGGCTGATGCCGGTGACCTCGGCCAGCCGCTTGTGCGGGGCGAGCCGCGTGGTGACCGGCAGGTGGCCGAGCCCGGCAACCTCGCCCGGCGGGCCTTCGATCCCGTCCGGATCGGCGATGCGGGTGCCGAGCATCTGATAGCCGCCGCAGATCCCCAGCACATGGCCGCCGCGCCGCACATGGGCAGCAATATCAATGTCCCACCCTTGGGCGCGCAGGAAGGCAAGATCGGCGATGGTCGCCTTGGTGCCCGGCAGGATCACCAGCCGCGCCTCGGCCGGCAGCGGCTTGCCGGGAGGCACCATCACCAGCCGCACGGCGGGTTCTGCGGCAAGGGCATCGAAGTCATCGAAATTGGCGATGCGCGAGAGCATCGGCACAGCGATGACTACCGCGCCTGTCGCGGCCTCCCTGTGATCAAGCACCACCGCATCCTCCGCCGGAAGCCGCCGTGCGGCATCCAGCCAAGGCATCACGCCAAGCCCGCGCCAGCCGGAGAAGGCCTCGGTCATGCGGTAGCCGTCCTCGAACAGGGCCGGGTCGCCCCGGAAGCGGTTGATGATGAAGCCCCGGATCATTGCTGCGTCTTCGGGATCAAGCACGGCGCGGGTACCCGCGATCGCCGCAATCACGCCGCCGCGATCAATATCGCCCACCAGCACCACCGGCACGTCCGCGGCACGGGCAAAGCTCATGTTGGCGATGTCGCCGTGCCTGAGGTTGACCTCGGCAGGGCTGCCCGCGCCCTCGACGATCACCAGATCGGCCTGCGATTGCAACCGCGCATAGCTTTCGAGCACCGCGCCGAGCCAACGCGGCTTGTCGCGCTGATAGCCGCCCGCGCTGTGGGTGCCTTGCATCCGGCCCTGAATGACTATCTGCGCAGTGCGATCGGATTGCGGCTTGATCAGCACCGGGTTCATGTCGCTGTGCGGCGGCACCCGGGCGCCCAGTGCCTGCACAGCCTGCGCGCGGCCGATCTCGCCGCCATCGCTGGTGACCGCTGCATTGTTCGACATGTTCTGCGGCTTGAACGGCATCACCTTAAGACCGCGATTGGCAAACAGGCGGCACAGGCCTGCCACCAGCACAGACTTGCCGACATCCGAGCCTGTGCCCTGCAACATCAGCGCAGCCATAGAATCGCTCCTGCCATCAATGCCGCCAGAACCCACAGGAGCAGGCAAGCGCGCCGCCAGATGGCGAGCGCTCTGGCCAGATCGCTTGCATCGGCGCGCGGGCCTTCGCCCATGATCGCGCGGGGATGCGCCTCGCCGTCATAGCTCACCGGCCCGCCCAGCTGCCGCCCGAGCGCGCCTGCCATCGCCGCCTCGGGCCAGCCGGCATTGGGCGAGGCATGCCCGCGCGCGTCGCGGATCATGACGCCCCAGCCTCTGCCCGCCGCCAGTGCGATCAGCGCTCCGGCAAGCCTTGCCGGGATCAAGTTGAGCACATCATCAGCCCGCGCGCTCGCCCAGCCGAAGTGAAGATGCCGCGCATCCTTGTGTCCCACCATCGAATCCGCGGTGTTGATCGCCTTGGCCATCGCAAGACCCGGCAGACCGAGGATCGCGAGCCAGACAGCAGGCGTCACGATCCCATCGCCGAAACTCTCCGCAAGGCTCTCGATCGCGGCGGTCGCGACGCCTTCCTCGCCGAGCCCGGCCACATCGCGCCCCACGATCTTCGCCACGGCAGCGCGCGCGGCATCGAGATCGCCTGCCTCAAGCGGTGCAGCCACAGCTTCGACATGCTCGGCAAGGCTGCGCTGCGCCAGCCCGGTGGTCGCCACGAGAACCAGCACCGGCCACAGCCATGCCGAGGGCAGCAGCAGAAGCTGGATCAGCCCGCCCACACCCGCGCTGACCGCCACCAGCAGCGCCAGCATGGCAGCCCCCATGACGCGCTGGCGGTGCGGCGGCCCGGCATTCCAGCGCCGGTCCAGCGCCGCGATCAGCGCGCCCATCCACATGACCGGATGGCCGACCCGCGCCATCACCCGCGGATAGCCCGCCGCCCATTCCGCTCCGAGGGCGAAGGGAAGTATCACTGCGCCGCTCATCAGCATGGCCCGCTCAGCACCATAGCTGGTGAGCCATCAGCCAGCGTCACGCTATGGCTCGCCACCCCATAGATTGCGGCGATCCGATCGGGCGTGAGCACCGCGGCAGGCGCGCCATCGGCAACGATCCGGCCGCCATCCATCAGCACCACGCGGTCCGCCGACCGCCGCGCATGAGCCAGATCGTGCAGCACCAGCACCACGCCTGCCCCGCCATCGGCCACTTTGCGCACCAGGCCGAGGCTTTCAAACTGGTGGCGCGGATCAAGGTTCGCAAGCGGTTCGTCAGCCAGCAGAAGCTCCGGCTCGCCCGCCAGCACCCGCGCCAGCAGCGCCCGCGCTCGCTCGCCGCCTGACAGGGTGCTGACGACGCGACCTGAGAATGGCGCTGTGTCGGTCGCCGCCATGGCTGATGCAATCGCCGCAGCGTCCTCTGCCCCGCGGCCCCAGCGGCCCTGATGCGGCAACCGGCCGAGCGCTACCAGAGTTGCCACGTCGATATCCCAGTTCACTTCGGCAAGCTGCGGCAGGTAGCCGATACGCTGGCCCCGCTCGCGCGCCGAAAGCCTTGTGAGCGGCAGGCCGCCCAGCGTCACCGAGCCGCTGTCAGGCGCGCGCAGACCCGCGAGACAAGCCAGCAACGTCGATTTGCCCGCCCCATTGGGGCCGATGATGGCCGTGACCTCACCGGCTCGCAAGGTCAGGGTCGCACCGCTCAGCACGGCTTTGCGTGCAGCCCCAGTGCCGAGCCTGACCGAAAGATCGCGGGTTTGCAGCAGTGCGCTCATCCGATGAGCCGCCGCATCTTGAGGAGCAGGACAAGGAAGAACGGCGCGCCCAGCAGCGACATGGCGATCCCCAGCTGCAATTCGCTCACCGTAGGCGCGGCGCGCACCGCGCTGTCTGCCACCAGCAGCAGCAGCGCCCCCGCCAGTGCCGAGGGGAGCAGCACGGCGCTCGGCCGCCGGTCGGTCAGCGGGCGAATCAGGTGCGGGACGATGAGACCGACAAAACCGATGATCCCGGCGGCTGCGACGCTCGCTCCGACGATAAGTCCGACCCCGATTACGATTTGCGCCTGAAGCACTGTGGGCCGCACCCCCAGGGTCCGCGCTGCTGCCTCGCCCAGTGTAAGCGCGTCGAGCGCGCGCCCAGCGCTGGCGATCACGCCCATGCCGATAGCGATCAGAGGCGCGGTCCACATCACGTCGTCCCAGCTGCGATCGGTGAGCGCGCCCATCAGCCAGTTGACGATCTGCCCGGTGGCGAAGGGTGTCGGCGCAAGGCTGATGACCAGCGCGGTCAGCGCTCCGGCCAAGGAGGAAATCACCACGCCAGCGAGCGTGAACACGATGACACTGCCGCTTTGTCCCGCGATGATTGACAGCAGCAGCACCGCCAGCGCTGCCCCCGCGAGCGCGAAGCCTGAAAGGACAAAGGGCGTAGCGGCGAACCCGAAGAAGATCGAAAGGACCGCGCCCAGCGCCGCCGTCGCCGAGACACCGAACAGGCCCGGATCAGCCAGCGGATTGCGCAGGTAGCCCTGCATGGCTGCCCCCGCCATGCCGAGTCCGCTACCTATCAGCAGCGCTAGCACCACACGCGGCATCCGCAGTTCGGCGATGATCGGCCAGCGTTCATCACCTGCGAACAGGGCTTCGGGCGCAATCCACACCTTGCCCGCGAGCAGCGACAGGCCCGAAACGAGCGTGATGGTCGCAAGCAGCACCGGGATGAGCCAGGGATAGGGCCGCGTCGTCACAGGCTGGCCCTTACCGACGACAGGCGATCCAGCGCGCGGATGATGACAGGGCCCGCACAGCTGAGCAGGCGCTCGTCGAACTGCGCTCGCATGATTTGGCCATCAAAGCGGCGCAGCACGCGGTGGCCGGTCATCCGGTCGCCTGTGGTCTGGTCGCTCAGCAGCACGCGCGGCGGACGGGCGGCCAGATGTTCGAGCGGCAGCACATCCCATCGCTTGAGCCCGTAAGCAGCGCTCATGTTGCGAAACCCGGCAATGCGTAGCAATTCATCGGCAAGGGTGTTTGCGCCCGGCACCAGCCCGCTGCCCTGCCAGATCAGCGCCGGGACAGCCTTGCCCTCCCGGGCCGCTACACCCCGCGCTCTTGCAACGGCCTGCTCGATCCTGCGCACCAGCGCCTCGCCGCGCTCGGGATGGCCCGCGGCTGCTGCGATTGCGCGCACCTGCGCCACGGATCCGGCGATGCTTTCTGGCACGGTGAAGGTCTGCACCGGCACCCTGAGGCGTTTCAGTGCGGCAAGCGTCGATGGCGAGACATGGGCGCCCGCGAGCACGATGTCAGGGCGCAGCGCCACCACCTCCTCGGCGGTCCCGGACGTCGCAGCAAAGCGCCGCGCTGTTGCCAAGGGGATCGAGGTCGCCCGCGCATCCTGCGAATAATGGCTCACCGCAAGGATCTGCTGCGGGTCCGCGACCTCGACCAGCACCGCATCGACGCAAGGGTTGATCGAGACGATGCGTCGCGGCTGCGCCGATAAGGGCCCGCCTGCCAATGCGAGCACCGCGATCAACCTCCCGAAGGCGCGCCACCCGATCAAAACTCTACACCTTTTTGCGCCTTGAACCCGGCCTTGAAGGGATGCTTCACCTCGACGAATTCCGTGACGAGATCGGCAAGTTCAAGCAGCTCCGGTCTCGCGCTGCGTCCGGTAATGCAGATATGTTTCGTGAGCGGGCGTTCCTTAAGAAAGGCGATTACCTCATCCGCGGGCAGGGTATCGTCGCGCATCACGATGTTGAGTTCGTCGAGCACCACGAAATCATAGGCCTCATCAAGGATCAGTTCCTTCGACCGCTCCCATGCGGCGCGAGCCGCAGCAATATCGAGCGCCCGGTCCTGCGTATCCCACGTAAAACCTTCGCCCATCACTTCGTAGGTCACCAGATCGGGATTGGCCTCGAAGAAATTGCGCTCGCCCGTTTCCCACTTGCCTTTGACGTATTGGACGATGCCGACCTTCATCCCCCAGCCAAGGCTGCGCACCACCATGCCGAACGCGGAGCTCGACTTGCCCTTGCCATTGCCGGTGTGGACGATGAGGAGCCCGCGCTCGAGCGTGCGGCGCGCCTGCATCCGCTCACGCGCAGCCTTGACGCGCTTCATGCGTTCGTTGTGACGGGTGTAATCGAGGGCATTTTCGCTCATGGGCGGCTCCATTCGGTGAGGGCTTCGGCCAGGCGCCACGTGGCAGATTCATCGGGGGCCAGGCCAACCCGGAGGCGGCAGGGGTCATCGGCAAAGGGCCGGGTCAAGATTGCGCGCCGGCCAAGATGTTCGAACAGCGCCCAGGCGGATCCGGTGTGGCAGGTGAGAAAAAAAGGGGTGTTGGCAGTGATTGCGATTCCCGCGCTGTGCAGCACCGTGCCAAGCGCATCGCCGTGCTGATTAAGGCGTCGGCGCTGCTCGGACTGCCAATCCTTGTCGGCGTAGAAGGCTCGGCCTGCCGCAAGAGCGGGACCGGAAATCGGCCAGTCTCCAAGCACTGCACGTAGAGCGACGACAAGGCGCGGCGGCGCGATCACGAAGCCCAGCCGCAGTCCGGCAAGCCCGGCAAACTTGCCGAACGAGCGCAGGATGATGAGGTTGGGCCAATCCCTTCCCGCAAGCGACAGGTCAGGTTCGGCATCGGCGAAAGCCTCGTCCACGATCAGCCAGCCGCCGCGTTCGGCAAGCTGTACGGCGATAGCCCGCAAAACCTGTTCCGGGACAACCTCGCCGCCCGGATTGCCGGGGCGTGCCAGCACGATCGCGGTACAATCCTGCGCAGCGGCAATCAGTTCGGGCGTCGTGCTGGCAACGGGGCGCACCTCGCCCGCCCACATCGCGCGGTGCCCGCCATAGCCCGGCACCACCACCGCCGCTCGCGCTCTGGCCAAAATATGCCCGGTAAGCCGCAGGCCAACGTCACTTCCCGGCACGGCCACCGTCGCTGCCGGATCACTGCCGAAACACTCGGCGGCACGGGTCTCCAGCAGCGCCAGATCATCGGGTGAAGGCAGGCGGGCGAGCACCGCAGCGGGCAACTCGAAGGGATAGGTCCAAGGACTGATCCCGGTCGACAGATCCAGCCAGTCGGTGCCCCCGAACCGCTCGCGCGCCAGATCGCTCCGTCCGCCATGGACGGCAAAGGGAGCAATCACGGCGCGCGCGCGGTCGTCCATAGCGTGTCAGATCCGCAGCCTGACCCCGACATAGCCCGCCCGCGGCATCTGCCCGAAGCGGAAGGCCGTTTCGTATTCCTCGTCGAACAGGTTCTCGATCCGTGCGGTCAGTTCCAGATTGCGGCCAATCGGGAGCATCGCGCGCAGATCGGCCAGCACATAGCCCGGTAGGCGCGTGGTGTTGCTGGCGTTGTCGAACGCTTGGCTCACATTGGTAAGGGTAAAGCCCGTCTCCAGCCCGAAAGACCAGCGGTAATCGACCAGCAAGCTCGACGAGTTTTCCGGCCGGCGCGGCAGGCGGCGATCGAAATTGGCCGAGCCGACCGTGCGGTTGCGCGTCTCGACGTAGCCGTGTGTGAACTGCACACTCAAGGCATCGACCGGCCGCAGCGTGACCGCGAACTCTGCCCCGTGTGCCGTCGCCAGCCCCATATTGTCATAGGTGCCCGAAGGCCGATTGGTGCAGATGCCGGTGCGCGGCTGCGGGCAGGAGATGAACAGGATGAGGTTGGTGCTGTCCCGTTCGAAATAGACTGCCGAAAGCTGCAAGCGCCCACCGATCAGATCCTGCGTGATGCCTGCGTCCCATCCGGTCGAGCGCTCGGGATCGAGCGCGGTGTTTCCGAAATCGCTCAGGAGCTGGAACAGAGAGGGCACCTTGAAGCCTTCTGCATAGCTCGCCCTGAAGGTTGTGGCAGTCGCTGCAAGGTTGTAGACCGCGTTGGCGCCGAAGGTCGTTGCCCCGCCGAAGCGGTCATGATCATCATGCCGCACCCCGCCGGTAATGGTAAAGCCGTCTGCCAGCGTTCCCACCACCTGCGCATAGGCGCTGTAAATGCGGGCGCGGCCAATATTGGCCGGCGCACCAAAGCTGCTGGAGGAGAAGGTCGAGATTTCTTGTTCGAGACCAAAGGTCGTCTCCCACCCCTTGGCGATATCGACGATGCCTTGATACTCGATCCGTTCGTTGCGCCCTTCGCCGCGGAATGTTTCCGTCGGCGCGCCGTCAAGCGCGGTGTTGCGGCGGTCGGTATCTGTTAGAGCAAAGCCAATGCGGTTGCGGAAACTTCCATCGAAGAAAGCCGCATTGACACCGGTATAGCCGACGACCTCGCGGGTGACGCTTTCCTCGTTCACATCGGCAAAGGCAAAGCGCGGCGGCGGGAAGCCGTCGATGTTGAACGTCCCGCGCGAATACCATCCGCGTGCATCGACGGAGATGGTATCGGTCAGCGCGAGGTTGAAATTGGCGTTGGCGCCGAAGTTCTCATACCCGTCGCGCTCGCGCCCGCCGCGGCTTTCGGCGAAGTTCGAAATGCCGTCAGAACGGAACCAGCCCGCTCCCGCGCTGGCAGATAACGGGCCTGAATTGCCCGAGACATTGCCGACGAGGTTCACCGTGTCGCGGAAGCCATATTCGCCTCGGACATTGACTTCGAGATTCTCGGTCGGGCGGCGCGTTACCATATTCACGACCCCGGCAATGGCTTGACTGCCCCACAGCACCGATTGTGAGCCCCGCAGGACCTCTATCCGCTCGATATTGCCGGTGAGAAGGTTGCCGAAATTGAACCCGCCCCCCGGGCTGGAGGGATCGTTCAGCTTGACCCCGTCGATAAGCGCAACAGTCTGGTCGCTCTCCGCGCCGCGGATGAACACCGAGGTGGTGCCGCCAATGCTTCCGCTGCGTGAGATACCAACGCCGGGGACGGTGCGCAGGATATCGGCAATGTTCTGGGTCTGGCGGCGTTCGATCTCGGCAAGATCGATCACGCTGACGGTCTGGCCGATCTTGTCGAGTTCGGTCTCGGTGCGGTTTGCGGCCGTCACCACGATCTCGCCCTCAGGCGCAGCATCTTCCGCAAGCGAGCCTTGCGCGCTGGCGACCGCAGGCAGGCTCGTTGCCGTCAGGGCCGAACTCAGCAGAATCACACGCCTGGCACGGGAAAAATCAAAACTGTTGGTCACATAAGCCTCCTGTCACAACGCACAGAAGGCAGGCGCCGGAAGACACGGCGCGACATGACGCACGGCTCATGACCACGAGCCGACCCCCGCCTTCGCTCATGTCGTCACGCGGAGACGATGCTCCGATCATGTGGATGGACCCGTCCACACAAAGGATCGACCGCAGCAGGCAGGTCTCCTGACTTACCGGATCGTCGCACTGGCCCCGCCTTCCCAGCCCGCAAAAGGGCCAGTGGCATTGTGGGACGGGAGCTCCCCGGCTACAGTTGCGGGCACAGTCCCGGCCTCATTTTGCCTTGCCGCAAGCGGCAGGACGCCATGTCCGGGTTCCCTTTTGAGCCCCTCGCAGGGCACCTGTTGCACGTTGGAAATGAACGCGGCGCAGGATTTTCGCAAGCAGGAAATGCAACAATGAAGGTGGTTCTGGTTCTTGGCGGGGCGCGTTCGGGCAAGAGCCGCATCGCGCAAGACCTCGCCGAAGCGCACGCCGGACCGCTCACTTTCGTCGCGACGGCGGAGGTGTTCGATGCCGAGATGGCCGACCGGGTTGCCCGCCACAAGGCCGATCGCGGTGAGCGATGGACCCTTGCGGAGGTCCCGCTTGATTTGCCGCAGTTTCTTCAGAGTGATGATGTGAAGTTAGGCACGATCCTCGTCGATTGCCTTACGGTATGGCTCGGCAATCTTATGCACCACGAAAAGGACATCGCAGTCGCGATAGATGATCTGGCTGCCGCTCTACACACGCAGCGTAGCGCGCCGCTCTATTTGGTGAGCAACGAGGTGGGGCAAGGCATCGTGCCGGACAACGCGATGGCGCGAGCCTTTCGCGATTACGCCGGCCGACTCAACCAACGTGTGGCAAGCGTGGCCGACGAGGTATTGTTCGTCACGGCAGGGCTCACCCACGTCCTGAAGCAGGCATCACCGTGATGCCATACAACTAAACGCAAACCGCTCTTCCGCAAACCACCCATACCCGGCCGTCAGAGGCTGCTCGGCACCCTCCTGAAACCCGCCAGGCAGCTACAGCCGTTCGATCGCCAGCAGCCGCCGTTCTGCAATCGACCCCGTTGCCGCCATAAACACATTCAGCGATGCTGGGCAGGCCAAGGGCGTCTCAACTGTTCACAACCGGCTTTTGCAGCACAGCAACGGCTTGCCAGATTGCTGGATGATTGCTGTCGTCCGACCCATTGGTAAACTGCGGCGGCAGGAACCCGGCATCGCGAGCAAAGCGGGTTATCCAGTCGCGATGCAGAAAAGCGTCGAGCTGCTGCGCCGCATCGCCGCGTCGCAGATGTGCTAGGTTGTTCTGCCACACCCGGTCATGCGCTGGATCTTCCATTTCGAGGAAGGAAAAGACCAATTTGCCCCCGGGCTTCAAGGCCCGGAAGCTATCGAGGATGTAAAGGTAAGACTCTGCTGGGTAGAGGTGTGTAAACACAGACCAGTGAAACACCACATCGACGGAGCCGTCGGGCGCAACGATCTTCGGGCTGGTGTTTAACACTGTCTCATATCCCGGGCACTGACGCTTCAACTCGTCGAGCAGTTCACGAACCACGTCTGCGCCGGTATAGCGGCCCTGCCATCCGGACCGCTGCAACGCCTGCGCCGTGCGCCCGCAGCCACAGCCGAGATCGTAAACGGTCATTCCGTCGGTTAGACCATGGTGGCGCAGCACAGACACTTGGGCATCGCCTTGCGCGACGAAACCCTCCATCGTATCCGAACCGATGGCTTGGGCGAGCGCCAGTGCTCGATCGTTCGGCATCCTGCGTAACTTGCGCCGCACAATCCTCCGATAATCTTTGACAGAATGACTTTGATGGCGCCTACGAAAATATAAATCGAAAAAAACCATAAATACACAACCACCAATTCAATCAATCATTAAGTCTCGCAAAGCAACTTATCTGCAACATGTGTTCGTTGACCAAATCACTCGATTATTTGCGGTTTTGATGACCACATTCCCATCGTTTTGCACATCAAGAATCGCACCAGGATTTCCGCTCGTATTACTGGCCCACATCACCGACATGTTTTGTTCCGTGTTGTTGGGGTTATCGCAACCAGAAACCGGAGCCTCCAATACGCCCTGAGCCCCCAAAACCACTAGATTTCCGTCAGACTGAAACCTCAAAATACAAGCTTCGGTCACAAAGGTGGCATTAGGGACTGATTGAAATCGGGGGCTGGTATTAGGCGCAGTCCAAAGAACTTGATTGCCGAAGAAAAGCCTCAAAGGACCATTTGGCTGTATTCCACCTGATTGCAATTGAATTCGAAGTTGGAACCGAGTATCGCCGGATTGAAAACCGCCTCCGTTACGGAGTACTATGGAAGAGCCTGCCGGTGCAACAACGGGAGTTTGAACGAAGAAAATCTGGGCTGCAGCTTTGACCGAAAAACTGCGATAGTGCCAAGAAAAAGATATGCACTTATCTTTCTGAGAGTTCTGTTCATGACCAATTCCTTCACTTATTGAAATTGCTGAAGAGAAGTAAAAGCGGATCGTACATGAGCGTCGCCGTCTTAGGCTGCGCCAACGTTGACTTCGCCCCGATTGCGAGCAGGCCTGAGAATATTGTTGTCCCGAAGAAGCTTGCATACTTCATACCGGACCCTTGATTGAGGTCAGCGGACCATGCGAGCCGCACCAGACCAAGCGATCGAAATTTGGTTGCTCAGCGGGTCGTTAGTCAAGCGAAAACGTTCGTCCTGTCAATAATTTAAATCAGATGCCCTTTGGCCTGAGAGGCGGCCTTTATCGACCTACAGAATTCCTGAAGGGCCGGGCGAGCCTGGCGGCCGAACGAAAAATCTGCGACTTGATTACGCTGATTGGATCGCCTGCAGACGGTCGATTGAGAGAGAGGTTGGAAAGATCGCAGCGGGTAAGCAAGGATGCGTGATTCGACATCCGAGTCGGTCTTCCGTTTCGTCCTCCGATGCGACAGCCTGCTACAATGACTTCTCAGAAAGACCCCGGCCGAGATTGGTTCGAGGGCCCGCTGTCGCCAGAAAACCACTGAAAGCGGACAGTCGCAGATCCACCCACTTGCAGTCATATGGAAAGCTTCTGCGCGATCCCGAAAGTGGAATGGCGGCTCCTAGCAAAACAAGACGTTCGATCTCAGAGACGTGAATGGCAGGGTTTGGATCGGCAGCTACCCAGCCGCTCTCAAGTCTCCAAAATCCTTCACCTCGGTCACGGCGTCGCGGAACATCGAGGCGTATGGCACCAGAAGTTCTGCCTCTTTGCGTCCATCGAGAAAGGCTGCAACATCGTCCCAATCCACCTGCATGGAGACAATGATCGGCTCCCGCTCAATGCCCCATCGCCTGGGCCAGTCGAATGCGTAAAACTTGGCAATCTCGAGGTCCAAGGTCCAGCTGGTCCCTTTCGCAACCTCGTCGATGCTCCCAGTTCCGCCCCGGTAAATCGTGAGGGGGAACTCCATTGCCTTGAACGCCTTCTCCTCTTCGGCGGTCATCAGGCACGGCCCCCAGTCTTCGACGAACTCGTCCATGGTCCAAAGCATATCGTCGCATTCGTCGTGCGCGACCTTGCTCACGAAGGACCCACATCGGATGCCACCGAAATTAGGTTCGCTTTCCCAAGCTTGTCGCAGTGCGCCGCTGGCCATCGCCCGGTTCAGTGGATGGTCAAACTGCCATGCCCGTATCAGCTCGGCAGTGAGACTGCAGCGCGCCCCTTCATCGAGGCGCAGGAAGATCGAGACGCCATCGGCAAAGTCCTTGCTCCAGCCCTTTGCACCGCGCTTTGCAGGACGTTCGAACTCCTTCCATTGCTCGCTGATCATGAACACGCTTAAAGCTCCATCTCACCAGGTTGGATAGCAGAGCGGCTTCCTTCTTTGTGCCACCTACTTCATTACCGGCTTAGGCATTGATTCTGAAGAAAGTGCTGCCTCGCCCATCGCGGGCCGGGGGTTGGGCGCGGGCCACTACGCGCGCAGCATTCCTGGGTATCTACCACTCGAGCTTTTGAAAGCAGGCCGCGCGCAGCAGCGTGAATTCGTAGGTCCCTCAAGGAAGCCCGCCTACGCCGCCTCCTCCCACTCTGCTCCCATCCGCGCGAACATCGCCGCCCGCACCCGGGCGAGCGGCTCGACATGCGCATCGGCAACGCAGCGATTGCGCAGACACCAGTCCGCAATCGTGAGCAGTGCCGCCGACTGGTCGAGCTTGATGTGGCCATTGGCCCGCCAGTAGGCGAGCGCGATCATCGAAGTGAGGATGCAGTCGGTGCTCACCCTGTGGCGCATTGCCTCCCATTCCTCGTTGCTGCAGGGTTCGGCGATGTCGGCCTTGCCCGCGAACAATGCGCCGGGAAGGCCCAGCCTCAGCCCAAGCTCGGTCATGTGCGCCCAGTCGCGGCCATTGCCCTTCATCGTGAGTGCAAAGTCGATATGCGGCCGCCATGCACCGAAGCGGACATGATGACCGGATTGCAGCTGCGGCGGCAGGTCCAGCTGGTGCTCAATGCTGGCGAGGTTGAACAGCGGGATCTCGGCACTCAGCCCGCCATAGGTCACGACGTGGGTTTGGGGTCTGCCGCGCAGGTGCTCGAACAGCTGGGTGACCACCTCCTTCTCGCCGCCATACTCATGCTCGGTCCAGGCCTTCAGACCGCCAATGCTGATGGCGCCGGCATCCGCGAGTTCGATATCGAAGGCGGCGGCCGCCACGATCCGCTTGCAGGGCAGGCGGTGCAGGTGCTTTTCTTCGCGCTCGATCTTGGCGGCACCGCGCGGATCAACGGCGCGGTAGGCGTGGTAGAGTTCCTGGTCCCAGAGGGCTTCGACGTCGACGAACGTAAACTGCAGATTACTCATACTCTTTTCCTTTCATGGGTTGATCCCCTCAACCCACTCTCCCCTTCCTGTGATGTTCGATTGCGAGCCGCGCAGGCTCTTTGATCGGCCTCGTCCCGCTGCGCCGATCAGAACGGCAGCGGCCGAACCCGTTCGATGGTGTGCCACGCGTGGAATGCCGCCAACAGCGCGCGGGCCTCTGGCTTGCGGCAGAAGCCATTCGTGTAGATTGCCCATAGAGCCATCGCCTGTTCAGGAGCTCGACGCCTGCGCCTAAGCCTTGTCGGATTTGCTCCTGCCATTTCGAGGCCGAGGCTTTGGCCAGCGGCGATCACCTGCGTGTCGGTGACGTTCAGCGGCAGCAGCGTGGCGGTCGGCAAGTTGCGGCGGATCAGGTCGATATCGGTCGGCGTGGGAACCTGGCCGTTAGCGAAGGCATGACGCGATGCATGCTGGGCGAGCTTCGGTGCGCGCACCAGCAGTTCGGCTTCCTGCGGGATGCGCTCGCACAACCCGTCGATGATCTGCGCCCGGGGTGCGTCGCGGTCGAAGGCCGCGTGCAGGATTTCGAACCGGGCTTCGCGGCGGCCTTGCCGTCGGACAGTGAAGAGGGCGAGCGCACTGATCGCCGAGCCCCGAGTTTGCTCAGGTCGGCTGCGGATAATGATGAGCGACGACAGCACCGGCGGGTGCAGCGAGTGGAACATGCGGATTTCCTTGGTGCAAATGCCAAGTGGGCGGCGCTCCGATCTGGAGCACCGCCCGTTGGGGTTCAGAAATGTGGCTGTTGGGTCTGCCGCTCAGCCGAACGCTGCAGCTGCTGCCAGCGGCGAGAGGTGCACCTCCCAGCTCGCATGGCGGAAGGCACCGGTCTGGGTGACCGATGCGTTCATCCGGCGGATCAGCTCGGCCCAGCCGCGCGCGATGCCCTGCCTGGTCCGCGCCGGACGGGGCACCGCGCAGTCGACGAGCTTGCCGTCCTCCATGACGAACGCCCGGGTGCGGTCGGCGGTGACGAGGATCATCGGCGCGCCCGACCGCACGATGCAGGGCTCCACCTTGCCGACCATGATGCCCTCAGCCACCTGCATGAACAGGCAGAGCGAGCGGCAAATGGTGGGGGCAGCCACCTCGAAGTCCGCCACCAGGTGGGGCTGACCCGTGTTCAACACGGTCTTGATGAAGAGGGGCACCAAGTCCCGCACATCACCGTGGTAGGCGGTGACAGCGAGGTCGCAGTTCTCGAGCGGCACGTCATCGGCGCTTCTCGGATAAGCCAGGGCCCGCGGCAAGGCAAAGGTCAGTGGCCGGGCGGGGCAGGCCCCGCCGGCAAGGGTAATGTGGATCATTTCAGGTATTCCTTATGCTTGTGGAGTGACGGCCTGCCCGTTCCCGCGCAGGCCCAAGCCTTTTCCTTCCCAGAAGAGGCTCACTCTGATCACCACACGATGGACTTGTTCACCTTGGGCGCCACCGGGGTCCAGGTGCTGTCGGCGCGGTAGCGCTCGGTGGCGGGGAGCTCGACGAGCGACGGCTCCTTGCCGATCGTCTCGCGATACCAGACGAGTTCGGCTTCGAGCTCACTTGGCCGCACATGCTTGTGCCACACGCCGCCGCCCCTCGATTCCGGACGAAAGCGGTAGCGCCGCTCCCGGAGCAGGTCTCTCTTCTGGTAGGGCGCGGTGGTTGCCTCGACCCGCCAGGCCTCGCCATCAATGGCGGCAAGAACCTTGGCCATCACGGTCTCGCCATCCCCGCACACGTGGTCGAGCAGCTCAAGCAGCGCGAGCACGTCATTCATGGCCCGGTGCGCGCGGGGAGCGAACTTGCCCGCCTGCATCAGCAGGTAGCCCTGCGGTCCCAGTTCGAACCCCAACCGGCGCCAGGGCACGTCGGCCATGGCGCAGCTCCATTTCATGGGCGGCAGATCCGGCAGAAGCGCATCGACAAAGGGACGATCAAATGCCGCGTTGAACGCCACCACGCCCTCGCTGGCGGCGATGAAGGCGGCAAGCTGCTCGCGGTTGATGGCCTTGCCCGCGACCATCTCGTCGGTCAGCCCGGTGAGTTCGCTGATCTCCGGCGACAGGGGATGGCCGGGATCGTTCACGCTCCCGCCGGTCCGCTCGATGCCGACGATGCGGCCCGCTGCATCCACCAGCACCCGGGCAACAGCGATCTCGATAATCGAATGGCGGCGCCAGTCGAGGCCGGTGGTCTCGGTATCGAGAACCGTGATCCGGCGGAGGGGCTGATTGCCCTCGACGGTCTTCGCCCAGTCTTCCCGATTGCGCACCGGGGTAAGGAGGCGATGTTCCTCTTGCGGCTGCGAACCTGCGTCGCCGTCCGGTTCATTACCGGCGGCGGCTGTGGGTGTATTCGTATTGCTCATGACTACCTCGTTTTCCGAGGCCGGCCGAAGGGCCACTTTTCCCTTCTTCAAACCGACCTCGCCTGCGAGGCTCGGCCTGAGCTTTTCCCACTGTGGTGGCATGGGTCAGCTGTCTATAGGTGGCGCGCATTCGACGCGGTTCGAGCCCTGAAACCGATCATTAGTGATCGTCCGGGAGAGCGCGGCTTCTAGTGGAGTTGAAGGCTGAATTTGGGATGAAAACCGTCGTTTGCCAACCCGCTTGGAAATGGCAAGTTACGCCGGCACCCGCCGTTCGTGGGGTCCAGGGTAGGCTCCCCGCTTTGATAGCGGTAAGCCGCCGTTCCAGCGGCTCAACGCCATCGTCAGCTTTACGCCCACTGATATTGGTTAGTTGGCCGCGTCGAAATGGTAGAGGACATGCACTGGCTGAGTGGCTAATCGCGACTGCTGGCATGGCTCGCGAGGCAAGGTATTGCGGTCTTGATCCAGGTGTCGCCGCGCTTCACGGGGCCCGCGTGGTTATCCCTAAGCTGGTCGGTCAGGGCTTATCCAAATCGCAGGCTTCTGGCGGCCAGATACCGGAGTTCAACAGGCTGGTAAATTCACCGTCCGTTTCAGATTGCATCCTATGAACTTCACACTATACTTCACATCCGGAGGACGCCCATGACAGTCTCGCTTCCGCCGCCGCTCGGCGGCACCGCGCCGGAGGAGAAGCCTTTGGCCAATGCACCGCTCACGCGAGTAGTGGTCCAGGTCCGCTTCTCGAGCATCCTCAAGATCGACAGCAAGGAGGGGGTTGCTCCGTTCCAAGAGTTGGCGCGCAAGGACTATCCGCTGTTCGAGCAAGTGAGCACGGCCTCAATGCAATTTGATATGACGCCCAACGGGCCTGCGTTCAGGCAGATCCCAGCCAATGCTTGGCGATTCAGCGACCCCACGCGTCAATCGGTCGTGACATTGACCAGCGATGCCATCACTTTTGAGACGAGCGCCTATCCTGGCCGCTCTAATTTCATCGCGCATTGGGCGACGATCCTCGGATGGATTGACGACACCTATAGGCCCAGCCTCGCGGTGCGTGTCGGGATGCGCTATCTTAACCGCATCGCCGGCGAGGCGGTCACCCGATTGCCGGACTGGATCAAGGCGAACCTCATTGGCGTTGCCCTGCCCGAACTGAGCGATCACGTCAGCCAAGCAATCAGCGAGGCGAATCTCAACATCGAGGAAGGGGGGATGCTTTTGCGGTGGGGAATCCTTCCAAGGGGCGTTACGATCGATCCGGGCCTCTTAGATCCAATCGACACCAAGAGCTGGCTTCTCGACATCGACGCGTTCTCGAACGAGCAGCGCAGCTTCGACTTCAATGCGCTGGTCGATACCTACCAGCGCCTTGCCGAGCGAATCTATGCGATGTTCCGTTGGACCTTGACCCCGGCAGGACTTGATTATTTCGAGGAGCAGGCGTGACTGGGATCACTGTCGACCGCACCGATTGGCGTAGAGTTGGCTCTGGAGGCACGGTCCCGCTCACCGATGCCGAGGTGCGCCACGACATTTATGGTCTCGCCAAAAGCTGCACCGCGATACGTGGACCGGCTCTGCTAAGTATTGCTGGGACTGGCAGCCTACTCTTAAACGCAATGCTTCCATTGATGGCTCAGGAGGCGACAGCGGCACCCGCTGTCATCTGGCCGCGTCCAGTCGATCTGACCACTGGCGCCAAGAGCGAGCCGACGGCGCAGCTGCTTGCTCAGGAGCTGCGACGCCGGTCGGGGCTCACTAATGAAGAGATCGCACCGCTCGCTGGCGTTAGTCGACGCAGCTTCCAGGCTTGGCTTGCAGGCGGCTCGATTAGCGCACGCAAGGAGATGCGGCTGCGCCATCTCGTTGGAGCATTGACCGAGATTGGCGATCTTGAGCCGCAAGCGATGCGAGCACGCCTCCTCGACAAGAACAGGGGGTCGGTCCGGCCCTATGACCTGCTTGCCGAAGGCCGATTCAATGCCGGCGTCGCACTTGCGACCGGGCGGCGATTGAGTGCTACCGTGTCGCGAAGCACCGAGCGCGAAAGTCTAGCCGAGCAGTTTGATCGCGACCAAGGCTCGCTCCCCAAGAGCGGTGGCCGGCTCAACCGCGCCCTCTCGAAGCCACTGCGTCGGTGATGATCGTCCGTGACCGAAGACGAGATTGCCCAAATTGACGCAGCTTTGCGGGAGTGGCGCCAAGGCGATGTCGTCATCGGTGCCGATCTGCCTGCGCTGCATCTCACTCATCTAGAAGTGCCCGCCACATCGGAGGCTGAGGAGCTCGCCGCCGAGGCTGGCGAAGTGGGAAACCCGCTCGGCCTCGCGGTGGTCAGCCGCGACTTTGAGGGCTTCATGATCGTCAGCCAGACATGCGATATCGTTCGGGGGATTGCGACCCGCGAATTTGTCGAGATCTCGCCTCTCGTAACGGTGCCTCAAGCGCAGCTCAACCAGATCCGCCGCGGCCGGATGCCGCGCTATCTTTCCTGCTCGGGGCTTGGCGAGCAGGCACTCGCGGCCGACCTAGATCAGGTTACCACTATCGAGAAGAGCCTGCTAGTCCGATACAATGCGGAGCGGGTCGCCGGGGTCGCTGACGATGTCGAGGCGCGGCGACTTGCAAGCGCGCTCGCTCGTAAACGGGCGCGGGCTGCGTTGCCGGACGATTTCGTAACGTATTTGGCCCCTTTGCAGAAGCGGGTGAAAGATAAGCACGATAAAGCGACTGAAGAGGGCGCCTTCCTGAGCACTATGCGCGAAATCAGGGTCGTGGCCGATCCCGACTGGGCGTCCGATCCGACTGAGGTCACAATGCTGTTCCTGTTCGAAACCTTGGACGAGGTGCCCGTCGACGCCCACGCACAAGTTGACGCGCTACTCGGTTACCTACCTGCCAGCGATCGCTATCAGATGTCGGGCCGTGCGCTATCGCTCGAGGAGCTGACTGCTGCGCGATATGTCGGCTCGGACGCGCTTGATCTCGATGCGCTGAGCGACGGCTGATTTGAACGGCAAAGCGCTCGGGCGCCGATGCGGTGTGGGACATCCGCAAAAAGCTGGTGTTCAGGCCACCTCGAAATACTCACGTCGATCCGATCGACGGCCTTCTAAATCCCGCGTGCTTTCCCGAGTGCCTGAATAATCAGCGATTTTCGGGGAGCTAATACTAGCTTCCAAACGTCGGCTGTAGAGGCGGCTTAGGCCCTGTTGATGAAATCCGCAGCAGGGGCAGGTTTCTGCGCAAGCGGTCGCCCCTGACGACTTATGGGAACGACGCGATGTGGGGCGCGTTCAGACATTCCGGAATCGGCACCCGCCACGGCGAAGTCGCCCGACCGGGATAAGAATTACACCAGTTAGCCGGCCGCACTTGCCCGTAGAACACAAGCTGACCTATTCGGCACGTATGATTTCCGCGTTGCTGATGATCCTCTCGCCTGTTGCCGCCGGCCAGGTGTTTACCTGCACGCCCACGCACGTATGGGATGGTGATGGCCCAATCTGGTGCGAGGAAGGGCCACGCATCCGGCTGTCGGGGATTGCGACGCGCGAAATGGATGGCACCTGCTCCCCGGGCCATCCCTGCCCCGATTCCTGCGCCGAGGCAGCAAGGGATGCTCTGGTAAACCTGCTGGGTTCGCGCACCGGTGTCGGCCGGCATGGCCATATGCTTGTCAGCGGACCTGCTTTAACTTGTCGTTCCGATGGGTCAGGGGGCGGGGATCGCACCGCCGCATGGTGTGTCTCGCCCCGGACCGGCGACATCAACTGCGCAATGGTTCGCGGCGGATGGGCTCTGCGCTGGGAGCGGTTCTGGCGCGGGCACAGATGCCCCTGATGAAGGCATAAATTCCGTATCGATTATAGCTTGTTGCGCGGCTTTTGCATCGCGCGTATTGTTTCACGAGCCGCTTGCACCTCGCCCCCGAGGGCAAATGGCAGGGGCGGCGCCAGGGACCCGGAAAACCCGCCGCCCCACTTTCCAGCTCATGCCTGATTGGCCACGAGCCATCGATGGTAGATCCGAACAGTAGATCTGCCGAGGATCAATGCTCGGGCTTGTATTGCTCCTGCCCGGCGACCTTGTTGGAGATCACACCTGCCCTTGCTCGGGCTCATCGGGAATAGCCGAGGTCGAGCGAACCGGTTGCGCAGAGACAGCCTGGACCGGCGCTGGGACAATCGTTGCCCCCTTAGGCAGTGCAACGGCCAGGTTCGACTCGAGCGCTCTGTTGAAGATCAAGCTCCGTTCATCGCATCGGTGCGCCAACCTACCGCCAGCTTGCTTCAGAACTGGCAGAATTCCGCAACCTTCAGAAAACCTGTAGTGGCTCAACACACTGACTTTACTAGCCTATCCCCACCTAATTCGAGGCGCGGGGTCGCACTTGTCGTTATTCCGGACAGAGGTGTTAGAGCAGCATGGCGATCGCCTGCATGGCGAGGTCGTGCTGTCGCAGCCGCTGTCCACCAAGCTGTTTGCCGCCGCGCTGTTCGGGATCGTCGCCATTGCTGCCGTTTGGGTGAGCATCGGCACCTATGCGCGGATCGAGACCGTCCCGGGGATGCTGGTGACCAGCGTTCCGAGCGCGAAGGTAGTGGCGATACAGCCCGGCGTGGTGCGCGAGCTTTCTGTTGGGGAAGGGCAAGTGGTCCGAAAAGGCGAGCGGCTTCTGGTAGTCCATTCCGACCGTGAGGCGGAAAGCGGCGGCGATGTCGCGGGGCGCAGCCTCGGGGCCCTTGAAGCAAGACAGGAATTGACCGAAGCACAAGTCGCCATGGCCAACGGGGTAGCGGCCGCAGAACGCGCGCGTCTGACCTCGCAGATCGCTTCGGCCGAACAGCAGGCGCTGGAGCTGAAGGACCAGATCGCGCTCCAGGAAGAACTGGTCGCCTCGAACGCGAAGATGTTCGAGCAGGTGACCGCCGTGGTCGAGCGCGGGTTCGTGAGCAAGGTCGAGCTCGAACGCCGCCGTCAGACCCTGCTGACCTCGCAACAGACGCTTGCCAGTCTGAAGCAGCGGCTGACCGCAACGCTCGGGGATGCCCGGCAGGCGCGGGACCAACTGACCTCTGTTGCGATCAATGCCGAGCAGGGAGTCTCGCGGATCCGGGAGAGCCTGCAGGCCCTGAGCGCAGAGCAGGCGCGGCTCGAAGGCGAGCAAAGCTACGTTATCACCGCTCCGATCGATGGCAGGGTCACTGCACTCGCGGCAGGCGTCGGCCGCGCAGTCAATGCCTCCCGTCCCGTGATGGTGATCGTCCCGCAGGACGCCGAACTGGTGGCCGAGCTTTATGCGCCGACCCGCGCAGTCGGGTTCGTGGAACCGGGCAAGGAGACCCGGCTGCTCTACGATGCCTTCCCCTATCAGCGGTTCGGCAGCTTCGGGGGCAAGGTCGACAACATATCGCGTATCGCGGTGGATCCACGCGAGACCGAGATCCCCTTCCCCTTCGAGGAACCGGTCTACCGGATCAAGGTAAAGCTCGACCGGCAAACGATCGATGCCTTCGGCGAGCAGAACCCGCTCCAGGCAGGGATGACGCTCAAGGCCAATATCGTGCTCGAGCGTCAGACCTTCCTTGCTTGGCTGCTGCAGCCTCTCTACGCCGTGCTGAACCGCACCGTATGAACAGTCCACTCGACCTTGTGGAGTTCTCCGGGCGGCAGAAGACGCCCTACATCCCACAGGGGGAAGCAAGCGAGTGCGCTCTCGCCTGCCTCGCCATGGTCGCGGGGTTCCACGGCTACAAGACCGACCTCATCACCCTGCGCCAGCGCTACGGGATGAGCCTCAAGGGCGCGAACCTCAAACAGGCGATGCAGGTTGCCGAGGATATCGGGTTCAACGCAAGGCCACTGCGCGGCGACATTGCGGACCTGCCGCATCTGGCCATGCCAGCGATCCTGCATTGGAACCTCAACCACTTCGTGGTCTTGACCGCGATCACCGGCGGGGTGCGCGGGCGGCGCTACCACATCCACGACCCAGCGCGCGGAGCCGTGGTCTTGAGCGAGGCTGACGTCTCGCGCTCGTGGACCGGGGTGGCGCTCGATCTGCTGCGTTCGGAGAGTTTCAAGCCAAAGATCGCGCAGCGCCAGCTCAACATCACTCAGCTTTGGTCGAAGATGACGGGGTTCTGGAGCACGATCCGGCAGGTCGTGCTGCTCAGCCTCGTTATGCAGCTGGTGGTGCTGGCAACGCCGTTCTTTCTGCAGATTGCGATCGATACCGTGTTCCCGGCCTTCGACCGCGACCTGCTGCTGATGCTGGCACTGGGGTTCGGCGGGCTGACAATCATCAACCTGCTGGCAAGCTGGCTGCGCTCGCTGATCCTCGTCACCCTCTCAAACTCGCTATCTTACCAGGTGATCGTCAACCTGTTCCGGCACCTGATGCGCCTGCCATTGGACTACTTCGAGAAGCGGCACGTCGGCGACATCATCTCGCGGTTCGGTTCGACCCAGCCCATCAGCCAGCTGATCAGCCAGGGGATGATCGCGGCCTTTATCGACGGGCTGATGGCGGTGCTGACGCTGGCGCTGATGTTCGTCTACTCACCCATACTCGGCGGGGTCGCCTGCGCCGCGCTCGGACTCTACGTCGCCCTGCGTCTTGCGTTCCTCCAGGCGATCAAGTTCCGCAACCTAGACGTCATCACCACGATGGCCAAGGAGAACTCGCACTTCATCGAGAGCGTGCGCGGGATCGCGGCGATCAAGGCGTTCGGACAGGAAGGCAATCGCCAACGCCTGTGGCAGAAGAGCAAGGCCGATGCGGTCAATGCGCAGGTCAAGCTCGGGCGCCTCACTGCGGCCTTCGATGCGCTCGGCCAGTTCGTGCTCGGTGCCGAGCGGGTGGTGTTCGTCTACGTCGCGATCACCCTCGCGTTCGACAGCGTGCTCACCGTCGGCATGATTTTCGCGTTCCAGGCCTACAAGCAGCAGTTCCTCGATGCCGGCATGCGGCTGACCGAACAGGCGATCAACTACCAGATCGTCAAGGTGCACCTCACCCGCATTGCTGACATTGCGCTCTCGCCGACCGAAGAGGGCGAAGCCGAGAAGAGCAGCGAGGAACCGGACTTCACGAAGCCGCTGGTGCTTGACCGGGTGTTCTACCGCTACGGCACCAACGAGCCGATGGTGCTGAACGGGGTCAGCCTTACCATCCAACCGGGCGAGTTCATCGCCATCACCGGTCCCTCCGGCGGCGGCAAGACCACGCTGATGAAGATCCTGATGGGCCTGTTCGAGCCCTCCAGCGGCGCGATCCGGCTCGGAGACCGGCCGATCTCTTCCTATCGCAAGGTCAAGTATCGCCGCTGCATCGGCTCGGTCGCGCAGGGCGACATGCTCTATGCGGGCTCGCTCGCTGAGAACATCGCCTTCTTCGATCCCGAGATCGACATGGCCCGAGTGCGCGAGGTGGCCCGCATGGCGCAGATCGACGGCGAGATCGAAAAGATGCCGATGGGCTACGAGACGCTCGTCGGCGACATGGGCTCGGTGCTGTCGGGAGGGCAGCTGCAGCGTGTATTGCTTGCCCGGGCGCTTTATCCCGATCCCAAGGTCCTGATCCTCGACGAGGGCACCGCCAATCTCGATGCCGAGAACGAAGCGAAGATCCTCGAAGTGCTCAAGGCACTCAGCATCACAGGCATTGCGGTTGCGCATCGGCCTGCGACGTTGCTCGCGGCGCAGCGGGTCGTTGCAGTGACGAGCGGCGATCTGCGGGAGATCCCGAAGGAGCCGCCGAAGGGCCCTGCTGCCGCTGCGCGGCCGATGGCGTTTGCGCCGACGTTCGGAGCGGGGTTCGCGGGAGCGACGAGCGCAACTGTCGTGCGCCCAGCCAATCCCGCCCCATCCAACTCCATCGAACAACCGGGGGCCTCTTCCGTGCCGCCCTCGCTTGACCAACTTACCTAAGGCACGGAAAACAGCATGGAAAGGAATTAGAATGACCTTTCGGTCCAATTTCCAAACCTCCGGGTTCAGGCAACTCGAACCGCAAGAGTTAGAGGCGGTTAGTGGCGGCGACAGCGCCGGCCCTGCTGGCAATCTCGCAAGTCGCATCTACGAACTCTTGACAAACAGATGCATAATAGGTTCTCTCGGCGACAATTGCCGAGAGGCCGCAGTAAATAGTGCGGTGCAAGAACTGATCACCGATCGCGAGCAGCATAGTCAGACGTCCCAAGATAATGTAATATATTTCAATGATAGAGGTATTTACGCGGAAGATCGAGATCGCGATGGAAGATATGATCATGTATGGGATTACTCTGAGGGAAACGGATGGCGCATCAATGACGGCAGCGGCTGGCAAAACACTTTGAGCGATCCGTTCCCCACCCACAACCAGCTGCCAGGAATGTTTGATTTTTATGACGGACTCCGACAGCCTTAGATTATCAGCGGCAAGATGAATAGAGGCTACAGGTTGGTCATGCGAGTAATGCCCATTGTGCCTCTAGCGATGCCGGGCACACTTCGCCCGGCATCGCACTCGCCGTCTCGCTTGCTCGGTGGGGATTTTCGGAGAGCGCCTATATTGCACGCCAAAGTAGTTGGCAGCACTGCCAAAAATGGCGATGTGCGCGGTGGCACGAAAATCATAATGTCCGCAATGGTGCGGAAATAAATCCGTGGAGAGAGGACGCAAAATTCATTTTACCCGCAAGATTTGCTGAGCGATTCTCCAGACCACCTTCAAATGATAAATTTTGAAAAACGAGGCCTCCAAAAAGAGTGGGTATTTGTTATGAAAGAAATGCAAACGCTTCTTATACTCGCAATTTTATTTTTTTCTATTGCTTTTATCTCTCTATACCAAGGAAAGGCGGGCTATGCATTCGCCCTAACCGCGGCCGCTCTGCTCTCCCTAATCATATATAAATTTGTACGAAATAAATATCAATGAAGGCGTAGTTTAGGTATTGTCCTAAGCGCTATATTGAAATAGTTATTAGTGCATTCGTGAATGTCGTCTGCGGAATTGATTGGATGTTATCGACAGAGGTAGATTTCTGCAGAATGGCCTGCTGCCAAATGAGCCATGAGATTTAGTCCAGCGCCCGCGACTTCAATCGGGGTATATCCCAACATCGGATTTGGCGAAAATTCCTCGCCTCTTTTGGGGTTGGACTACTGTGCGCCATCTCCAGCATTTCAATTAATCTTTTGGTCTTTTATATTTGTATGGGAGGAAAGAAGTTCTGATGGCAACCCTCTCGGCAATATCTTTGATTTCTCGCACTGGGTTGTTGCGAAGTATTTCTCTGCCTTTGCAGTCGACCCTATCTTTGAGACTTTGATATTTCTCGCAATCCGGGTCATAATACGGAAAGAATTTCGCAACTTACTAAGATATGCAATCGTTCATGTGCTAGCTATGGCGTCATTATAGTGGTTGCTGCATGGTGCAAGCTGGATGGCAGTGAGTTGCGATTTTGGATTCCTTATTCTGCATTATTGTTTGTGGAATGTGCGAGAAAGGAAATTCTTAAGTCTGCTTTCTGGACTACTGCCTTGGCGCATTGTTTTGGAACACAAATACATTTATATAATTTTGTTTTTTCTCTTTTCAGGGAAAATGGTTCGTGGACTATATTAAAAGTAAGTAACTTAATGGCAATGATTCAATTATAGCGGAAGGTCATATGACATCCCTCGCTCGCTACTTGGGTGACTTCGCCTTCTGAACTCTCCTCACCTAAGCTTGGAGACAGAAAGTCTATTGGCGTCGTGCAACGGTGGCCCTTTGACCGCTGCCTCGAAAGCATCTCTTGTTTGTCCCTCCGAGAAAATGGGCGTGCCTGCGGTGTTTCCGAAAGACGGCATGCTGAACCGTAACGCACTCTTGCCTGCTCGCGATGACGAGCGTGCTTCATTAATCGACAAGCGCCGCAAGCTGATAGAGTGTCGAGCTTCCTTGGGCGGGTTTGCGAAGCGGCGCGAGATCGGCTCCGACGCCCGACGGTTGCGCTTAACGTCCAAGATCAAAGCCCCGCGACGGCATTTGCGGATGCATCGGCTTCACTGCCTTACGCTCCTGCCCGCCGTTAGCCCGATCTTCTGATGCTGCCGACTTGGCAGCGGCTTCCTTCTCGCGCTGGCGCTGAAGCCATTCTTCCATGAATTTCTCGTCGGCCTCGCGCTGGAGCCGCTGCCGCTCCCTGGCTGCGGCTACGCTTGCAAGCAGCGTAGGGGAGATGGAGAGGCGACCGGGGGGCTCCGGTTGCGCAGGATCCGATCGAGCAGGAGCCGCCGAAGATTTACCCGCAGCCTGCCCAGTCTCCACCGGCCGATCAAACGCGGCCTGAATGACCCTTGCCCGCTCTTCGCATTGCAGGGCCTCACGCTGCCAACGGGACACCGCCAGAGCGTCAAGCGCAAGCTTGTCCTCGAGCGCCGCGAGGTAGAGGGAAGCCGATGCAACAAGGTCCTGCCACTCCTTCACCTTCGCAGGCCGCGCCTTGTGCGGATCGGACCTCGCCGCCTCCAGCATTCTCAGGTTCCGCTCGCGCACCATGATAGCCCGAGATTTCGCACGCTCGATTTCCTGGTCGATGATGAAGGCGTCATGGCGCAGCCTGGCTGCCCGGTAGAGTGGACACCTCGAAGAACCGGCTATTTCGGGCCTGTCGCCGGCGCGAGGGGTCTGA
>ERZ1066121.645-NODE-645-length-30357-cov-13.515181_pt1 | contig 30357 bp, 26 predicted proteins | sample MGYA00382768_ERZ1066121 | MGnify/ENA primary metagenome ERZ1066121 (study PRJEB33369, sample SAMEA5778351) | biofilm metagenome | biome: Industrial cooling water; feature: Water cooling tower basin; material: Biofilm | place: United Arab Emirates | collected...
CACTCAGCACTCAACACTCAGCACTCAGCACTCAACACTCTTTTTGCAATGAATGAAATAGTAATTGAATGTCGCGATGTCGAAACGGCGTTTTTAAAGTCGTTGCATCGTCCCATATTAAATCAAGTTAATTGCCAGATTCGACGCGGTGAGTTTGTAGCTCTATTAGGATTAAATGGCGCCGGAAAATCTACACTATTACGTTCATTTGTTGGACTCACACAAGTTTCGCGAGGAACGATTACTGTAGATGATATACAAATGGCGCCCACAACGTTGCCAAAAATTCGGCGTCATGTTGGGATGTTATTTCAAGGAGGAGGTTTAATTCGCCAACTGAGTGCAGTAGAAAATGTTCTTTGTGGCAGGTTGGGAGTTAGAAAACCTTGGCAAACTTTGTTTGGGTTTCCAAAACAAGATTATCGTTTAGCGCTTCAACTACTCGACGAATTAGGATTGCATGAACATGCGTATCAAAAAACTAGTTCTCTAAGTGGTGGACAACAACAGCGAGTAGCTATTGCGCGCGCTCTCATACAGTCACCTCAAGTTCTTTTAGCTGATGAACCTATTACAGGTTTAGATATAATGGCAGCGAAACAGGTAATGGATACCTTAGCAAAATTAAATAGTGAGCATGGAATCACCATAGTTACAGTCTTACACGATTTAGGTATTGCCGCAGAATATGCCCAGCGTGCGCTTGTACTTGATGCTGGACGTATTGTCTATGATGGCGCCTGCAATAACTTACAATCTGAATTTGCCCAAATTGGCTCTTTATCAAAATAATGAATAATTTCGCTTCTATCAATAAATTAACTGGGCGTTATCCTTGGATAAGTAATTTATTAATTATCCCCGTACTTATCCTGTTAGTTGTAGTTTATGCTTGGTCACTCGAAGGTATAGGTATAAACGCAGAAGTTTTAAATAATAGCTGGTTCTACGTTACAGATTTTATTTCTCGCTTTTTCCCACCTAATCTTGATGTTCTTTCCAATGCCGTCAAAGCATTAATTCAGACAATACAAATGTCCTTATGGGGAACTACGATTGGGGCAATTATATCAGTACCAATTGCTATTGCCAGCGCTAGTAATATTGCACCTGTATGGTTGCAGTGGTTAGCTAACTTTATACAAAATGCCGTCCGTTCAGTTCCTTCAATTATTTTAGGCTTAATTTTTGTTGCTGCTACCGGACTCGGCGCCCCTGCTGGAACTTTAGCGTTAAGCATTTATACTATCGGCTACCTCGCTAAATTCTATCAACAAGCTATCGAAGCGGTGAACTCTCGCTCTATAGAATCTTTACAAGTTATTGGCGCCTCTCGTTGGCAAATTACCCAATACGGTATTGTGCCCCAAGTTTTACCTTTAGCATTGGGTTATACACTTTGGATGTTTGAATATAATATTCGTGCTGCTTCTGTTCTTGGTGTTGTAGGAGCAGGTGGTATTGGGTTTGAGTTGAAAAGCTATATCGATGGATTTGAATATAACAAAGCCACAACTTTTATGCTCGTGCTGCTAGTTGTTGTTACTGTTATTGATTTTTTCAGCAGCCTCTTGAGACGGCGCCTCGACTCTATGTAGAATTGGAACGGGCAAGGATGCCCATTCCACAAGAGTTATCAGTATATTTTATCATTAAAAATTAAAAAATTAAACAAGTGTCCTTAATATAGTAATGACTGGATGGGCTTGTTTATCTGGCGTTTTAGTATTGACGCTAATTGGGAAATATTTATCTAGCAGTGCTGGTACATCTTTGGCTTGAATGCGACTGTAACGGGTTTTGTCGGGCATTATTAAGTTAGGCCCACCCTTACAGTTTTTCATGCAACCTGTTGGTTTAATTATAACTTCGGCGCCGAGATTGCGTTCAACTAATTCTTTTTGCAGTGCCTGACAAAGTGCTTTTCCACCTTTGTTCATACAGTCAGACTTCTGGCACATCAAAATAGTTGTCTGTTTTGCTGGTTTATTTTTAGGAGGTTCATTTGTTTGGGGAGGACTAATGTATTCCTCTCCATTGGCACGCGCTGCCATAATTCTTTCGGCTTTAAGCTTATATTCACCTGTTTTAGAACAAAGTTTTTTTGTACCAACAATTTGTAGTCTCGTTTGAGGCGCTAATTTCCAGTCGAATGTACATCGTAAATGTTTGGCTAATTTTACATAACACTGACCTTCTGTTGTTTCCAGCATTAAACCTTTGAGCTTGTACCCATCTTTGATTACGACTTCTATAAAACGTCCTTCCAGGTAAAACTCTGAAACCTGCTCTACAAATAGTTTTCCCATAACTTAAACCTCCTTATTCACAAAATTTTTTACAAATACCAACAGCGCTCTAAAGTCTGAATTAACTGATAACGCGATGCTGTAAATTGCTGAACTACGCTCCACAATTGAATTGCTGCTGTGACGTTGCTTACTTCTACAGTCAGTGGCTGGTTCATTCCACATGCACAACTTATATTTAGTTCTTGCAAGCGCGTATATACCTGCCAGCGGTCTGTCCAGTCCACGGAAACAACTATCTTTGTCTCTGGTGTGGTTAAATGCTTCACAAAAATCCTCTTCAAAAATCCAATTAAATCACAGCAATACTACTTACTTTAATTCACATTCGAGATGTGCCACTTGAGAAAGATAGCAAATTAGCCCTTTCTACAAGCATACTATAAGTGCAAATAATTATCAGTAATTTTTGAAAAAAAAATAAAAATATTTCTCAAATGCTTTATTACATAAGCATTTGGGGTGCCCACTCGCTTACACAGACACCTACCAATAATTATTGGCGCCTTTTATGCTATATGACCTTTTGAAACAAATAAACGTCTGTACGTTCATAAGTTAATTTAAAGTCACTGCGGTTTTTAAGAGAGTTTACCAGGCGCCGCGCTGATTCAGAATCATTCACCCAACCAGGATGACGAACATCCATGAGTATATAATCATATTTGACTACATCTGAGAAAGCTTGTTCTTTAAAAGCCATGTTTATATTTTGTCTATGGGTGAGATGAGGTGATATTGCTGGAGTGGTGAGTACGCTTGCTCTAGGCTGAACTTTTGATATTGCTTCTCGCGTTGCTTGCCAAGTATCGAGTTTATCTAAGTATAAATTTCCAAAATAAGTATATTTTGCTAACAAGATAAATCCAATTAATGACCAAATAATAATGTTGCGTCGCTTGTGTATCAATCCTTTCCCCGCAGCTAATGTCGCAATCAACGCTAGTATTAAGAACGGAACTGCTGGTACAGAGTAATGATTGACTATATTTTTTTGCGGTTGATAGTCAGCTATTATATTTAACGCGACACAAGGAATTGCACCTACTAATGGTGCGGCGCCTTTTAATGATAATCCCCAAATTACTGGCGCCGTTAGTAATATTAAATATTCTAAATTTTGTAAACTCAGAATTTTACCTAAAACTATTTGTGGTTTGGTTAATAAGTTTTTGCCAATCTCCCATACTGAGTTACCCAAATAACCATAGCGACCAACCGCTGCTGCTTCTTTGCCGCTAAAAGTAGGAATAATTACTCCAGATGCAATTACAAACCAAGCTACACCCATAGTAATAGCCACGGCGCCATATGAGAAGCGTTTTTCAAAAAGTAATAGCCAAGCACCCAGACCGAAAACGGTAAGAGATAATACCGCTTTGCACATTAATATAATAAAGACGCTGAGACAAAAATACCAAAACTTTTGAGCGCGCGCACACCATACTGCTGTCAACAACATCGGTAAAGCGATAACTTCTGAGTGAAAGTCAAAAAGATTGACGTTAAATATTTGCGGATATAGCAAGTACACTATAACCAATGTTGTCGCGTGCGTTTTTAACCCTGCCTGACGTGCTAAATGCCAAACTGGTAAGGCGCCTATTGCTAACGCCAAAGCTTGTACAGCAAATAACCAGTAAACGCTAGGGTAAATTTTATACAGTAATGCCAAGGGATACCAAATTAAAGCTGCATGGTCGCCAAGGATGTGATATCCCATAAATGTGGAAAATGGAATTTTACCTTGACTAATTAAATAAACTGCTTGGTCAAAAATGCCTAAGTCATAAGCGTTAGATTGAAATAGTATATGGCGCACGCTACTAGCTATAAACAATATCAGTGTACTGGCGCCAATAATCCAAGCCAAACTGTTTTCAGGTGTTTTTTGCTGCTTGACAGCCATTGTCGTAATATTTACTTCAGTAAATCAAAAAATAATAACATTTCATTAGCACTCCATACCAAGCAACTACACTTCAATGCTCACTTATTCTTCACTGTAATAATTAATACATAAATCAAACCAAAGAAACCCGGTTTCCAAGCCAAATAGTCATTTTTATTACAGATTTCAAAAAAGAAACCCGGTTTCTAAGATTTAAAATAACGCCAAAGAAACCCGGTTTCTAAACCAAATAGTCATTTTTATTACAAATTCTAAAAAAGAAACCGGGTTTCTAAGATTTAAAATTAAAAGTTTTTGGTTTACAAAAGTAAAAACTTTTTAATGTAAACTATGCTGGTGTACATAAATTTGGGTGTTAAGATGGTCATACCAAGCGGTTACTAATTATAACTGCTCATAAAGCGGAGGAAAACACATGTCTGATACACAAACTATTTTACGCAATTTTGGTGATGTTTATGACAACCCTGTATTGCTAGATAAAAGTGTAACAACTCCTGTTTGTGAAGGATTTAATGTTGCTTTAGCTAGTTTTCAAGCGTTATATTTACAGTATCAAAAGCATCATTTTGTAGTTGAAGGCGCCGAATTTTATTCATTACATGAGTTCTTCAATGAAAGCTACGAGCAAGTTCAAGGACATGTTCATGACATTGGTGAGCGCTTGGATGGGTTAGGTGGTGTGCCTGTAGCGAATTTAACAAAATTAGCAGAATTATGCTGCTTCGAGCAAGAACCAGATGGTGTATTTTCTTGCCGCCAAATGGTAGAGAATGACCTGAAGGCAGAGCAAGCAATGATTTCTTTAATTCGGCGCCAAGCATCGCAAGCAGAAAGTTTAGGAGACCGTGGCACAAGATATCTTTATGAACAAATTCTGCTTAAAACCGAAGAAAGAGCTTATCATTTAGCACACTTCTTAGCAAAAGATAGTTTAACTTTAGGATTTGTTAAGGCAAGCAACTAACAACATATATAAAGCTTGTTTAAGTTTAATCAAGATTTATTGACATAATCTGAATATAAGGCAGAAAAGATATAATTATCTTTCTGCCTTTTTTAAGTAGGGTAGGCAATGCCCACCATACAAATGTGCTGCACAAGCGAGATGCCTATACTACGTATACAGCAGTGAAATCCGCGACATCTGTAAAACCCGTGCCGAAAAAAAGTTTGATTGAAGGGTAAACACCTTTACAATAATCAGGATTTGTATTCTCGCACTCCAATACTATGCCTCGCCGCAACGACATAAAAAAAATATTACTCCTCGGTTCTGGACCTATCGTCATTGGGCAAGCTTGTGAGTTTGATTATTCAGGTACCCAAGCTTGTAAAGCATTACGTGAGGAAGGTTATGTAGTAGTACTGGTGAACTCAAACCCAGCTACAATAATGACTGACCCAGAAACAGCCGACCGTACTTACATTGAACCACTGACACCGCAGTTGGTCGAAAAGGTAATTGAGAAGGAACGTCCCGACGCTTTGCTACCAACGATGGGGGGACAAACCGCGTTGAATATCGCTGTGGCATTAGCGAAAAATGGGGTTTTAGATAAATATAATGTAGAACTGATAGGCGCCAAGTTGCCAGCTATCGAAAAGGCAGAAGATAGAAAGCTGTTTAACGAAGCGATGGCAAAAATTGGTGTTTCGGTTTGCCCTAGTGGAACTGCTTCATCGTTGGAAGAAGCCAAAGAAATTGCAAGTCGTATTGGTACTTATCCTTTAATTATTCGCCCAGCTTTTACAATGGGTGGTACAGGGGGAGGTATTAGCTATAACTCTGAAGAGTTTGCCGAAATGGCCCAAGGGGGTATTGACGCTTCCCCTGTTTCACAAATTCTAATTGACCAGTCGCTATTGGGATGGAAAGAGTACGAACTCGAAGTAATGCGCGACTTGGCAGATAATGTGGTAATTATTTGCTCGATAGAAAACCTTGACCCAATGGGTATCCATACTGGAGACTCCATAACAGTTGCCCCCGCTCAAACCCTTACCGATAAGGAATATCAAAGGTTGCGGGATATGGCAATTAAAATTATTCGTGAAATTGGTGTAGAAACGGGTGGTTCTAATATTCAGTTTGCCGTAAACCCTGTGAACGGCGAAGTTGTTGTGATTGAAATGAACCCGCGCGTTTCTCGTTCTTCTGCACTTGCTTCTAAAGCAACAGGTTTCCCTATCGCCAAAATGGCGGCAAAACTAGCGGTTGGTTATACGCTAGATGAAATTAAAAATGATATCACCAAGCAAACTCCCGCATCGTTTGAACCGACCATCGATTATGTAGTTACAAAAATTCCTCGCTTTGCGTTTGAAAAATTTCCTGGTTCAGAACCAGTATTAACAACGCAAATGAAGTCTGTTGGGGAAGCGATGGCAATTGGTCGCACGTTCAACGAATCATTTCAAAAAGCGCTGCGTTCGTTAGAAACGGGACGTGCAGGTTGGGGATGTGATAAACCTGAAAAACTTCCAAGTGGAGAGCAAATACGCGCGCAACTGCGAACTCCTAACCCCGAACGAATTTTCGCTTTGCGTCATGCAATGTTACTAGGAATGAGTATCGAGGATATTTTTGAGTTGACGGGTATTGACCCTTGGTTTCTCGACAAAATGCTGTCGATTCTTGACGTAGAGAAATTTATCAAACGTACACCTTTACAGCAGTTGACAAAAGAGCATTTGTATGAGATAAAACGTCAAGGATTTAGCGATAAACAAATAGCTTTTGCAACCAAGACTAATGAAGACCAAGTGCGCGCATACCGCTCCTCACTTGGAGTTATTCCAGTTTATAAAACGGTGGACACCTGTGCTGCTGAGTTTGAAGCGTTTACTCCCTATCACTACTCAACTTACGAAGAAGAAACTGAAATAATGCCCACTGATAAACCCAAAGTTATGATTTTGGGAGGTGGTCCAAATCGTATTGGACAGGGTATTGAGTTTGATTACTGTTGTTGTCATGCTGCTTATGCTTTGAAAGAAGCAGGTTTTGAGACAATAATGGTTAATTCAAATCCAGAAACCGTCTCTACAGATTATGACACCAGCGATAGATTATATTTTGAGCCGTTAACCAAAGAAGACGTTCTCAATATTATTGAAGCCGAAAATCCTGTAGGTGTCATCGTTCAGTTTGGCGGACAAACACCTTTAAAATTATCAGTTCCATTACAGCAAGCACTCAACAACCACTCAGCACTCAGCACTCAGAACTCAGCACTCAAAACTAAAATTTGGGGTACGTCTCCAGATTCTATTGATATTGCTGAAGACCGTGAACGGTTTGAACAGATTCTGAAACGACTCGATATTGCTCAACCTCCAAATGGTCTTGCTCGTACTTACGAAGATGCTTTGGTTGTTGCTAAACGCATTGGTTATCCGGTTGTGGTTCGTCCTAGTTACGTTCTTGGTGGACGTGCAATGGAAATTGTTTATTCTGACTCAGAACTTGAGCGTTATATGACTTTTGCCGTTCAAGTTGAGCCTGACCACCCAATTTTAATTGATAAATTCTTAGAAAATGCCATCGAAGTCGATGTTGATGCCATTGCCGACCATACCGGACGTGTTGTGATTGGCGGTATTATGGAACACATTGAGCAAGCGGGTATTCACTCTGGTGACTCAGCTTGTGCGTTGCCATCAATTTCGTTACCCCCTGCTGTACTAGATAAAATTCGTACCTGGACAGTAGAACTTGCTAAAGCGCTTTCTGTTGTTGGGTTAATGAATATTCAGTTTGCTGTCGTCGGCGCCCAAGGTTATTCACCAAGCGTGTATATTTTAGAAGCAAACCCGCGCGCTTCGCGAACTGTTCCATTTGTTTCAAAAGCAACAGGTGTACAGTTAGCAAAATTAGCTTCATTAATAATGTCGGGCAAAACCTTAGAAGAGTTAGGTTTTACCAAAGAAATCATTCCTTCCCATATTGCCGTCAAAGAAGCAGTATTACCATTTAATAAATTCCCAGGTACTGATACTATACTGGGTCCAGAAATGCGCTCAACTGGCGAAGTCATGGGCATTGACATCGACTTCGGACGTGCCTATGCAAAAGCAGAACTTGGCGCCGGCGAACAACTACCCCTATCAGGAACAGTCTTCGTCTCAATGAACGACCGTGATAAAACACCAGTAGTACCCATTGTCAAGGAATTTATGGATTTGGGTTTCGACGTCATTGCCACCGACGGCACCCGAAAAATTTTAAAGGAAAACGGCTTAAACGTCGAACTAATCTTAAAGCTTCATGAAGGGCGCCCTCATGTACTAGATGCCATTAAAAACCGTAAAATCCAAATCATTATTAACACCCCTTCTGGAGGAGAAGCACAATCTGATGGCCGACTTATCCGTCGCACCGCACTAACCTACAAAATTCCCATCATCACCACCCTCGCTGGCGCCAAAGCCACTGCTGCCGCTATTCGCTCGTTACAAACCACCGACCTCGATGTCCGAGTCATTCAAGAATACTCCTTAAATAGTGCTGAGTAGGAAGTGCTGAGTGCTGAGTAGAGTTAGGAGTTAGGAGTTAGGAGTTAGGAGTAAAATCTTACCCTCAACACTCAGCACTCAGCACTCAGCACTCAGCACTCAACACTCTTAACTCTTTTCTGAGAATTCGTTACATTTCTTTATGACTTCCATTAATTATTTATGAACCAGCATAAGTGAATTAATTGAGATTCCTGGTATAATTTTTTTCTGAGTGCAAGCTGAAACGCCTAAAAATATCTCAAAAATGACTAGCCAAACCTTTTTAATAAATGTTACAATCATTAATACAAAAGCTTAAAAAATAAACTTGTTGAGTTCGTTACTTTTAATCTAACTTTAGATGATTGCGACCAAACCCCAAAATAAAGTACCTTAACTCAAATTAATAACTATAAAAGTTCTGAAAAACTAACCGCTCTATACCGAAGCGGTATTTATACTTAGATTTCCTTTCTTAAGTTTCCAACCGAATTTGGAATTGCTTAATACAGGCTTTCTATCGGTTTACACAACCCCTGCCCACTATTAAATCAATTTACAAGAGTAGCGCCATGAAGACCGCTCAGACAGCCACAGACCTCGTGCGGACTTACCTGCGTGAGATTGGCAAAGTGCCACTCTTAACACACGAGGAAGAAATTTATTATGGAAAACAAGTCAAGCGTGTAACTGGCTTGTACGAAGTTAGGGAATCTCTTACCGCTCAGTTGGGTCATGAACCAACGCTTGAGGAGTGGGCAAAAGCCAGTGACCTTGATATTAGAGATTTAAATTCTGCCATTGCAGAAGGTGAGTATGCCAAGCGTAAGATGGTAGAAGCTAATTTGCGGCTTGTGGTGTCGGTTGCAAAAAAATACATAAAGCGGAATGTTGACTTACTTGATTTGATTCAAGAAGGTAGCATTGGAATGCAGCGTGGTGTCGAAAAATTTGACCCGACTAAGGGATATCGTTTTTCTACTTATGCCTATTGGTGGATAAGGCAAGCGATTACTCGTGCTATAGCCGAGAAAGGCAGAACTATACGCTTACCAATCCATATTACCGAAAAATTAAATAAAATAAAAAAAGCGCAGCGTTCTTTATCTCAACAGTTGGGACGGGCGCCTAGTGTTGGAGAATTAGCCGAAGAGCTTGACTTAACTCCAAGGCAAGTGCGCGAATATTTAGAAAAAGCTCGCTTACCACTTTCGCTTGACTTACGTCTTGGTGATAACCATGACACCGAGCTTGGCGAAATGTTAGAAGATACAAACGCTACACCAGAAGAGTTTGTGGTTCAAGCTTCGCTATCAACTGACTTAGAGCGGTTAATGTCAAGTTTGACGACTCAGCAGCGCGAAGTTATATCGTTAAGATATGGTTTGGCTGATGGGCAGTCGATGACTTTGGCGCGAATTGGTGAAATGCTAAATATCAGTCGCGAAAGAGTTAGACAAATTGAACGTGAAGCTTTGACGAAGCTTCGCAAGTCAAAAATAAGTATCAATGAATATTTAGCAAGTTAAAAAATGAGTGCTGAGTGCTGAGTGAGTCGTGCTGAGTGCTGAGTGATGAGTGTTAAATCCTTACTATACTCAGCACTCAGCACTTTACACTTTGCACTCATTAGCGATAGCACGCAAAACTTTGTACGGTTACACCGACTGCCAACGCGCAATTAACTTGTTACATTAGTTAGCAACAGTAAAAAACAGTTAGCTTACGTTAAGGGCATTGTAACTGCATTAAGTATAGAATTGCATCAACCAACGCTAGCTGTAAAAGTTTAGGAGGCAAAAAGTGAGTAATCAACCTAATCGAGTTTCCGAATTCTTTGATAGCGAGTCAGAAGGTGTAAACTTGCTGTGGCAGTATGTTAAGTCGTTAAGTCCTGAAACATTGTCTCAGTTATCTAAACCTTCTTCACCCGAAGTGTTTCAAGTAATGGAGCGTAATATTGTCGGTTTGCTTGGTAATTTACCTTCAGAGCATTTTGGCGTGACTATTACTACTAATAGAGAAAATCTTGGTCGGTTGTTGGCATCGGCGATGATGAGCGGTTATTTTTTACGCAATGCTGAACAGCGCATGAACTTTGAAGTCGCTTTACAAGGAACTGATACAGAAGAATCTGAGTAAAAGTTTGAGTATTTTGCACCATTAATATAATTTAATAGTATGTACGCGATTTAGAAACCTGGTTTTTTCAAGAAACCAGGTTTCTTATAAATTTGAATATCTACCATGAACCAACAAGTTTCATCTCCACCGCATAAAATTATTGGTGTTGCTGTTATTGAGAATGATTCTGGTCAAATCTTAATTGACCGTCGGCGCCCAGAAGGGGTAATGGGGGGGTTATGGGAGTTTCCTGGTGGTAAAATGGAGCCGGGTGAAACGGTTACAGAATGTATCCAAAGAGAAATTAAAGAAGAATTAGGGATAAATATTGAAGTTGGTGAGTTATTAATAATCATTGAACATACGTATACTCACTTAAAAGTGACTCTAACAGTTCATATGAGTAAACATGTCAGCGGAGTTCCCCAGCCAATTGAATGTGACGAAGTGCGATGGGTACACTTAGATGAACTATCTCAATTTGAATTTCCTGAAGCTAATACTCAAATCATTTCAGCTTTAAAGCAATATAAGTTTAAAGCAATATAAGGCGCCTACGAATATTTTTTAATAAACGAAATTACGAAGTAATACTGAAGTTATTTTGAGTTAATGTAAATTATTTTGGATAGACAGGCAGTATCAAATGGAACCATGCTCCACCAATAGGAGAGTCATCAACCCAAATTTGACCGTAATGCGCGCGGATAATGCGTTGGCATAAACATAAACCAATGCCATATCCATCTATATCTTCGTCACGCTCTAAGCGAAAACGATTTTCAAAAATGCGCTCGCGGTTTTCTTCGGGGATACCTGGGCCTGAGTCACCGATGCTAAACTGCACTTTTTGGGTAGTACGATGAAGTCCAGAAATCATTAACTTGCCGTTTTCGGGGGTATATTTTATGGCGTTATCAAGAAGATTAATCAAAACTTGGCGAATGCGGTCAGGGTCAGCGTAAATAGCAGGCAAATCTTTAGGAATGTCTTTTTGGACTTCTAATGATTTCTTGGTAATACGGTCACGCAATTCATCAAAAACTTCTTGAAATAATTTCGCAAGTTCCATTCTTTGAGGCTGAATGCGAAACTCACTATTATTACCCCGACCAACCTGCAATAAGTCGGTAATCATCCGGTCGATAGTTTTAACCTGAGTTCGTGCTTGTTTGAATAAATTTGCCGTTAAACTCGGTTTTAAACGCTCGAAGGCGCCGCGTTCGACGTTGTAGTTCGATTGTAAAGTTTCAATAGCAATAGAAGCTGCTGTTAAAGGGTTACGAAGGTCATGCGCGAGCATCCCAATAACCCGGTCTTTGAACATTAGCTGCTCAATAAGTTTCTCTTTTTCCTGTTTAAGACGAAAAATCTCATCAGAAAGCTGAATTAACTCTGTTGATAAAGCTAATGAACGAATTGAGGATTTTGAGGATGTAGAATGACCATTTTCGACTTCTTGCTGTAGCTCCAACTCGTTCGAGCTACTGTAATTGTTTACAGAGGCTAACCAACGAGGCCACCAAGTTTTTAATTCGTGAATAATGTTACTGCCAGCAAGAGTCTGGTTAGGTTCTGGGTGAACTTTAACCAGCGCTGGTGTCGCAACCAGTTTGTAATGTTCTGCCAAATATGGTTTTTGTCCGACATCAACAACCTGTAGTTCAAACCTATATTCAGCCTGTAGTTTGTCTAGATATGACTTTACCTGCTGAACTTCTTGTTGAGACTTTGGACGGTCATCAACAAAAAGGAACAGTTGGAGTGGAACCTCTGAATAAACCGGCTGGTTCGCTTCTGCTTGCATGTAATCGAGTTTTAGCACTGGTAACAAACCGACGACGCAATTGTGAAAGTCAGTTAACCAGCGGTGAATATCCCGTTGGACTGTACTTTGATGCAATGAACAGACAGTTGTCGTTTCTGCTGCTTATTGTTTACAAATTTAATATCTATTTTAGATTTTTCATACTACTATCCAATCACAAATTTTAGATGAGATACATTTTTTTGAGCATTTTGGTGCCTTTATGGCTGCAAACGATGTCATTTTCGGCGCTTGCAGAAGGACATAAATCACAATCAAAGATAATTCAAGCATATCAGTCAAGCTCTATAGACACTTTTTATACAGCGACAAGTAAGTTAGTTCAGGAGCAAATCAACTTAATTGCACGTATTGAAAACGCAATGAACGTTAAAGACCCCAACCGAGTCCGTGCGGTACGCGGACAAATACTTATACAAGCTGCATCAATTGAGGGTTTTATCACTCGACTTGACCCTAGCTATAAAAGCATTTGCAGTTCCTCGCTAAATAGCAAAGAAGCAAGAATTTTTTGTCCACTTTATGCATCAAGCCAAGAGTTATTAAAACTTTCGCCTTTACTCGACCGTATTTTATCGCGACGAGGTGAGTCAGCTATGGTTCGCTCACTACCGCTAGTAAGTGGAGAACGTCAATCTGACCCAGTGATGCCAATGTCACCCATTTCACGTCCAGATTTGGGTCGAATCGCAACTCCCCACGCAACGCAAGAACCGAATTTATTCAATTCGGCGCCACAACTGGTTATCGGTGGTTCCACGAAGAAACTACTCGCAAATTATACGCAACCAATCCAAGGCGCCATTAAGATTCCCCAAGAAGCAATAGAAGTATTAGAAGCAGCACAAAAACACATCGAACAAGCACAATTAGAGTTTGGACAAGAAGCGAAATTTCATAATCCGAAACAGACGGCAGTTGCACTCGACCGCTTTGCTTATGACCTTGACCCGCAAGAAAGTCAAACCTACTCTAAGTTTCTGGCATTGCCTCTAACAGGTATTTTTCGCGTCTTACCACATACAGTTTACCACCGTCCGTTAAACACGCTTCAAAATCGATTATCAAAAACTGTCGTAGAACGATATCCTTTTCCATCTTTAGCAGAAAAAGACGGTTTTGCTCCAAATTTTGCACTTTCTCTAGTTGGAAATAACTTTAATGTCTTAGCAAGTGGAGTTGATTACAGCTTAATGGCAAATTTAGGAAATATACCTATTGAAAAACTAGACGCGACTCTTCAAAATGTAACTCCACTTGCCAAAGCTTTTCTTACTTACCAACCACCCAGACAGTTAAATTTATTACAGCAGGAACGGCGCCGTATAGCCACTAATAAACAAAATAATTCAGGCTTACTATCGAGTGTCCCAGCACAATTAAACAATACCTATTTAGTGCGCTCGTTTCAATTTAAACTACCATCAGCTATACTTACTGGTCAAAAACTCACTCCACAAGAACGTTTAAGCATTGACGAATTACTCAAAATCTCTAGTAGCGATACAATTATAGCGTTTCGTCCAGTTCGACAACGTTCTGATGGTAGTTATACTGTACTTTGGCGCGTCTTAAATAGATTCACAGCACCACAAATCGAAGATTTAGAAGCATATTTGAAATATTAAGAAACTTAAGAAACCGGGTTTCTACGCAAAATTGTCATTTTTACAAAATATCTTGATGAAGAAACCCGGTTTCTGGCAATTGTAGGGTTTCTAGGATTTGCGTTAGTGTAGAAAGGGGAATTACACTTATTATTTTAGTCTGTGCTTTACTGTAAACGTTTGGTTGTGTTATTGAGTTCGGCAGTTATATTGAGTTCTTTAACTGCATGTGCAAATAGTCCTACTGCTCAAAACTTAGAGAAGTCTTTAGCAGCAGATTCGCGATTGCAAAACAATAATAATATTTTTGGCGCCAACCCATCACCTCAAACAACACCTCAACCGCAACCAACAGTACAACTACCAGCAGATTTTCCTGCGGAGATTCCAATATATCCAAATGCCCAACTACAATCTGTGACACCAGGCACCGAGGGTCAATTTGTGGGACTATGGCAAAGTATTGACCCAAGTAATTTCATCACAAGCTTTTACCGCAGTCAATTTGGCACCAATAATTGGCAAATAGTTCAGCAACCCAGCGACGATACAGGAACATTTGAAGCTCGACGCAATAACTTATTAGTAAGAGTTACAATTCAGCCAAAGTCAGTTACAAGCGCAACACAAAATCAATCTCAAACATTAACAGAGTTACGAATTGATTATTCTCCCAACGGTACAGCGTTTGCATCTCCCATTCCATCAACAGATACAACCGCAATGAGTAACCCAACTACTACACCAAATACTGAAGTAGCAAGTAGTACTCCTCAACCAGGAAGTGCAGATTTTATTGGCCCAGTTTTACCAAATAGTAACGCGGCGCCTGCACCAACAACTACACCAACAACCTCACCAGCAACTACTACAACACAAACAGCGCAACAGTTCAGCGATATAAACAAAGCTCCCCAACAATTACAGCGTTATATACAAGACCTATCAACACTATCTGTATTAACAACTTCCGCAAACCAAGCAAAAGGAAATACCAACACCAACTTATTTGAACCAAATAAAACCATTACTCGACGTGAATACGCGCGTTGGTTAATTACAGCCAACAATGCCATGTTTGCTAGTAACCCAGCAAAACAAATTCGTACAGTTTCAGAAACAACACAACCAGCATTTACTGACGTACCCAGAGCCAATCCAGACTTTCCCTACATCCAAGGGCTAGCAGAAGCAGGTATAATTCCTAGCACCCTATCAGGTGATTCTACAGAAGTATTATTTCGACCAGACGCACCATTAACACGCGAACAATTACTTTTATGGAAACTACCACTAGATACACGCTCCGCATTACCAGCAGCAAACTTAGAAGCAGTCAAACAAACATGGGGTTTCCAAGACGCAGGTAGAATAGACTCTAGAGCATTGCGAGCAGTACTAGCCGACTTTCAAAACGGAGAACAATCTAATATTAGACGTGTATTTGGATTTACCACATTATTCCAACCTAAACGAAGCGTAACACGCGCCGAAGCAGCCGCAGCCCTATGGTATTTTGGCACACAAAGTGACGGCATCTCAGCAGCAGACGTACTCAAAGGTAAAACTTAGTTAGGAGTTAGAAATTTATGTAGCACAGGCATCTGGCCTTGTGTAGTAATACAATTAGTATGTGGTAACTGTTGAATTCACTTATGCCTCAAACCAAACCCTATCAACCACTACTGCTACGACTTCTACACAATATAAATACCATACTAACAATAGGCGCCATCATTACAGGCTTTTTAGTATACGACAGTTGGGATGGTAGGTTTGGAAGCTTAGGAATAACAAGAGTAAACCGTGACTTAATAGATATTCACGGAACATTTGGATTTTTTATCTCATTTGTAGCACTGCCGATATTTTTGATTTATTGTTGGAACGCAGGAAGACAACGTTTAATTCAAGCTTCCACATTCAAACAGTTAGGTAACGTTGGAACACCAGTATGGTGGTACGCACTGCAACGAATAACCAACACTTTAGTATTATTAGCAGCATTATTCTCAGTCATATCAGGTAAATTTCAAGATGAAAACTGGCTACCGCAAGGTGAATTAAATCACATCGCTTATTATATTCATTTAATCGCTTGGGTCGTAATAGTAATAGCGCTGTTAATGCATTTATTGATGAGTGCCAAAATTGGAGGTTTCCCCCTGTTACTCTCAATGCTCGACACAACATATCGTCCAAACGACAGTCCGCGTTTATGGCGCCAAAAAATTGTCAATTTGTTTCAGAAAAAATGACCAATGTAAACTATCTATGGATAGGTATTGGTTGTCAACGTGGAACAAAGTGTGAATTTATCGCAGCAGCAATAAAATATGTGTTTCAACAAAATAATCTACTTGAAGGCGCCATTACAGGAGTTGCCACTATAAATAGTAAAGCAAACGAAACAGGTTTAATCGAATATTGCTCTGACCGTAATTTACCCTTAGTCTTTTTTACTACCGAACAACTACAAAATATCAACGTACCTAACCCATCACAAATCGTTGCCAGTAAAGTTCAAACACCAAGCGTTGCTGAAGCTGCCGCCATGATTGCCGCATCAGTTGATACATTATATGTACCTAAACAAATTATACGTTCAGTCCAAAATTTAAAAGGCGCCGTTACATTAGCAGTAGCTTACTCAACTACTCTTAAAACATAGCTAATAATACTCGAAACAATAGACAGTACAATTGAACCTAAAAAAGCAGGTATAAAACCGTTAATTGTAAAATAATTAGCAGGAGTTAGGGCACTTGCTAACCAAAGAGCCAAAGCATTTAAAACAAATGTAAATAAGCCAAAAGTTATTAAAGTAACTGGAAACGCGAGAATACCTAAAATTGGACGGATAAAAGCATTTACTAAACCAACAACAACGGTTGCAACAAGAGCAGCAGCAAAATTTTTAATAATAAAACCAGGGACAATATGAGCAGTGATAATTAGCGCAACGGCAGTACCAAGCCAAGTTAATATAAAGTGCTTCATATTTTTTTTAGTGAGAAAATAAGTACGGTGGGCAGTGCCCACCGTACAATTATAAATATATTAAGATTGGGAGCGGTTGGTACGGCGCCGGGTTAAAACTTCCCAGGTTTCACCACCAGCGACACCATCAGCTTCCATACCAAAGCGTTTTTGTAATGCTTTAACTGCTGCTTCGGTATCTGCGCCAAAATCGCCATCAGGGTTATTTTTAAGATATCCTAATCGCTGTAATCTGGTTTGTAAGTCGTAAACTTCTTCACCACGCATTCCTAAACGCAAAATAGGAAATCCGGCTGCTGTATATTGAATACCAGGCTTTTGTGAATTTGAGTCGGTTTGACGAGTGCGGTATGTTGAGCTATTACTTGCCGTGCTGCGGGCAGTACGATTATTTGTATTTCTTGTCGATGTTGTAGTAGTCGTCGTATTGCGTCCACGATTAGCTCTACTCGTATTATTGGTATTATTTCTATTTGAGTTAGTACGAGTTGATGCTGTATTAGTCGTATTACGTCCACGATTATTAGTACTGTTATTAGTACTATTTACATTAGTGGTGCGCGTGGTTTGTCGCGAAGTATTATTATTGCTGTTGCGAGTTGTAGATGTGGTGCGTACTGTTTCTTGTTGTCCGTTGCCTGTATTTATTCTTGTTGTAGTAGTAGTTCTAGATTCTTGGTTTGATACTACTACAGGTTTGGGTAAACTAGCAGCAGTTTGTTGATTTGGTGTAGGAAATTTAGTGTTTGTTGTAGTTACTGATGAAGATGTTTCGTCTGAACTGGCAGCAACTGTTTGCCCACCTGGAAATAATTGTTGCCAAGTTGTTGCGTCTACTACACCATCTGGCGCCAAACCTGCTGATTGTTTAAACTGGGATACTGCTGCTGCTGTTGTTTGACCGTATGTTCCATCGACGGCGCCGTTATAATAGCCCATAATTTTTAAAGCAGCTTGTAGTTCACTTACTGCATCTCCTTGGCTACCAACTTTGAGAGTTGGACGGTTTACGGTGCCTACGGTGATAACTTGAGCTATTTGCTGTTCTACTGTAACAGAGGCTACAGATGGAGTGCTAAATAGTAAGGGTACTCCAGAACATAATAGCAAGCCTAAAAGGTTCTTCCGACTCAATAATTTAAACGAGATGACTGATACCAGGTAATTGATTATACTTATTTCGTTTCTACATTTCATTGGAATTTGCCCCCGGTGTCTCTATACTAATAGTACAATTATTTAGTAGAGACGTGATTAATATAGTCTCTACAAATTATTAAAAGCATTGTCAATCGCTTCTTTTTGACCTACTAGTGATACATAAGGTTCCCGTAAATAATTACACGCTGCTGCCATAGCGGTTTCGGATGTGACTGCTGTAATTAAGTTGTGAAAGTTGCTGTCAAACTCAACGCCAAGTCCTAATATTTCATACCAGCCGTATATTTGAGCAAGTTGGGCGTTTGTTTGTTTACCAAGTGCATACTGTCCCAAAATTTTATTTTTCGCAGCTTGAAGTGCTGTTTCTTCTAGTGGTTCGGTTGTAAGTAAATTTACTTCGCGTTGCAGTTCGGTCAGTGCTGTTTTGGTATTTTCTGGCGCCGTTCCCATATAAACTACAAATGCTGCGGTAAATAACCGAGTTGGGTATAGTGCTGATACTTCGTAAGCTAAACCGCGTTTTTCTCTTAATTCAACAAATAATCGACTCGATAGTCCGTTACCTAAGTATGACGATAATAGTTTTAGCGCTGCATAATCTAATGAATGTACTGATGGCGCCAAATAACCCAGCATTAAAATAGATTGCTGCGTGTTCTGGTGTTTAAGCACTTGTTGTGGAGCAAGCTTGACTTCGGGTAATTTTGTCGGAATTATTTGACGAGCATCGTTCTTCCAGTCACCAAAAATTTCTTCGATTAGTGCAACTGCGTTGTCTAAAATAATACGTCCAGCAATACTAATCACTATATTATCTGGACGAAAATAAGTTTTGTGAAACTCAACTAAATCAGCACGAGTTAAACTGCTCATTGTCACTTCGTCACCTAATGCTGACATTGCATATGGATGATTTTGATACATCGCTAAACGTAACTGCTCGAATGCGATGCTAAAAGGTTGCTCTTTTTGTGAGCGAATATCTTGAAGCGCTAGTCTTCGCTCTAGTTCAACTTCGAGTTCTGGAAAAGTTGGAAATCGTAATATTCTTCCCGCTAGCGCTAATATTTCGGCAAAATCTGCCGTTACTGTTTTTAGCGATACCAAAAAATAATCAGTTGTACTATCTGCACTCAAAGATGCTCCTACAGACTCGACTGCTTCAGCAATTTCCATGCTCGAAAGTCCATCACATCCTTTCGTCATTACTGCTGATAATAAATGCGATAAACCCGCTTTTTCTGGTTGCTCACAAAAACTTCCTGCGCGAACAAACACACGTGCAGCAATAATATCGGCTACTGGATTTTCTGTAACTAAAACTACAATACCATTACTTAATACTGTACGATGAACATGAGATTTTTGTGGCGAAATTGTCATTTTAATTAAATCGTTGATGGTTTAAGCGTGGTTACCGCGTATTGATTGGGCGAAAGATATAAAAGCGCTAATTTTTGCAGTTCTTGGGTGTTAAATGACAAAATTTGGTCAGGATAAGTTATTGCTAACTCAACATCAGTAATTGTGTTGTAATAACCGTAAAGTCCTGCGAGTTGATTTGGTGTTTCGGTTGAAAAAGCAAAGTCGTTACACAGTAATCTTTGAGCGCGTCTCAATTCTTGTTCACTAATACCATTTGTAATGATATCTTGCAAATGCATTTTAATTGCGGTTTCGACTCGTTCTAAACATTCTGGCTCTAAAACTGCACTAATTGTAAATAAACTTGATTCTTTTTGCAGCGAAAAATTGCAGCATATATAACGAACTAATTGCTGTTCTTCACGTAAATCCCTTACTAACCGTGATGTTCTACCAGATGCTAACAAGACTGATAATAAGTCTAATCCACATGCTGTTGTTAGGTCATATACTCCTGGCCCAATCCATGCCATCATTAAACGTGCATTTTCTAAACGTGGTAAGTTGATTTCTTGGCGCCTAATTCCTGCTATAAATGGTTCAAAAATTTTTTCTCTTGTCGTTAAATTAAAATTATAATCATTATCAGATGGTGGTTGAAAATTGTCTGATTTAAAAGTGTTTTTAACTAATTCTAAAGCAGGTGCAACAGGAATTCCACCTACGATGACCACGGTCATATTTTCTGGTCGGTAATAAGTGCGGTGAAACGAGCGTATATCAGAGCTAGAATGCTGCTCAATATCAGTTTCGTTACCTAAAATAGAACGTCCGTAGGGGTGTTGTTGGTAAATACTTTGGACTAAATGCTGATACCCTACCCAATCAGGGTCATCATTATAAGAGCGAATCTCTTCTAATACAACATCGCGTTCTCGCTCTAGTTCGTCGTCGGGAATTGCCGCATTTAAAAGCATTTCTGCAAGCTGTGGAAAAGAGGAGTGTAAATATGAGTTGGTAGAGGTAATCGAAAAATGTGCGTAGTCGTAACTTGTCGCTGCATTACTAACACCACCTTGGTTTTCGATATTATAGTCAAAGACTCCGGCGGGTAATTTTGCCGTGCCTTTGAATATCATATGCTCTAGAAAATGTGCCATTCCGAAACCAGAAGTTGGTTCTGATATACTACCTGCACTAACCCAAACATCTGCCACAACTACGGGTGTCGTGGGTATTTCTTGATGTATCAAAGTTAAGCCGCTGTCCAGTTTGAATATTGAGGCTGGAAACACTGTATTTATTGATGGTTATAATATTTTTTGTAATTGTAATCACAATTTCTTACAATTCTACTGATTGTAGCTCTGAATGTGGCGCCATTTAGATTCAATTTATACAAATTTATTTGAAAAAGCAAAACGTATTATTTGTGATATAATGACCATCCTAGAAACCGGGTTTCTAATTTATTTTATATTTGGCGAAAAAACTTAATCTCTTAAAGAAACCCGGTTTCTTAAAAAAGTGAAAGCTCCTGTGCCAAAAAGACTTCAGGAGCTGATTAATTTATCATACCGCGACGCCGTTTTACCTAAGTTTATGACCTGGTATAACCAGGTGGGAGCCTTGTGTTTCGTTTAAAGTTTCCGAGTACAAGCTCGGTCTACTGCCACGAACAATAATTGGTTCCCTAATTCTTAAAGACATAGATCAAAAAACTTGATGGCAGTCACCAACGTTGCAGTACAACAAAACCATTATAGCCTCCAAAAATACAGTTGTGCATCATTACAAGATTTTTCTTTATTTCTTTGTGTTTCAGTTTTGATTTGGATACCAAATTGCTTCGATAGTACGTGCAGCCAACATGGCGCCATCTCGACTGGGGTTGTCTAATAATATAGTCACGTGTCCGAGTTTGCGCCCCAGACGAGATTCGGTTTTTCCGTACCAATGAAGGTGGGCATTTTCTATACGCGATAAAATCTCGCGCTTTTCAAAGTAATCAGACAAAGAATTTTCGTAACCGAGTAAGTTTACCATAACGGCGCCGGGACTAATTAAGGCTGTGCTGCCTAACGGGAGTCCACATACTGCCCGTAAATGCTGCTCAAATTGTGAAGTTTGACATGCATCGATTGAGAAATGTCCCGAATTATGGGTACGTGGCGCTACTTCATTGATTAAAACATTGTCATCTACCGTCAGGAATAGTTCGATGCCAAAAACTCCAACCGCATCAAGACTGTTGAGGAGAGTTTTAGCGACATCTTCAATTTTGGCGGTAACTTCAGCAGAAATATCGGCTGGTACAATTGCACGCCGACAAACTTGTTGTTCCTGTTGAGTTTCTACCACTGGATAGATGACAACTTCGCCATCGATTGAGCGAGCCGCGATAACAGCGAGTTCGTATTTGAAGGGTACAAACTCTTCAAGTAAAAACTCGGTGTTACTCGTTTTGAATCGTCCATTCTCAAGTTGGTTAATTACTGATTTAAATTCGTTGTCATTCTTAATTATGTACGTGCCTTGACCGTCGTAGCCATGACGACGAGCTTTCAAAACCACAGGAAAATTAAAAACGGCGCCGTTGGTAGTATTAGTGACATCGAAGGCGGTAAATGATGGTACTGGTAAACCAATATCGCGTAAATAGCACCGTTGATGATACTTATCTAAAAGAGGAGCAAGCGCTTCTAGCTTCGGACGAAAACAAACGCCACGTTCGGCTAAAGTTGAAAGTGCCTCTAAGTCAACGAATTCGTTTTCAAAAGTAATGACATCACTGTTTTTAGCCAGTTGTACTGTCGCGACTGCATCATCAATGCGTGCTTGTACAAAATTAACAGGCTCTTTTACAGGAGTCTCGGTAATTGCAAACAGTTTTTGCTGCGGTTCATCGATTAAATACTGCTCCGGTTTACTTTTATGAAAACCATTGCTGTGCAAGAGTGCAACAGCCGGGTCTTTTGCACTCGGAGTTTGTACAACTAGTTCTAAACCAAGCTTGGAAGCTGCCCCTCCCATCATCCAAGCGAGCTGTCCACCACCAATTACACCTATACGTTTCATCTGCACCCTAGCGAATCACGAGTTTTAATACCTGTCTGTTTATTTACTCCACGAGCGATGTTACACAGTTCTTTAACCTGTGCCCCATCTAATATTGCATCAGTAAAATCAGTGCCATTTATATTCACGTTTTTGAACGTGGTACGAAGCAGCAAAGCTTCTTGCAATATTGCATCACTTAAGTCTGCCCCTGTTAAGTCTACCTGATCTACAAGTGCATTTGATAGATTAGCTGCCTGCAAATTGGCGGAAGTCATCACCGAAGCACTCATTACTGCCCCACGTAAATCAGCATTACTAAAATTTGCTAACTCCATATTGGCGTTAGAAAACTCACATGCTTGTAATTCTTGCCCAGAAAAATCTTTTCTTGACAATTCCGCGTTGCTAAATGACATCGGGTGTGTCCAATCGGCAATAGCGCTGCTCGGCACAAATACTACACAAGCTACAATCACGACCAAAATAAACACCGCTGTTTTGTAAGCGTTTAGGAGGCGCCACATATTAAGTAATACCAAGAGTTGATTTCCGCTATTTTTAGCTTACCGCGAATTGTGTCACTATCTAACTTTCAAAGAACTCATATGCATATTGACACTTAATTATTCAATTTAATAATTAATAATCTATTAATTTCTTTTATTATTGGTATTAATGCTTTGCGGAACACCGAACTATTCAATAACAAATTACCACCCTTTTAAGGTTTACTTAACAAGTTTATATCTTTCGGATGAACGTTTTCTTTTGTAATTATTACGAAATGTTTACATAGCAATTCAAAAGTAAAGTTTATTGTCATTTTGGCGCCTGACCTGTTTGAAGCTGGTATGGTTGAAAAGTAAGGAAAAACAATATTCTGCGTAATATAAGTTAACGAATTACTCAAACAAATATAATCACTGTCAACTAATCACTGTCAATTAATCACTGTCAACCGCACAAATCTAAACAACATGTTAAGTCTAACTTCCCGCCCCAGCGTCAAAATACAGCATTTCCATGATGAATGGCTCGAAGATTGGTGCCAAGAAAATGGCTGGACTGATTTGTTCTGTGAACGTAAAAATAACTATTGGGCGTTTCCTCCAGGAGCAGTAATGCCTGAACCAATTCCTGGAAAAATTTTAAGAAATATTAAGTCAAAAAATGGAATGACCCAGAGCGAAAAATTCTGGTCAGTATCCGCGATAATTGGTACATGTGTAGCAGTAATTTCTACCTATTTACTCAAATGTCCAATGCCAATGATTGTAGCTTTCGCGTTCGATGCAGTTACTGCGGCACGTTTAGAATTAGAAGATATTTAGCAACGGATTATGAGCAGATGTAACGGATGGTTGATTTTACAATTCATCCGTTACATCCGTTGCTAAGAAGATTAAAAGAACTGTTGCTAAAAGTGTAACCGCCTGGTGTACGCATGGTTTTGATGTCATAGTCAAACATGAAGACGTGGACACAAGGGTGGTAGGATGCAGGAAAAACCGAGCCAACATTGCAATAAGTTTTTACAAAGACGGTACGGCGTGCGTTTGGGAAGACGTTACGCATTAGCGGCAGCAGGTGTAGTATTAATGGGAATGATTGGATGCTCACCTTTAACTAGTGAGTCGAGTGTAGTTGCCGCGCATCCCAACACAGAATCTCCGATGTCAAAAGTAGTAATTCCCGATACCAAGCTTGTTAGTAGTAATACTAAGTTTGGTTTTAAGTTGTTTTCAGAAGTTCTCAAAAAAAATGAAGGCGCCAACGTTTTTGTTTCGCCTTCGAGTATAGCTTTTGCTTTGGCAATGACTTATAACGGTGCTGAAGGTACAACTCAGCAAGCAATGGCAAAGGCCTTAGAATATTCTGGGTTGAGCTTGCAGCAAATAAATTCATCGAATGCAGCATTAAAAACGCTTCTAGAAAATCCTGACCCAAAAGTACAGCTAACTATTGCTAATTCGCTGTGGGCTAACAGTAATGCGTCGTTAAATTCAAGTTTTTTGCAACGAAACCGCGATTTTTATGCTTCGCGCGTTACAAACCTAGATTTTAGCGACACTGGTGCCGCGAATACGATTAATAATTGGGTCAAAGATTCGACGCGCGGTAAAATTGATAAAATTGTTGAGCAAATCAGTCCAGACCAAGTAATGTTCTTAATTAACGCCATTTACTTTAAAGGCGCCTGGACTGAACCATTTGATAAAAGCCAAACCAAACAACAACCTTTCACAAAAGCGTCTGGTCAAATTGTTCAAACTCCGATGATGGCGCAACGAGGAAAGTATAAGTATTTAGAGAATGATAAGTTCCAAGCAATAAGCTTACCTTATGGCAAGGACGGTAAGATCAGCTTTTATGTATTTTTGCCGAAAGAGAATTCGGGTGATTTGAAAGAGTTTTACCAAAGTTTAAATTCTCTTAACTGGGAAAAATGGATGCCACAATTCCGGTCGCGTGAGGGTGAAATTCGATTGCCTCGTTTTAAAATGGATTACGAGGTGACACTCAACGATGCTTTAACAGCGTTGGGTATGGGAGAAGCGTTTAGCGATAAAGCCGATTTTTCGGGAATTGGTAAAAATCTTGCTATTAGTACTGTTAAGCATAAAACTTTTGTTGAAGTATCAGAAGAAGGAACAGAGGCAGCAGCAGCGACTTCAGTAGGCATTGTCACGCTTTCTGCCCCTATCAACCCTCCATTTTCGATGGTTGTTGACCGCCCATTTTTCACATTCGTTCGCGATAATCAAACGGGCAGCATTTTGTTCATGGGTTCAATTGCGGCGCCACAGTCGTAGAAGGATTCGTCGTTGGCGCCGACATATCGCTGTTAATATTGGGTGCAGCTACTTCCGACAAAATAATGGGACTTTCATTACTACCACTTGCACGTCGCAACGCACTTAAAGCGGTTTTAACTACTACCGCACTAGGAACAGCTAAAATAACTCCTAATAAACCTCCGATTCTAGCTCCGGTCAAAACAGAAATTAATAGCCAAACAGGGTTTAAGCCAGTAAAACTGCCAAGAATACGGGGTGCAATCAAGTTTTCCAAAATTTGTTGAACGATTACCGCTGCAATTAATACTCTTCCCCCCATACCAAAATCTTGCAGCGCAACAAGAGAAGTTGTTAAGGCTATACCAACAGAACCACCATAGGGTACAAGTGCCATTAAACCAATTGTCAAGCCAAATAATAACCCAAAGGGTACCTTTAGCCATAAAAAGGTAGGAATTAAGGCACTGGCCATACAAGTAGAGATAATTAGCTGAGTAATGAAAAAATTTTCAAAGCTAGAGCGTAACGTTTTTGAAAACGGTTCGCGGAATCGAAGAGGAAGCCAATCGACCAAGCTTTGCCAAAGTTCATCACCATGCTGCAATAAATAAAATGTCAACACCATTGTGAGCAAGAAGTCTAGCAAGGAAGTAACTGTAATAACTGCTAGGTTTAGTACTTGTCCTGCAATGGCTTGTAATTGTCCTTTTACACGGTCATTGATTTGTACTACTAATGCATCTAGGTTTACAGGCAAACCTAGAATTTCGGCTTTTTCGTTTAACATCATTAATTGCGAACGTCCCGAGTCTATCAACTCTGGAATGCGCGCTACTAATTGTTGAGCTTGAGTTAGAGCTAATGGAATCAGCGTTACGCCTAATGCCAGTAGAATTGACAAAGCCAGTAAAAATACTAAGATAGCTACTGGTTCCCGTTTGGCGCCTTGGCGTTCCATCCAACTTACAGGATAGTTAAGCAGAAACGCTAACACTGATGCTCCGACTAAAATAACAATCAGCGAATGGAAATACTCAAAAATTGCCGAAATTGCCCATCCATTAAGGACGAGTAACGGGGCAAAGAGCGCGATTGCTACAAATCGCGCAATTGGCGTTAGTGTTTGCCACCAGTTTAGGAGCTTGCGTGTCTGCATCTGCTGCTACATGCCTGATACAACTAAATAAATATGTTCATAAGTCATTAGTCTATTATCTCTGACAAAAAGACTTACATACATCTGTCTTGCGTGCGTATTAAAGAATTTCTCGCTTAGATTATGAAAAAACGTAAATCAATTTTTAATTTATCAAGTACACATGCAGGCGCCCGTAGCGATGCATCTACCTTACAATTGGTGTTATACATGATTCCAGTTGTGGGCTTTTTTCCCTCACTATGGACACTGTATAGTCGTCAGGGCACACGGGAACAACTTATAGCAAGTAAGTTGTCTATTACTTTGATGCTTACTTGGATACTGGGATACCTGTTACTCGCAACAGGAGCAGAGCAAGCGTCAAATACGTTGGCATTGCGTCTACTGATATTGAATAGTTTTTTAACATCAGGGTACTTTTTAGTTAGTGCTTGGTTAGTTGTACGCGCTATTAAAGGTAATCGTGTGCGCGTACCAGGATTTAATAAGCTTTCGGAACGTTTTTTAGGTAAATATACTCGTTAAAATTAAAATTAGGCATTCTCAGGCAATATTGATAAGTATTTACACGGAACTTTGCGCTCTTGTAACCAACATGCTGCTCATAGGTCTAGTCAAATCGGCTTAAATATTGCCATACTTCAATAAAACAAGCCAAGCATCTCCGGATTTGCTTTAGGAGGAACAGAAAAATAAGGAAAATACAGTTATAAGTGTTTTGGTTAACACCGATATACGGTACTTAGCCTTAATAATTCTAAGAGTTAGCAATTTAATTTCAAAGCATCTACGTATAAAAAGTAGACTCGGTTAATTTATATAGATTAAGTGTGAGGAAGTCAGTGACGATTCAAAGAACTTCTGCGGAAGAGAACTTTTCAAGTGATACTAAGAATGTAAGCAGTAAAAAAATTCCCGATAAATCAGGACGTTGGTTATGGTTCTGGGTGGGAATGAGCGGAATAGCAATGGTATCGGCGACTGCTGGAGCATTACTAGCGGTATCCTTAAGCAGCACCCCTCTAATGCAAGCGAACTTAAGTCCACAAGAAGCAGCAGTATTCGATGGGGACCGTATTGCCGGAGGTGGGTTACGCTTTTCTGAATTGACACGTCCTGTCAACATTCTTGTGATGGGAATGAGCGTGCTTCCTCCCGATGTTAAAAATCCTCCTACCGAAACTCAAAATCTTCGTTACCTTCCCCAGGTTAATTCCTTCGACGGTTTAGCGGATGTAATGTTATTAATTCGCTTTGACCCAGAAAATAAAACTTTAAAAATGCTCTCTATACCCCGTGATACCCGAATTGATATTGAGGGACACGGAACAAAAAAAATTAATGCAGCTAATACCTTTGGTGGACCTGCTTTAACTGCCAAAACAGTCAGCAACTTGCTGGGTGGTGTGGGAGTTGACCGTTATGTTCGTATTAATGTACTAGGTGTTGGCAAGTTGATTGATGCTTTGGGTGGTGTCAATGTTTTTGTGCCCAAAGACATGAAATATCAAGATGACTCACAGCATCTTTACATTAACCTTAAAAAAGGTCAGCAGCATTTAGATGGTAATAAAGCGTTACAGTTACTACGTTACCGTCACGATGAAAATGGCGATATTGGTCGAATTCAGCGTCAGCAAATGGTAATGCGCGCGCTTATGGACCAAACTCTTAATCCAGCAACTTTGGGACGTTTACCAGATGTACTCAATGTCGTTAAAGAACACATTGATACTAACTTGACCGTTGAAGAATTATTAGCGTTGGTAGGATATGGCGCCCGTACAAACCGTTCAAATATACTACAGTTAATGGTGCCAGGTCGGTTCAGCGAGAAAAACGAATTTGACGCAAGTTACTGGATACCAAACAGTGACCGGATTGCGAAAACAATGGCACAGCACTTTGATTTGCAATCTGTAACAGCTACAAAAGACACCGAACCCAGAAAGTTGCGTATTGCAATTCAAGATAGTACTGGAGATGAGAAAACTAACCTCCAACCTTTAATTCGGATTTTAGAAAAGGCAGGTTATCGTAACGTATTTATCGCAAAAAGCTGGGGTGAACCGTTACAAGTCACTCATATTCTGGCACAGCAAGGTGATGGTAATGAAGCTGAGTCGGTACGTAGTACTCTAGGTTTCGGTGAAGTTCGTGTTGAAAGTACAGGTACTCTAGGCTCGGATGTTAGTATCCAAGTTGGTAAAGACTGGTTACAGCAACTCAATTCGACAGAAAATCAAGGTCAATAGTCATGGCAACGGATGATAAAGGGATGTAACGGATAGGCGATTTTAGATAATTTATCCGTTACATCCCTTGTATCTGTTGCTTTTTTTTAGCAATTTAAGAAAACTACTTGCTTTATTAGTAACTTTACTTATATTATACAAAGTTATATTTAAGCAAAAAATATTATACGTAAAGCCACAGTAATTCTACGCATGTAGAATTTAAATTAGCTGTATCGTGTAGTATTAACTTTGCATACTCATCTAACAATACAATTCGCTCTAAGCAACTACCTTACTTGTATGGTGGTAAGTTTTGCTTGCTTGTTGGTCGTAATTTCAAAATATACCAAAAAATTTTATGCAAAAGCGTTTGAACTCAAAGTACTTTCTACTGTTGACATTTACAGCTATTACTAGTTGTTTTATAACGCCACAAGCGAGTATAGCTGCAACTTTTGCATTTTCAGAAGCTGGTTTTAGGTTTGATAATTTTAGTGTTAGTCCAGAGGATATAAAGACTTTTACAGATACAGATTCCGAAGCTATTAGTTTTAGTTCTCAAGGTAAAGTCAATGCTGATGCGGAAGCAAATGCTGATTTTACTAGCATTTCTAATTTACCTTTTTCATTCGCTAATAATTTTTCATCAAGTATAGCTATTGGTGAAGGTAAAGACTATTTTGGTAGCGCTGAAAGTTTTGCTAGTGTTAGAGGTTATAACTTTCAAGTTGCACCAGAAGGTATTTTTTCGTTTGACTTTACAGGGTCTCTTGAACTTCTGGCTTTAGCTGATGACCCTGCAACTGAATATGCACTCTCCGATGGTGTAATCTCACTTGAATTATATGACCAAGATAACGGCGTACTTTTAGACTCACTATCAATACAAGGAAATGCGACGACTTCTAATAATTTGAGTTTTCTCACCCAGAATAAATCCGATAATTTCTCTTTTATTCCTACTGAAACTTCTTTTAATACAGACTTTGGTGGTATATATAAATACGCTAATGCTAGTGTTAAAGGTAACTACTCTAGAAAATTTGCAGCAGGCGCCAATCTGAGTTTGTTTGAGCTAAAAAATAATCGTGTGCGTGTTGCAGTTCCAGAACCCACAAGTCAGTTGGCTCTTGTTTTTGGCGCAATAAGTATTCTCTTAATTACCAAAACCAAACGTAAATTACTTTAGAATAAAGTTACTATTAATTGAAAGAAACGGGCAAGGATGCCCGTTCCACAAGATGTCTATCCCACAAGATGTCTATCCCACAAGATGTCTATCCCACAAGATGTCTAT
>ERZ1066121.646-NODE-646-length-30332-cov-11.067048_pt1 | contig 30332 bp, 25 predicted proteins | sample MGYA00382768_ERZ1066121 | MGnify/ENA primary metagenome ERZ1066121 (study PRJEB33369, sample SAMEA5778351) | biofilm metagenome | biome: Industrial cooling water; feature: Water cooling tower basin; material: Biofilm | place: United Arab Emirates | collected...
TAGAAGGAGTATCTAAAAAAGAACCGGGACCAATACGTATAGAGCAATTTATATCAATGGGGTATGACGTAGTAATTAAATTATTAGCAGTCGTTGAAACTCAAGATGTAGAAATACTATCACCAACCGAAGAAGAGTTAGAGAAACAGCGTAATCAAATATTTGAAGAGTATGCCAACGGAGGACTAGAAATAATTCAAAATGAAGTACTTGGCGCCGTAGATTATTTAGAAAGAATCTTATTACTACTCAGCTACGAACGCACAAGCAAAGACAGAACAGACGGAGAATTTGATTTAACTAGATTTTTACCGTAATTGCAATACTTGTAAAAAAGTGTGAGATTGAGGCAATAAAATTGATTTTAATTATTCGTGAACGCGCTACCAATGAACAGTTGGAAGAAATGCTACAAGTTTGGGGGGTGTTTATTAAGATAGTTGTTGATATCGAACGCGAGATACTAGCGGGCGGAAGCGGAAAACATTACGAGTGTGAGCAAGAATTGTTAAAAAACGGCTCACTACAACGTAACTTGTGGGGCGCAGATTGGAATCCTTACACACAAACAATTACTTTTGAATCATTAATTAATATCCGCCCTAGTCAAAATAATCGTACAATGATAGTACAGTCGCCTGAGCTAAGAGAACGAATTACACAAATTACCACTCGATTACTTGGAGCGTTATAATGCCTAACTGGAATCTTATTGAAGAAGGATTTTTGAAACTATCCCACCAAATGCAACTTGGTGAACTAGCATCATGCTTGGCGCGTATTAAAGCATGGTCACTTACTGGGGTTTTAAATCGCGAAGTAGTTTCAGTCATAATTGATGAAGCCATATTATATACGTCTTTAATACAACAAGAAAGCCCAATTAATGAATTGGCTCAATTACAACAACAACTACAAGATTGGCGCCACTCATGGTCAACTACCTCTATTTCAGATGCCGATATTTCAAATATTTCCACAACAAGTGCAACCTGGAGTGACCGATTATTAGATATGTCTGGATTACTACAACTTGTAAATTAATTTTTACAATTCAATATTGTTATCTTAATCAACCTCTGAACTAATGGAATAAGAAATTATGTGTGAAAATGAAATCTTAGAAGAAATCTATCGAATTCGTGAAGAACATGCTAAGGCTTTTAACTATGATTTTGAGGCGATGTTTGCGGATTTGCAAAAAAGACAGTATGAAGATGGTAGGCAAGTTGTAAACTTATCGAAAAAACCGCGTACTTGCGAATCGCAGCATACAACTGCTCAAAAGTCTGTAAATTAAGTACCTTGTAGAGATGGAGTATAATTTATATATTCGCTCTCTACATGTACGCATTTTTTACTAATCATTGCGGGACTGTTATAGCTACCATCCTAATGATGCTTTTACAACTGTGACAGCATCACCTACAGCACCAGACCCAAATACAATATAATTACTGTCCGATTTTGTGTTCTTAGGGTCTACCCTAACTAAACTACCTCGCCAAAGTTGGTTATCTCTTGACCAATCAAGTTGTGCAAGTTCCGAAACTTTAGAGGCATCAAATTGATTCTTTGTTTTGTCATAAGTATAATAAAGCATCCTCCCTAGAAATTGTATACCCATACTTACACCTAGTAAGCATTCTTTCTTGAAAGAATTTACTTCATCAACCGTTAATTTTTCTACGCTTGTTTGGGCGATTTGTTGGGTCTGTATGCATTCAGAGAAGAATTGATTTAAACATTCAGCTAAAACTTGAGAGCATTCTTCAACAGAAAAGTCATCTAACTTATCATTTTGACTATCAGCAAAAGCATAACTTACAAGTGTGGCTATGTAATTACTTGTATAAATTAGTTTACCTTTCTTATCAGGCGCCTTCTTTACCCTATCTATTTTACCGCGAAACATTGAAACCTGTTCTATTAATTTGTTTGTAATACCAGTTCTACCAGAGGCTTCACCAAAGGATAATAACAAAGATTTATCTACAGGTTTGGCTTGTGCCATATCTCGGAAGTCTATTTGACACTGACGAAAGTTGCTCTCTAAGATCAGGTTAACCGGGAAATAATCTTCGTTTATTAACGCTCCTAATGTACTTTGTGCTACTTCACTAATCGCTTTAATGCGATGTTGACCATCAGTAACGTCTAATTTTACGTCATGAGGAATAATTACTAAACAAAAACCTTGACCTAATTCAATGACTGTAATGTCTTCTGGCGCCACATTTGCTGTTAATGTAGCAAGAAGCCAAGGTTCGTTGTTACTTGCACGTTCAATAACGTAGTCTTTAATTTCTTCTACATGACCCTTAATTTCTGGACGGTCTTTACCTGAATCAGGGTTATTTGCTGTCAGTGGTTTTGCTTGGAGAAGGTTAGCTATCTCAGTCGCAGGGACGTTAATTTGCAACATTGTTCGCTGTCCCTGCTTAAAAATTAAGCCTGGATAGCACCGTTGAGATTTATACTTATTTAAATATGGCTTAAGCAGGGAATCTAACATTATTACCACCATGTAACTTAATATACACAGTATAATTATATTACTTCCTCTTCGTCTTCTGGCAACTGACCTGCAACAGCATGAGTGTATAAATCTGGCAATCCAGCTACAAGTACAGCAGAAAATCTATCACGTACTGCATCATCTTTTTTTCGGTCGCTCATTTTGTCATGGTCTTTACCATAAAATGCATTGGTATCAAAGCCTTTATGTATAGCTTTATAAGCATCAGCACAACCTGGCCACTGAGTTTTATTTGTTTCCGCTTCAAAGAACTTTAGTAATTTTCGACGGGATAATACTGGCAAATTATTAGCGGTATCAAGCTGTACTTTACGCGAACCAAAGTACCAAAGACATAGTAATGCGTAAATTCTATCTTCTACTGTTTTGGCTACTTTAATCTTGTCATTGCCTGGGTTTGTCGCGATGAATGTCCAAAGACGAAACGAAAAATCTTTTAATTCTGCATCTACTTTTAGAATATCTTTACTGTAGAGCCTATCCAAAAAACTCAAAACGTCGTCAATATTCCCTAAATTTAAATCTCCTTTGTACTCAAATTCTACGGTTCTTGCAAGACGTACTATTGCTTTCTGAAATATAGCTTTAAATGCCCATTGATTTCCTTTCATTTTATAAATAGCATCTTGGTGCTTAAGTATTTCACGATTATGCCAATCATTATCTTTAGCATTTTCTTGTTCTCTAATAATACCCTTGTGCTTACTTGTTTGTGCTTGATACTTACCAAATGTACCTTCAATCAAATTATATTGACGTGCGTACTCCAGCAAATCACGATAAGGTTTAAATTCTAGCAATAGTTTAACTAGCCAAGGACGAAAGTTAACTTGAAAACCTTTAATAGCTGAATCTAAATAATTTTCTGGTATTCGCGACAACGGGGTAACAGGTTCCCCCTCTTCACAATAGTCTTCAATATAATAATCTTCAAGAGTACGTCCTTCGTATTCGACTTTCTTGCCATCTACACCTAAAGTAGAGTCAATGCTTTCAATAAAATCCAATACTTGCTTTTTTTCCATAGGGTCGCGCGGAGGTTTCAAGTCTAATGTTGCTAATATCAATGAATCAAGATGAACAAGTGAATTCAAGTAGTAGGAAGTATCAAATTTATTTTGGTCATCTTGCCAACGAATTAGGGAAAGCGGTAGTCTGTCCTTTGAGTCTAGCCCCGTTGTTCCGGTAACTAAAGTCCGAACACATCGTGCATTTATACTTTTATCATCTAAAATTAATTCTCTTGCTTTATCTACTGTTTTAGCATTCTTATTTAAATCAGTGAAAAGCTCGCGTGCAATTCCTCGAATTGAATATTCTGCTTCACTTTGAAGATTTTGAAAACCAGCATCTGGATTAAGTAAAATAAATAAAATTGGTATTTTTGTTTGTTGTTCAGCAGTACGAAGTGTTCCACCTCGAAATTTTTGATCTTCGCGGAAAGTACGCAAAGCCCATAGACGATGTTGCCCATCCACCGCGACTGCAAGCACCCTATCTTCATCCCAGCGTAACCGAGCAGACATTCCTATAGAAATAAATTGAACACCACCAAAATTTGCAACTTTGGCCTCTGAATGATTCCACTGTTTGTCGTCTGGGTCTGTTCCGTCCCAAGGGATAGGGGGAGGACTTGATTCTACAGAATTATCAAAATGATCTATAATTTTACCCTCTGTATCCTTGGGCATTAATACAATAGTAATAGCATTAAAAAACTTTAATTTTTTTGGGTCAAGAAGATAGCCTTTTACAATATCATCCTCAACTCTTTTTTCATCAATATCGCGCTGAAAAAGTTCTTTTAAAGACCATTGTGTGTCTAAAGATGCAGGAATTTGTTCTGCTATTTTTAGTTCATCAATTGCACGATTTATTTCAACTAATGCCATAAAGTAAGGAAGCGCAATTCCTTCCGATAACGTATAAGTACCAGTTAACCCGTAAAGAGGTTTATTAAATCTTGCTTTCCCTTCATTATTTGAAAATATTAGCATTTAACCGTACCTTAAAGTAAATGATGGTAGAAATAATCGAGATAAAATATCTTCTACTAGTTGCTCTGCTTCAAACTCAGAGAATTCTGATTCCTCATCCAATTCTTCATCTTCAACGATAATAGCCGTAGTTGTATCAAAGTTTTGACTAAGATTTTGGATAAGTAAAAGTCTACAGCGGTTTATATCATGTCCAGCTACAGCAAGTCTTTCACGTAAAATGCTACCTTCGCGAAGATGAGTGCGAATTCTAGAATATAAATTTTGTGCTTTTCCTATATATAAAGGATGCTGAAAAATTAACGAATTATTTAAGAGCATAAATAGCAATTGCCGAAAAGCTGGGTCTTTGGCTAACTCCTTGAGCAAAAGCTCTTTGGAAAAAGATGTTTCTGGCTGTAGTTTTATCCTGTAAGCGGGTGGAAGGCTTGTTTCTCTTGAAGCTGAATGCTTTTTATATAGTTCTTCAATAATGTATTTGACGAATACTTCTGGGTCATCCTTTGCTAAACTATCTAACTCAAAGCGACGATACCAGGCATAAATCCCACCGACGTTACTGGGAATACGTCTTAAAACAGCGCTGCTGCCTCGCATTTGTGATAAATCATACAAATGTACGTTTTGACTTAACTGTTGTACAACCTCATTGCTATGTAACCATGTCACAAAGTAGATTCTCCTTATCGTTAAGTATTAAAATATCATAATTCTTCTCTAGCATATAAGTAACTAATACCAGTAGATTGTATGTAACAAATTATCAACAGACGTTTTAAATTATTAGCTGCATTGAAGCACCATAACTGTGCAAATCATTTCTTTCCGAAGCACAGTCATGGCTTATTTGTGGCTATTTTTACTTATTAATTGTACGTAGAGTTTATAAAACTGCTACAGAACAGGTGGAAGCATAATTTCTTTTGAGTCTACAAAATCACCCTCAAAATCTATCGTCTTATTCTCGAAGGTTCTTGCTTTTGCAAGACTTGAGCGTAACTTGGCACGTTCGACCGAATCTTTGACTCCACCCAGAATATATATTAGCAGTCTTGCTGCTAAGTCTTTGCCAGCTACAAGTATTCGCTTGCGGTTAGGGTCGTATAAAACACCGTACCATATGGATTTTGGAAACTCGATGTTACTAAAACCACCTTCACGGTCAAATTTACGAAGCTTCTTAAAAATCTTTTCAAGCGAAATTTCTTTTTTGAAGACTAAAACACCCAGCGCTTGAACTAATGCAACTTGACCGACTGGACGGAAAAGCATATTTCCTTCCCCACTCTCTTTCTCAAAGCTAAAGCGTCGTAATGCTGGTGTGTCCTCTTCTTCTAAAACTTTATAACTTGATAGACTCGCTAAATAATCAAAAAGCTTTTGAAATTCAGCAATTCCTTCGGCTAATTCATCGCTTTCAGGACGTTTAGGTACTAAACCTTTTTCTTGTTTCCAGTGTGGATATTTTTGTACTAGGTAGCGCTCTGACATTTCTTTGAGTGCTTGTAGCGTTGTCAAGACTGTAGATTTTGTGGCAACAGTCGCACTATTCCAATTTACGCGCGCTTTTCTATCCTCACGTTGTTCAAGCAATGGATGAGTCACAGCTATTTTTCTTGCAGCAATAGAAAAACCATCGTCTTCATCTAACTGTGTTAGCTGACCTTTGGTTAAAGGTACTGCCATCAGATTGACGTGGACAAAAATCGAGCGTACTCTTTGCCTTGCTTCTTCGCGCGTTTCTCCAATCCCTACTGCTGATATAAACTCGATACCAATTTTTTCTTGTGGTATGTCTTTCAGGTAACTTTGTGAAATGTCAAACTGTTCGACTAAATCATCTATAGTTATGAATGAATCATAAGGAGTTTTGTCTCTTTTATAACGTTGAAGTTTACGTGCGGAAAGTAACTCTACCAAACCTTGAACTCCCATTAAACGGTGTTGTCCATCCAAGGCGTAAATAGTTACATCTTTGTCCGAAATATTGAGTAAGCCGAATTTGTTTCCGCTATCTAATGGGGTAAATTCTATAGCAGACCTTCTGGCTTTGCCTTTATTGTCCCACTCTTCTGCATGGGGAATGTCAACCCAAGTTTGGTTAACAACTACCAAAACTGGGGGAAACTTATGGTGCTTACGAGATGCAAGATATTGTACCAAAGCTGATTGACGTGACCAGTCGATAGGACGCTGTTGAATTTCGTCAATACTCTCGGCATCTATCTCGATATTGCCCGTTTGAGGATTATACTTGTGACGAAGCAAAGGTAGATATGAAGCGAAGTTAACCCGGTTTGCAAACCATTCCAGAGTCACAGAGCCTACATATGCTTCTGTACCACCCATTTCAACTTTTTGCACTGGGATTTGATTTTGATTCTCAAAACACTTATCGAGGAGTTGAGTAAGCACCTGTTTATCGGTGCTTTCTCCCACTGTGTAAGAACCTGTAGTATCCTTAACTTGCTTAGATGTTCTGGTGCCCATATGAATTTTTAAAAACTAGGGTTGACATAAGAGTCAAATTTTTTAACAATTATATGTCTGTAGTGTAGTTTTTAAAAACCATATAATGTTATATTTTATTATAAATAGTTTTACTTAACATGTGGTAACAATTGTTATAATGTCGTTACAGCTAGTTTGGAGTATCTTTGTAAAGAAATGATAAAAATAATAAGTGATATTAATTTAACGCTTGTTAAGTCCGCTACAGAAGCGGACTTTATTTGTGAGGTGTAATTTGTGTTAGATAGGGAAGGATTATGGCAAAAGTAAAAACAGCAGACAGTAAAAGCCAGCAAAAGCGTGGATTACCAGAGTTTATCGAAAATGTTCAAGCTCTGACAAAAGAAATTCAAGATTTATACTGCTTAGACGCTGTACCCTGGTGTCTTGGTTACAGTGGTGGTAAAGATAGTACTGCGACTTTACAGTTAGTATGGAATGCTATAGCCCAACTTCCACTTGAAAAACGCACAAAAACCATCCACGTTATTACAACAGATACTCTTGTAGAAAATCCTTATGTTTCTCATTGGGTACGTAAATCTTTAGAGCAAATCAAAGTCGCTGCTAAAGAACAACAAATGCCAATGGAACCTCATTTGTTACAACCAGAATGGAAAGAGACATTTTGGGTTGGATTAATTGGCAAAGGGTACCCTGCACCAAGAAGAAAATTTCGTTGGTGTACAGAACGTTTAAAAATTAGCCCATCAAACCGTTTTATCCGAGATGTAATTCGCTCCTTTGGAGAAGCTATTGTAGTTTTAGGGATTCGGAAAGCAGAAAGCGCTCCACGTGCAAAACGCATGAAGGAATGGGAAGCAAAGCGAGTTCGTGACCATCTCAGTCCTAATATGAACTTGCCAAACTCTTTAGTTTATAGTCCAATTGAAGATTGGCGTAATGATGAAGTTTGGCTTTATTTAATGCAGTGGGAAAATCCTTGGGGGTATAGTAACAAGGATTTATTTAACATGTATAGAGGCGCCAGTGCTGATAACGAATGTCCTTTAGTAGTAGACACATCAACACCAAGTTGTGGAAACTCCCGTTTTGGGTGTTGGGTTTGTACATTAGTAAGTGAAGATAGCTCGCTCTCAGCAATGATTCACAACGACGAAGAAAAAGAATGGTTACAACCACTTTTAGACCTTCGTAGAGAATTAGATGTAGAGGATGAAGACCGTTCCAAAAGAGATTTTAGACGCAGAACAGGAAATGTTCAATTATATGAGCGTAATATAGAAGGTGAAATTTCTGTAGAACCAATTCCTGGTCCATATATCAAAGAAGCTCGCGAGCATTGGCTCAGAACACTTTTAACTGTTGAGCAAAAGTTACGACGCGATGCACCAAAAGATATGAACGATATAACTTTAATTTCTCTTGAAGAATTAAGTGAAATTCGTCGGATTTGGTTAGAAGAAAGACATGAATTTGATGATAGTTTACCTCGCATTTATAAAGAAGTGACTGGAGAAGAATTTAAAGACCCTCGTCCCGGTGCTGACTATAGCTTACTTGGCAGCGATGAATGGGAAGTACTTGAAGAAATTTGTGAAGGTGATGCTATGCATTTAGAACTAATTGCAAAGCTATTAAACACCGAATATCAGTTTCGTAAGCGCTCCCGTCGTGTTGGAATATATGAAGAGTTGTTAAAGTGTTTTGACACAAGCTCACGCTCACAAAAAGAAGCCATTGAAAATGCTCGTCTCAAGAAAAATTTACAAGATGCAGCTGATGAAGGTAATATTCAAAAGGTTAAACAGTTGACTATAGGAGATGTTTTCCTGTCTGAAGAAATAAATCATTCATCCCACACTGATACACCTTTAAATGAAAACACTATAAATGATTTAACAGAGCCAAAAAGTTTTGGAGAAATGAAGTATAAATCTAAAGGCTAACCTAGTACTTTCCAAAACCTAACTATTCATTAAGTAGCAAGCATCTAGAGCAATACTGCTCGGTTAAGCTTTTTTCGGCATCCTAAACAACGATATTATAAGGGTTTCAGCCTACGTTATCTCCTTAACCGAGCAGTATTGGCATCTAGAGGCAATATATATAATATAATGTCTCTGAATAAACGGTAATATTTTTCTCTCCTCGCATATTATTTTTTTGTATTCTTTGCGACTATTTGAATTATAATTTTCGTGTGCGGGGAAGCAAAACAGTATCACTTAGCTAGCGTTGTATGCATCTGCAGTAATTGAAATAAAAACTATTATGAAATTTATTGAACTAGTATTACAAAATTTTGGTCCATACAGCGGAAAAAATACTATTAATCTTGACACTACAGTTGATAAAGACACTTCACACCCAATAATTTTACTTGGTGGAATGAATGGTGGTGGAAAAACAACCTTTATGGATGCCATACGTCTTGCACTATATGGTCATCGTGCAGAATGTTCAACTCGCGGTAACTTAAGTTATAGTGATTTTCTTGGTCAGTGTGTTAACAATAGCGCAACTCCTATTGATGACACTAGAATAGAACTAACTTTTGAGTATATTCAAGAAAATAAACCTGTTGTATATAAAATTGTACGCTTTTGGAAAGGCAAGGATGTCACAGATACGCTAGGTATTCTTGAATTAGACCGTAAAGTACCTGATGGGATAGTCAGAGAAGAATTAGTAAATACTTGGGATGATTACATTGAACATATATTGCCAGCAGGAATTTCTAATTTATTCCTTTTTGATGGTGAGCAGGTTAAAGAGTTAGCAGAACAAGAAATTCCACCTCCGGCTGTGACAGACGCAATACGCGCGATGCTGGGATTGGAACTTGTAGGTAAGCTAGCAATTGACATTGATATTTTGGTAAACAAGAAGAGAAAAGAATTAGCTGATGCAAAAGACTTAGCTGACCTTGAAGAAATTGAAGAAAAGCTGAACTCTTTGCAACAAAAGTATGGCAAGTTGAAAGAAACAGAAGCTTTATATATAGACGAATTTAATCACTCAGAAAAAAATCAAAAAGAAGCTTTAGATAAATTTGTTGCAGAAGGTGGAAAAATAGCTGCAGAACGTAGTCAGCTTGAAAAACAGCGCAGCCAAAAAGCCGCAGAAGTTGAAGAAGCACGCTTGGGCATGTGTGATATGTCAGCAAATGTCTTGCCGTTAGCTTTAGTTGAAAATTTACTTATTCAAGGACAAACTCAAGGAGAAAAAGAGTATCGTATTCAGCAAGCGCAAATCGCTAGCGACATATTATTTGAACGTGATAAACGTTTGATAGAATTAATCTCAAAGTTAGATATATCATCTGAAGAATCTCAAAAAATCAAGGATTTTTTAGATGAGGATATCACAACCCTTAATGCTAATCTTATACAACCAGAGGAACTTTGGCTGTTACCAGATGCGGAAAGTTTAAGCCAGTTAGGTAATATATTCTATGAATTACAAAATACAAAGAATTTAGCCAAGCAGCAATTAAAAATCTTAAAACAAAAAGAGGACGAAATAGTTACACTTGAACGTCAAATTCAAACTGCTGCTTCTCCTGAAGAATACACTTATTTAGTAGATGTGTTAAAAAAAGCTCAGAAAAAGGTTGCTGAAGCAGCAGCGAAATGTGAGTCTGTCAAAAGTCCTCTTCGTGAATTAAAAACTGAAATTGAAAACATCAAGAAATACTTAACAGATTATACAGATAAAACCATACGTAAAAAAAATACTGAGCATATTATTGCAGTCTCGGCAAGAGTACAACAAACACTCAAACTGTTTCGAGAGAAACTAACGTTAAAAAAGTTAAACAAGCTGGAAATTGAGATAACTGAATGCTTTCGTTATTTGCTGCATAAGTCTGACTTAGTGCATCGTGTCGCTATTAATACGGGTAATTTTAGCCTTTCGCTTTATGACGTGCGGGGTAAATCTGTTCCCAAGCATCGTTTATCGGCAGGGGAAAAGCAACTTTTAGCCATTGCTTTTTTATGGGGACTCGCGCGCGTTTCTGGGCGCCGTTTACCTGTTGCCATTGACACACCACTAGGGCGCCTAGACTCATCACACCGAGGTAACTTGGTAGAAAAATACTTCCCGGCAGCAAGTCACCAAGTAATATTACTCTCCACTGATACAGAAATAGGTAAAGCTGAAGTTGAAAAACTCCGAGAAAACGAAGCCATCGCGCGCGAGTATTTACTTAAATATGACTCAGAAAAGCGTCAAACATCAGTAGTTGATGGATATTTCTGGTAATAGAGGATGGTAGGAGCAATGTTAAGCTGTTTTGATGTAGCTACATATTTTTTGACTCAAGCTTCTGAAGACGCAGGAGATTTAATATCAAATCTTATGCTGCAAAAATTAGTTTATTACTCTCAAGGGTTTCATTTGGCACTTTATGGTACGCCGCTTTTCTATGAACCTTTGGAAGTTTGGACACATGGACCTGTTGTTCCTGTGTTGTTTGAATATTACAAAAAGTATGGGACAGGCGCCATCGATTACCCTAATGATGTAGATTTTTCTATATACGATGATGAAACAATGAGTTTTTTAGATGAGGTTTATTTAGTATTTGGACAATTTGCTGCTTGGAAGTTACGCAATATGACTCAGGAAGAATATTCTTGGAAACTAGCGGCTCAAACTAATACGGAAATTTCTCATAAATCAATGAAGGAATATTTTAAAACTCAGCTAAATAATGAAGAAGCAGGTTAATGTAATAAACTTTATCCTAACTAGTAAGGTGGGCAGTGCCCACCCAGCCCTTGATGGCGCGAACTAGTGTACTATGAAGTTGGTGCCTGAAACCCGCATTAAGAGCGTTACCATCAAATTCAGTTTTTTAGTTAACCACCCAACGCACGCTACTTCACATATCCAAAACGGTCAACATGGCGCCAATAAAATTGTTCATTTTTTTGAAGGATATGCCGCAAGTCTTGTTGTTACGAGGTTAATTGAACATCTATTTTAGGTAAACAATTTGGTACCAATGTTCGCATTGAAAGGTCTGGCACTGCCCACCCTACTCCTACACTCTTACTCAGCACTCAGAACTTTTTACTCAGCACTAATTATGGAACCACCTCTTGAACGTGTCAAATTATCGCAAACGGCGAAAGAGCAATTAATTAAGCTCAAGCGCATTACAAAAATTGACCAATGGAATATATTATGCCGTTGGGCACTATGTCGTTCGCTAGCAGAACCAACACCTCCCTCACCAGTTCCAATAAAACTAGATAGCAATGTTGAAATGAATTGGCGTGTATTTGGAGGTGAGATTTCCGATATGCTGTTAATTGCTCTTAAACAGCGCTGTTATAACGATGGTTTGGGTACTACAAAAGAAGTTTTAGCAGAACAGCTAACATTACACCTACACCGTGGCATAGGTTATTTGGCTGGCGACCAAAAGATTAAGAAAATTGAAGATTTCATTGAGTTAACAGTCAACACGTAGTATCAACGTTAAATTTATTACAATCTTGAACCCCCCTTATTAAAGCAGGGCTGATTCATTCCCTAAAAAGCTTGAAAAATCAAGGGTTTCGCGCAAATCTTTATTGGTAATTTTGCTACCAAGGCGCCGATAAAATGAATAATCACACTTATACCTGTGTGCTTAAAAGTGTGTTTCATCGTTACCTATACTTAGGATTTTTCTCGCGAACCATCTTGACAAATCCGGTTTGAGAGGGAATGAAACGGCCCTGCCTTATTAAAGGGGGTTGGGGGATCAAATCCAAATTCTTAATTTTCCACAATCTGGTCATCCTCATCTTCTAGATGTTCATGAATAGGTCTACCTGACCAATCTATTGGTTCGAGTAAACTTGCTCTAAAATCTTCTACAGTATCACGATACTTCTGTTTTAAATCCCTTATTCTAATATTAATCTTTAATCCCAAAGCATGACTTATCATTGATACAATTAAACCTCGTGCTTCCTTGCCAGCATCCGCACGTTGTTTCGTTGGGTTCCAAATGACATTTACCCAAGGCGCCTTATCTATATCCACAGGTACATAAGTCATAATAGCATCAATTGCATCTTCAATCGATTTACCTTGAACTCTAACCAGCTTTAATACATCAGCTAAAATGAACTGACCAATAGGACGAGCATAAACGTTACCCCCAGCAGTTGGTTTTCCAGTATCATCAAACAGAAGCACACCATCAGCATCAGTACGCTTACGAATATCCCCAGCTTTTTTCCTACCCTTAAGAACATCATCAAAACCAGGACATTTACGTAACCAATACATCCAAATATTTTCTAAATACTCATAAAAGTTATCTAATTCTTCATCAGAAGGTCGAAACTGTTTAAATTTTGCATCAATATCCAATCCACCATTATAAGCTCCAAGCAATATTTCATTAATGTCATAGAATGTTGTCAATGTTCCAATATAAGGGTCATGTACTTTCTTTGGCGATATTTGCTTGGAACCTAAATTACCCAAAATTAATATTTTTAAAGTGTCGTTCTCTTTAATTAAACGACGTGAAACAATTGCCACTGCATCATCTTCATCAATGGCAATATTCATTCCAGAGCTTGTAGGTTTTGCTCGACGATTTAAAGTCGAAAATAATCTTCGAGTTCTCTCAAGTCCTTCTTTTGTATTCTCGTGCTTTAAAATAATAACAGTAATTTCTTCTTTACCTAAATCATGATTTTGTCTTAACGCTTCTTGAATTGACTTGAGTCGGTGTTGACCATCTAAAGCATAATATATTTGGCTACCATCAAACCGTAGTAAACTAAATCCATAACTTGAACGGTCTTCTTTATCATCGATTAAATGATGTTCATCTACTTTGACGTGGGAAAACATCGGTTCTCCTCCATATACAGCTACCACTAAGGCACCGTAAAATCTTTGTGGTGCATTTAAAAGATAAGGAACCATTTCCTTTTGCACACGGTCTTGAATTTCTCTTTGAATTAATTCGTCTAAATGTTGATTTGTGTGGATTTCTTCTGCTAGTCTACATTCACGCGCGACTTTACCCAACTTCATAACGGTGACAAAATAATCCCAGTCACCCATTTTCGCTTTTAATGCTGGTACATAATCTGCCATGATAGTGCTTCCCTAATTAAATGATTTTACTATTTATATTTCGTGTGCGGCGCCTATGACACAATTAAGCAAGGTTCTCATTCTCATAAAAACCCGCATCTATTCGTCAATGCGACACTAGCTTGGTGTAGTTACAAATTAATTAACTGATTTGAGTATGGAAATAATCTGGGCAATATTAAAAAAGGTTAACTCCAACTTTTATAACAAATACTTAAGTAATTCGTATGTAAATTAGCTTGGCTTTACAGTAATTTTACATACCGAAGCACTTTTATGTGTTTAAAAGAAATGAAGTTACACAAATAAGATTATAAATACTCTTGTGGGATGGGCAGGAAAGCCCGTCTGATATTAAATATGGTTATATTAAAGGCGGGCAAGGATGCCCGCTCCACAAGACAAAAATTATAAGTTACTCAAATTTAACTTTGCTATAAATATCAGCAAGCATTATTTGGAAGGGCATTGAGTTCAAAGATAAAGTTTGATTTAAATCATCATATTCTGTAAATGTCCAAGTTTTGCTGTTAGTGTTATAATATTGCTCAACATGTACGCTATATTGGTCTATTAAAACATATTCTTTAAAAGTAGGGATAGTACGATAGGCAGCAAATTTTTGGTCTTTATCATATGCCCTTGTAGATTCTGATAATACCTCAGCAATCATTAAAGGATTAGTAATTGTATCTCGGCGCCCTTCTTGTAATTGTATCTCACCTTCAACTACCATTACATCAGGATAAGTGTTAATGCGTTTTTTAGGTATCCAGAGTTTTTGGTCTGAAACAAAGGTTTCATATGATTGCTGTTTCACGGCTAAATTCAATGCTGCGCTAAAGTTTAAAGCTATTCTATTGTGATTCGGCGTTCCACCAGTCATAAGAATAATTTCACCATCAATGTACTCATGACGTTCCTGTGAATTAATTTCTAATTCAAAATATTCGTCAAGAGTATAATATTCTTTTTTGTTAGCTTGTACAATCATTTGATTATTGCCTAAGCATTCAAGTTATTACCTTATATTATAAATATATTTAGAGTGTTTTTAGAATAGTTGTAACAATTTAGACTTATATTATGAACCAGATAATCCGGAGGATTTCCCGCAGGGTAGGCACAAAGGACACAAAGAAAGAGGAATAGTTTTTGTGTTAAATATAATACCTGAAGCAAGTTAGGGCGCCTGAATTATCAAGAAAATTAAAGTTTTGCTCTAAATCACTGCAAAAAATATATATAGATAATTATCCCTTCCATCTTCTTCCTATGACCGGGAGCTACATTGAAATTGAACGTCACCGTGCTGCGATACAGCGTGTTGATATATCACGTCCTGTGAAACTGGCCTTAGAGTGGAATATTCTCACTCAAAGCAATACTTTTTTTGACTACGGTTGTGGTTATGGTGGTGATGTTCAGCGCACTACGAAACTAGGGTATCAAAGTACTGGTTGGGACCCTTATTACTTCCCTAATGAAACGCTAGTTGCTGCGGATGTCGTCAATATTGGTTATGTTCTTAATGTTATTGAAGATACTACTGAACGTGCAGAAGCTCTTTCTACAGCTTGGAACCTTACGCAAAAAGTACTCGTTGTCTCAGCACAAGTATTAGTTAATGCTCCAAGTCATCATCAAATATCTTACGGTGATGGAATTGTTACCCGTTTAAATACGTTTCAGAAATATTACGAGCAAGAAGAACTTAAAAAGTATATAGATGAGACTTTAAACGTTGATGCTGTACCTGTGGCATTAGGTGTTTATTTTGTCTTTCGCTCAGAAGAAGAAAAACAACATTTTAAAGCTATTAGATATTTCTCACGTACCTCTACACCCCGCGTTCGCATTCCTACTAAGCGTTTTGAAGACTACCAAGAAATACTGCAACCGCTAATGGAGTTTTATACACAACGTGGTAGATTACCTATAAAAGGAGAGTTAGTAAACCAAGAACAATTATTAATCGAGTTTGGTAACTTTAAGCGCGCGTTTGCCGTTATCCTCCAAGCAACCGATGAAACTGAATGGGATGCTATCGCTTATCGTCGTTCGCTCGATATCCAAGTATACCTGGCATTAATGCAACTCGAAGGTAATCGTTCCCTCTACAAACTACCATTAGAAATGCGCCAAGATATCAAAGCTTTTTTTGGTGACTACGAAGACGCTTGTGATGTCGCTGACCGAAAATTATTTAGCTTAGGGCAAGCAGGAGTCGTTAAAACCGCGTGTGATAAAAGTAAAGTTGGCAAACGTACCCGCAGCGCACTTTATGTCCACGCTTCCGCACTCCAAGAACTCGACCCTCTACTGCGAATATATGAAGGATGTGCAACCCGCTTTATTGGACGTGTTGATGATGCTACTTTGATAAAATTTTACATTGATGAACCGCGAATATCCTATTTATATTATCCAGATTTCGACACAGACCCACATCCAGCTTTAAAAGCTAGTATTAATATTGACCTTAAAACACTTAGAGTAACTCACTACGACTATTCAGACAGAGCAAACCCACCTGTTTTACACCGTAAGGAAACATTTGTTGTCTCAACTTATCCTCAGTATGATTTATTTGCCAAGTTGACTCAGCAAGAAGTAGAGTTAGGGTTACTCAAAAATAAAAACGAAATTGGCACGCGCGATGGTTGGTTAAAGTGTCTAGCTGAACATAATGTGGAAATTAAAGACCACCAAGCAGTGAAAAACCGATGAAATATATAAGGGCGGGCAAGGATGCCCCGAACTTTGCCAGAAGAATAATCTCCTGGCAAGTTCTCTCCACCCCACAAGAGATTCACTAACTTAAATTAATTTGTATGTCACTTGACAGAAAAACCGCCATAATACAATCATGCATTGACTGACCGTTCATACGAACTATGTGCAACATACATACTCTTGTTGTGTTACGACACTCTCAAATTATCGAGTAAGGTCATTGATTAGAAAATATGTTTTGTAATACATTATACCTATTTAATATAAAAAGTTGATGTGAAATTTTCCAAAAATTAATTATCCGTCTTGTGGGATGGGCATCCTTGCCCGTCCCATACTATTAATGTATGGTTTATGCGTGAAATTACCTAATACATGTGGCAATATATTCTGAATTGCATCGCTTGTCTATTACATTTGGTGAAAAATAAGCATAAAAAATAAAATCGGTGTTATTTTCTGCACAATTGACCGGGTGCGGCGCCTATAGATATGAACAAAACAGATTATTCCAATATAAGGATGTTGAAGTGGTGAATGATATAAAAGCATTAACAAAAGCTGTTGGCAGTCGTAAGATGACTTCGCTGCTAATTCTCGGCTTTGCGTCGGGGTTGCCGTTATTTTTAACGAGCCGTACTCTCCAATTATGGATGCAAGACGCGAAAATTGACATTGGGGTAATAACGCTGTTTGGCTTGGTCAGTTTGCCCTATTCATTAAAATTCTTATGGTCGCCTTTACTCGATAGATTTAATCTCCCATTTTTAGACCCGCGACGTGGGTGGCTGTTAATAACTCAGATTGGGTTAGTTGTTTCAATTATAGCGTTGGCATTCCAGCAGCCTGCCCAAAATAATCAAATTTTACAGCTTTTAGGAATAAATTGCCTAATTATTGCGTTTTTGAGCGCTACACAGGATATTGCTGGTGATAGCTACCGTACAGATGTTTTAAATAAACTTGAATTAGAAACCGGAGCATCGCTTTGGGTTTTAGGATATCGTTTGGCATTGTTCATTACACTTTCCCTCGCACCAATGCTTGCCGATGTTATTCCTTGGAATGGAGTATATCTCGTAATAGCTGCAATTATGGGTGTAGGGATTATAGCAACGTTGATTGCTCCACCTATACAACGACGTAACCAGCAAAATAATTCTTCACTATCACTATTAGATGTAGGTATTGTCGTTGCCATTATTGGTGTCATTGTCGGATTACTATCTTGGGTGATGGGAGACCCTTGTTTGGATGCAGCGAGAAAATGTACTCCTTATGAAGCACGTCTATTTCAGTTTTATTGGATACTCGCAGCGTTGTTAATTGGTTGGATTACCCTATCAGTTATGGCGCCTAAACCCCCAGTATCTCAACATGCAGAAGAACAGCCGCCACAATCGCTCCAAGATGCTCTGGTTCTACCATTACAAGAATTTTTTCATCGTTATGGATTAACTCAAGCAAGCTTAATATTAGTATTTATATTGCTGTATAAATTGGGTGACTCTGTAGTGGGAATTACAGCTAATTTATTTTTACGCGAAATAAATTTTACTAAAACTGAAATTGGTGCGATTCAAGGAGGAATGGGGTTCATTGCTACCACCGTGGGTGTTCTGGTTGGTGGTATTGTCCTTTCTAAAATTGGTATAAATAGAGCGCTCTGGATATTTGGAATACTGCAATTACTCAGCAACCTTGGTTATTATGCTTTATCACTAGTTGGCAAAAAGGACTTTACGCTTTTAATTTTGGCGATTAACATTGAAAATTTCTGTGCTGGACTCGTTACTGTGGTAACTGTGGCGTATTTGATGAGCTTGTGTAATCACAACTTTACAACTACACAGTTCGCGTTGTTTTCTAGCTTGATGGCAATTAGCCGTGACATTCTTTCCGCACCCGCAGGACAATTAGCTAAGGCAACAGGTTGGTCTTCATTTTTTCTGCTTTCACTAGTTGCAGCATTGCCAGGATTGCTTCTACTACCTGTTATTGCCCCTTGGGAACGCAAGCCCGTTTCAACAATGCCCAGACCCGGACTAGATGAATAAATATAAGGAAGTTTAATCTATGGGGCAAAGAGTTGTCGTTGTTATTTCTACGACCATCCTTTTTCTAACAGGTCTTTTACTCGGTTACGTCCTCTCACAACTTGTTCTCGGACGCTTGGCACTTAATATTGTCACCTTTCTTGGAACATTTAGCTTGATTGTTATCTTCGCCACCCTTTACTACGTATTATTTTGGGAGTTCCGCAGACAGCAAGCACAACCAGTAGGGCGCCAACCGTTAAATCAACAATACAGCGCGGATGAATTTGCACCCCCCATCGCCCAACTCAAAAACCAACTTGTTAATTTATTAGGAGGAGATAGCGAAGGCGCCGAGCGTCTTGTAGCCCAAGCGCGTAAAACCTATCCCAAAATGCCAGAACATTGGTACTGGGAAAGAGTTATCGCCGATGTAGAACGCGATAGACGATAATCTTGTAGGATAGGCATCCTGCCTGTCCTTTCCATTTTTTAAAAGCTGTATTGACGCTAAAATATGTGAGGCAAGGTTAATAAATCTTTAACTAATAGAATCATGAATATTGTTCGTCAATACATCGCCCCTTTCATAGCCATTATTATTTTTTTTATTGCTCTAGCAGCAACCAGCGCGCGTATCTTCTTGCCGTCTGACATGTCGGCGCCTGCTCCTGTAGATGGTGTGGGATTTAATGGTAATGAGTTACATAATCAAAATAGTATTTATGTTTCAATGAAGGCGCCTTCTCTTTAAGATTGCTTGCTTTGAGTTTGGGACGGGGCTTGCGATGCTCCGAACTTTGCCAGAAGAATAATCTCCTGGCAAGTTCTCTCCATCCCACAAGATAAAACAACAAAGTTGGTATATATAAAGTAAAATTTACCAAAGGTTATTTTTTTTCAGTGAGTTTTTGTGTCAGATTGTACTTACTGAGTTCCCGTAAACAGCTTTGAATTCCTTTTTAATACCATCATATAAAATTCGCAAAGGCTCAACTCTAGACAGAGCATTACTGGTAAAGTTCATGCAACTGACTTACCAAGACATTTTTCCAAACCAAGATTTTTCGCATTTGTCGAAGACTGTTGAGCAATATCTATCGAGCGAAACCCCTCTGTGGTGGGTAAACTTTACAGACAGTGAAACTCTAACCCAAGAAACTTCTCCTGTAGCTTGTCTTTGGATGGGAAACGCTATCGACCAAATTACAGGTCAGCGTCATGCTCACCTATTTTTACTGTACGTTGTTGCTGAACATCGGCGCCGAGGTGTAGGTAGAGCATTAATGGAATATGCACAAACTTGGGCAAGAGCGCGAGGGGACAAGCAAATTGGTTTACAAGTGTTTTCTTCAAACACACCTGCGCTTAACTTATATAATCAACTCGGTTTTCAAACGCAATCTTTGTGGATGATAAAACCATTGGAAAATGGGGAGTGAAAAGCGGCCTTCCCCAAATTAAAATCAAAAAGGTGTGGAAGATAGCCGCTTGTAATGGTACTTTTTATTTATGTATGATGAAGATGACCTCAGCTTACTCGACCCAGAAGCCGAGCTAGAAAGTCCTCTCGACAGTATTGAACCGCTGACTGAAGAATCAGAGGCACAATTACCTGACCCGGATGAGATGCTCGCGCTTCTTGATAGCCCTGTGCCACAGCAAAGAATGCTAGCGGCACGTGCTTTTAGTGACATAGAAGATGCGCGCGCAACTTCTCCATTAATACGTTTATTAACAGACACTTGTCCTTTAGTTAGGGTGAGTGCAGCCTATGGAATTGGACGTAATCCCTGTTCCGAAGCAGTAGAACCACTGATACATCAGTTAAATCGCGACTGGAACGGCTACGTGCGTAAAGGCGTAGTTTGGGCATTAGGAAACTGTCGCGACCGTAGAAGTTTAGCCCCCTTAGCTAATGCACTCAAAACAGATATTTCGGCTGTACGACTGTGGGCAGCTAGCGCACTTGCTCAAATGGCAAACATAGGTTATGACGCTGTTGTTGGCGCCATGCCTCCTTTGGTTGCAGCTTTGGTTCAAGACCCAGTTGGTGCAGTTCGGAGTAATTGCGCTTGGTCTATTGGACAATTGTGTCGTGAGCTACCTTCTAACGTAGTTTACGCTACCGCAATTGATGCCTTAATTCAAACCTTTGCCGAAGACACCGACCTAGGAGTACGCGAAGACGCAAAAGCCGCTATTTTAGGTGTCGGAGATACGCGCGGACTTCAAATGATAGAAACGCTGGAACAAGAAGGATGGTTTTAATTGAGTGCTGAGTGGAGAGTGCTGAGTGGAGAGTGGAGTTAGGAGTTAAGAGTAGGGTGGGCAGTGCCCACCTTACGAGTTAGCAATTATAAATCAATAGTTACATCCGTTGCGAGCGTTCACCATAGCGTAACAATTTTTCAATTGCTCCTAAACGATTTTCCCAGACGCGCACCTGGTAGGAATTTTCTGCTGACTGCTCACGCATCCACCCTCTAAATTGTGATTGGAAACGCGAGAGTGATGACTTTGCTGTGGTTAAGCGTGAAGCACTGGGTGTTTCTGCTAGTTGATTTAATGCTGTTTCTAAGACATTTGCTTGTTGTTTGAAAGCTGATAGTGCTGTTGGTGTTAATTTTAATTGATTATTTTGCTCAATCCATTTCCATTCTGCTTGTAGTGCTGTGTAACGTACTGCTGCTGTTTTAAAGGGTTGACGATGTGGTATTGGTTCAGAGGCGCCTGTTGATGATTTAACGGTAGCTGAATTACCTTGGGTATTATTAAATACTTGTTGCAATTCACCTGTTAAATTTTCTGCTGCAAATAATGCATAACCAACAGCAGGCAAGTCTCTAATAACTTGAAGTTGGTCGAATGCTCCTGGTGTTGGTAGGTTTAGTAAGCGAATACCTGGTACTAATAATGCGGCGCCAAGTTGCCCAAATTGTGTGGAAGCTATCCACGGTTGTGCGAGTCGCTCGAAGCGTGTAGTATCTAGCGCATAAGTCATTGGCACTATTAAATCTATATCACCTCGTCTCGCCCAAACTTCCCAGTTTTGCTGAATTTTTTGAATTCGTTCTTGTTCAGGTAACGGAAACACAGCTACTGATATAGTTAAATCAGGTTTCTTGGCCCGTAAAGAACGTGAAACTTCTGCCACAAAACTATTAACTTGCTCTGTGCGGAATGCCGTCCATTTCTGCCATAAATCTGTTTGACTGGGTGAAATGGTTGCTGGGTCAATACCATATATTTGCCGAAATTGAAGACGTGCCGCTGTTCCATACCCATAAAGTCTTCCTGCACTGGGGTCTTGAAATGGGTAACGAATATAATCTAGCTGTAACCCGTCTACGTCATATTTCGTAATTATTTCTTCGTATAACAACCGCAAATATTGCCTTACCTGGGGATTTGCTGGGTCGAAAAATGGTTTACCTTGACCTTGAGGTACCATTTGACCTCTATGGTCATATCCTGCCCAAGAAGGATTTGCTGCTAATACTGGGCCTGGATAGTTTTTATCTATACCCAACAATTCGTTATGTCGCTGATTTCCGGCTGCAAATACCCAAACCCAAGCGTGTAATTCCATACCACGCGCTTTTGCTAGTCTTACAGCAGATGCAAGGGGGTCCCAACCTCGAATCAATGGGTTTTGCTGCGGCGCCACTTTACTTGGGTAAATTGGATAGCTGGCGTTGAGTGTTTCAAAAAATACTGTGTTAATTCCAGCTTGGGCGAGTCTATCAAAAACACGTGCAAGTCCTGCCTCGCTTCCGGCTCGAACTATTGTGCCTCTATCTAGCCACATCGATCTAATTTCTGGTTGTGCCATTCGCTGGTCAACAGGAAACTGCTTCCATAAGGAACTGCGCGCTGCTAACCATGCAGAACGAGCTTGAGCATATTGTCCTCTGGCAACAAGTTGAGGAATGCTGTCTGCAACTTGACGCGCTTGGGAGTTACTAAAAGTTGGCGCCCCAGGTCTAACGGATGCAAAACTTGCTTGTTGCGCTTTTAGTGGCTGTACTCTACCAGAGATTGCTGATGCTGATAATTGAGAACTTTCGACTCGTCCAATCAAGTTTTGCAGTTCTTGACGTAATGCTGCTGCTTCAGAGGCACTTATTGGCTTAGTCGAATTTGGCACTACGTCTAGGCGCACATTTTGTTCGAGTTGGTCAATTGCTTCGTCGCTTCTGGGTATATTTCTAGGAAAACCACTTTGAGAGTTTGTAGCTGTCGCCGTTGTCCTTGCTGTTGGAGAGGTAAATATTGAGGGGTCAACTTTTATTGCTCCAAATTGCTGTGTATTTGAAGCTGGAGTATTTGTATTTATAGATGTAGAAGGTAATGATTTGGGAAGTTTTGCGACAGATGTGACACAATTTTTGGCGCCACCTGAAACTGTTCTAGAGGCGCCTGGTGGTAACTGCATATGACGGTTAATTGCTGCAGTTAACCATCTCGAATCTAATTCGCTAGCAGCTACTGTATCAACACCCCAACGCCAACCAAAAAAGGTCGAACGGTCGGTCGTCAAAACCGCTGTTGAATTATCTTTTGTATCCCATATTGCTGCTGGCTGTCCAGTAGATTCGTCGGAAATAACAACTCCACCCCGCACTTGTCCAAAAACACCAGCTTTTGCCCAATCTTGAGTAACTTTAACTTTTGTTGGTTGAATTTTTTGAACATTATTCAGACTAAACCCCCAATAACCACCTAGTAATGCGCGTACTAACTGCCGCACTCCTGGCGCCGATGTAGTACCAACAGGGCCTGATGCGATTAGGCGCCCGCCTTTACTCATCCACTCTTCCAAAGCAATAGCTTGTGCAGGGCTTAAGGTTTCAACGTTGGGTAAAAATAAAACTTTACGCTCTCCCCAGTCAGTAGCAGTTCTAATTGAATCTAGAGAAACAACACAATAGTTAACGCCTGCTGCCTGTAAGCGGCTGGTAATACCCGACCACTGATTAGCGTTGTCTTGACTATAAATAATAGTTAAATTCGTATCTGAGGCTGCCGTTGCCGGAATACTCAACAAATTAAAAATAATAAATTGTAAATTAAAGAAAAATAAGCCAAATTTTGTAATGCTGTTTACCTTGGTTGACTTAATTATTTCTTCCTTAACTAATTTAGCCCGTTTTATCACGCCCTAATCCTCAGTTGGTTGTTTACGATTAAAATAGTTATTAGCCAATACAGTAATTGGCATTATCAGCGGAAGCAATCGAGTCAAAACCATCCTGCGTTCATTAAAACATTAACGAACGCACGAAATGGAAGGAACCAAAATTCCTGGGTTTGCCAGTGGAAAAAGCAGACGCTTTTAATTAAAGGTAGCTTATCACTAATAGCCTAATTTATACAGGTGTTTATTAACTCATTAACTCCAGTGACTGGAAAAATTTTGGTATTGAGTCTAGAAGCTACTTCCTCGACACTAATATCGTCTAGAAAGATTAATTCACCGTGTTTAAGCATAACGCTTGGTAATAAAATTCCATCACCTAAATCAACACCTTGTAACTTAGATAACAAATCATGACCAGTAAGTAATCCAGTGACACTTATATCTTGCCCCCAGTATTCGCTTGATAAAGCTTGCATATTAACTTGCAATCCTTCAACCGAATTTAACTGTTGGTTTAGAGGTTGAAATGCTTTTTCTACAGCGTTGCCCACAACCCAAGTCAATTTTCTGGGTTTGACTTTTGCTGGTAATAATTCCGATGCTGTGGTTGTAAATTCTTTGATAAACAAACGAATTGAACCAACACCGTTATCAATTTGGGGATAATCTTCGTAATCAGCTTCACATGGTAACTCCTCACCAGCAATCAAAAACCATTCATCAGCTAACCAAACAACAGTAGAACCCAACTTTTTGCGAAACTCCTCTTGTAGACTTTTAACTTGTGAAATCACTTCTCTAGCTTTTTTAGGGGTGACAGGTACAAGTTCGTCGTACTCTGGTCGAAAGCGCGTTAATCCTACAGGTACCACCGCAATTGATGCTACCGCAGGCACATCACCTGTATAAAACGACGCTAAATCACGAATTGTTTGTTCCAAGTGCTTGCCATCATTTATACCCGGACACACTACTACTTGGGCATGAATTTGCAGGCGCCGTTCTTGAAACCACTTGATTTGGTCTAATATCTCACCTGCACGCTGATTTTTGAGAAGTTTAATTCTAACATCTGGTTCCGTAGCGTGTACTGATACGAATAAAGGCGAAAGTCGCATTGCTTCGATGCGTTGCCATTCGCGAGCAGGTAAATTGGTCAGCGTCAAATACGAACCGTAAAGAAAACTAAGACGGTAATCATCGTCCTTATAATATAAAGACTCGCGTTTACCTGGTGGTTGTTGGTCGATAAAACAAAACGGGCATTTGTTATTGCACTGAATCAGATTGTCGAACAGCGCAGTTTCAAACTCTAACCCTAAATCTTCGTCGTAATCCTTTTCAATCTCAAGGCAGTGAGTTTTACCCGATGCATCTAATACTTCAAGTTCGAGTACCTCATCGGCACACAAAAATCTATAATCAATCAAATCGCGTGGGTGACTACCGTTGATGCTGACAATTGCGTCTCCTGCTTCAAAGCCAATTTCAGCAGCTATCGAGTCAGATAATACTTTTGTTATACGAGCAGGTTTAATAACCGACATACGAGAATATTAATACTTAACATGTCATTCTGAGCGTAGCGAAGAATCTCTTTTACCTTGTAATTTATTTAGATGCTTCACTACGTTCAGCATGACATAATTTTAGAGCTATATTTATGCCAATCCTTTAAATGCTCCTGTAGCAACGGCGCCTAAAATAGCTGCACCAAAAGCAAGACGATACCAAACAAACACCCAGTTGCTATTGCGCTGTAAGAATTTAAGCAGCCAAGCGATAGATAAATAAGAGAAGATAAAGGTCGAGATAATGCCGACTATCAACGGCACAAACATATTTGAGACTTCAAGAACGTCTTTAGTCTGAACTAATGTAGCAATAGCAAGGGTAGGGAATCCTAGCAAAAACGAGAATCTAGCCGCAGTTTGACGCTCTAATCCTAAAAACAAGGCAGTTGTCAGTGTTGAGCCAGAACGCGAAGCACCTGGTAATAAGGCTATCATCTGTCCTAAACCAACGATAATTCCATCTTTAATTTCTAACTCTTCAAACCCGCGCTTGCGTGAACCTATTTTTTCCGCTAAACCCAATAGTGTTGCCATTACTATCGACATACCAGCAATTGTTAACGGACTTTCTAATTCGACTTTTAATATTTTTAACACCAGCCCACCCAAAAGCGCAGGCGCCGTACCAATTATAATTCCAACAAATATCTTCCACTCTTCACGCTGCCAGTCTTTACGCTGAAACGCAGCCCAGGCGCCTTCTAAAATACTAAAAATATCTTTACGGAAATACCACCCAACTGCAAAAACGCTGCCTAGTTGAATTCCATCAATTGCGGCTTTACTCCATGTCGCTTTCCATCCCAAAACATCACGAAAAATAATTAAGTGCGCTGTGCTGCTTATGGGCAAAAACTCTGTAATGCCCTGCACTATGCCTAAAACGATACCTTGTATAACCTGCCAAATTAAGTTGGAATTACCCGCAGCAGTATTACCTGCTTCTTGCATCAAGTAGGTGAATGCAGGCAAATAATCTACACCTATAAACATTGTTGCCATTAACTAGACTCCCGAAGTTGCCGCGTTTTACGAATTATCCAACTTTACGTTACCAGCGTCAGCGGTTCCGGGTGACATTTAAGTGAAAAGTACTGAGTGTTGAGTGCTGAGTGTTGAGTGCTAAGTGCTGAGTGCTGAGTGCTAAGTGAGAAGTTAATACTCAGCACTCAGCACTTTCTACTTTTGACTTTTTCTCAGCACTCAGCACTTTCTACTCATCACTCATTAGGGGTATAATGTTTTTTAAATGCCCTAGGGGGGGATTTATTGTTATGTTACTTTAAGTAAGATAAAGTTAAGTAACAAATATTAAAATTAAAATTTTGGTTAATACAGCCTTGGTTAACACAGTTTTGCCTGCACGCGCAGCTTCTACCCAATCATTAAAGATACTAGATACGCAAGAGGAATCTAGCACCGTTGCTACTCAAACCGAACTTCTAGATTTAAAGAATGATTTAACAAGTGATTTTACACTTTATACATCTACGGCGCCTGTATCGTTAGTACCTCCGATTACGCTTCTCATTTTTGGTGCGGCAGTATTTTTGGTGTCGGTTCCAGTATTTATTGAGGCGCCTTTAGTTAGAGCTTTGCCAACTTTAAGTTTGGGGCTAACTGGGTTTTGGATGTGGCTAAGTTTCAGCTTAATGTCACATTACAAAACTTATATATGGGGCGATTTACTGTATGGTTTTAGCTGGAGTTGGTTGGCTGGTTCGATTTACTGGGGTTGGTTACGATGGGAACCACTATGGCATTTACCCGTAGAAGCTATTGGTTTACCTTTTGCGATATGGTGTTTGCAGCGTAATTGGGGTAAAGTTGGCAACTGGTTTTACTTAGGTTCGCTTTTTGGCACTGTTGTCACAGATATTTATTTTTATTTAACAAACTTAATACCTTATTGGCGCCAAATTATGTATGTAGAACCAGAAGCAGTACCTGGGATTTTACAGGCAGCTTTAGTTCAGGTGCAAACACCAATTGGTCAGTTATGGGGAGTAATTCTTGGAGTTGTATTGTTAACAGTGGGAATTTTACCACTGGCAAGACACCGAAATCATTGGTTTGCCTTTGGTGGCGCCGTGTTGAGTACTATTTTGGTTGATATGTTGTTTTTGGCTGCTGCCATGTTCGCTTAAACTTTGCTTAAGCACATTGTGTAGATTTGTATCGTTCCTTCATGAAAAAATTCACGGTAAATTAACCATTTTCGTTAGTTTTAGTAAAAATTTTACCAAACCCATAAGGCATCAGAGTTTTGAGTGTTAATACGCTGTATATTAGTTTCTGATAACTGCTGTGTTGGTTTATGAGTTGTTAATGTCAAAAGTTAAACTATTGACTATTGACTTCTTAAAACAGTGATATTTGTTCGATGATGAAAGGTGGAAAGTATCGTGAAACGATTCGCGCGTATATTATCAGTATTTAGCTTGCTAGTAGCTTGTTTAGGATGGTTGGGCACTTCTCAACCAGCTCAAGCGAGTACATTGAATAGCTTTGCTTTTCGGTCGGTTCCTGTATTCGCGGCAGAAACTAGCGAAACGTATCGTAACCGTGCAGATGACAGACTGGCAGAAGTTTATGGTAAAAAAATAGATTTAAATAATACCAATATTGCTTCTTTCCAGCGTTTCCCAGGACTTTACCCAACGCTTGCAAGTAAAATCGTTCAAAATGCTCCATACAAAGATGTTCAGGACGTTTTGCAATTGAAAGGACTTAGCGAACGCCAAAAGCAAATTCTGGAAGCTAATCTCAACAACTTCGTTGTTAATGAAGTTGAGTCTGTTTTTACCGAAGGTGACGACCGTTACAATAACGGTATTTATAGATAGGAGATAAGAGATAGGAGTTAGGAGTTAGAAGTTAAGAATTCCTCACTTCTCATTCCTAATTCCTCGTTCCTCAGCACTCAAAACTCAGCACTCAGAACTCAGCACTCACCACTTTATTTAGTTTGTCAATTGAACGTTGTTAAGAATGAATTTGATGTTTTAGTAGTAGGCGCCGGTGCGGCTGGACTCTATACTGCACTGTGTTTACCTAAAGAAACGCGAGTTGGCTTAATTACTAAAGAAACTATTTCATTATCTGCTAGTGATTGGGCGCAAGGTGGTATAGCCGCAGCTGTTTCACCCGAAGATTCTCCGCAGTTACATATTGAAGATACTTTAAAAGCTGGCGCCGGGTTATGTGATGTAGCTGCAGTTGACTTTCTGGCTAATAATGCTTCAGTTTGTATTAAGTCACTTGTAGATTTAGGTGTCGCTTTCGACCGTCACGGTAATAATTTGGCGCTAACCCTAGAAGCTGCTCACTCTAGGCATCGTGTTCTTCATGCTGCTGATACAACAGGACGCGAAGTCACGACAACTTTAGCAAATCAAGTTCTTAAACGTCCTAATATTCATGTTATTCAACAAGCGCTGGCATTAGATTTATGGCTTGAACCAGAAACACAGCGCTGTTGTGGTATTAGTTTATTTCACGATAATCAAATTACTTGGGTACATGCTACTGCTGTTGTATTGGCAACAGGTGGTGGAGGTCAAGTATTTGCACAAACAACCAACCCAGCGGTAAGTACTGGTGATGGTGTTGCTATTGCTTGGCGAGCTGGTGCCATTTTACGCGATTTAGAATTTGTACAGTTTCATCCAACTGCTTTGACTAAAGCTGGTGCAGACCGTTTTTTGATTAGCGAAGCTGTTCGGGGTGAAGGCGCCCATTTAATTGATGATCAAAGACGGCGCTTTGCATTCGATTATCATGAAGCTGGCGAACTGGCGCCACGCGATATTGTTAGTCGAGCTATTTATAGCCACCTACAAAAAAATGCCTCTGACCCATCAACGGCAAATGTATGGCTAGATATGCGCCCTATTCCTAAAGAAACTATTCGTTATCGCTTTCCCAACATTGTTAAAATATGTCAGTTCTGGGGAGTAGACGTATTCTCAACACCAATTCCTGTTGCACCTGCTGCACATTACTGGATGGGTGGTATTGTCACTGATTTAACTAATAGTACTAATATAAACGGTTTATATGCTGTTGGTGAAACAGCTAGTACTGGAGTTCATGGAGCAAACCGTTTAGCGAGCAATTCACTGCTCGAATGCATTGTGTTCGGCGCCCAAATGGCAAATATTAAATTAGAGCAGGTAAAAACTTCTACAATAAGAACAAATACCGTAGATTTTACGTTAAGTACAGTGCAACTAGAGTCTTGTCAAGTTTATCTTAATGACTTGCGCGAAAATATTCCGCGTTTGATGTGGCAAAGTGCTGGAATATGTCGTGAACAAAATCTTTTAGAAAGCGCTATTACAACTGTTGAAACTTGGCAGCGTGATTTTAATAATTTACCGCTTAGTCAATTTTTAGTTGCTCTGCGTCCGACTGAATGCGTATTTAATATATCTAGCGTGGAAAAGCTGTTACGATTATGGGCAGAAACCCGCAATTTGCTTGATGTTGCTTACTTAATTCTTAAGAGTGCAGCTTTTAGAACTGAAAGCAGGGGTGGACATTACCGCACGGACTTTCCATCATCTAGTACTGACTGGGAATTACATACGCTTGTGCAAAATCAACTTTGGTATAAATCATAAAATTTAAGAGTTAGGAGTTAGCAGTTAGGAGTTAAGAGTTAGGAGTTAAGAGTTAGGAGTTAGGAGTTAGGAGTTAGGAGTTAGGAATTTC
>ERZ1066121.647-NODE-647-length-30324-cov-7.063002_pt1 | contig 30324 bp, 36 predicted proteins | sample MGYA00382768_ERZ1066121 | MGnify/ENA primary metagenome ERZ1066121 (study PRJEB33369, sample SAMEA5778351) | biofilm metagenome | biome: Industrial cooling water; feature: Water cooling tower basin; material: Biofilm | place: United Arab Emirates | collected...
GCGCTTGTTCAGCTCGGTGCCGACATATTTCATCATGTTGGACGACGCGGGGTGCGCGCGGCCGGTTTTCCACATGTCCATGAAACGTTCGCCCATCGCGCGATAGGCAAACACCTCGACATCGAACGCCGCCATTTCGGCGCGCAAAATCGGGTCATCGAGTTCGCCGTTCGCGTTCAGGCCCAGCGATTTGGCAAAATGGCCGCCGACGCTGACCATGTCGCCGCCCGCGCCGCCGCCCGAAATCATCTCGCGTTCGTGGCCCAGCAGATATTTGGCGACGTCCCAACCCTTGTTGATCTCGCCGACATATTGCGTCTTGGGCACCTTCACATCGTCGAAGAAAGTCTCGCAAAAGGGCGAGTTACCCGAAATCAGCAGGATCGGCTTGGTCGTCACCCCCGGGCTCTCCATGTCGAACAGCATGAAGGTGATGCCCTGATATTTGTTCGCCTTGTCAGTGCGGACCAGACAGAAAATCCAGTCGGCCTTGTCGGCATAGCTGGTCCAGATCTTGGACCCGTTGACGACCCAGTGGTCGCCTGCATCCTCGCCAAAGGTCTGGAGCGAGACGAGGTCGCTGCCCGACCCCGGCTCCGAATAGCCCTGGCACCATCGGATTTCGCCGCGTGCGATCTGGTTCAGATAATGGACCTTCTGCTCCTCTGTCCCGAATTGCAGCAGCGCGGGGCCAAGCATCCAGATGCCGAAGCTGTCGAGCGGGGAGCGGGCCTTGATGCGCTTCATCTCCTGGCGCAGCACCTTGGTCTCTTCCGCGTTCAGCCCTGCGCCGCCATAGGCTTTCGGCCAATCGGGCACGGTATAGCCCTTGGCCACGCAGGCCTCCAGCCATTGCCGCTGGGCGTCATTCTTGAACACCCATTTGCGCCCGCCCCAGCAGACGTCATCCTCGTCCTTCACCGGCTGACGCATTTCGGGCGGGCAATTGGCCTCTAGCCATGCCCGCGCCTCGGCACGAAAGACTTCCAGATCGCTCATCGGCTCGCTCCTCATCAGTTGACGCGAACGTAAAGCGAGTCGGCGGGTTTACGCAAGCGTCAACTTGGCCCGCTTCATCAGCGCCACTTCGGCGCGAACCACCCCTGTACGTCGCGCAGCACGATTTCGGCCGCATTATGCCCCGGCGCGCCGGTCACCCCGCCGCCAGGATGCGTGCCCGCACCGCACATATAAAGGTTCTCGACCGGCCCGCGATAGCCGCCATGGCCCAGCATCGGGCGCGCGGACCACAGCTGGTCGAGGCTCATGTGCCCGTGCATGATATCGCCGCCCGCCAGCCCGAATTTGCGCTCCAGCCCCTTGGGGCTCAGCACCTGACGCCCGGCGATGCTGGCGCGGAAACCGGGCGCATGCGCCTCCACCGTGTCGATGATCGTATCGGCGGCGGCGTCCTCCTCATCATCCCAGTCGCGCCCGTCGGGCAGCGTGGGCGCAAATTGCTGGCAAAAGATACTGGCGACATGACAGCCTGCGGGCGCCAAGCTGTCGTCCACAGTCGACGGGATCAGCATTTCGACGATTGGCGCCCGTGAACAGCCAGGCTCTCTGGCGTCGGTGAAGGCGCGGTCCATATAATCCAGCGTCGGCGCGATGATGATGCCCGACTGATGATGCTCACCCGCCTCGGGCAGACAGGTGAAGCGCGGCAGTTCAGTCAAAGCGACATTCATCCGGAACGTCCCGCTGCCGGTCTTGTACCCTTTGATCCGCCGCGCAAAATCCTGCGGAAGGTCACCCGGATCGACCATGCGGCCATAAAGCAGCTTTGGCCCGACATTGGCGATCACGCGCGTGGCGGCGATCTCCTCTCCGCCCTCCAGCCGGACGCCCACGGCCTTGCCGCCATCGACCAGCACGCGCTCGACCGGGCTTTCCAGGCTGATCTCGACGCCCGCGTTGCGGCATACCTGCGCCATGATCTGCGTGATGGTTCCCATGCCGCCGACGCTGTGGCCCCACGCGCCCTTTTTGCCGTTCACCTCACCAAAGACGTGGTGGAGCAGGACATAGGCGCTGCCCGGCGCATCGGGGCTGGCATAATTGCCGACCACGGCGTCAAAGCCGAACGCGGCCTTCACCGCCTCGCTCTCGAACCAGCCGTTCAGGAAGTCGCGCGCCGACTTGGTGAACAGGTCGAGCACGTCGCGCTGCGCCTCCACCCCCAGCCCGGCGAGCTTGCGGCCCTGCACCGCCGCATCGAACAGGGTACGGAAACCGTCGCCCACATTGGGCGGGACTTTCAGCGCCAGATCGCGCAGCACCTCTGCCACGCCTTCGAGCGCGTCATAATAGGCGGGCAGCATGGTGGCGTCATGACGGCTGAACCGTTCAAACTCGGCCTGCGCCCGGTCCAGCCCGCCGCCCAGCTTGAGATAACCGCCATCCGGCTGGGGCAGGAAATTGCTGATCGGCCGCTCGATGACGCGGTAGCCGTGCTTCGCCAGCTCCATGTCGGCGATGACCTTGGGTTGCAGCAGGCTGACGGTATAGCTCGCCACCGAATTGCGAAAGCCGGGGTGAAACTCCTCCGTCACCGCCGCCCCGCCGACGACGTCGCGCCGCTCCACGAGCCGCACGCGAAGGCCCGCGCGCGCAAGGTAAAAGGCACAGACCAGCCCGTTGTGCCCGGCCCCGATGATGATCGCGTCGTATTTCATTCTTCACCCCTCCCGCTTGCGGGAGGGGCCGGGGGGGGGCCTGTCCCTTATGACAATGGCGGGTCTGGCCCACCCCTAACCCCTCCCGCAAGCGGGAGGGGGACTTACTTGCCCCACCCTGCAGCCGGTGCCCGCTCCAACCGTGCTTCGGGGATCAATTCCCGCATCCGGCGGCAAAAATTCTTCAGGCACACTTCCTTGTCGCTTAGCGGCCCCATGGTGAAACTTTCGCTCGCCATTCCGGCCTGCACCCGCGTGATGAGCACTGTGTCCTCGGCATTGACCTGTCGGTTGATCCGCCAATTGAGGTAGCGCACCGCCCGCATTGCGCGGGCGTGCGGGGACGCGGCGGCATCGGGCAGGACATAGCTGATTTCGCGGATGATGCAGCTCGTCGGCCCGGTGGGCAGCCACTGCATGAAATCGACCTGATCGGGATAAATGTCGAAGGCAACGTTTGGCCACAGCTTGAAATAGAGCCAGCGGCGCTGGTTCGCCTCCGGCAAATGCGCCACCGGGGGCAACAGCCGCTGGTACAGCCGCTCCGACCAGTTCACCGATGGCCGGTCGATCAGATCGCCCCACATCCGGTCGACCTGCGCCGTGGCCTCGACGCCATAGCTTTTGCCGAACAGCCGCGTCAGGCCGGGGTGGGCCACGGGAATGTGGAGGCCGTCGGAATAATTGTCACCGACATTCTTCCAGTTGACGTCACGGGGCCGCAGCGTGACCCGGCCCAGCGCGCGCAGCTCGGGAAAGCGATAGGGCGCGATCTGATGGGCATAGGGATTCATCATCGCCGCCACGGATGGCCCCGCGCCCGACAGCCGCACAAAAATGAAACCCTGCCAGATTTCAAGGTCGACCGGCACCAGCCCGGCGTTGCCGCGGTCGAGCGTCGGGTAGGACGCGCTGTCCGGTACACCGGTCAGCCGCCCGTCAAGGTCATAGGTCCAGGCGTGATAGGGGCAAACCAGCTTCTTGGCGCAGCCGCTGCTCCCGTCGACCAGGCGGCTGCCGCGATGACGGCACACGTTAGCAAAGGCGCGGATGACGTCATCCTGTCCGCGCACAACGATCACGCTCTCGCCGATATAATCCAGGCTGTGCCAGTCCCCCGGCGCGGCAATGTCACTGAGATGACAGACGATCTGCCACGACGGGCGGAATATCCGTTCCGCCTCGACGCGCGCAAAATCGGGGTCGCGATAGGTCCATGCGGGCAGCGACCAGCCGTCCAGCGGGTCAACCCCCACCCCCGGCGCGATCTCCGTCAAAGTGTCAATGATGCCCCCCATGCGCCTGCTATAGTCACGAAGGCTTGGAGGCGGCAAGCACCGACATACGGCGTTGCGGCAGAGCGGCAGAGTGTGGGCGGCTGGACTTGCTGGCGCGGTGCGGGATATGGGCTTGGCATGAGCCATGACCCCCTCCCGATCGCGCAAGCTCTCATCGCCGCGCCCAGCATCACGCCGGCGACCGGTGCCGTGTTCGACGTGCTGGCGGCGGCGCTGGCCCCGCTGGGCTTTACAGTCGAACGCTTTGTCGACGGGATGGAACCGGACGGGCCGGTCGAAAATCTGCTCGCCGTCCGCCATGGCGCGCCCGGGACGCCGCATTTCGGCTTTGCCGGACATCTCGACGTCGTGCCGCCGGGTGCCGGGTGGACGAGCGACGCCTTTGTGCCCGAACTGCGGGGCGACCTGCTTTATGGGCGCGGCGCAGTAGACATGAAGGGCAGCATCGCCGCCTTCGTCAGCGCCGCCGCCGCTATGCCCGCCGATGCAGGCACCATCAGCCTGATCATCACGGGGGACGAGGAAGGCCCCGCCATATTCGGCACCCGCGCGCTGATGGACCATATGGCGGCGCGCGGCATCCACCCCGACATGATCGTCGTGGGCGAACCGACCAGCGTCCACCGGCTGGGCGATATGGTGAAAATCGGGCGGCGCGGATCGGTCAACATCTGGATCGACGTGCCTGGCGTACAGGGCCATGTCGCCTATCCCCATCTGGCCGCCAATCCCATTCCAAAACTGGTGGCGATCCTTGCGGACATTGGCGCGATCACGCTCGATAGCGGCAACGACTGGTTCCAGCCGTCAAATATCGAGGTGACCGATATCGAGGTCGGCAACCCTGCAACCAATGTTATTCCCGCTCACGCCCGCGCGCGCTTGTCGATCCGCTTCAACGACCAGCATCAGGGCACGGCGCTGGTCGCGCGCGTCGAGGCGATCGTGAAGGCCCATGCGCCGGATGCCGCTGTGCTCGGCAAAATATCGGGCGAAGCCTTTCTGACCCCGCCCGGTGCGCTGTCGGCGCTGGTCTGTGATGCGATCCAAGCCGAAACGGGGGTGACGGCACAGCTTTCAACGACTGGCGGCACATCCGACGCGCGGTTCCTGCACAAGCTTTGTCCCGTGGTTGAATTTGGTTTGTGTAATGCGACGATGCACAAGCTGGACGAGGCAGTGGCGGTGGCCGACCTCACCGCGCTGGCCGCAATCTACCAGCGGATCCTGCGCTCAGCTTTCACCCGGGCGGCGTAGCACGACATAGATGGCACCGCCGCCACCGTGCGCTTGTGCCGCCGGCCGGGTAGCGAGAATGGCGTGCGCATGGGTGCTCGCCGCCAGCCAATCCGGCAGTGCCGCGCGAATCGCCCCGCGTGGCCGCGCCTCGCCATGAAAGGTGGGATGATGCGGGCCAGGCCGAACGCGTCCCGCGACAACCAGCAACACCCGCGCACCGCGCACCAGCGCCCGTGCGATGCTGTCCTCCAGCAGCGCGTGGGCCGACGCCAGGTTATGGCCATGCAGATCGATGCTGATGTCGGGCCGCACCAGTCCCTTGCGCAGCCGCCGGTCCCAATGTCCGTCCAGGCTGGCCCGGGCAAAGCCGGCGCGGGCCGCGCGCGGCACGGCAGCGGGCAGCGGGCGGGGCGGCGGCACCCGTCCCTTGGCCTTTGCCTGGGCCTTGGCTGGCGCAGGCGGTGGCGGTGGCGGTGGCGGCGCGGGTGCCGCAACCGGCGGGGCTAGATCGGGCAAGGCTTGCCCGGCGATGGGCGCGACGGTCGCAGCAACCCGGTTCCACAGGCTGCGTTCGTCGGGGGCGAGCTTGCGTGTCACCCGGCATCCATCCGACTTAGCGCGGGGTCAACAGCCGCTCGGCACTCACCTTGGGCAGCAGGATCAAAGCGTTCCCACGCGCCGCCATCGTGCCCGCCAGCGTCCGCGCCTCCGACCCCTCCCCCCAAAAGGTATCGACCCGGTTCGGTCCCTTGATCGCGCCGCCGGTATCCTGCGCGATCCACAGGCCATTCGGCTCCACGCGGTCCATGGTTAGGAACACCGGGGCACCCAGCGGAATGAATTTGGGATCGGCCGCCACGCTCGCCCGCGTCGTGATCGGCAGGTTCAGCGCGCCCAGCGGCCCCGGCCCGGTCAGTTCGCGAAAGAAGATATAGCTTGGATTTTCCCGCATCACCGCCGCGCCGCGCGCGGGATCGGCGTTCAGATACGCGATGATGTCCTGCATCGTCGCCTTGCCGGGCATCAGCGCGCCGCGCTCGCGCAGCAGGCGGCCGATGCCGACATAGTCATGACCGTTCTGGCTGTCATAACCGATGCGAATGATTTGCCCATCGGGCAGGCGCAGGCGGCCCGACCCCTGGATGTGCAGAAAGAACAGCTCGACCGGATCGGCGGCATAGGCGATTTCAAGTCCGCGCCCGGCGAGCGCGCCAGTTTCGATCGCCGCACGGTCGGCATAGCGAACCAGCTGGCCATTCTCGACCCGTCCGCGCACCGTGCGCCCGGCCAGATCCTTGACCAGCGTGCCCAGATTGACCTCGACCAGATCGGGCGGGCGGCGATAGACAGGAACGGCATAGCCCGGCTGGCGCGTGCGCGATGCCAAAATCTCCGGTTCGAAATAGCCGGTGGCAAAGGCCTTGCCGTCCCCCACCTGTACGGCGGTGAAATATTCGGCAAAGAAGGCGGCGGCATTATCGTCGCGCCATCCGGCGGCGGCGGCGCAGGGCGCGGCCCAGTCGCCCGGCTCGGTCAGGCCGCTCAGATCGTCGCGCCGCTGGACCGCAGGGCAGGAAATGCGGAAGGCCCCCAATGCAGCTTGCGCCCCAGACGGGGTGAGGGCAAGGCTGTCAACAGCCGCGCCCCGCGCCACACCGCCAAGTGCCGCTGTTGCAGGAGGCGTTGTCGGAGCCGGAGCCGGAGCGGCCGATGGCGGCGGCGGAGTGGCGGTAACCGGGCCTGACCCCGCCCCCGCCGGAATGGCGTTGCAGCCGACCAGCAGGCTCAGCACCGCCAGTCCGATCGCGGCGCGGGAATGAAATGACGACCGGCGCACCGGCATCCTCACGCCGATTCGGTTTCGTCGAGTTTCCAGTTGGGATCGCGGCTTGCCGTGTCGCGCACGAAGGTCCAGCGATCGTGCGTCTCTACCGCGTCGGACAGTGATCCTGCGACCACTGTACCGTCCTTGCCGCGCGTAACCGCCACGATATCGGCCGTATAGGCCACCGTCACGTGCGCAATGCCGCGCGTCACGTCAGCGGCGACGATGCGGGCGGCATCAATGCGAATCAACCGGTTGTCGAGCGTCTCGCCTCGCTCCTCGCGCGCCGCAATTGCGCCGTCGAAGGCCGAAAATGTATCATCGTCGCAAAGGTCACGCAGCGTAGCGCGGTCGCCCGACCAGAACGCCTCCAATATCATCCGGTATGCGGCTTCCGCGCCGCCGATGAAACGCGCCGCATCAAAGCTGCGATCGGCAGCGAGCAGCGCCTTTATCCCGGCTTCGGCAGACGGATCGTAAACCATGCCGCGTGCGACCGCGCCGGCATCGGTATTGGCCGCAGCGGCATCCCCGATATCGGGGATCCGCGGCTGCGCAGCCGTGGTGCGATCCTCGGCACGCGGTAGCACCGGCTCCTGCTCATGCCCGGTCCGCTTGCCGAGCACGGAGTAGAGGCGCAGGCCAAGAAAGGCTGCTACCATCGCCAACAGGACAATCGAAATCATGGTCACGGGTCAAAATCCTAATATGCCGGAGGATGCGGCTTAAAGCTTACATAGGCGATAGGGGCAACAGTTTCAAATCATCCTGGGTTCCGCGCACCGCTTTTGCTCGCCCCTTGCCATTGTACAACGGCGGGACGGCTGCTAAGCGCCGCGCCAAACGGGGGATATGGGCCGTGCGCGGCGCGTCTCTTCCCTCGCTGAACATTCATCTGACGAAAGCATGACCATGGCCGACGATATTGCCCCGACCCTGCCCAATGGCGAAGACAACAGCCCCGCGATCGGGCTGATTTCGCAATATGTGAAGGATCTGTCGTTTGAAAATCCGAACGCGCCTGCCGGTTATCAATGGCAGTCCGCACCCAATGTCGATGTTCAGTTCAACATCGGGGCCCAGCCTGTCGGCGACAATGTGCACGAAGTCGTGTTGAAGATCGATGTCAGCTCGACCTGCGACGAAGGAACGCAGTTTGTGATCGATCTGACCTATGCGGGCCTGTTTGGCGTTCGCAACGTGCCGACCGAACAGCTTCAGCCCTTTTTCCTGGCCGAAGCGCCGCGCATCCTGTTCCCCTTCGCACGCCGCGTGATCGCCGATGCCGTTCGCGACGGCGGCTTCGCACCGCTGCTGCTCGAACCCATCGACTTCCACGGCCTTTTCATGCAGCAGGCCGCGCAGATGCAGGCCGAAGGCGGCATCGCGGGCGCACCGGCGGGTGAGGCTTGATTATCGGTGTCATGCCCTTTGCTCCGTTTGTGTCGAGCGAAGTCTAGGCACCGTGCAGGCACGCGCGGCCGCTCGATTTCGCTCGAGGCGAACGGTAATAGTTGGTAGCGGCAACAGGCCATGAGTCTGCTGCGCAACGTCGGTACCATCGGCGGGCTGACGCTGGTCAGCCGGGTGTTCGGTTTTGCCCGCGACATTTTGCTCGCCCGCAATCTCGGGGCGGGCGGGGTGGCCGATGCCTGGCAGCTGGCGTTTCAGCTTCCCAACATCTTCCGCCGCCTCTTTGCTGAAGGGGCCTTCGCCAGTGCCTTTGTCCCGCTGTTCAACCAGCGGATGACGAACGATGGCGACATCGGCGATGCCCGTGCCTTTGCTGATCAGGTGCTGGCGATACTGATCCCCATCCTCATCGCTTTTTCCGCACTTTTCCTGATCGCGATGCCGTGGGTGATGGGGCTGTTTGCAAGCGATGCGCTTGTGGCAGACAGCGAACGGTTCGACCTTGCGGTTCTGATGGCGCGCATCGCTTTTCCTTATCTTGCCTTCATGAGCCTCGCGACCCTGCTCGCCGCGATCCTCAACAGTCTGTCGCGCTTCGCGGCAGCGGCGGCGGCACCGATCTTCCTTAACCTGTGTCTGATGTGCGCATTGCTTCTGGGCGGGCTGGGTGGAACAGACGAAGAGGCGCGGCGCGCCACCGCCACCTATCTGGCCTATGCCGTTTCCCTGTCCGGCCTCATTCAGCTGGCCTGGCTGTATTACTGGACAAGGGCCGCGCAGTTCCGGCTGGGGCTGCGGCGGCCCCGCGTCACGCCGGGGGTGCGCGAGCTTGGCCGCCTGATTGTTCCTGCAGTATTCGGTGCGGGCGTGTATCAGATCAGCCGGTTTATCGACCTCTTCTTCATCTCGACCCTGCCAGACAAGAGCATCACTTTTCTGGCCATGGCCGACCGGCTCAACCAGATGCCGCTCGGTATCATCGGTATCGCGCTTGGCACCGCAATTCTTCCGGCTCTGTCGCGCCTGATTGCGCAGGATGACGCCGATGCCGCATCGCGACTGCAAAGCAATGCGTTCGAGCTTGCGATGCTGCTGACCGTGCCCGCAGCGGTCGCGCTTTACGTCGCGGGTCCGGCGCTCACCAGCGCCTTCTACGTCCGGGGGGCATTTACCGCTTCTGACGGGCTGATGACGGGCGCCGTGGTCGGCGGGCTGGTTGTAGGCCTGCCTGCTTATGTGCTGGTCAAGGTGCTGGTTCCCAACTATTTCGCGCGCAAGGATACGCGCACCCCCGTCGTGACCGCGGCCGTTTCGCTGATCCTCAACATCGCGCTGAATCTGATCTTCGTCCCGCGCTTCGGTATCGTCGGCCTTGCGCTTGCCGGTTCGCTGGCGGCGTGGACCAACGCCGCGATGCTCTATGCTGTGCTGCACCGGCGAGGGCACTACCGGCTGAGCGTTCTGGTGGCGGGCCGCGTTACCCGGATCATCCTTGCCGCGACGATCATGGGCGCGGCGCTATGGGCCGCGATCCCCTTGGCGGGCGATGCCTTCATCGGCGGCGAGCTGGAACGCCTGATGGCGGTATCTGCCCTGGTCGGCAGCGGGGCGGTGATCTTTTTTGGCGCGGCCTGGCTGCTTGGCGTTGTCAACCGCGAGACAATCGGCCAACTGCGCCGCCGAAAGGTCTGACTCCATGCGCATCGTTTCCGGCATTCAGCCTACGGGCAACCTGCACCTTGGCAATTATCTTGGCGCCATCCGCAACTGGGTCAGGATGCAGGACGAGGTATCCGCCCATGGCGGCGATTGCCTGTTCTTTCTGGCCGATCTCCATTCGCTGTCAGACCATATTCCGGCGGCGACGCGGCAACAGGCGGTGCGCGAAATGACTGCCGCCCTGATCGCTTGCGGCATCGATCCGGCGCGCGCGATCCTGTTCAATCAGGCGCGCGTGCCCGCGCATGCCGAGCTGTGCTGGCTGCTGAATGGCACCGCCCGCATGGGCTGGCTCAACCGCATGACGCAGTGGAAGGACAAGGCAGGCAAGAACCGCGAGGGCGCGTCGGTCGCCCTGTTCGACTATCCTGTGCTCCAGGCCGCCGACGTGCTGCTTTATCAGGCCACGCACGTCCCGGTTGGCGACGACCAGAAACAGCATCTGGAACTGGCCCGCGATATCGCGGCCAAATTTAATCTCGACACCGGCACCGAAACCTTCACCCTGCCCGACCCGATCATTCCCCCTGCGGCAGCGCGGATCATGTCGCTGCGCGACGGCACGGCCAAAATGTCGAAATCGGACCCCAGCGACATGAGCCGCGTCAACCTGACCGACGATGCGGGCACGGTGATGGCCAAGGTGCGCAAGGCCCGCACGGATGCCGATCCGCTGCCCGGCGAGGCGGCAGGGCTTGCCGGACGTGCAGAGGCCACAAACCTCGTCGGCATTTTTGCCGCGCTGACCGACAGCAATGCCGACGCCGTCTGCGCCCGGTTCGCAGGCCAGGGTTTTGGCGCATTCAAGCCCGCCCTAGGCGAATTGCTGGTCGAAACGCTGCGTCCCATTCGCGACCGTTTCACCGCGCTCAAGGATGACGCGGCCGCGATCGACGCAGTGCTGGTCGATGGCGCGGCCCGCGCGGCGACGCTGGCACGGCGGACACTGGACCAGAGCTACAGGGCGCTGGGGCTGTTTCGCTAGCCTCACTCGGCGCAAGCTAACTGCGTTTATGCCTGCGCACTTTTTGTGCGGTTCAACTGGAATTCAGCCAGCGGTGCACAATATGGGGTAAAGCGGCCGTCGTGCCGTATCCTGATGATTCGGAGAATGACCATGGCTGTTCGTTTGTCCCGTTCGCTTGGCCTGGCGCTGGCCGCCGCGACGCTGACGCTGGCCGGTTGCGCCACACCCGGCTTTCGCGCCGATGTTTCGCGCTTTCAGGCCGCTCTGCCCGCGCCGCAGGGGCAAAGCTTTCGTGTCGTTGCTGGCGATCCCGGGCTCGATGGCGGGATCGAGTTTGGGCAATATGCCGCGCTGGTCGCGGGCGAGCTGACCCGGCTCGGCTATCGCCAGGTGGCGCAGGGCGAGCAGGCTGATCTGACCGTTTCGATGGCTTATGACGTCGACAAAGGCCGCGAGCGGGTGCGGTCCACCCCCGGTTTTTACGACCCCTGGTATGGCAGTTATTTCGGCCGGGGTTTCTATCGCCCGGTCATCGTGCGCGGGCCGAACGGGCGGCGCTATGTCCATGGCTGGTATGACCCGTTTCTGTTCGGCGGCGGTTTCGGCGGCTATGACCGGGTCGAAAGCTATACAGTGTTCACCTCCGGCCTCGACCTCCGGATCGAGCGCAGCGCGGATGGCACACGCCTGTTCGAAGGGCGGGCAGAGGCGCAGTCGCGCGACAATCGCCTGACGACGCTGGTGCCCAATCTGGTCGCCGCGATGTTCACCGATTTTCCCGGCAATTCGGGGGAAAAGGTCCGCATCACGGTTGCGCCCGAACCGAAATAACCGGGCTTACGCCGTTTGATTCAATCCATGCTTCTTGAGGGCATGGCGAATCTGGTCGTAGCTCAGGCCCAAGGCTTCGGCGGCGATTTTCTGGTTGAAACGGCAGCGGGTCATGGTGGCTTCCAGAATTGCGCGTTCATAGCTGTCCACTGCCGCGCGCAGGTCGCTGACCGCGCCTTCGGCTGCGGCCGGTACAGCAGCGGCGGCGACCGTGCCAACCGCCTCGGTCGCGGAGGGAGGAGCGGGGGCCGCCGGGGCCCAGGGGCTGGCAAAGGGGTCAAAGGCGACACTGTCCACAGGCCGCCCGGGATCGGTCCAGCGATACACCGCCCGTTCCACGCAGTTCCTCAGCTCGCGGACATTGCCGGGCCAGCTATGCCCCTCTAGCGCGGCGCATGCCCGCGGGCCGAAGCCGGGCCATTCCTCCCACCCCAGTTCGGCGGCCATGCGCTGGCCGAAATAGGTGGCAAGCTCGGCAATGTCGCCTTCGCGCACACGCAGCGGGGGGAGGGTGATGACCTCGAACGACAGCCGGTCGAGCAAGTCGGCGCGAAATTTGTGCGCGGCGGCGAGCGCGGGCAGATTTTCGTTGGTCGCCGCCACGATGCGCACATCGACGCGCAATGGCCGGGACGATCCTACCCGCGTGACTTCCCCATATTCAACGGCACGCAACAGCCGCTCCTGCGCCGCCATCGACAAGGTGGCGAGTTCATCGAGGAACAGCGTGCCGCCGTCGGCTTCCTCGAACCGTCCGGCACGGGTGCGGGTTGCGCCGGTGAAAGCACCCGCCTCATGCCCGAACAGCTCGCTTTCAATCAGTGTTTCGGGAAGTGCGGCGCAGTTCATCACGACATAGGGCTTGTCCCACCGGGCGGACAGGCGGTGGAGCCGTTCGGCAATCAGCTCCTTGCCCGTTCCGCGCTCGCCGATGACCAGCACCGGGCGGTCCAAGACCGCTGCCTGCGCCGCACGGTCGACCGCGTCCTGGAAACTGGGCGACTGTCCGATGAACTGGGTTTCGCGGGCCATACCGCCGATATGGGAAATTTTCCCAACATTTGGCAAGTCAATTTGTGAGCCATTAGGGGCTTGCGCAGAAAATAGCGGAAAAGCGCCGCATCGCAAATTGGCACGGCTTCTGCATAACGTATCGGGAACCGAAGTCACCGGGCTTCGGTAGTTGAACAAGAGCGGAAAAAAGATGCCGACCATGACCAATCCGATGTCCCGTTTCGCCAGCTTCGCCGCCACGGCCTCGCTGGCGCTCGCCGTCATTGTCGGGGTGGTCGATGCGGCGCAGGTTGGCAGCTATGCTACCGGCACGCCGCAAGTGGTCGTTCCAGCATTTTCCTTAGTAACCCCGGCGGTCGGGTCGCTGACCTGACCGACATTGGTGCCGGGGCATCTCTCCCCCCTTGCCCGCCCCGGCACCATATTTTTCATCGGCCATGGCAAGCTGGCCTTATTGGAGTGAGTTTGACATGGGTATTTTTTCGCGCACCCGCGACATTATCGCCGCCAACGTCACCGACCTGCTCGACCGGGCGGAAGATCCTGAAAAGATGATCCGCCAGATCATCTTCGAAATGAACGAAACGCTGGTCGAGGTCCGTGCGTCGGCCGCGCGCACCATTGCCGATCAAAAGGAGATGCGCCGCCACATCACCAAGCTCGAAAGCCTGCAAGTAAGTTGGCATGAAAAGGCGGAACTGGCTCTGTCGAAGGACCGTGAAGACCTGGCCACCGCCGCACTCGTCGAAAAGCAGAAAGCGGGCGACATGGCCGAACGGCTGAAGGCCGAAATTGCGGTGCTCGACGATGCGCTCAAGGGCTATGAGGATGACATTGCCAAGCTGCAGAAAAAGCTGGCCGAGGCCCGCACCCGTCAGGCGAGCGTGGTCAACCGCCTCGAAAGTGCGGAAAACCGTATTCGCCTGCGCGAAATGACGCACGGCGACCGGACGCAGGACGCTTTTGCGCGGTTCGACATTCTCGAACGCCGGGTCGACGAAGCCGAAGGCCGTGCCGATGCGCTGGGCCTGGGCCACAAAAAGTCGCTGGAAGAGGAATTCGCCGATCTTCAAGCCGCCGACAAGGTTGCGGACGAACTTGCCGCGCTGAAGGCGGCACAGAATAAGGGCTGATCCGATGGCATGGGAATTTTTCATTCCGGTCTTTGCCATCGGCATCCTGTTTCTCGGGCTGCCTTGGTTGGTCCTCCACTATGTCACGAAGTGGAAACAGGCCAAGACACTGACTGGCGAGGACGAGCAGCTGCTCGACGAACTTTACGACACGGCGCGCAGGCTGGAGGGCCGCTTGCAAACCGTGGAACGCATCATCGCCGCCGACCATCCCGATTTTCGACCTGCCGTGCGCAGCGACGAGGAGTTGGCGCGCATCGAAATGAACAGGAGGAACTGACATGTCTGCCAGCCGGACCAAATTCTATCTCGACAAACAGAACGCCAAATGGAGCGGTGTCTGCGCGGGGATCGCGGAATATAGCGGGATTGATGTGGTATGGATTCGCGTCGCTGCGGTGATGCTGACCGTCATGGGATCGGGCATGACGCTGATCGCCTATTTCCTCATTGCCTGGTTCGCCGATGCCAAACCCTATGCGCTTTATGCCAACCGCGAAGAGGCGCAATTCTGGCAGGGTGTGCGGTCCAATCCGTCGCGTTCAACCCGCGATATCAAGTCGCGCTTTCGTGACCTTGACCGCCGTCTGGCAGACATCGAACTTTACTATACCAGCCACAACAAGCGGCTGGCGGACGAAATCGACAGCCTGCGCTGAGACGCGGCACAACGGGGAGGAACACAGCAATGACTTGGGGCGGACCTGGATTTGTCATCACCATCATCGCGCTGAGCATGGGCGCATGGGTCCTCACCACCTGGATTAGGGCGCGGCACGGATACCCGGTTGAAAATGAATGGGGCGGTATGGTGACACCGACCAGCCCCGACACCGAACGCAAGCTCGAATTGCTGGCGAACGAGAATGGCCAGCTGGTGGGCAAGATCACCCGTCTGGAAGAGCGTATTGCGGTGCTCGAACGCATCGCAACCGAGGCCAATGGCCGCGCGGCCCAGCTGAGCGACCAGATCGACCGACTGCGCTGACAAGGGGATAAACGGATGGAAGATATCGAGATTATTCGGACAATCGCACCAGGCGGTGTTTTGATCGTTGCGATGTTCGTTGGCGGCTGGCTTATCACGACATGGCTGCGGGTTAAGCACGGCTATCCGCTGGAAAATGGCTGGGCTGGACAGGCCGTCTATCCCAAGACCAACGACGAAACGATCGAGCGCGTCAGACTGCTCAATCAGGAAAATGCCCAACTGCGCGCCGAATTGGGCGCGGTGAAGGATCGCCTCGCGGTGGTCGAACGCATCGTCACTGACGAGGGATCACGCGTGGCGCGCGAGATCGAGGCGCTGCGCGGTCCGGCGAACTGAGGAGATCAGACATGGAAGAAATTGCCGCCAACAGCGGGTTTGTACTGAGTTTCTTCATGATCGTCGTGGGGCTGCCCGTCATCTTTGGTGTTCTGGGCGACATGTACAAGCGCCGACTGAAGTTCAAAGAGCGTGAGATGGAGCTTCTGTCCAAGCAGACCGCCGAAAAGGCCGCGCAATATGCCGCGCGCACCGAACGGCTGGAGGCGCGCGTGCGCGTGCTCGAACGCATCGCCACCGACAAGGGCGTCGATCTGTCCGCCGAAATCGAAGCGCTGCGCGACGAGCGCCCGCTGAACTGAACCGAAACAACAGGGAGTTTGCATCATGGGTCCATTCGAAATGGTTGTCGCAATTGTCGCCATCGCCGCTATCGCCAGCATCGTGAAGGCGCGCTACGGCATCCGCAAGGACGCTAATGGCAACGAGGTGCTGATCACCGACACTGCCGAAACCAAGGCGCTGCAAACCGAAATCCGCGCCCTCAAAGAGCGGATTCAGGTGCTGGAACGCATCGCTACCGACAACAACCGCGCGCTATCGCTCGACGCCGAAATCGAACGGCTGCGGGGCGACGCGCCGCGCTGAATGGTCGGCAAACGACAGGGAGGACAAGCCGATGACGCCAATCCTGACGAATTTCGAACTTAACTTCGCGACTTCGCTGGTCATGCTGGCTGCAATTGCGATCATCAGCTTGGCCGCGCTCAAGGGCTGGCGCGAATGGATCGCGCTGAAGCGTGACGAACTGGCGCGGCTGCATGGCCCGGCTGGCGGCACGGACGCTGGCGTGCCCACAGCTGCATCCCGGATCGAACTCGCCGACCTTAAAGAACGGCTCCGCAAGCTGGAGGCGATTGCCGCGGGTGTGGATCTATAGTCCGTCAAGCCCGCCAAAGCCGTCATGCCGGCGCGAGGCTGCGCCGCTGGCCGATGGGTATGAATGCACCGGTCCCGGGCTTGCGCTGAGGTCATGATCTACAGGGTCGGGTTTGATCTTTCCCCGGGCTGCCATCTCTGCCACAGACTTGGCCCATGCGCAGCCTGTCCGACATTTTCGACGAATATGATTTTCTCGATGGCGACGACCGCTATCGTCTGTTGATCGAACTCGGCCGCGCGCTGGAACCCATGCCCGATGCGCTGAAGACCGACGCGACACTGGTGCGCGGGTGCAGCGCGAGCGTTTGGGTTTATCCAGTCCCGTGCGAAGACAGCCGCCTGCACTTTCTGGCCGACAGCAACGCTGCGATTACCAAGGGCATTGTCGCACTGGTGCTCGCGGCGGTCCAGGACCGGCCCGCCGCTGCAGTGGCGGAGATGGATATTACCGCCGCGCTCGCGCCCTTCAACCTTACTGCCCAGCTGTCGTCCAATCGCACGCAAGGGGTGCCCAACATGATCGCGCTGGTGCAGGACACCGCCCGGCGGATCGCGGCATAGGGCGCAATTGCATCCAATGACCGCCCGTTCCCCTCTCGCGCCCGATTGCTTTCCCGAACTTCCCTCGATTCACGGCGTCACGCTGCGCATCGCGCGGGCGCGGTACAAGACATGGGACCGGTGCGACCTGACCTATGTCGAGCTTGCCCCCGGCACGGCGGTCGCGGGCGTGTTTACCCGCAACCTCTGTCCCTCGTCGGAGGTCGAGCTGGGGCGTGAGCAGTCAAAGGCCGGACGCGCCCGTGCATTGATCGTCAACGCGGGGAACAGCAACGCCTTCACCGGCTATCGTGGGCGCGCGGCGGTGGACGCGATCATGGCTCAGGTCGCGGCGCATCTCGATTGCCCAGCGAGCGAAGTGTTCGTCAGCTCAACCGGCGTGATCGGCGTCCCATTGCCGCAGGACAAGGCGCGCGCCGGGGTTGCCGCTGCGCTTGCCGCTGTGCCATGCGGTTGGGAGGATGCCGCCGCCACTATCACGACCACCGACACCTTTGCCAAGGGAGCAGGCGCGCGGGCCATGATCGGCAGCACGCGCGTAGAAGTCGCAGGCATCGTGAAGGGATCGGGGATGATCGCGCCCGACATGGCGACGATGCTCGGCTATATCTTCACCGACGCCGCCGTCGCGCCTGCCCTGCTGCAAGCGATGCTGACGCAGGCGACCGGCAGCACGTTCAACGCGATCACCGTCGACAGCGACACCTCGACCAGCGACACTGTGCTGCTGTTCGCAACCGGCGCGGCGAACAATCCGGTGTTGACCGATTGGGACAGCCCCGGTGCCGATGCCCTCTATGCCGCGATCCATGCCGTCGCACTGGAACTCGCGCAGCTCGTCGTTCGCGACGGCGAGGGCGCGTCGAAGTTCATCGAAGTCGGCGTAACGGGCGCGGTCAGCGACGCCAGCGCACGCCGGGTCGCGATGAGCATCGCCAATTCGCCGCTGGTCAAGACCGCTGTCGCTGGGGAGGACGCCAACTGGGGCCGCGTCGTGATGGCGGTGGGCAAGGCGGGCGAGCCTGCCGACCGCGACCGGCTTGCCATCCGCTTCGGCGATCACTGGGTCGCGCGCGACGGCTTGCCGGTCGAGGGATATGACGAGGCGCCCGTCGCCGCCCACCTCAAAGGAACGGAGGTGCGCATCGGCGCGGACCTTGGCCTTGGAGATGGGCGGGCGACGGTGTGGACCTGCGACCTGACCCACGGATATATCAGCATCAACGCCGACTATCGCAGCTGATACAGCACTTCATACGCCATGACCGCGGCCGCCACGGCGGCATTCAGGCTGTCGGCACGGCCCAGCATCGGCATTTTTACCCGGACGTCGGCCGCGGCGGCATAGGCGTCGGGCAGCCCCTGCGATTCATTGCCGATCAGGATGAAGGTCGGGGCGGCATAGCACACGCTGCGATAATCCTCGGCCGCGTCCAGATGCGTCGCGATCAATTGCCCTGGCCCGGCGCGCAGCCAGGGGAGGAAATCGTCCCAGCGCGCCTGCACCAGCTTTTGTGTGAAGATCGCGCCCATGCTCGCGCGCACGGCCTCTACGCCATAGGGATCGGTGCAGTCGTCGATCAGGATCAGCCCGCCCGCGCCCACGGCGTCACCGGTGCGCAGCATCGTGCCGAGGTTGCCGGGATCGCGCAGTCGTTCCGCCACCAGCCAGATCGGCGCGGCGGCGCGGTCGATATCGGCAAGGCTGGTGCGGGGTTCGTCATAGATGCCGACCACCGTCTGCGGATTGTCCTTGCCCGACAATTTGGCGAGCACCGCCTCGCTCGTGGTGACAACCTCTCCGCCCGCGGCAAGCGTATCGGCGACCCGCGCGCCCGCCAGCGGGTGGGCCTCGCTTTGCGCCGTCAGGAACAGCCAGCGGGGCAGCACGCCAGCCTCGCGCGCCTCGGCCGCGATGCGCAGCCCTTCGGCCAGGAACAGCGCCTCCGCTCGGCGATGCCGTTTTTCGCGCAGCAGACGCAGCCGCTTAACCAGCGGGTTGCTCAGGCTGTCGATCTGGCTGCGGCGGCCGGGCGGGGTCATCGGGGCCGCATCAATCCTCGCCAAAGCTGTCCTTGACGAGGCCCACCAGCTTGCGCAGCGCATCGTCCGCGCCTTCGCCGCGGGTGTGGATGGTAATGCTGTCGCCCTTGGCCGCGCCCAGCATCATCAGACCCATGATCGACGTGCCGTTGACGCGCGATCCGCCCTTTTCCACCTCGACCGCGACCCCTTCGGGCAGGCGGCTGACGAAGGTGACGAACTTGGCGCTCGCGCGTGCATGCAGCCCGCGCTGATTGGTGATCGCGACCGTTTCACTGCATTCGGTCATGACGGGGTGCCCAGCAGTTCGGATGCGACGGAGATATATTTCTGGCCTGCCTCGCGCGCCGCACGGACCGCGTCCTGCACCGACATCGATTTGCGGGCGCTTTCCAGCCGGATCAGCATGGGCAGATTGATCCCGGCGATAACCTCGAATCGCCCGCTTTCCATCAGGCTGATCGCGAGGTTCGATGGTGTTCCGCCAAACAGGTCGGTCAGGATAATGACGCCGCGCCCGCCGTCGACCTTTTTGATCGCGGCGGCGATTTCGCTGCGGCGGGCCTCCATATTGTCGTTGGGGCCGATGCATACCGTCGCGATGGCGCGCTGCGCCCCCACGACATGCTCCATAGCCGTCACAAACTCCTCGGCCAGCCGCCCGTGGGTGACGAGCACGAGGCCCAGCAGCGGCAATGCTTTGGTGTCAGGCATAGACTGTTTTTCTCATCGCGCGGCCGCCGGGGCGGGAGGGGGTGCGCCCTCAAGCCCATCTTGCGGTGCGGAGTCAAGATTGCGGTGTGTCAATATAGGACTGTGGCCATGGGTACGCAGCGTAGATGCGATCCGTTCGGCCACATGCACCGACCGATGGCGCCCGCCGGTGCAGCCGATGGCGATGCTGATCTGGCTCTTTCCCTCGGCCGCGTAGCGGGGCAGCAGGGTCAGCAGCAGCGCCTCGATCTGACCGACCGCCGCAGCATAAGCGGGATCGGCGGCGACATAGGCCGCGACGTCGGCGTCCAGCCCGGTTTTGGGTTTGAGCGTGGGAACCCAGTGCGGATTTTGCAGGAATCGCATGTCGAACACCAGATCGGCATTGCGCGGCAGGCCCCGTGAAAAACCAAAACTGGTGACGGTCAGCACCGGTTCGCTGATCGCGCCAAGCCGGAAACGGCGGCGGATTTCATGCTGCAGATCGTTGGAATTATAGTTGGTCGTATCGACCACATGATCGGCCCAGCGGCGCAGCGGTTCCAGCAGTTCACGTTCGCGGGCGATGCCATCGGCAACCGGACGGTCGTCAGCCAGCGGATGACGGCGGCGGCTTTCCGAAAAACGCCGCTCCAGCTCCGCCCCCGCGCAGTCGAGGAACAACACGCCAACCTCGCGCCCGCCGCCTTCGCGCAAATCCTTGAGCTTGCGCACCAGCGCCGCCGGTTCAAAGCCCCGCGACCGGCTGTCGAGGCCGACGGCAAGCGGGCGGGCTTCCGCGCCATGCGGACGCGGCGTACCAAGCAGCGCGCCAAGCAGCGACACGGGCAGATTGTCGACCACCTCCCACCCCAGATCCTCCAGGACCTTTATGGCAGTCGATTTGCCCGCCCCGGCGAGGCCGGTCACGATCAGGAGCGGCGGTTCCATGTCGCTCATGCCGTCCCCTGGAGCGCCGCCAACGCCAGCTCGACCTTGATCGGCGCACTGGCCTCGAATGGGGCAAGGCGGATGGCGGGGAGCGTTACCCCGGCCACCGTTTCGATCTGGCGGCCCGGCATCCGTTCGTACCGGTCGGCAAGCCGCACGGCAAGTTTCACGACCGCCGTCGCACATTGTGGCCAGGCGACAATGCCAATCCCGCGCACTTCGAGCTGGCCAGCGAGCGCGTCCGGCGACGCGCAGTGCAGTTCATCGCCGCAGCGTTCCAGCACGCAGCGGTCGTCGGCCACCAGCACCGCGCCCCGGTCGATCAGCCGCAGGGCGAGATCGGATTTGCCGGCACCCGACGGGCCGAGCAGCAACACGCCGTTTCCGCCGATAGCAACGCACGAGGCATGAAGTGTGTCGGGCACGGCAACCATCGCCCAAGATGTATGACCGCGCTGTGCCCCGTGCAACCACTATACTGTGGTGGCATCTGGTCGAATCGCCCCTGTCCTTCCCCCTTGTCGCGGGGATGACAGGGGGGATTGACCGGATGGGGGCGCGTTTCAGTCCCTTGCCGTGTGAGCCGGATCGCCAAACTTCACCAAAGTTCACCGCTATGGCGTTTTTTGCGCAGCGCTGTGCACATTGCGGGCAGCATGGATTGGAAAGAAGAGGCAAGGCCGGTTGCATCCCGCCATGCTGCGCAGATTGCGGGGATGTAGGACAGCGGAAATGAAGTGACGGGCGCGCGAGCGGTGTGCGCAGTGGTGGGGTCGTTCGGGCGTGATGAGGTCCGAGCACCATGGTCATCCCCGCATAGGCGGGGATCCATCTCTTGTTGTCGAAATTTGGAATGCCGAAGATGGATTCCCGCTTTCGCGGGAATGACGAAGTTGTGGGGATTGGTTAAACCTCGCAGGCCTTTAGGCGGCGGGCAGGCTGATGAGGATGGATGCGCCGCTGCGCCCGTCGTCGCGGTCGAGCGCGGCGATGCTGCCCTGATGCCCCTCGATGATCGTGCGCGCAATGGCGAGGCCAAGACCGCTGTGCTGGCCGAACGCCTCGCCCGGCGGACGTTCGCTGTGGAAGCGGCGGAACACCGCCTCGCGCTGTGTCGCCGGGATGCCCGGCCCGTCGTCGTCGATGCGAATACGCACTGCCCCTTCCACCGGCGTGGCCGATATGCAGACCAGACCATCGGCGGGCGAAAAGGACAGGGCATTGTCGATCACATTGTCGATTGCGCGTTCGAGCCGATGGCCGTCGCCCATCACCACCGCCGCCCCCGTTCGCGGCCGGGCAAAGGCGATGCGCGGCCGGTCGGTCCCGCTGCCCTGCCGCGCGGCGCGCGCGCTCAGCATCGCCTCAATCATCGCACCCATGTCGATGCGTTCAAAGCGGGTGCGCGACAGCTGTGCATCGACGCGCGACGCTTCGCTGATGTCGGAGATCAGTCGGTCGAGCCGCCGGACGTCCTCGTTCGCGATACCAAGCAGTTGTGCCCGCTGATCCGCATCGCTGACCCGCCCCAGACCCTCGATGGCGGATCGCAGCGAGGCGATGGGATTTTTAAGCTCATGGCTGACGTCCGCCGCGAAATGTTCGCCCGCGTCGATGCGCTCGCGCAGCGTCTGGGTCATGTCGGACAGCGCGCGGGCCAGTGTCCCGATTTCATCCCGGCGTGATGGCAGGCGGGGCACAACCACGTCGCGCGCCCGGCCCAGCCGGACGCTGACCGCCGCCCGCGCCAGCCGCCGCAGCGGATCGACGATGGTGCGCGCCAGAAACAGCGACAGCAGGATCGACGCCAGCGTCACCATCGCCAGCGCGACCCCCAGCCGCCAGCGTTCGGCGCGCACCGTGCGGGTAATGTCGCGCGCGTTCACGGTCAGCAGCGCCATGCGGTGATCGTCGAACCGCACCGGCAACGCCGCGCTCAATAGGGGCGTGCGATCGGGGGCATAGCGGATGCGGTGTTGGAGCTTTCCGCCCGCGCGTGCCGCCGCAAGCTCGGGCCAGGCCGCGACCACATCCCGCTGCGGTTCCACGAAATCGTCCAGAACGGGTGCACTGACGATCCAGTCGAGCGCCCGGTCCATGACGCGCGCCGCCTCGCGAAACCAAGGCTGGGTATCGGGATCGCGCAGGACATAGGTGGGCGGCGCATCGCGGAAACTGTCGAAGGTCAGCGTCCCGTCGGCCCCGTACAGGCGCAGGCGCGATTCGGTGCCAACGGTGAAATCCCCGATCAGCTTGGGCACCTCGTCGGGGCGGGCTGCCGCCAGCGCCTCGCTGAGCAGCATCATTTGGCTGTCGAGCGTTGCGAGCCGGGCATCGACCAGCCGGGTGCGATAGCTGTCGAGATAGAAAAACGCCGCCGCCAGCAAGGCGATCGCCAGAATATTGACCGCCAGGATCCGCATGGTCAGCGACCAGCGCGCCGACCACACCAGCCGTTCGGGTTCGTCAGCCATCATCGGAAAAACGATAACCGGCGCCATAGAGCGTTTCGATGGCGTCGAAATTGCCGTCGACCTCGCGGAACTTGCGCCGCAGCCGCTTGATATGACTATCGATCGTGCGATCGTCGATATAGACATCGTCCTGATAGGCCGCGTCCATCAACTGGTTGCGCGTCCGCACGATGCCGGGCCGCGAGGCAAGCATTTCGAGGATCAGGAATTCGGTAACGGTGAGGGTGACGGTGCGGCCGTCCCACAGCACCTTGTGCCGGGCCGGGTCCATCACCAGCCGCCCGCGCTCGATGGGTTCCGCCGCCGGTTCGCTGCTTGCTGCGTCGGGCAGGCGGTTCAACTCCACGCGCCGCAAGATGGCGCGGATGCGGGCGATCAGCAGCCGCTGGGAAAAGGGTTTGGCGATATAATCGTCCGCCCCCATCGCCAGCCCCAGCGCCTCGTCCAGCTCGTCGTCCTTCGACGTCAGAAAAATGACCGGCATCTGGCTTTTTTCACGGATCCGGCGCAGCAATTCGAGCCCGTCGAGGCGCGGCATCTTGATATCGAAGACGGCAAGGTCGGGCGGATTGTCGATCAGGGGACGGAGCGCGGCTTCGCCATCGGCATAGATGCGGGTTGCAAACCCCTCTGCCTGCAGCGCAATCGACAGCGACTGAAGGATATTGCGGTCGTCGTCGACCAGGGCAATGGTGGCGGTCATCGCGGACAAACTAGCCCAGTGGCCGCCCCGGCACAACCAGCGGTCGCTTTGGTTTCGCGACTGCGGATGCAATCGTTTGGGACAAATCTTTACCGACATTGCTTTTGACAAGCCGCGCGGCGCATGGCTATCGGACCATATCAACGAAGCAGAGGCCACTTTCGCGGCGGAACACCCGACGGTTGACAGGCCTTTGGACCACAGCCGCATACGAATGCAGCGGCTTTTGGTCCGGGAAAGGAATGATGCAGATGACGAAGCTGACCATCGGCAATAGCGCGCTCGCCATCGGCGGCACCATTGCGGAGAATCTTGGCACGGCCCAGCTGGTCGAGGACGCCGTCCGCCATGGCGAGGGGCTGCTCGCCAAGGACGGCCCGCTGGTCGTCGCCACGGGCAAGCATACCGGGCGTTCGGCCAAGGACAAGTTCATCGTCCGCGACGCCGAAACCGACGCGACGATCTGGTGGGGCAAGACCAACGTCGCGATGACGCCGGAACATTTTGCCGCGCTGAAAGCCGATTTCTTTGCCCATCTTGGCGGCCGCGAGCGATTGTACCGGCAACAGCTGTTCGGCGGGTCGCAGCCCGAACACCGCGTCGATGTGCAGGTAATTACGGAATATGCGTGGCACAGCCTGTTCATCCGGACCATGCTGGTGCGTCCGACTGCGGCGGAACTCGCTGCGCACACGAGCGACTATACGATCATCGACCTGCCCAGCTTCCGCGCCGATCCCGCCCGCCATGGCACGCGGACGGAAACCGTGGTCGCGGTCAATTTCGCCGAGAAACTCGTGCTGATCGGCGGCACCGCCTATGCCGGCGAAATGAAGAAGTCGGTGTTCGGCATCCTCAACTATCTGCTGCCCGCGCGCGGGGTGATGCCGATGCATTGTTCGGCCAATATCGGGGCTGACGGCGACACCGCGGTCTTTTTCGGCCTGTCCGGCACGGGCAAGACGACGCTGAGCGCCGATGCCAGCCGCACGCTGATCGGCGATGACGAGCATGGCTGGTCGGACACCGCCGTGTTCAACTTCGAAGGCGGCTGCTATGCCAAGATGATCCGCCTGTCGCCGGAGGCGGAGCCGGAGATTTACGCGACGACCAAACGCTTTGGCACCGTGCTCGAAAATGTTGTGATCGACCCGGCGACCCGCGAAATCGACCTGGATGACAACAGCCTGGCCGAGAACAGCCGCGGTTCCTATCCGATCGAGTTCATTCCCAACACGTCGGCGCAAAATATGGGGCCGGTGCCGCGCAACATCATCATGCTGACCGCCGATGCCTATGGCGTGCTGCCGCCGATCGCGCGGCTGACGCCCGATCAGGCCATGTACCACTTCCTGTCGGGCTATACGGCGCGCGTTGCGGGCACCGAAATCGGCGTGACCGAGCCGGAGGCGACCTTCTCCACCTGTTTCGGGGCACCCTTCATGCCGCGCCATCCCAGCGTCTATGGCAATCTGCTCAAGGACCGGATTGCCAAGGGCGGCGTCACCTGCTGGCTGGTCAACACCGGCTGGTCGGGCGGGATGGCGACGATGCCGGGGATCAGCCGGATGCCGATCAAGGCCACCCGCGCGCTGTTGAACGCCGCGCTCGATGGCAGCCTCAACACCGCCGAGTTCCGCAAGGATCCGTGGTTCGGCTTCGAGGTGCCGGTCGCGGTGCCGGGTGTTGACACGGCGTTGCTCGACCCGCGCGGAGCCTGGGCCGACGCGGCGCAATATGACGCCACGGCGCAGCAACTGGTTCAGCAATTCATCGACAATTTCGCCGACTTTGCGGATCATGTCGACGAAGGCGTGCGGCAGGCAGCGCCCAAAGCTGCATAGTTCGCCCGGTCCAATCCGGGCAGCAAGGCCCGGAGAGGATTGTCGGATGTCACATGACCACAAGGTGCGCTGCTTTGCAGACGATGCCGCCGTGCGCCGTATCGGCGCGGGCTTGCTTGATCGCACGCTGCCCCGCGCGGACTGGACGCATGAGGGTCATCTGGCCGCGTCCCTGTGGCTGATCCGCGAGCGTCCGGACATCGACCCCGAAACGATCCTGCCGGACATCATCAAGGCCTATAATATCAGCGTCGGCGGCACCAATGACGACAGCCAGGGCTATCACGAAACGCTCACCCAATTTTACATCGCAGAAGTGCGCGCGCATCATGCCGCAACGGGGTCGCGCACGCTGGTCGATGCCGTCAACGATTTGCTGACCGGGCCGCGCGGTGCGCGCGACTGGCCGCTGCGCTTTTATTCCGCCGAGCGGCTGTTTTCCGTCGCGGCGCGGCGTTACCATATTGCGCCGGACAAGCGACCGCAGTGAGTCGCCACCGCGCGGAGAGGTCGGAACATCATGAATATTCTCGAAACCCTGCTGGGTCAGGCGGATGACATTGCCGTCAAGCTGGGCCTGCCTGCCGATCAGGCGAAAACGCTGGTCGGCGGCATTGCCGAAAAACTGCAGAACGGCGGCGACCTGACATCGGCGCTGGGGGAAACCGCCGCAAAATTTGGCGTTTCACCTGACGCGCTGCAATTGCTGACGGGCAATGATGGCCCGCTCGGCGGACTGCTTGCCAAACTGGGCGGAGCAGGCGGAATGCTGGGCGCGCTCGACAAGGACGGCGACGGCAATCCGGTGAACGACGTCATGGGAATGCTGGGCAAGCTCACCGGCCGGTAAAAGACGGGTGATGATAGGGTTGCCAGACTAGAACGACGGACCCACCCCCGACCCCTCCCGCAGGCGGGAGGGGGGTGAGACTTGGGGCAGCACAGCTGGGCCCGGTAGCAACGGACTGTGAGCCGGTGATCAGCGCTGCAAAAGTCCGGTTGCGATGCGGCGCACGTCGTCGGCCATGTCGGGCCGGCTTAGCGCCACCGCCAGATTGGCCTCGATATAGCCGGTCTTTGACCCGCAATCGAACCGCTGCCCGGCGAAGGTCACGGCGTGGAACGGCTGGGTGCCGATCATCTGCGCCATGGCATCGGTCAGCTGGATTTCGCCGCCCGCGCCCTTTTCCTGTCCTTCCAAGACGCGCATGACTTCGGGTTGCAGGATGTAACGGCCCGAGACGATGAGGTTGGATGGCGCATCGGCAACCTTGGGTTTTTCAACCAGACCGCGCACTTCGGTGAGCGCGCCGTTGCTGCCCCCCGGCGCAATGACGCCGTAGCTCGACACCTGCTCGCGCGGCACTTCGAGCACCGAGATGAGGTTGCCGCCGACCTCGTTATAAGCCTCGACCATCTGCTTCATACAGCCGGGCGAGCCGAACATGAATTCGTCGGGCAGGAAAATGGCAAAGGGTTCATCGCCCACGATCGCCCGCGCGCACCAGATGGCATGGCCCAGCCCCAACGGAACCTGTTGCCGCACGGTGATGAGATTGCCCGGCAGAAAGCGGGTGGCGTCGAGCGCCGACATATCCTTCGCCCGCTCCGCCATGGTGGCTTCGAGTTCGAAGGCGATATCGAAATGTTCGACCAGCGCGGTCTTGCCGCGACCGGTGACGAAGATCATCTGTTCGATCCCGGCCTCGCGCGCTTCATCGACCGCATATTGGATCAGCGGACGATCGACGATCGGCAGCATCTCCTTGGGGATCGCCTTGGTCGCGGGCAAAAAGCGGGTGCCCAGGCCGGCGACGGGAAATACGGCCTTGCGGATGGGTTTCATGCTGAACTTTGTCCTTCCCTGTTATGCGACCCGCGCCAAGCCATGCGCAATTGCGGGGGTTATTTCAACCGCTCGGCAAAACCCTTACGCAGCTTTGCCAGCTTGGGGGGAATGACCGCCAGGCAATATCCGTTCCGTTGACCCGGGCCATTCCAATATTGCTGATGATAATCCTCCGCCGGATACCAGGGGGCGAGCGGCTCGATCGTCGTCACGATCGGCGCGGGCCAGTCGGCGGCCGCGCGCGCAATTCCGTCCCGTGCCGCCGCTTCCTGCGCGGCGTCGTGCGGGAAAATGGCGCTGCGATATTGCGTGCCGATGTCGTTGCCCTGGCGGTTGAGCTGAGTGGGGTCGTGCGTCGCGAAAAACACGTCGAGCAGATCGTCATAGCCGATGACGTCGGGGTCGAAGGTGATACGGATCGCCTCGGCATGGCCGGTCGAACCGCTGCACACCTGTTCATAGGTCGGATTGGGCAGCGCGCCGCCGATATAGCCGCTCTCGACCGCCTTAACGCCCGCAAGCGACAGGAACACCGCCTCGGTGCACCAGAAACAGCCCCCGGCCAGTGTTGCGGTTGCATCGGTCATCATCACTCTCCCTAGCTATGCGGTCATGCCGATATAGGGTGCAAGCCCGGCATGCCAACGCCTTGTATCCGCACGCCGCCGCCGTTATTGGGCGCGCGGGGGTATGACAGGATGGTAAAACGCCATGGCGACACTTTCGCTTCACGTCGATGATCGGGGCCGCCCGCAGCTGATCGCGCGCTGGCTGTGGCTGGTCGCCGCAATGGTGGTGGCGATCGTCGTCATCGGCGGCATCACCCGCCTGACCGAATCCGGCCTGTCGATTACCGAATGGAAACCCGTGCTGGGCACGCTGCCGCCGCTGAGCGATGCGGATTGGCAAGCGGAGTTTGAAAAATACCGCCAAATTCCGGAATATCAGCAGATCAACAAGGGCATGTCGCTCGCGGATTTCCAGTATATTTATTTCTGGGAATGGCTGCACCGGCTGTGGGGCCGGATGATCGGCATGGCGATGGCCGTGCCCTTGCTGTGGTTTGCGCTGCGCGGCCAGATCCCCGCGGGCTATACGCCGCGGTTGATCGCCATCGTCGCGCTGATCGGTTTTCAGGGCGCGATCGGCTGGTGGATGGTCGCATCGGGGCTGGAGGTGCGCACCGATGTCAGCCATTTCCGCCTGTCCGCGCATCTGCTTACGGCGCTGCTCATTCTGGGCGGGCTGGTGTGGACCGCCCTCGACCTTCAGCGGCTGGCCAAAACCGGGGCCAACCGGCCCGCGCGGCTGACGCTGCGCGGTGCACTGGTCGCGGCGGCGCTCGTCATTCAGCTGCTGCTGGGCGCCTGGACCGCCGGGCTTAACGCGGGACAGGTGGCCAACACATGGCCGCTGATGAACGATCACATCATGCCGATGGGCATCGATTGGTCGCAGGGCGCGGGATTTGCCCTGACGCACGACCCGTTCCTGATCCACTTCCTGCACCGCTGGTGGGCCTGGGTGGCGGCAGCGGCGCTGTTGTGGCTGGCGGTGCGCACGGGCGAAGCAGGCGGGCGGCGCGAGGCAAAATGGCTGATCTGGCTGGTGCTGGGCCAGGTTGCGCTGGGCATCTTTACCGTGCTGTCGGGCGTCGCGATCTGGGTCGCGGTCCTGCATCAGGCGATCGGCGCGCTGCTGGTGCTGGCGACAGTCGCGGCGCTGCACCGTACCGGATCGCGCGCGTGATCGCTCAAGTCCGATCGTCAAGGTAATATAATACCTGTCAGCAAAGCGGCGGTTTGCTTGACTTTCCGCTGTGACAACGTCAAAGGCCCGCACCGAAGCGGTGTCGCTTGCCCGGTTGCCGGGCCGATTCGCCACCGCCGCCATCCACATTCGAGGAGGTCGCCATGAAGGCGCTGACCAAATCGACGGTTTCGGCAAATGCCGCAACGGTCGAAAAGAAATGGGTGCTGATCGACGCGGACGGCCTGGTGGTCGGCCGTGTGGCCTCGATCATCGCCAACATCCTGCGCGGCAAGCATAAGCCGTCGTTCACCCCGCACGTCGATTGCGGTGACAATGTCATCGTCATCAACGCGGACAAGGTGCGCTTCACCGGCAACAAGCTGGGCGACAAGGTCTATTACAAGCACACCGGCTATGCTGGCGGGATCAAGGGCGTGACGGCACAGAAAGTGCTCGAAGGCCGCTTTCCCGAGCGCGTACTGGAAAAGGCCGTGGAGCGCATGATCCCGCGCGGCCCGCTCGGCCGTCAGCAGATGCGCAACCTGCGCGTCTTTGCCGGGGCCGACCATGCGCATGAAGCGCAAAATCCCGAACTGCTCGACGTCGCGGCGATGAACCGCAAGAACAAGGTGGGTGCATGATGTCCGACACCGTCCAGACCCTCGCCGATCTCGGCACCATGACCGAAGGCGGCGCCCCCGCCGCCAACGCACCGACCCCGCTGCGCGAGCAGAAAATCGACAAGCAGGGCCGCGCCTATGCCACCGGTCGCCGCAAGGATGCGGTGGCGCGCGTGTGGGTAAAGCCCGGCACCGGCAAGATCACGGTCAATGGCCGCGATCAGGAAGTCTATTTCGCGCGCCCGACCCTGCGCCTCGTCATCAACCAGCCGTTCGGCGTTGCCGACCGCGTTGGCGCCTATGACGTTGTCGCCACGGTGAAGGGCGGCGGCCTGTCGGGTCAGGCTGGCGCCGTCAAGCACGGCATCGCACAGGCGCTGAGCCGTTATGAACCGACGCTGCGCAGCACGGTCAAGGCCGCGGGCTTCCTGACCCGCGATAGCCGCGCCGTGGAACGCAAGAAATATGGCAAGGCGAAAGCCCGCCGCAGCTTCCAGTTCTCGAAGCG
>ERZ1066121.652-NODE-652-length-30068-cov-6.401726_pt1 | contig 30068 bp, 25 predicted proteins | sample MGYA00382768_ERZ1066121 | MGnify/ENA primary metagenome ERZ1066121 (study PRJEB33369, sample SAMEA5778351) | biofilm metagenome | biome: Industrial cooling water; feature: Water cooling tower basin; material: Biofilm | place: United Arab Emirates | collected...
CCCGCGTTGCGCAGACGATTGCTTTCGCCTCAATGCATGGATAATATGCCTTAACGTCGCTGCCTCTCGAGTTTTTCGAACGACTCCCCAAAACCGATCTACACGTCCATTTGGACGGTTCCCTCCGTCTCGAGACCATGCTCGACCTGGCGGAGAAGGAGGGCGTCGCGCTGCCCGCCGACACGCCCGAGGGCCTGGCGCGTGCCATGCGCTGCGGCGAATACGCCGGCTCTCTCGAGGAGTACCTCAAAGCCTTCGACATGACCTTGCGCGTCATGCAGAGCGAAGAGGCGCTTTACCGCACCGCCTACGAGCTCGCCGAAGACGCAGCCAAGGAAAACGTCCGCTACATGGAGGTGCGCTACTCGCCCATGCTCCATACGCGCAAAGGCGTTCGACTCACCGGTGTGGTCGAGGCGGTGCTCGCAGGGCTGATGCAGGCCCAGGAAGAGCACGGCATCCACTCCAACCTGATCCTCTGCGGCATCCGCAACATCTCGACCGAGTCTTCGCTCGAGATGGCGCAGCTTGCCGTCGCTTACAAGAACCGCGGCGTTGTCGCCTTCGACCTCGCCGGCGCCGAATACGACCATCCGGCCAAACATCACCGCGCCGCCTTCCAGCTGGTGCGCGCCAACAACATCAACGTCACCATCCACGCCGGCGAAGCTTACGGTCCCGAATCGATCGAGCAGGCCATCCACGTCTGCGGCGCGCACCGCATCGGCCACGGCTGCCGCCTGCGCGAAGACGGTGACCTCCTGCACTACGTCAACGATCACCGCATCGCGCTCGAATGTTGCCCCTCGTCCAATGTGCAGACGGGCGCCGTGCGCGACCTCGCGACCCATCCGCTGAAGCTTTACTTCGACCTCGGGCTGCGCGTGACGGTCAATACCGACAACCGCCTGGTGACCGACACCACCGTCTCCAAAGAGCTCTGGCTTTGCCATACGCGCATGGGCCTCTCGCTCTCGGACATCAAGCGCATCGTCATCCACGGCTTCAAGGGCGCCTTTTTGCCCTTCCACATCAAGCAGAGCATGTTGCGCCGCATCACCAAGGAGCTCGACGCCTTCCAAGAGCCCGGGGTGGAGTACACGCATGCCGAACGTGAGCGTCCGGTGCATGCCGCGGAGCCGCACCTCGGAGCGCTCGAGGATCTGAGCTAAGGCCTTTCCGCAGCCGCTCTGCCAGGCGCATGATGCCAAAGTCGTCTCGAATTGGCTGAAACCTCATTCGGGCAAGGGAATGAATTCGTCGTCGCCGGGCACCTTGGGGAAGCGACCCTCTTTCCAGTCCTCTTTGGCGCGTTCGATGCGGTCGCGAGAACTCGAGACGAAGTTCCACCAGATATGGCGTTCACTCTCGAGGGGCTCGCCACCGATAAGCATCAAACGGCAACCTTCGTCGCTGCGGAGCGGCGCTTGAACCTCGCTATCTACGACGAGCATCGCGCCGGCTTGCAGCGTCCCGCCTTGCAAGGAGACGCCACCTTCCACGACGTAGACGGCTCGCTCCGGGTAACGTGAGTCGAGTTCGAGCGCGGCTCCTGCTTCCAGCGTGGCGTGCACATAAAGGGTCGGTGAACGCACGCCGACCGGGGAGCGTGCACCGTAGGCCTCCCCAGCGATGACATCCAAGCGGAGTCCAGGCCTAACGATGGTCGGGAGGGTCGCTGCCGGATGATGCTCGAAGCTAGGCTCACACTCCTCGTCGTTTTGCGGAAGTGCGACCCAGGTTTGAATGCCGTGCATGAAGGCGCCGGCCCGACGCGCCTCATCGCTGCTGCGTTCCGAGTGGGCGATGCCGCTTCCGGCGACCATCCAGTTCACGTCACCCGGACGGATCGGCTGCGTAGCCCCAGTGCTGTCTCGGTGCACGATCTCGCCTTCGAAGAGGAAGGTCAGCGTCGCGAGCGCGATATGGGGGTGAGGGGGGAGGTCGAAGCCTTGGCCGGGTGCCAAGCGCAGGGGACCCATATGGTCGAAGAAGACGAAGGGTCCGACGCGGCGGCATCGCGCGCTCGGAAGCACACGACGCACTTCGAGGCCGCCCAAGTCGCGGCGCCTCGCATCGATGCGCATCACGGGGCGTGCGCCTTGTCTTCGAGAGGATGTGCGAGCTTTCTGCGGCGACGGTCGCCGAGGCTATTGGAGGGGAAAGGGTGTTCGTACATGGTCTTGTCCGATTGCATGGCAGCCCACGCAGCCCCCGCTGCCGAAACCTGAAGCATAGGTGCTGCCTGCATATTCTTCGTACCAGAACCAAGCGGCGCCACCCTCGCCCGCCGCAGGCTTGTACATGACGCTCCAGCCCTGCACTTCACCGCCGCTGCCATAGAGCTCTTTAACCGCGGCGGAGCCCGCGGGGTGATTGCTCGCTGCTTGAGTCAAGGAGCCAAGGAGCGCTGGGTTGAGGTAGGTCCTCACTTGGCCGAAATGCGGACCCGCAGAAGGGTGAACGCTGCTTTCGCTCGCCCAGCTTCGGTATTCTGAGCCTTGCGTCAGCCAAGCGCGCAGCGACGCGACTTCCGTCGTAAGCATCGGCGACGAGGCGCTTTCGTTCGAGCGATCTTCGGAGCTTTGGGAGCCCGCACCTTCGTCTCCGTCGCAAGCCGCGACCAGGAGACAAGTCGCGAGGGCGACCCTCGATGGGAAGTGAAGGTTTCGCAGGGTCAGTTTGGCGAGCATGGCAATGAACTCGGTCGATAGGCCACGACTGAGGCGAAAATGCGGTCTTCTCCTTCGGGCCTGCGGCCAAATGCTACAATACTGAGGTGGAGGAGGTGTAGAAAGCGCCTCAAATATTCTGCGTTCCGGCTGGCCCGTCCTTTGCTGTGCTCTCGACGCGGTGCCTACCGCAAGCGAAGACTGTGCGCTCATCGGAAACACGCTCCCTGAGAAGTTTCACTCGGACACGTGTCACCCCGCACTAGACCTTGAGCGCAGTCGTTCCGCTACTCGCAGCCTGACGCCAGGCTCTCCCTGCTCGGCACCTCGGGCGTGGGAAGAGGTGCAGCGAAGAATGAAAGGACCGCTCTATGCGCGCGTTGACCGTGATCCCCCACCGTGACGACTCTGCGGAGCTCACGCAAGTGCCCGAGCCCGCCGATGAGCCGGATAAGGTCCTCATCGAAACACATGCGGTGGGCGTCTGCGGAACCGATATGGAGATCGTCCGCGGCCTCTACGGCTGGGCGCCGCCGGGCAAGTCGCGACTCATCCTCGGTCACGAGTCGGTGGGCCGGGTGCTCGACGCGCCCTCGGGAAGCGGTCTGCAGGTCGGCGACTGGGTGGTCGGCATCGTGCGGCGTCCCGATCCTCTGCCTTGCCCGAACTGCGCCATCGGCGAATGGGATATGTGCCGCAATGGCCGCTATACCGAACATGGCATCAAAGAGCTCGATGGATTCGCGGTCGAACGCCATCGTCTCGATGCCGACGCGCTGGTGCGCATCGATCCCTGTCTGGAAGAGCTGGGCGTTTTGCTCGAACCGGCGAGCGTCTTGGCCAAAGCCTGGGAACATATCGAGCGCATCGGCGCACGTGCGCTCTTCGCGCCGCAGCAGGTGCTGGTGACCGGCGCGGGTCCCATCGGCTTGCTCGCCGCGCTCTTGGGACGGCAGCGTGGACTCGAGGTGCATGTGCTCGACCGCAATGACGCCGGCCCCAAACCCGACCTGGTGCGCGCACTCGGCGCGACCTATCACGTGGCTGACGCGGACTGGACGAAACGCGTGCCGCCCCCCGACATCGTGCTCGAATGCACGGGGGTAGGCAGCTTGGTGCTCGAGGTGATCGCGCTGGCGCCCTCTGCAGGCATCGTCTGCCTCACCGGCGTCTCCTCGGGCAGGCGCAGGGTGCCGGTCGACGCCGATGCCCTCAACCGCGAGATGGTTCTCGAAAATAACGTCGTCTTCGGTTCGGTGAACGCCAACCGCAGGCATTACGAAGCGGCCGCCGACGCACTCGCGCGAGCGGACCAAGACTGGCTGCGTCGTTTGCTGACGCGGCGCGTTCCCTTGGACCGCTGGCGCGAAGCGCTGGAGCGACGTCCCGATGACGTCAAACCTTTCATCGACCTCAGGGCTTAAGGCGCCAAAGCGCGCATCTGCGTCTTGCCCTCGGAGATGCCCGGATTGAGCTTGACCTTGACCCAGCCCTCGTAACGCGTGTCGAAGTGTTTGTAGGCATCGATGGCGGAAGGCAGGGGGCCTTCTTGGGTCAGGATCGCCGAGGACTCGAGCACCCCCGACTGCACTAACTCCACCAGCTCCGGGATGTAGCGACGGTGGTTGCAGTTGCCCATCCGGATGGTGAGGTTGTGGTTCATCGCCATGCCGATGGGGAAGGAAGTCGCGGTCGGCGGATAGACGCCGATGATGCTCAGCGTGCCGGCCTTGGCCAAGGCCGAAACGGCCCAGATGAGCACCTGCGAAGGGGCATTGCCCGGATGCCAGTTGTCGCCCGAGGGGTTGGTCTTCGGGGCCACCATCTTCAGCTCGCGTTTGAACTCCGCCTTCAAGGCCTTGGCCTCCTTGGCGGCCGGGCCGTGGTCGGCGTGTTCCGCGTCGACGCCCACCGCATCGATGGCGCGGTCGACACCGATGCCGCCCGTCATCTCCTTGATGGCCATCACCGGCTCTTCGCGATCGAAGTTGATTACCTCGGCGCCCAGCCGGCGCGCCATCTCCAGGCGTGCGGGCACGCGATCGACGGCGATGACCCGGCCCGCACCCAGCAAGCGCGCGCTCAAAATGGTGCAGAGACCCACCGGCCCACAGCCGAAGACAGCGACGATATCGCCGTGCTTGATCTCGGCCAGCTTGGCGCCGAAATAGCCCGTGGGCATGATGTCGGAGAGGACGATCGCCTGGTCATCGCTCACATCCCGCGGCAGCTTCACCAAGCCCACATTGGCAAAAGGCACCCGCGCATATTCGGCCTGCAGACCGTGGAAGGGCCCGGTTGTCATCGGGCCGCCGAAAAAGGCGGTTCCTGCCTCCTTGCCGTTGGGGTTGGCATCGTCGCATTGCGAGTAATAGCCCGAGCGGCAGTAGGAGCAGGAGCCACAGGCGATGGTCGAGGGGATGACGACGCGGTCGCCCGGCGAGAGGTTGCGCACATGAGCGCCCACCTCTTCCACCACCCCCACACCTTCGTGGCCGAGGATGGTCCCCGGCTTCATTCCCGGGAAGGTGCCGCGCACCATATGCAGGTCCGTGCCGCAGATGGCACTCGCCGTCAGCCTTACAATGGCGTCCGTCTTCGCCTTGAGCTTGGGCGTCGAGACATTGTCGAGCCTGATGTCGCCGATCCCGTGGTATACAACCGCCTTCATAGCGCCTCCTTGTCGATGTTTCCCGACAAGGCTTGCGCAAGAGGCGTGCCTCCACTTTCTGCGCAGGATCCGGTGCAAAGCTTCGGCTTTGCGCAGCAGCGGCGACACAGGGCTCCAGGCCGCCACAGCACAAGCGGCTGCCTCCCACCGCCGATTCCTCGAGAAAACGCGCGTGCAGGGGCCAGGGCAGCGGCCTTCTATTGCTTTCTTTAGCCCTTTGGACTTAGTTTTCGGCCATCGCTGGAGGTCCAAGATGTCCCTAACTCGTATCGCGCTCGCCTGCGCGCTCGTTTCGTTGTTCGCTTGCCAAGGCAAAAAGGAAGACGCCGAAGTCAAGGCTAAGCAGAAGGAAGCCGTCACCGCCGAAGTCCCTGCCGATCTGAAGATCCAAGTGCAGGTCGATGGCCGAGAAGTTCAAGCCCTCGACTCTGCGCGACTGAAAAGTTTGCCGCCCGATCACCAACACGAGGCGCGGCGCGTATGGCTGCTGACCTCCGTGTTGCCCGCGGAGAGCAAAGGCAAGATCCGTCGCGTCGAGGTCGAAGATACCAAAGGCGTGCGCGTCGAGTTCGGCATGCCGAAGGCCGACGAGAATCGCGCGCCCGCTCTGGTCGCCAGCCGCCGCGGCAAAGTGACCTTGGCGATGATCGATCCCAAAAAGCCCTTCGCCGAATATCACGGTCAGGGCAACCAGCAGGGTTGGAACAAAGACAACCTCATCCGCCTCGGCGACCTCCGCCGCATCGCGGCCTTCACCGAAGAGCTCCGCGCCGATGCCAAAGGGGAGGGCGGCAAAAGCAGCACGCTCAAGGTCAAAGTCAAAGGCCGCCCCGAGCGCGTCTGGCAAGAGCTGGACATCGAGAAGCTCGGCAAAGCTTCGTCGGTGCAGGTCGAACAGAGCCACCGCCCCTCGGCCTGGATGCTGCGACCCATGGTCGAGTCGGATCTGGGCAAAGGCGCGCGCATCGAATGGCTCGAGAGCCGCGGCGAACGCAAGCTCGAGATCTCCGAATCCGACTGGCAAGACGGAAGCAAAGTGCCTGTCTTGCGGCGCAACCGGCAGGGGGAGTACCGCTTCCAGTGGCTCGACAAAAAGACCCGCAAGCCCCTCGACAAAGGGCTGCGTGGCGTGAACGCGATCGGCGTCGAGCCCGGCAAAGAAGCGGGCGCCGCTCCCCTCTGAGTTCGGGCATCCCCGGCCGAGGCTGCTCCCTAGGGCAGGTCTCGGCCGCGGTGTAGAAGTTCAATCCTCTCGTATTCCTTCGAAAAAAGGGTTTCGAACGCGATCTTTTCGGCGGGATGGTGTAGTCCTAGCGACGAGCGCGTGCCGATACGCACGCCAGGCTCGAAGAGCGCCCCCTAGAGCAGGGCACTGCGGGCACTTGAGCTTGTCTTAGGGCGTATACCCCACCCGAGAGGTCGACATGGCCAAGGAGCATCCGCGAGCACGAGGATGGCGAGGCGATCTATTGCTCTTCGTCCTCGGCACGGCCTGCGCTGCAGAGAGCGATCCGAGCGAGGCGTGGACGAAAAAGGAGAGCTGCGAGAACTTGTCTTGCTTCGCGGGCGACTCGGCTTGCGAAGTCGAGCTGCAGGCTCTTAAGGCAAAGCCGCTGCCCTCCGCCCTGCTGCAGGAGGCCGGAGACGAACTCTGGCCCGACGAGCTTCAGTCCTGCGCTGCAGGGGCCTTGGCGCGGCAGCCTTGGTCGACCTCCTTCGCGCTCGAATACGCAGCGCTGAGCGGCCGAGCTGAGTTGGATTCGGCAGCCGAGACGGCTCTACGCATCAACAGCGAGGCCTTGCTGAATGACGCGATGCTCGCGATGAGTCCCGAAGCTCTGTCGGCCGTGGAGCAACGCTATCTCCGCTACCAACTGGACCTAGTTCAAGAAGCGCTGCTCGGCGCACGGCCTCGCACGCCGGGGACGCTCCGAGTCTTGCGAGGCACACGGCACAGGCTGTTTTCGCGCCTGGCGCAAGATCGGCGCAGGGAGCGTTCGCGGCCAATCTGCCCTAGGCCGCCGCGCGACCCGGGGCTTGGCTCTTCCGAGGGCGCCCTCTGCTACCGTGTGATCAGCTACTGGCCGCACGAGGACGAGCGGGGCCGGTATAACGTGCTCTACGAGATGTCCACCTCCGATGCGCAAGAAGGGGCGCGTCTCGTGAGCACTGTGTGCAAATGGGATTTTCAATATCGACCTTGGCCACGTTCTGAAAGCCAAGGGAGCGAGGAGGCGCCGTTCTTCACCGGCGTCTATCCGCATTCCTGTCGCCCGGCGCAGGCCTTCCCTTTGGACTCCAGCCGGAGTTGTCACGACGATGTGATCATCCGCCGCGCCGGCGTCGTTGACCTACGCAGCCCCGACGTCACCATCCGTCCGGCTTCCGAGGCAGCTGACGAGTTGGGGCGCTGGGGGGCGTTTCTTCAGCATCACCCCGAGGTATTCCCTCAGGCCATTGCGGCAACGGAGCTCTATTTCGAGCCGCTTCCCCCGGAAGGGACATGAACGCAAATGCCCTCAAGGCTTGCGCGCGAAAGCCTGCAGGGCGAAGGCGAGCGCGAGGAGGCCATGAAAGCCGGGCGCGAGCCAGGGCGGTGTACCTTCCATTGGCCGCATCGTCTGCAGCACCAGGACGCCCAGGTGGTAAAAGAGCAGCAGCCTGGCGAGCCAGCGAAGGCTCTCTGCGGGCGCTCGACGGAGCGCCGGTAGGCTGAGCAAGGCCAAGGTGATCGCGGCGAGGCCGAAGGTCCTCGCGAGGTGTTCATGCGCTGCGCTCGCCTGAGAAAAGAAGAGGCGAGGGCGAAGGAGGAGAAGGGCGCCCGCGATGCCTTCGGCGAGCAGATGAACGATCCAAGGGAGGGTCCGCATGCGCCGCCAACTCTAGCGAGCTCCCGCCGAAAAGACAGCAAAGCGTTCTGCGCTCAGCGATGGACGCCCAAATGTTGCCCCAGGCCGGCGGCGCGATTGCCCAGAGTGCGGATATTCGCCTGATTGGCTTTTTCGACGAGGCCACGTGGAATGAAGAGATAGAGCCCTTCAAGAGCCTCGTCGCCGCACCAGGCGACCTGCGCGAGAGGGTCGTCTGCACCTTGTCCTGCGAGGGTGTCACCGCTCCAAGAGCGATAGCTTGCGCCTTCCGGGCATCTCTCCGAGGCGAAAAGAGCGTAGCCCGCGGCGGGGTCGTAGCCCGTCGATAAAATCAAATGGTCGATCGCGTCCCATCCGTCAACGGCGCTCTGGCTCCCATATCCGACCTCGAGACTTCCCGTTTCGTCGAGGCGAAGAGCGACGGCTTGTTCATGGCGCGCCAAAAGGTCGCCTTTCTCGAGCGCCTCGGCGACGGCGCGATAACGTACTTGCTTTCGCAGCTCACGAAGCTCTTCGAGAAAGCGCTCCTTCGTACCGTGCTTCTGGCCGTATTGCAGGATGGGAAGGAGAGGCCCGACCTCGCCTGGAGCCGACGCGGCGTAGGCAGCCGGTGGAGCGCTCCCGAGCAGAAACTCGATGGCGATAGACGCGCCGTCGCTCCCTCCGGCCACCGCCATCCGCTTCCCTCGGTATAAGGCGAGCATGTTGTTTCCCCTCGCGGCCTCGCGTGAAGCGCGAGTGAGGAAGTCGTCGAGAACTTCGACCCGCGGCAGCGCCTTCGAACGCTCGCTCTCGACCCAAGAGGCCAATGTGGCAGGGACGTAAGGCTTGCCGTGACCCGAGGCGATGACCACTCTCGGCGCGCGAAATGTCCCTTGAGGCATCGTGATCTCGAACCACGGCTCTCCATCGATGGTCACACGACGCAACGCCGCGTTTGGGACGGTGCTACCGAGTAGGACATCGGAGCCCATCAGCATATGGTTGAAGAGGGTCGCGTCGCCGAGCACCTCCCCTTCGGGGTACCAGTATTGCGTGCCCTCGAAAATGCCCGACATCGCGTTTTGCGGCTCTCCTCCTCGGGGGGTGACGAAGGGATAGAGCTGCACCGGACAGCCCGGCAGAAGCGTTTCGCTCTCTTCAGGCGCGCCTTCCCGCTCGCGCGTGTTCAAGTAGAAGGTCGAGCCGAAGGCCGAGAAGGGACCACCCAAACTCTCGCTGATCACCAGCGTGCGCGGACGCCGGCTACACCCGCCACCGCCGACATTGCAGTTGAGGATGGCCGCAAAAGGTCCGCCGCCGATCAAGATTAGGTCGTAGCGCTGCGCTTGCTCCGCCGAGGAGGGACGATGCCCTTCGAGCTCCTCGATCGCCCACTGACGCATCGCACTCATCTTCTCGGGGCGCTCCCGGGCGACCCAGGCGATCTTGTCCTCCACGCTCAAGTTGCGCGACAGATCGGGAAAGGCGGCGTGGAGAGCGTTTTCAAAGTGGCTGCAGCATCCGGGCTGCGCCGAAGACCTCTTGTCTGCAGGACCAAGCTCGCCCTGCATCGCGGCCGGGTCGCAGCCGCTGGCCAGAAGACAGGCCAGCGCGAGCCAGAGATGAACCCAGCCTTTCAGAGCGCGGATTTGCGTGAATAACGTGAGCAATCGCATGCAAAAGCCCTGCGCGCAGAGACCTTTCCCGCGGCGACGAGAGCACTAGCTCAGCAAGGTTTGTACCGTATCTTGGGAATCGAAGCGCTTGACCGATGTTCAGTGTGAACCCACACCCAGTATGTGGAACTTCGGCGAAAGCTCGAGATCTTGGCGGACGCCGCCAAATACGACGCCTCCTGCGCCAGCAGCGCTTCGGTGCGCAAAGCCGGCAAAAGTGCCAAGGCGATCGGCAGCACCGAGGGCGGCGGGATTTGCCATAGCTATACGCCCGATGGTCGCTGCGTCTCCCTCCTTAAAATCCTGCTGACGAATTACTGCGTCTACGACTGCCGCTACTGCATCAATCGCGTCTCGAGTGATGTGCCGCGCGCCCGCTTTCGTCCGGAAGAGGTCGTCGAGCTGACGCTCTCCTTTTACCGGCGTAACTGCATCGAGGGTTTGTTCTTGAGCAGCGGCGTTTTGAAGAACCCTGATTACACCCTCGAGCAGATGGTGAGGGTGGCCAAGCTCCTGCGCGAAGAGCATCACTTCGGCGGCTACATTCATCTCAAGATCGTGCCCGGGGCCTCGCCCGAGCTCGTCGAGGAGGCCGGCCGTTACGCCGACCGTTTATCCTGCAACGCCGAGCTCCCACGCGAGCGCGACTTGGCCGAATTGGCGCCCGAAAAAAGCGAAGCGCAGGTGCAGGCCGCCATGCAGACGATGCACTCGATCGAAAGCCATGCCGCAGCGCCTGCCTCCGGCAAAGCGACCTCGGCGCGCGGGCGAAGCCGAGCGATGCCCGCCGGTCAGAGCACGCAAATGCTGGTGGGTGTCAACGACGCGCCGGATGCAGCGATTTTGTATAAGGCCTCCGAACTCTATCGCCGTTACGCTCTCCGCCGCGTCTACTACACGGCCTACAGCGTCATTCCCTTTGCGCATGCGCGGCTGTCGAAGATGCCGGTGCCCCTGCTCCGTGAGCACCGCCTCTACCAAGCCGACTGGCTTCACCGCTTCTACGGTTTTGCGGTCGACGAAATCGTGCCCGCCGAGCACGCCATGCTCTCGATGGAGCACGATCCCAAGACGGCCTGGGCGCTGCGCCATCGCGAACGTTTTCCCGTCGACGTCAACGTGGCTCCGCGTGACGAGCTGCTGCGCGTGCCGGGTCTCGGGGTGCGCAATGTCGAGCGCATCCTGCGGGTGCGTCGCTATCACCGCATCGGTTGGGACGACCTACGCCGGATGCGCGTTCCCCTCGCTCGCGCGGCCGCTTTCCTGCAAACGCGCGAAGGGGCGAGCCCGGCGCTGCGTCGGCTCGACTCACTGAAGCTTGAGCCCGCCTTGCGTCGTGCGCCTCAGCTCGAGCTCTTCGCCACGCTCGAGACGGCGCGCAGCGGGGAGCTCTGAGTCCGCGATGAGGTCTCGACGAGGCATGCTCGAGTTTGGCCATGTTTGAGGTTTGCTGCGATGGGTCGCTGCCAGACTTCCGCATGCGCGTGCGCACTCTGCTGGGCCTCGCTCTGCCTCCCGAAAAGGTGTTGTGGCGCTTCAGCGAAGGCCCCGAACTCATATTGCCGGGCCTTGCTTCGCCTGCATTGGATCAGGCCGTGAGCGCGCCGCGCCTCCACGTTTCGCGTGAGTTCCTGCGCGGCATGGAACTCGCGCTTTGCCACCGCGACCCCTCTCGTTTCGACACCCTCTACCGCATTTTGTGGCGTATCGACGCGGGAGAGCGCGCTTTGCCCCACATCGACAGCGACCCTCTGATTTGCCGCTTCCGCGCCCTGCATCAGCAGGTCGCACGCGATGCGCATAAAGCCAAAGCATTCATTCGCTTCCGCGAGATCGAGCAGGAGGGAGAGCGGATGCTCCGCGCCTGGCATCGCCCCGATCACCGCATCTTGCGCATCGTTGCGCCCTTCTTCGCGCGGCGTTACCCTAACGAGACCTGGTTGCTGACCACGCCTTTCGAGTCGGCCGCCTATTCGAAAAACGAGCTGCGCTACGGTCCCGGCCAGCCCTCGAGCGAGGAGCCAGAAGACGCGTGGCTCGATTCGCTTTGGTGCACTTATTACGCCGCGATCTTCAATCGAGCGCGCATCAAGACACGCGCCATGGAGAGCGAGATGCCCAAGAAGCACTGGAAGACCTTGCCAGAGACGAAGCTGATCCCCGGCCTTTTGGACGAGGCCGAAACCTATCAGCGCCGCAAGCGAAACGAGGCGGAGAGCCAAGGCCGCGTCGAAGACTTTCTGCCCTCACAGGGAGACCTCGTCTCCTTGGCCCATGCGGCCGAGAGTTGCCGCGGCTGCGAGCTCTACAAAGACACGACACAGACGGTCTTCGGCCAAGGCTCGGCCCAAGCCAAAGTGGTGCTGGTCGGTGAGCAGCCCGGCGACGTCGAGGACAGGCAGGGCGCACCTTTCGTCGGCCCTGCAGGCAAGGTGCTCGACCGCGCCTTGGCGCAAGCCGGAGCGGAGCGGAGCGAGCTCTACCTCACCAATGCCGTCAAACATTTTCGTCATGAGCTGCGCGGCAAACGCCGCCTGCATCTCAAGCCCACGACCGAACACGTGTCGATCTGCAGAGCCTGGCTGGAACATGAGATCCGCGCGCTGCAGCCGCGCACCATCGTCTGCCTCGGGCTCACGGCGGCGCGCAGTGTACTCGGCACGACCATCAAGCTCGGTCAAGAGCGCGGCCGTAGTCGCAAACACGCCTGGGCCGAATATGTGATCCCCACCTGGCATCCCTCGGCCATCTTGCGCGCCGCGAACGAGGCCGAAGAGGAGACCCTCTTTCGCGAGCTGGTCGAAGACTTGAGGCTTGCGCTCGCGGCTTGAGGAGCATCGTGCGTCGAGGCGGACTCAGTTTTCTTCGACGTCGTCGGATGAGGCTAGTCGAGGGAAATGAGGCTTCGGATACGCAGTCACAAACGCTTTCTCATCGCTTGCATTGATGCGGCGAACGCCTACGACGACTCGGACGAAAGTGGCGGGCACGCTGCTTTCCGCTTCAGGGCCTTGCTCCGCAAAGCTATGCCCTACGACTTTTTTCATCGATGCGGTGATCAGCAACTGATAGGTCGGGACGGATTCGCCCGTTTGCAGGTGAACGGGCTTCAGGCGAAGTCGCATCGCGAGGTCGTATTCGGGGAGAGGCGTATCTTCGACCGCATGCTCCTCGAAGATGCGATCGAGAACCTTGCCCTCGATTTGGTCGTAGAGCAGCTCTCCTTCCACGATGGAAGGTTCACTCACGCACCCTTTCGAAGTAGGAAGGTCGTTAGCCCCTTCGCGTAGCGGCTTGCCCTCGAGATAACGCCCTATCAAGGCATGAGTGCTCAGTTGAAGCGTCGAGAGGATGTGGAGGAAAGCACTCTCCTCGTCCAAGAACTCCGAGGGACGTCTCTCGCCTGATCTTCGGAGGGCGTCTGAGGGGAGGTGCTTGTCCAACTTATACCAAACGTATCGAACTCTCGTAGAGTTGTCGTTGGGCTTCCGGTACGCAGACAAAACCTGATCGTACGCACCTTCGACAGCGCTTAGCACTTCGGCGATAGGGATCTCTACCCCTTCCGCGCCCTTCAAACCTGCCAGGTCGGGGTCGTTCGCTCCGACATTGCACGCGCTTGCAAGCGAGAGCAGAAAACCAAAAAACCAAAACCGCGTTGGGGAAGACACCGTTTATGGATGAGCAAGGTGCGTGCCACTGCGAGAGTGGATCCTGAGCAAAGCAAGGACTTCGCGGAACTCAAAGCCTGCGCAACTCGCGTACCTCGTCGTCGATAAGAGATCGTGCCAAAGAAACTCGCTTCCCAACGCCCCGTGGTCTCGATACGAGCCAGACTCACGGAAACCGAGCGTCTTCCCACAGAGAACATCGGGCGGCGATGCCTCGTGGGCCGCGGCCTGAACCTCGCCCTCGCCCTAAGTCTCCTCGCCTGCACGCCTCGGGCGCAACCCTCCGAGCGATCCGCGGCTCGTGACCCTGCCTCACCTCCGGCAGATGCCGCGGCTCCCCCAAGCAAATCCGCGTCGATGGCTACGGGATGCGCCGAAACCCCGAAGCCCGAAGCGCTCATCGCGCGCTTGTCGGCCAAAGACCAGAAGCTCTTCACCAAAGACCCGAACTATGCCGACTGGCGCGAGAGCATCAAGGTAGCCCGCGTCGAGATGGACGGCCCTCCACCCTTGGAGCTCGCCTTCAGTCTCGCTCGTTTGGGCGAACATTTCGACGAAACGCCCTCGGAGAGCCTCGTCTGGCTTTTTCAATGCGCCGAGGGCCGCTGGTCGACGTTCAGCAGGCTCAACTACGAAATCGATTCAGACTGGGACGGCACCTACGAAGGGCCGGCCGGCATTCAAGTCTTGCGCGCAGAGCGTCTCCCCGGCGTCGGGCACGACTTCCTCCGCATCGAGCACGTCAACATGCGAGGCGCCTACGACCCGCGCTATTTCCAACGACTGATGCAGCTGGTTCATCGAGTCGAAGGCCAAACAGTTCTCGCCTTCGACACTTTCGTGCGCGACGAAACCACAAGCGGTCCGGACCGCGAGAGCGACTCCATCGTGCTGAGATACGTCGTCTATGGCAAAGGCGAAACGCCGACGATTCGCTACCGGGAGGTTGAAACCAACGACTGGGGACGCCAAAAGACGCTCTGCCGTACCCTGCTTCGCTTCGACGGGAAGGTCTTCCGTTCTCAGGACCCGGATTGCTACCTGGAACGCAAAACGCCGGGTATCTAGTCGGGGCGGCGCGCTTTGCTACACCGATTCCGGTCATGCGCGCAGAAGCGCTCTCGCCGATGGCGGGGCTCGGCGCTTTCAGGGCAGATATCGAGAGACCGCAAAAGGCGACGCGCACGAGATTTCGGCGCGGACGATCGGGCCCTGGAATCCACATTGCTCCGCCGGAGGAAGCGGCAAGCTTTCGAACTTCGCGTAGTACTCGTGGACATCTTCTCGCTCGTAGCGCGAGAAAAGAGCTTCTGCGATTTCTTGGCGGAGATACTCCAGAGTCTTTAGTTCGCTGGCCTCTGTCGCCGACTCGGCGGCGGCGTAGAGAGCGCAGCGCAAGTGCTGCAAAATACCAATTCGTTGCACCACGCGAGGATCCTGGATGATGCGGGCGTTTTCTTGTTGAGCGTTCGTGGGCGTGTACCACCACTTCGTTAAGGTGCTCGCTACCGCCAGCCCTCCAGCAAAGTATCGATATCCGAGGCGACAGGTCTCAAGAGTGTCGTCGCTCCCGACATCGTAGGCCTCCGACGTTCCGCATAGCTCCATGCGAAAGAAAACGGTGAGATCCCGAATTTCCGAGTAAAGGAAAGTCTCGTCGGAGTTCCCACCCGATTTGCGCATTGGTAAGGGTTTAAGACGAGTTTTTCGCGCGATGTTTTCGTAGGCTTGACGCAGCGCTTCCCGGCGGCGAAGCGCTGCGTGGCTCGGCGCATCCAAGTCCTCTTGTGTTAGGACGAGCGTGGGGCCTTTGGCTTCGAGCCGCGAGGTCCATCGGTGGTTGCCGTTCTCGCCCGAGAGCGTGGCGAAACATTGCCCCGTGAGGCCTGCCGAATATCGGAGGTGCCAAACGCCATCGCCGGTCAAGCCGCGTAGCCAGTCTTCGAAATCCTCGTTCGAAGCCGCTAGCGACGAGGCATTCGTCTCGTCGAAAACTTCGCAGCTCGTTGGAGCCTTGAACGCCAGTTCTTCGGGATGTTCGCCCTCAGAACTGCAGCCCAGAATCAGCAACGCTGCCGGGAGGATCCTGAAATAAGCCACGAGGCAGCATCTGCAGAAGTCGTGCCGGTCATGGTGCGGCTTCGACCAAACGAGCCACCACCGGAACCACTAGAACCTGCCGGAACCACTAGAATCTGCCGGCACAAGAAGAATGCTTAGTGGAGCGGGAAATGGGATTCGAACCCACGACTTCAACCTTGGCAAGGTTGCACTCTACCGCTGAGTTATTCCCGCAAACGTGAGGACCTGAGTTAATGGGCAAGGCGCATTCTGTCAAGTCATCATTTGTAACGTAAGCCCTCGGCGGGCCACATCCGCGCGGCCCAGAGGCTGGGCAGCAAGGTGGACGAGATGCAAATCCCCAGCGCCACCAAAACGGTCACGAGGAACTCGCTCCAGCTGGTGTGAACCGGGAGATGATCGATCAGGTAGACCTTGGGGTCGAGGGGGAAGGGGAAGCGCGAGAGGTACCAACAGACGCCGCCGCCGAGCAGCAAACCGATGCAGGTGCCCACCCAGCCGATAACGACGCCCTGCACCATGAAGACGCCGAGCACGGTGCGGTCGCTCGCACCCATGGCTTTGAGGATGGCGATCTCCCGCTTTTTCTCCAGCACCATGATGATCAAGGTGGCGATCACGTTGAAGGCGGCGACGAAGATGATCGTGGCGATCACCAGGCTGAGCATGATCTTCTGCACTTCGAGCGCCGTAAAGAGGTTGTGGTTGAGCTCGGCCCAATCGAGGGTGTGAAAGGGCCCCTCGCCGAGGGACTTTTCCAGGCGCTTGGCGAAGCCCGGGGCGCGTTCGAGATCGTCGAGGCGGATCTCGACGCCGGTGACGGTGTCCCCCTGCTCGAAGAAATGCTGCGCTTCGTAGAGGTCGACGTAGGCCAGGCGAGAGTCGTATTCCTGAAAGCCGGCTTCGAAGATGGCGATGACGCGAAAATCACGCGAGCTCGGCGCCTTGGCGGAGGAGGACCAGACCGAGACGTCCAGCCCGCTCAGAGGCGAGACGATCTTCACCTGGTCGCCGACCCCCAAACCCAAGGTCTTGGCGAGGGTGCAACCGACGACGACGCCCGGCAGCTTGCGCGCTTTGTCCTCACCGCGCTTCAGATCGACTTCGGCGAGGATCTGCGCCTGCAGAGCGTCGTCCAAGGCTTCGGCCGGGTCGCCGTCGTCGTCCATATCGGCCAAGGCGCTCTCGGCGCGCCGCAGCCCCTCTGCCGAGGCCGCCGTCTCACCTGCAGCGGCCGCGCCCTTCGGACTGCGCGTTCCCTTGCCTTTCGAAGAGGTATCGGCGAGCAGGTCGCTCTCGCCGTCTTTTCGCGGCGTCGGAGCCTCGTTTGCCTTGCCTTCCTTGCTTTCGGACTGGATCGATCGGAGGAGCGAGTCGAGCTTGCCTTCCGGCTCTTTGCCCTCGAGTTCGTCGGGCCGAATCGGGGGCGCGGCGCCTTGCAAACGCAGGCCTTCCAGGCTGCCGTCGACAATTTGCCGCGGCAGATCGAGCACTTTCAGGCTGCGCTGGGGGTCGATGCCTTTGACCAGGACGCCGCTGAGGCGGTCGCCTTTGGCCATCATCATCTCGTGGATGACGAAAGGTGCCGCGCCGCTGACACCGGAGCTCGATTCGACGCGCTGGATGACGTCGCGATATTCCTCGAAATCAAGGCCGTATTTGAGCACGAGCACATGGGCGTTGACGCCGAGCACCTTGTTGCGGAACTCGTCTTGAAAGCCGGTCGTAATCGAAAGAACCGCCAGCAGTGCGCCCACACCGAGTGCGACGCCCGCGACCGCGACGAAGGTGATGACCGAAACGGTGCTGCGTTTTTTCGATCGGAGATAACGCTTTCCGATCTGAAAGGCATAGGCCATGGGGAAGGGCGCTACCACGAGCGGGGAAGCGCGTCGAGTTGCGGGGCGGCGCCTGGGGAAGAAGGTTCATCGAGATGACCCCGGCGGAGTACAGCCTCGAATCGCTCCTCGAGCTGCGTCGTAGCCATGTCGACGCCGCCAAGCAGGCGCTCGAGGAGAGTGGCATGGCGCTGGAAGGACTCCGCGCCCAGCTCGAGCGTATCGACGCCGAGCTCGAGGCCTGCGCGCAGCGGGCGCGGCAGAGCGTCGAGGGGGCCAAAAAGGAGGCCAGCAGCCGGGGCGCGGAGTGGCAGAGGGTGGGCCAGCACCTCCTCGCCTTGGCGACGCAGAGGGAGCGCTTGCGCGCCCAAAGGCAAGAAGGTCAGAGGCGTTTGGAAGCCCTGCTCCAGCAGCGGCAAGAGCAGCAAGACGCGCTCCTCGAGGCGCAAGTTCGCTTGCAGGTGGTCGAAAAGCATCGCGCGCGCTGGCAGGAGGCGCGGCGCAGCGAAGCCCAGCGCCACGACGAAACACAGCAAGAGGAGCAAATCGGCGAGCGATGGCGGCCTCCTTGAGCTCCCTTGGGAAGCGCGGGCCGGGGGCGGCGACTTGCAGCGCCGATCAGGCTGGCTAAGGACTGCCAGTCATGCCTGGACCTGGATTTCCGACCGATTTCGCACCTCCGGGCGCAAGCCGCGAGGCTCGCCTCTTTGGGCTCGCGCTGATCGCCGCGCTCTGCATCGCTTCGCCGGTCGAGGCGCGACCGAAGAGCTTCGACCCCGTGACCGTGCATCTTCCCTCGGCCTCGGCCGAAGCGCAGATTCGGCGCGCGCTCGAGGCGGGAGAGCACGAGAGCGCATGGCGTCTGGCCCAGCGCAACCTGCGCAAAGGCGAGGGATTGCATCGAGGACGCATCCAATGGCTGGCGAGCGATGCTGCGCTCAAGCTCGGCAAAGAGGAGGAAGCGCTCGACCTCCTCGGCAAGCTGGCCTCGTCGCGCCATCCTTTGGCCGCCTGGGCGCGCCTGCGCCGCGCGGAGCTCCTCCAGCGCCGGCAGCGCGCCAGCGACGCGGCGGCGGAAGCGGCGAAGGTGACGCAGTCTTGGACGGGGGCTCCGTCGGCGCGCGTCCTCGAAGCTTTGGCGCTGGCGGATGCGGGCCGCCCCGAGGCTCTGGCGAAGCTCCGCAGCGTGGCAGCGGAGCCCTTGAAGAACGGCGAAGGCGCACGAGTCCTCTTGGCGCTCGCGCGTCTGCTCGAGGGCAACAAAGCCAAGGAGGAAGCCCTCGAGACCTATCGGCGCCTGCTCTCGAAATATCCGGGCAGCAGCGCTTGCACCGAGGCCGAAGCCGGCGAGAAACGTCTGCTCGAACAGATGGATGGCCGCCAGCGCGCCGCCCGCACCTTGAAATGGGAGCAGCGCTTCGAGCGCATGCGCGGGCGCTACGAGGCGAAGAAATACGCGCGGGCCATCGAGGGCTTTCGCGCGCTCTATGACGAGGCGGGAAGCCACAAAGCCGAGCGCTGCCGGGCCCTTCTCTTCATCGGCAAATCGCATGCGCATCAGCGTCAACGCGATGAGGCGATCCAAAGTCTGGAGAAGCTTTTGGCCGAATGCGTGGCCAGCGATCTGCGGGCCGAGGCGCGTTATCATATCGCCAAAGCACGGGCCGCCCGGCGCGAGGCCGAGCGAGCCATCGAACATTACGACGCGCTGGCCAAAGAGGCGCCGACCCACACCTTGGCCGACGACGCGCTCTTGCTCGCGGCGCGGCTCAGCTTCGATCGGGGCGATCGCGCCGGAGGAGAAAAGCGGCTTCGCCACTTGATCGAAGCCCCGCCGCAAGCCGACAGCCGCGCGGAAGGCATGTTTCTGCTCGCCTGGCAGGCGCGTCGCGATCAGCGTTTCGACGAAGTCCTGCGCTTGCTCGAACAAGTTCGCGACGATGAAGGCCCCGAAGGGCAGCAGGCGCGCGCGAGCTACTGGCGCGCCCGTGCCTTGGTCGAGCTGGGGCGCTCCGAAGAAGCGCTGTCCATCTATGAATCCATCGCGCGTCAGTGGCCGCTGCGTTACTACGCGCAACAGGCCTTGCTGCGCCTCTCGGCCTCGGGCGCCGCCCGCGTGGAGGGCCTCTCGCGCTTCTGGGGCAAACACGCGAACCACGGCGCGGCACGTTTCCCCTGGGAAAGCGATTATGAAAGCGAGGGCTTTCAACGTGCGCTCGAGCTCTTGCGGGTTGGAGCCAGCGACCAGGCACTGCAGGAGTTCACGAATCTGGGCTGGATGCGCAACGAGGCGAGCGAAAGCCAACGTCTGCTCGTCGCCTTGCTCTTGCTGCATAGCGGTGACGCCGGCGAAGCCTCACGTTTTGCGCGCCGCGCGCTGCGCGATTTTCTGGCGCAGCCGCCCGTCGGCCGGGTTTGGCATGCGTGGCGCGCCGCTTATCCCGACGTGTTTCGTCCACAGGTCGAGCAGATCGCGCATCGCGAAGAGGTCGAAGCTGCGCTCCTGCGCGCCATCGCGCGTGAAGAGAGCGCCTTCGTGCCCACCGCTGTCTCGCCGGCCAAGGCCTACGGCTTGATGCAGTTCATCGAGCCGACGGCCCGCCGCATCGCAAGCGAGCTGCGGATGCCTTTGCGCCGCGAGCAACTCTTCGACCCGCTGGTCAGCCTCAAGCTCGGTGGCCGTTTCGTCGCGCAGCTCGCCCGCCGCTACCAAGGCCATTGGGGCTTCGTCCCGCCGGCCTACAACGCGGGGCCCACCGCGACCGACCGCTGGCTGCGCAACGGCGACGCCAAGGCCTTCGATGAATGGGTCGAAGATATCGGCTACGAGGAGACGCGGCGCTACACCCGCCGGGTGCTCCAGAGTTACGGCATCTACCGCTGGATGGACCAGAGCCGTTTGCTGGAGCTCCCCGAACGTTTGCCCGCGCTGGTGGCAGAGCAGCCGGAGAGCGAGGAGATCCGCGCTAGCGAGGGCCGCGCCGCCAAATCCGTCGACGAAGCGGGCCTCCTCGACCTCGAGGGCGTCGAGCTAGGGCCCGAGGAAAATGTGGCTCTGCCCTGATGGCCGGTCCTACACCTACTGGAGTCGTTCTGCGGCTCGAGGCCTCACGGGATGCGAATCTTGCGCAGGACGAAGGCGCCGTTTTCGCGTTCAATCCAGAAGAGCAGATGGCCGTTTTCGTGGCCAACGACGCGCGTGCTCAGGACATCGACGTTTTCTTGGCCTACGCGTAGGAGACAGCGGCTCCCATCCGCCGCGGAGCGGAGCAGAGTCAGCGTCGTGACGAAGGCTCCCTGCGAGCGTACCGCGATGGCTAGGGCCTGAGCCGACGAGGCCGAAGCGATCTGTACGATTTTCCCTCCCGCGTCCCAGAGTATGACTGAATCGCCCGAAGCTCGCCCTTGTGCGTCGAGCGGGGTGCTCATCAATCGAGCACTTTCCGCAGGAAGCTCGGAAGCGCTCAAGCGGAACGACTTGTTCTCTTGCCACACCAAGTCGAGCGCGCCTTGTCCAGCGAAAGTCTCCGCGTGGAGGAGCGCCGGAAGGGCTGAGAATACCTCGATGCGGTAGCTGCCGTAGTTTCCGTTTTGTGCCGCCGAGCGCAAGAGGAGAGCATGGGCCGAGGGATGGCTGTAGAGCGCCGCCACCTTCCAGTCCTCGTTTGGATAGGAGCCGCCCTCCGCGCGCTTTTCGACATTGCCGTCGACCTGGCCGAGGGTCAGGCGTGTGCGCCGGCCACTGAGATCCATGTACGCCGCGCTGAGCGTCTGTCCCGTGATGGCGACCGCTCCCCACTCTGCGCTCTCCGTGTTCTGAGAGATCGTCGCTCGCGTCGACCAGTTGGGCGACATATTGGGCAAATCGAGTGAAAAGGCGTGGAACTCTAACCTCTGATTTGGGTCGTTCCAGAGGGTGACGTAGTAATAGGGGCCCCGCGATGTCGATTGGAGCGAACCGCCGTAAAACCAGTAGGGCTGCGCTCCGAATCCTTCCAGACCTCCTGCAAGCGTGAACTGAAACATGCGGTACGCGGAGTTGCTCGCGTCGGCCGGGTCGGCGTCCAGCAGCAGGGTATAGCTCCGACCGTCCGTGCTGAGGTTGAGCAGCTCAAGGTAGGACTCTCTTGCCACCTCTTCGGGTTCTGAGGCAGCGCAAGCCGCCACCTCCCCCGGCACAAAAGCCGCTCCGGGGTCAATGACGCCGGTTGCGGCCGGCGGCACAAAACCCTCGTAGCCAATCCGCCCGCAGCCCACTAGGAATACGAAGGCGTGGAGGAGGAGGGCCCGCGCTGGGTACCGCGTGTACATCCCTTTCCGGCCATTCTAAAGCAGCGCAGCGAGATAAGGAATACGCTTGCGTTTGACCCCGGCGACCGCGGCCTGTCGTGTCAGCTCTGTGAGAAGCTGCTCTCCAGTTCTTGCAGGAGCTTTTTGGCTTTGGACGAGAGCTTGCGCGGCACCACGACCTGGACGAGCACGAAGAGGTCGCCCCTTCCCGAACCTTGGAGGTGCGGCACACCTTCGCCGGACAAACGCACGGTTTCCCCGGGCTGGATCCCGGCCGGAATGCGCACTTTGAGTTTTTTCTCGCCGTCCAAGGCCGGGATTTCGAGCTCGGCGCCCAAGGCGGCTTGAGGAAAGGAAACTTTCAACTCGTGGACGAGGTGAAACCCGTCGCGCTGATAGAGGGGATGTTCTTCGACTTCGACGGTGACGTAGAGATGCCCGGCCGGCCCGCCGCGCTTGCCCGGCTGGCCCTGGCCGGAGAGGCGCAAGCTCTGCCCGTCGTCGATGCCCGCCGGGATGTTGACGGTGACCTTCTTTTCGCTGCGCTGCTCGCCGCGCCCTTTGCAGACCTTGCAGGCCTCGACCGCGATGCTGCCGCGTCCCTGGCATTGCGGGCAGGTGGTGGCGATCATGAAGGCGCCACGCGCGTGGGTGACCTGTCCGCGGCCGTTGCAGGTCGGACAGCGGTCGAGCCTGCCCCCTTCGGCGCCGCTGCCTTGGCAGGCCTCGCAAGGCGAAGGGAAAGCGAGCGAGATCTCTTTTTTGCTGCCGAAGACGGCCTCGGCCAGATCGAGACGCACCCGCGTTTGCAGGTCGTCGCCGCGCTCTGCACCGTCGCTCCGTCGACGTTGTGCCCCGGGAAAGCCGCCGAAACCGCCGCCGAAGAAGTCCGAGAACAAATCTTGGAAGTGGCTGAAGATGTCTTGGGCGTTGGTGAAGCCGCCGTGTCCTGCGCCTTGCAAGCCGGCATGGCCGTAGCGGTCGTAGATCTGCCGCTTTTCGGCGTCGCTCAGGACTTGGAAGGCTTCCGAGGCCTCTTTGAAGCGCTCTTCGGCTTGCGGGTCGTCGGGGTGCCGGTCCGGATGGGAGGCGAGCGCAGCTTTGCGGTAGGCTTTTTTGATTTCATCGGCGTTCGCGCTGCGGCTTACACCCAAAACTTCGTAATAGTCGCGTTTGTCCATCGGCGCTCGACGGCTCTCGCCGCGCTCGCAACTTAAGCCGCATCGGCTCCGGGTCAAGATCGCATTCGCCCGGACGTCTTTCCTCTCGGGAGCCAGGCGCTAATTGCGCAGGAGCAGGGGACCGAAGGTGGTGAGCCCCGCAGCGGGCGTCGGGCTGAGGCGAACGTTTCCCAGGTCGGGGCTGCCAAGGGTGTTGAGGCGAATGCGTCCGCCACTGCCGCCGCCGCCGCCGCCCTCCACGCCGACTTGGCCGGCACCGGGTCGACCCTCGTCATCGCTCCCTATGCCGCCGCCGCCGCCATTTCCTTCCGTTCCAGCAGCGGGGGCGGGGATCTCGGTCGGGTTCCCGCCAGTGCCGGCTGCTCCCGCCAGCGTGGCGCTCACCGCGCCTTGTCCTCCCGCGCCGCCGTTGCTGATCAGAGCACCATTTAAGACGAGCAGACGGGACTCGAGGAGAATGGCGCCGCCCGAACCGCCCCCGCCTCCGGCACCGCGGTCGGCGACGCCAGCGGCGATGCCGCCTTTGCCACCTCCGCCGCTGGCATCGATGATTCCCCCTGCGTCGAGGACGATGCGCCCCAGGGCGCCGATCTGGATCGCGCCGCCGCCATGACCGCCCTGACCTCCGGGATGGCCCCCGCCGCCGCCGCCGCTGCCGCCGATGAGGGGGATGAGTGTTTCGCTGCCGTAGGCGTTTCCTCCTGGCCCACCCGGTCGCTGGCTGAACAAGTCCTGCCCTCGCCCTCCCGCGCCGCCGCTCGTCCCGTATGCCCCGCCCCCGCCCCCGCCGTCCGCATTGCTATCGGCCGAGCCGCTGGCCTGACCTCCCCCGGCTCCAGCGCCCGCCATATCGCTGCCGCCTCCAGCGAAGCCGCCTGGGCCGGGACCTTGGGCGTTGGCGCTCACCTGGAGCAGGCCTTCGATGCGGACGATGCTGAGCGAGAGCAGAATCAAGGCCCGTGTGCCCACGCCGCGGGTTTGCGTTCCCTCGACAAAACGCCAGCGCTTGGCGAGGAAAATGCCTTTGTTGGCTCCCGATGAAGCGCCATCGCGAAGCGCAAAGAAGATGCCGCTGGCGTTCAAGCCCTCGCCGGCCTCCCGCAGGACCCGCTCCTGGCCGGCATCGTTGCGCGCGACGATGCTGCCGCTGTCGCTGTCGATGAGGATGATCGGGTAATCGTTGCTGGGTTCGTAGTCCTCGAGACCCTCGGTCGGGAAGTTCTCGTCGACATTGCTCCAGCGCGGCTCCTTGCATTCGCTGGGCGGCATCTCGCTCGCGCAGGGGTCATTGGCGGCGCCGTTGTCGCCTGCGCTACTCGCCCCCTCCTCTGTCTTCCCGTCGAGAAAAAAGCCGCAGCCACCGAGCAGGAGCGCGAAGAGGCAGGTCGAGGCGGCAGGGAAGGGTCGGAGAGAGACAGACACGCCCTGACGATCTTAGCAGCTCTACAGGGTCTACGGAGCCTTCGGTTCCAAGAAAGGTACAGAAAGGCTGTTCGGCTCCCGGCCTTTGCGCTGTCGAATGTCCTCAACCAGTTCGGGGTCGAGTTCGCCCTGCGTTTGGAAATGCCGCATCGAGAGGATGGGCCGCTGCGCCAGGGCGAGCAAAGGCGCGAAGGATTCGCTGCGGTCGATCTGCGGCTCCAGGGGGAGCAAGTTGCGCTCTTGTCCGCGCTCGATACGCTCGAGCACCTCAAAGAGACGCCACAGGGTGTTCATCTTCATATAGGGGCAGGTCGCGCAGCCGCCGGCCGTCGAACAGCCCTCGCCTTGCATGACGCCGGGCACCAGGGGGAGGTCGGCGAAGCCGGTGGGGGTGATGGCTTCGGCAGCGACGGGGAAGACGATCTCGATGACGCCTTGCGGGTCTTGACCCGCCTGTTCACGCAAGATCCGCTGTACCGAGCGTACGATGGGCGTGATCATGCCGGCCTCGGTGCCGAGGACGATGCGTCGCGCCGCCGCGCGCTCTCGGGCAGCGTGCGCCGCCTCTGCCTCGATGAAGCTGAGGATGTTCGAGGTCGAACCGATGACGCCACGCCCTTGCCCCTGCGCCTCGAGCGCCAGGCCGAACATCTCCGAGGGCACCTCGAGATGCGCGGCGACGAGGGCGTCGGGGTAGTCCTGCCGCAGCTGCGCCACGACCTCGCGGCCGAAGAGGTGGTGGACGATGCAGGCGCCTTCCTGGAAATGATGGAAGCCCTCGACGACGCGGCGCAGCAGAGCCCGATCGACCGCAGGCTTCAGCGAGCGGATCAGGCTCTCATCACTCGCGGCCAGGGTGCGGAAATAATGCGCCAGATTTTGCCCCATATAGGTGTCGGGGCCGAACCAAACCTGGACCTCCGGTACCTGGACGAAGGCCTGCAGTACCGAGGCGATGACGTTCGAGGAGGTGCAGGTCAGGGTGGGGACCAAGGCCTGCGCCCGCGCTTTGGTGCGCAGGCTCGTGTTGATGTAGACGACGTGCAGGGAATGCGGGGTTTGCGCCGCCTGCTCCAGATAGCGCTCATAGGCGGGCGCTTCGGCCGCTTCGGCGAGCGAGCAGCCGATGGCCTCTTCGGCGAGTCGATAGACGGGTACCTGTGCAAAACCTGCGGCATCGAGCATCGCGCGCGCGTTTTCGGCCATGAAGTCGACGCCCAGGACGACGATGGCTTTCATCCCCGCGCGCGCCATCGCGACCGCACGGTCGGCCATTACCAAGGAGTCCGAGACCTGGATATGGGGCCAGGAACTCGCCGCGAGCACGCCTTGGATCTCGGGATCCATGTAAAAATGCGCGACGACGCCGATGCGCTGGCGCGACAAGGCCTCGCTCAGACGCTCGACCACCTCGGGGTCGGGCGCCAGGTATTTCACCTGGCTTTCGGCGAAGGCGCCTTGCGCCTCGATATGCTCGGCGGATATTCGCAGCGAAGGAAAGCGTGTTGCGGGCACATTCATCTCCCTCCTCGAACTTGGAACCGGCGGCGCCAGAGAGCAACCTCAGCCCTGAAGGCCCCCTCGCGCTCTCGGTCTACATCCACTTCCCCTGGTGCTTGCGCAAATGCCCCTACTGCGACTTCGCCACCCGCGGCATCGAGGCGGAAGCCATCCCGCAGCGCGCGTATACCGACGCGCTCTTACGCGAGATCGAGATGAGGGCTGCCCTCTTGGGCGAGGTCCGGCTGGTGTCGATCTTCTTTGGTGGGGGCACGCCTTCTCTTTGGTGGCCGAGCGAGCTGGGGCGTGTGCTTCAGGCGCTCCTGGCGCGTTTCGGAGGCGCGGAGGAGGTCGAGGTCAGCGTCGAGTGCAATCCCTCGTCGCTCGACGAGGCCAAGATCGAGGCGCTGCGTTCCGTCGGCGTCAACCGCCTCTCCATCGGCGTGCAGTCGCTCGAGAGCGAGGGGCTCGTCTACTTGGGCCGCAAACACGATGCGGCGCAGGCGCTGAGCGTCTTGCGCACGACGGCGCGCTACTTTGAGCGTTTCAACGCCGACTTGATGTTTGGTTTGCCCCGTCAGGGTCCCCAGGCCTTTCTGCAGCAGGTCGTGCGCCTTCGCGACCAGGGCGTGCCGCATTTCTCGGCCTATGCCTTGACCATCGAGCAAGGTACGCGCTTCGGCGAACTGCAGCGCCTGGGCAAGCTCGAGCTGGCGCCGCCCGAGGGGGTCGCCCAGACCTTTCTCGAGCTCTCCGAAACTCTGCAGGCGCAAGGCTTTTCGCACTACGAGGTGTCGAACTACGCCTTGCCGGGGCAGGAGTGCCTGCACAACCAACATTATTGGCGGGGGGGTGCCTATTGGGGACTCGGTGCGGGGGCGGTGGGGTGTCTGCCCGTGGGTGAGAGGCAGGCGCGGCGCTGGCGCAATCACAACGAGGGGGAGCGCTACATCGAGGCGATGGCAACGCTCGCCTTGGATGCGGCGCCCCGCGATGGGATCGCGGCGATCGAGGTGGAGAGCGAAATTCTCGAGCCTCTCGACCGCATGCGCGAAGGCTGGATGCTCGGGCTGCGCAGCGCCGAAGGGGTCGATCTCGCGGAGCTCGCGGCGCGGACGGGGCTCGATGTTTGGGCGCTGCGTCAGAGGGAGATCGAGAAGCGTGTCGGCTTCGGGGATTTGGTGTTGGAGGAGGGGCGCCTGCGCGTGCCAGCGAGGCGGTGGCTACATCTAGACTCCACCCTCCGCGACCTCTTCTGAAAGCGCCGAGGCGCCCCGGGAAGCGGCTTTCCTCCTCGCTCCGCAACGGGGAAGGGCTGGGGCCCGTCCCCGTTGCTGCGCTGCGGGGGCGCTCGCTTCCCGGGGCGCCTCGGCGCTTTCAGGGCTTGGGTGGATTTTGGCGGTGGTGTTGGGGGGGTTCATTGGGTAGCGTAGGTGGGTGTTGCGGCGGGTGGAATTGGTGGGGGTCGGGAAGTCTTTTGGCGGGGTTCAGGCGCTGCGGGAGGTTTCCTTTGCTTGTGCTGCTGGGAGCCTGACGGTGCTCGAAGGGGCGAATGGTTCGGGCAAAAGCACGCTTTTGGCCTTGGTTGCGCAGCTCTTGCGGCCTTCGCGTGGCGAGCTTCGTTACGAGGCGGAAGGGGGCGCACTGCAGGGTGAGTCGCTGCGGGCGCAGATCGGCTATGGCGGCCATGCGGCGCTCGTTTATCCGGACCTCTCGGCCTGCGACAATCTGCGCTTCATGGCGCGGCGTTTTGCTTTGGTGAAGGGCGAGGAGCGCGTCCAAGAGGTGGGGCAGCGCCTCGGTCTTTTGCCTTTTTGGCAGCGTCCGGTGCGCACCTATTCGCAAGGCCAGCTGCAGCGCACGGCGCTGGCGCGAGCGCTTTTGCACCGTCCTTCGCTTCTGGTGCTCGACGAGCCCACCACGGCCTTGGATGCGCGCAGCACCGAGCGTGTCGCCGAACTTCTGCTCGAGGAGAGGGCGCGCGGGGCGCTGATCCTGCTTTCGACGCACGACCATCCTTTGGCGGCGAAGCTGGCCGACCAACGCATCGTGCTGCGTGCAGGCCGGCGCGTGAGCGAGACCGAGGCGCGAGGCGCGGCATGAGAACCCTCGCTCACGCCCTCGCCATCGCGGGCAACGAGCTCCGCATCGAAGGCAAGCGCAAGGAGATCACCATCTCGACCTTGCTCTTCGCGTCCTTGGTCGTGCTCGTCTCTTCCTTTTCCTTCTACATCGACCCCAACCTCAGCCGCTCCATCGCTGCGGGCGTGCTCTGGGATGCGATCGCCTTTTCGGGAGTGCTCGCCATGAGCCGCAGCTGGGAACGGGAACGCGAGTTGAGCGTCTTCTTCGCGCTCTGGTCGAGCCCGGCGCCGCGCGTCTCGATCTATCTCGGCAAGGTGCTCTCCACCTTCCTCTTTCTGCTCATCGTCGAGGCGGTTTTGCTGCCGACGGTGGCGCTCTTTCTGCAAGTCGACCTGCTCGGGCGCCTGCCCCTGCTGACGCTCCTCCTGCTGCTCGGCACCTTGGGTTTCGTGGCGGCGGGCAATCTCTTCGCCTCCATGGCGGTACGCACCCGCAACCGCGAGCTGATGCTCAGCTGCGTGCTTTTTCCCCTGATCGCCCCCAGTTTACTCAGCGCCGTGGTAGCGACCCGCGAGGTGTTCGCGCTCGCTCCCTGGAGCGAAATCGTCGACTGGTTGCGTATCCTGGTCGCCTTCGATCTCTTGTTCTTGGGGCTCGGAGTGATGCTTTTCGAGACCTTGCACCAGGAGTGAAGGCGTACTCATTGCCTCGCTTGCGAGGTCGAAGCCTGCTGCCGGAGCGCTTGCATGAAGCAGTCGCTAGCCAACCTGCCCTGCGCTCCGCCGCTCTCGGCGATGGAAGCCTCGTCGCATGCCGCCGCGGCGATCTCCTGCAAGCCGCTCTGGTCGTCGCTGCGCAGCAGTTCTTCGAGCTGCATCATCCGTAGGCCGCCGCTGGCGAGCATATCGTGTTCGGCGAGCAGGGCTTCGAGGCGCTCGCGCAAGTCGAGAAGCGCGCCCAGCGCGCCTTGCTGAGGGTCCAAGAAACGAGGGGGGAGGCCTTTCGGGATTCTGCCCTCGCGGTCGATGGTGAGCTCGACCGCGACGCTCAAGGTCGTTGGCTCCGTCGCTTGGCAACGGCCCTCGGCGCGCTGCATCGCGGTCTCGTCGAGCGAGAGGGCACCTCGATCGGCCTGGTAGCGCACTTCGGCGCTGCAGGTCGGCGACCATTCCGAAAGCCCGAGCCACTGCTCGACGGCGTACTCTTCGTCGTCGCGTGTCGCCTCGCGGATGACGAAATGCACCGAACGTCCCCAAAAGCAGGAATGGTATTTTTCGGGTGCGCCGGCGAAGAGCACCAGCATGCGGTCAAATCGCGCATCGCCCTCGCGGCGGAACATGCACTCCTGGTCCGAGGCATAACGGGCCAGGTGCTGAAAGGGATCGCGGCCAGCGACGAGGTTTTTGGCCTCGACTTCGCCTTCCGAACTGGCTGGCTGGCATGCCATTCCGGTAAGTAGAAGCGGCGATACCCTTAGCCATTTTTTCCACGTCGGGCGCATTCCTCCTCGCTTTCTGCGCAATAGGGCTCCGATGCCGCTCTCTCGCGACAAAGTTCAGCAAGGTGAATGCCGGCGGCGCCTTCACCTTGATCCTCTGCGACCTTCGACCTAGATCTCCGCGCTCTATGCCTGGTCGTGCTTCTTCAGACCTCTCCTTCGACGAACCCCTTCTCTTCGAGCTCGGTGCCTCGGGTCGCAGCGGCGTATCGCTCCCTGCGCCCTCGGTGCCTCTGGCCGACCCCGACGCCGCCTTTGGTGCCCTGGCACGCAAAGAGGCTCCGGCGTGGCCCGAACTCTCCGAGCCCGAAGTCGTGCGGCATTTCGTGCGGCTCAGTCAGACCAACTTCGCCATCGACAAGGGCATGTACCCTTTGGGCTCCTGTACCATGAAGTACAACCCCAAAGTCAATGAGTGGGCGGCGCGGCTGGCCGGTTTCGCCCGCCTCCACCCCTACGCACCCGAAGAGGCCATCCAGGGGGCGCTCGAGCTCATGTTCCGCCTCGAGCGGGCGCTCGCCGAGATCTGCGGCATGGACCACGTCTCGCTCCATCCCTCGGCAGGGGCCCAGGGCGAGCTCTGCGGCTTGATGATGATCCGCGCGCACCATGCGGCGCAGGGTCGCAATC
>ERZ1066121.655-NODE-655-length-30016-cov-12.409900_pt1 | contig 30016 bp, 27 predicted proteins | sample MGYA00382768_ERZ1066121 | MGnify/ENA primary metagenome ERZ1066121 (study PRJEB33369, sample SAMEA5778351) | biofilm metagenome | biome: Industrial cooling water; feature: Water cooling tower basin; material: Biofilm | place: United Arab Emirates | collected...
CGATCATGGGACTGAGCAGCAGGCCGAAGATCGGATAAAGCACGCCCGCGGCGATCGGAACGCCGATGGCGTTGTAGATGAAGGCGAAGGCAAGGTTCTGTTTCATGTTGGCCACAGTCGAGTTGGAAATCGCTCGTGCCTGAACGATCCGACGCAGGTCGCCTTTCACAAGCGTGATCTGCGCGCTGGACATCGCCACATCGGTACCTGTACCCATCGCGATGCCGACATCGGCCGCCGCGAGCGCCGGAGCGTCGTTGATGCCGTCGCCCGCCATCGCCACGCGACGACCTTGGGCGCGCAGTTGCTGCACCAGTTCGGCCTTGTCCTGCGGGCGCACACCGCCGCGGACGTCCTCGATACCGAGTTCGCGCCCGACGGCCTCTGCCGTGGCCTGCGCATCGCCAGACGCCATCACCAGGCGCAGGCCGTCGGCGCGCAAGGCATTCAGTGCGGCGAGCGTTGTCGGCTTGATCGAGTCGGCCACGGCGATCGCGCCCGCCAATCGCCCGTCGACCGCGAGATACATCACGCTGGCGCCCTGTGCGCGCAGATGTTCGGCGCTGCTTCGCACGGCTGCGATGTCCGCACCGATCGACGTCATCAGCGCTTGATTGCCCAGCGCGACATCCCGCCCGTCGATGCGACCGCGCACGCCTTGGCCCGTGATCGAATCGAAGTCCGCAGCGGTCGAGAGCGGCAGTTCCCGACGCCTGGCCTCGGCGAGGATCGCCTCCGCCAAGGGATGTTCGCTGCCCTGTTCCAGACTCCCGGCGAGACGCAGCAGTTCGTCGGAATCGAAGCCCTCGGCCGAAATGGTGTCGCGGAATGCGGGCTTGCCTTCGGTCAGTGTCCCGGTTTTGTCGACGATGAGGGTATCGATGGTGCGCAGTTGTTCGATCGCTTGCGCATCGCGGAACAGCACGCCCGCCTGGGCGGCGCGGCCAGTAGCCACCATGATCGACATGGGCGTCGCCAACCCCAGCGCGCATGGGCAGGCGATGATCAATACCGAGACCGCGTTGAGCACGGCATAGGTCCACGACGGTTCCGGACCGAACAGCCCCCAGCCGAAGAACGTCGCGAGGGCGATGCCGAACACTGCAAGGACGAACCAATAGGCGACCCGATCGGCCATTCGCTGCATAGGCGCCCGCGAGCGTTGCGCCTGCGCGACGAGTTGCACGATCTGCGCCAGCACGGTGCCCGATCCGACCTTCTCGGCGCGAACGATCAGGCTGCCGGTCCCGTTGATGGTCGCGCCGATGACGCGCTCGCCCGGCACCTTTTCCACCGGAATCGGCTCACCGGTCAGCATCGACTCGTCGATGCTCGTGCGCCCCTCCAGCACCATGCCGTCGACCGGCACCTTTTCGCCCGGCCGCACCCGCAGGCGATCGCCGACATGGACGTGCTCCAGCGGAATGTCCTCCTCGGCGCCGTCCTCGCGGACCCGGCGCGCGGTTTTCGGCGCCAAGCCCAGGAGAGCCTTGATCGCAGCCGAGGTTTTCGATCGCGCCCGCAGTTCGAGCAACTGGCCCAGCAAGGTCAACGACACGATGACCGCCGCGGCCTCGAAATACACGCCGACGCGGCCGTGCTCGCGGAACGATTCGGGAAAGAGGCCGGGGGCGATGGTGGCCACGACGCTGTAGCCGAAAGCCGCGGCCACACCGATGCCGATCAAGGTCCACATGTTGGGGCTGCGGTTTTGGACCGACTGCACGCAGCGTGCGAAGAAAGGCCACCCCGCCCACAGCACCACCGGTGTGCTGAGAACGAGCTCCAGCCACGTGCGCGTCCCGGTCGACAGTGCCTCAATGCGGTGACCGAGCATGGCCAATGTCAGCACGATCACGGTCAGCGGCAGCGTCCACCAGAACCGGCGCGAGAAATCCCGCAGTTCCGGGTTCTCGTCCTCTTCCAGGCTCGGCATCTCGGGTTCCAGCGCCATGCCACAAATCGGGCAGATGCCAGGCCCGGGCTGGCGAATCTCCGGATGCATCGGACAGGTGTAGATCGCACCCTCGATCGCATGAGATTTCTCCGCGACCGCAACCGATGTCTGCGAACGATACTTTTCCGGAGCGGCCAGAAACTTCTCGCGGCAACCGGCCGAGCAGAAGTGATATGCCATGCCTTCCAGTTCGGCATGATGCGGCGTTGCAGCAGGGTCGACCTGCATGCCGCACACCGGGTCGATGACCAAGCCCGTCGCGGTGGGAGGGGGCTTCGCGCAGCATGCGTGCGCTGTGGCGGATGGATGTTCGGGATGGTCGGTGTGATCGTGCGGTTTCATGCGGGTTCCTCTGCGATGGCATTCAGGATCGGGCAGCGGGCCAAGGCGCCTTGACCGGGGCAGGCGTCGATCAAAGCGCCGAGCCCGTCGCGGATGCGGGTCAATTCGGCAATCTTGGCGTCGGCATCGACCAGTTTTTGCCGAGCCGCCGCCTTCATTGCGGCCATGTCGTCGTCCTTGCGGCTCGATAATGCAAGCAGATCGCGAACTTCGGGCAGCGTGAACCCCAACGCCTTGGCGCGGCGAATGAAGCGCAGACGCTGGATGTCGTCCTCGTCGTACATCCGGTAGCCGGACGACCGCCGCTGCGCCTGCGGCAGCAGTCCTTCGCGCTCGTAGTAACGCACCGTGTCGATGCCCACGCCCGCGCGTTTCGCCAGATCGCCGATTTTCATCATGATCGCTTGCTCCTCGTGACCCGACTCCAGTCTCGACCCTTGACCATGGTCCAGAGTCAAGTCCCGATGCTTCTTCTTCAGGAACCCGTTTTGCCGTGCCGGGAAAAAGGGGCCGTGCTCCCGTCAGGGTTCACCAGCTCCACGGTGTAGGGGTCGATCCGACCGTCCGGCATTTCCATGCCTGGGGAACCCGCTGGCATGCCCGGAAGCGTCAAGCCTTTTGCCGCAGGCCGCTCCGCCAGCAGCCGCTTGATGTCCTCCGCCGGAACGTGCCCTTCGATGAAATAACCGCCGACCTCAGCGGTATGGCACGAGCCCTTACCGTAAGGGACGCCAACGCGCGCCTTGACCGGGCCGATGTCGTCCTCGTTCCGGACTTCGACGGCAAAACCGGATCGGCGCAGATGTTCGACCCATGATCCGCAGCAGCCGCAAGACGCGCTTTTATGGACGAGGATGCGAGGCATCGCGGTCGCTGCGGGAGTGGCCACGGATTCGTGCGCGTGCGGAGCGGCGGATGGCACGGCCACCGTTTCCGGTGGCCGTGCGCAAGCATTGAGCGCGAGGCTGGCCGCCAACGTGCTCAAGACGAAAAAGTTGCGGTGCGTGCGCATCGGGGTTTCCTCAGCGCTTCGTTCGTGAAGACCAGTGAATGTGGACGATCCGCCACCCCTTCGGGGTGCGGTTGAGCACCATCGTTTCCGTGCTCAGCGTCGTCGTCGCCTTACCGTCCTTGGTCGCGTGCAGTTCGCTTTCGGTGCCCACCCACGTCGTTTCTCCGCTGATGCGCGCGATGCGACGTTTGATCTGCTGATGCGCGCCTTTGAGGAAGGCCGCATCGGCGATCGCATGATGGCCGAGGTATTCATCGCGCGAGCGTTCGGCGCCGCCGCTCTCCAGAATCAGCACCGCCGGATCGAGCAGGTCGCCGACGGTCTTCAGATCGCCGGACGCGAGCGCCTTGCCGAACTGATCGACGATCTCCACGGCAGGCAGCGCGTCCTGCGGGACATCCATGGCAGATGCGGCCGCGCCAGGTTTAGCGTGCTGTGCGTGCGCGTCAGGTTTGGTCTGCGCGAAAGCCTGTAACGAGAACGGAGCGATGAGAGCAGCGAGCAGCAGGGAGCGGGTCATCGTTTTGGTGTTCATGGTCGGGTTCCTTGGTCAATGCTGGTGATCGTCATGGCCATCGTTGGACGCTGGCTTGGAAGCAGGCGCTGGATGGGATTCGACTGTGCCGTCGGCATGCCGGTGCTCGACGGTGGCCGCGGCGGGCTTTGCCGCTGTCTTGGCGGATGTCGCCTTGTCCGACGGCTTCGGGGCGTGATGGTCGGCCGGCGTGTTCGGACCGTGCGCGTGAGGCTTGCTTTCGGCGGCTTGACCGCTTCCCATGTCCATCCCGGCGTGGCTGCCGCTCGCGGGACTGTCGTCGTGCGGGGGCGTACCGGTGGGATGCGGATGCGCTGCCGATCCGGACGGCATGGCACCGCCGTGATCGTCCATCTCGCCGTCGTCATGCCCGTGCGGCTCCGTTTCGCCGCCGCCGTGCGAATGTCCGCCGCTGCTCGCGACCAAGGCGGCGTATTGCGCTTCGTCGAGCTTTGGCAGCTCTTGCAGAAACGCGGCCATGTTCCAGATGTAGTCGTCGCCCATGCTCTTGCCCCAGGCAGGCATGCCGCTGGCCTTGATGCCGTGCTTGATGACCCAGAAGGCCTCGGCAGCGGACACCCGTTCACGTGTGAGGTCCGGAGGCGCCGGATACAGCCCCTTGCTCAGCTCGGTCGGCGCCATGCCCGGCGCAAGATGGCAACCGGTACACATCGCGTTGTAGTTACCGGCACCCTGGCGGATGCGGGCAGGATCGTCCAAGCCGTCCGGAACCTGCAGCTTGGCGGCGCGTGCGGCAATGGAGCGATCCCGAGCGGTTTCGAGCATCGCGTAAACCGGACGGGTGTGCGGGTCGTCTGCGGCCACGTTGTAGACGCCCGCATACATCGCGGCCGCACCGCCGAGGAAAGCCAGTCCGATCAGGACGCTGACGACAAGAAATTTCCTTTTGTTCGTTTTCATGCTCATGATCCTCAGAACCAGGTGCGAAGACCGATGACGATGCGCGTGTCGTCGACACGCTCGAAATCGTCCCGGCGCAGATCGGCGGTATTGCCGAAGGCGCGCTCGTACACCACCCCGACGTAGGGTGCGAATTTGCGCGTGAACTCGTAGCGGAGGCGGAGCCCGACTTCCGCACTGCTCAGCCCGGAGCCGATTCCGCGCATCCGGTCGGTCTTGCCGTACAGATTGGCTTCGACCATCGGCTGCAGAATCAGACGGCCGGAAAACGGCAATTCGTATTCCACCTCGAAGCGCGCGGCCGTCTGCCCGCGTTCTCCGACATAGCCCGTGGCCTCGACCTCGAACTTCTGCGGCGCCAGACCCTGCACGCCGAAAGCGGCGAAGCTCTGCGATGCGCCCGGTTTGAAATCGTGGCGCACACCGGCAACGATGTCCCACCAGGGCGAGATGCTGCGACCGTAAAGCACCTCGATGTCGGCGGATTCGGTATTGCCGTCGGTGCGCTCCCCTTCGCTTCGCAGCCAGAGACGGTTGGTGTCGCTACCGATCCAACCCAACCCTTCCCACGTCAATCCGGTCCCGGGGTCTGCGTCGAATGCTTCGAGTTTGTCGAGCAGGAAGAACGAATGGATGGTTTGCCCGTGGTCGTGTCCGGCGAGTTCGGGAAAGGCAGCGACGCGTTCAGCATCGGTCAAGGGGGGAATCGGCTGCCGTGGTTCGGTCGGCGATGGGTCGGAATCGCCCATGGCACTGTGGTCCATGCCTTGCATGGCGCCATGATCCATGCCCGACATCGGCTTGGTGTCGTTTTGCGGAACCTGCGATGCGTTCTCGGGTTGAGCCGTACCGTGATCCATGCCCTGCATGGCATCGTGTTGCATCGCGCCGTGGTCCATGCCCGGCATACCGTCGGCGTCCTGCTCAGTGTCCGGGGAAGCGGCTGGATCGTGTTGCATGTTCGCATGGTCATCGCTTGATACCGATGTTCCGGCGTTCGTCTGGTCGTTGCGATCCGACGCGGGTTTCGGCTTTTGCTTGGGTTTTTCCGGCTCTGTGCGCGTGGGCGGCATTTGATGCTGACTGTGATCCATCTCCTGGGCTGCGGCGGATGTCACCGTCAGCACCAGTCCAATGGCGACGACCAGCACAGCGTTTCTATGGTTTCGATGGGCAGCGTTCATGGCGTCATTCCTCCACCCGCACTTCGCGCATCATTCCGGACTCCATGTGGTAGAGCAGGTGGCAGTGGAACGGCCAGCGGCCTAGCGCATCGGCGCGGACACGGAACCCGCGTTTGCTGCCCGGCGGCATGTCGACGACGTGCTTGCGCAGGTGGAACTCGCCCGAGTCGTCCTCGATGTCGCTCCACAAGCCGTGGAGGTGGATCGGGTGGGTCATCATCGTGTCGTTGACCAGCACGATCCGCATCCGCTCGCCATAGTTCAGGCGCAGCGGCTCCGCGCTCGCGAACGAAATGCCGTTGAAGGACCAGGCGAACTTCTCCATGTGGCCGGTCAGATGCAGCTCCACAGTGCGCCCGGGTTCGCGACCGTCGGGATCCTCGAACAGCGTTCGCATCGCTGCGTAAGTCAGCACCTTGCGACCGTTGTCGCGAAGACCAATGCCCGGATCGTCGAGCTTGGACGTCGGCGACATGGTCTGCATGTCCACAAGCGGATTTCCCTGCTCGGATGCGGGGTGCGATTGCATGCCCCCGCCGTGGTCCATCCCGGGCATGCCAGCCATTCCCTGCGCGCCATGGTCCATGCCCGGCATCGAGGCTGCGCCATGCTGGCTATGGTCCATCCCGGCCATGGGAGCAGCGTCGCTCGGAGGCATCTTCGTCATGTCGTGTCCGCCGTGTCCGCCCATCCCACCGTGTCCCATGTCGTCGAGCGTGAGGATGGGGCGAGGGTCGACAGCAGGTATCGGAGCGCGCAGACCTTCGCGCACCGCCAGCGTGCCGCTGATATAGCCGGTTCGCCCCATGTCCTGGGCGAAAATGGTGAACGCGTCCTGGCCGCTGGGCTCGACGATGACGTCGAAGGTTTCGGCGACGGCGATGCGGAATTCATCCACCGTTACCGGATGCACGAACTGGCCATCGGCAGCGACCACCGTCATCTTCAAGCCCGGAATGCGCACGTCGAAATAGGTCATCGCCGAGCCGTTGATGAAGCGCAGACGCACCTTTTCGCCGCTGCGGAACAGTGCGGTCCAGTTGCCGAGCGACGTGGTGCCGTTCATCAGATACGTATAGGTGTTGGCGTTCACGTCCGACAGATCTGTCGGCGTCATCCGCATCTGGCCCCACATCCGGCGGTCGGCCAATGTCGCCTTCAGGCCGTCCTCACGCACATCACGGACGAAGTCGCCGACGGTGCGCATGTAGTAGTTGTCGTGCATCGACATCTTCTTCAGACGGTTCATCAACGCTTTCGGCGAAAGGTCGGTCCAGTCCGACAGCAGCACGACGTAGTCGCGATCGTAGGCGAACGGCTCCGGCTCGGCGGCGTCGATGATGATCGCTCCGTAGAGCCCAGCCTGCTCCTGCATCGCGGAGTGGCTGTGATACCAGTAGGTACCGTTCTGACGAACATCGAACCGGTATTGATAGGCCTCGTCGCGCCGGATGCCGTCGAAGCTGAAACCCGGGGCGCCATCCATGTTGGACGGGAGCAGAATCCCGTGCCAATGGATCGAAGTGATGTCGCCGTAGATCGATCCGGTGGGCAAGGCGTTGCCCACCCGCAGGTTGACCGTCGTGCCTTCCCGCCAGCGCAGAATCGGTGCAGGCAGGCTGCCGTTGACGGTGATCGCCGGCCGCGTCCGTCCAGTGAAGTTGACAGGCGTTTCGCCGATGCTGAGCCGGAAATCCGTGCCGACCAGCACTTCGGTTTGGCCGGGCGATTTCAACGCCCAGGAAGGTTTGGCCCAAAGGCCCAGGCCGGCGAGCGCACCGCCGGCGGCCAGTCCCTGCACGAAGCGGCGCCGCGACACATGCCGCGGGCCGCCGGCAGAGCCAGCGTCTGAATCGAATGACATGAGGATCTCCGAACGTCCAATTAGGTCCGCAGGGCGCGGACTTGAAGAGCTGCAATGCCCGAACCGCAGATCGCGGACGAGCGCGCACGCCAGCCGGCGCCGTAAGCGCCGAGAAGACGCTTAGCCGATCGGAGGTCGGATCAGATGAGGAAGCACCGGGGCAGGGTGCCCAAGCGAGAGGCGACGCACGCCGACATCATTGCCCAGGGGAACGGGCATTCTGACCGCCAAGACAGGCAGGGCGGCACAGGCATGCATACAGGGACACTTGCAATGCGATGGATCACAACAGTCAGGGCTGCCGTGCTGGTCACCCGATGAAGGCGGGCTTGCAGGCTGTTCGCGCTCACTGGTCTGACGTTCCACTGCCATTGCGCCATGATGATCAGGACATGGAGGCGTAACGGCCTGCTGCTTGTTCGCACTCGTGAGCGAATGCGATTGTGTGGTCTCCAACTGCATTCCAGCGGACGCATAAGCACCTCCGACCCCATTCAATATCAGGATCAGAATCAGCATCACACGCAGGAGTGTGGAGAGCACAGGCATTGCTGAAGGGTAGCGGATCGGAGCAGCGTGTTGTTAAAAAAATGTTATTTGGCGTCTTGAAGGTTCATGCAACTGGGCTGCCTGACTCAACATGACGTGCTGGGGCCAAAGAACATCTTCACGTCCGTAGAAAGAGCAAGTGAAGGGACTGGGAGTTCGAGCCCGCAAGCATGGACACCATGCAGCACCATGCACGGTTGCCTTTGAATGGAAACAATGCCTGTATGGAGGCTCACCAACGCATGGGCGCCATGAGTATCAGATGGCCCCATGCGCCACAGGTGCGCTGGCGAAAGCCGGTAAGAAGCGGACGGCCGAGGTGCGTCAACACCCCGGTCGCCCTGACCACCACCGTTCCCAAGGAGAACGACCATGGCTTTAAATACTGTATCAGAGCTTTATGAGGCTGCCCGACATCAGCCAAACCTCCCGACTGCCTGTCTCCGCGGGAGCTGAACATGACCGAGACTACTCGTGAAACCCCGTTCCGCGACGTCCCGGTCGAACAACGTTCTTTGTTGTCGGTTTGCACGGGCGTTTCAACCGCTACTGCGCTTCGTGAGGCCAGCGACTTGGAGCACGCCGTGCGGTGCGTACTTGCCAACAGCATCGAAACGGGCGCCAATGGCAGCGTTGCCTACCTTTGCGAGTTCGTGCTGGAGATCGCCGATGCGCTGCGGCGCGCTGCAATGCCCGATTGAACCAGACGCACACCGTCTGACGCCCGCGTTGCGCCGCATGATTATTTCGAAGTTTCGCCGGTCGCCAACGACGGAGTAAGCACCTCGTTTCCCGGATTCTATAGCGAGAGAATTACGCTTCTCTGCGATACAACAAAACGACAATACTGGGACACTGCCCGCTGGTTCGACATTCCAGCGGGACACCCTTGACGCCTTCCAACCTTCACGACCCGGCACGCATGACGCCGGCACAGCGGCGCACGGAGGCCGCCGCACTGCTGGCCCAGGGCCTGCGCCGCCTGCGCGGCGGCGACGCGCACACGGCCGCTGACGGCGCGCCCTCTCCGGTTGGTCTTGGCTTTGGTCGCCAACGACGCGTACATGCCAACCCCGCTCACCGGAGTCCACAGGCATGACGCAACAATCCCCTCCAGCGGCTGCGCCCGCATCGATGGCCGCGCGCATCGCGCACCTGGCCGATTGGTCGTGGCCGGCTATCATGAAGGAGTGGCATCGCCTCTTCGGCGGCGACCCGCTCATCGCCAATCGACGCTTCGTCGAGAAGCGCATCGCCTATCGCTGGCAGGAGATCGAATTCGCCAAGACCGACCGCAGCGTGCTCGAACGCAACAGCCGCCGGATCGACGAACTGATCGCGACCGGCACGCTGAAGCGACAGAAGACCGGCGCGATGCCAATTGCGGGTGCGGAACTGATCCGCATCTATGCCGGCGTCGAACATCGGGTCCGGGTCCTGCCGGACGACGAATTCGAATACGCCGGCAAGCGGTATCCCAGCCTGTCGATGATCGCCCGCGAGATCACCGGCACCCGCTGGAGCGGGCCGGCATTCTTCGGACTGCGCAAGGCAGGTGGCCGATGAGCGCCGTTCCGACCAAACGGCTGCGCTGCGCGGTCTACACCCGCAAGTCCACGGAAGAAGGGCTCGATGCCGAATATACCTCGATCGACGCCCAGCGCGATGCCGGCGCGGCGTTCATCGCCAGCCGGCGGATGGAAGGCTGGATCCCGGTCGCAGGTGATTACGACGACGGAGGCTACTCCGGTGGGACCCTGCTGCGTCCCGCGCTGCAGCGTCTCATGGAAGACATCCGCGCAGGCCAGATCGACATCGTCGTGGTCTACAAGATCGATCGCCTGACGCGATCGCTGTTCGACTTTGCCGAGTTGATAAAGGTCTTCGAGGAATACGGCACGACCTTCGTGTCCGTCACACAACAGATCAACACCACGGATGCGATGGGGCGGATGATGCTGAACATCCTCCTCGCGTTCGCGCAGTTCGAGCGCGAGTTGACTGCCGAGCGCATCCGCGACAAGTTCGCCGCCAGCAAGAAGAAGGGCCTGTGGATGCACGGCATCTGTCCGCTGGGGTACGACGTTGTGGATCGCCGGCTGGTGGTGAACGAGAAGGAGGCCGAACAGGTGCGAACAATCTTCAGGCGCTTCGTCGAACTAGGCTCGATCCTGAAGGTGGTGCAGGAGGTCCGTGCGCGTGGCTGGTGCAACAAGACGTGGACGACGAAGGCGGGCACAGTGCGACCCGGCAAGCTCCACGACAAAAGCTCCATCCACGGCATGCTCCACTGTCGAACCTATCTGGGCGAACTCAAGCATCGCGGCGAGTACGTCGAAAGCACCCATGCCGCGATCATCGATAAGACCCTGTGGGATGAGGCGCATGCGCTGCTGCAGATCAACGGTCGGGTCCGCTCGGCCGCCTCGCGCGGCAAGGTGGACTTCCTGTTGAAGGGCCTGCTGACCGGCCCCGACGGCCGCGCCCTGTCGCCGTGGCACACGACCAAGGCCAACGGGCGGACCTACCGCTACTACCTGAGCACCCGCGACATCCACGAAGGGCGGGGCACGTCGGGCCTGCCACGCCTGCCGGCGGCCGAACTGGAGGTTGCGGTGGTCGGGCAACTGCGCCAACTGCTACGCGCGCCGGAGATGATCGAAGCGATGATCCCGCAGGCGCTCGCCCTCGACCCAACGCTGGATGAAGCGCAGGTCACGGTCGCGATGACGCAGGTCGACCGGGTATGGGATCAGTTGTTTCCCGCCGAGCAGCAGCGGCTGGTCCGGCTGCTGGTGGAGCGGGTCATCGTGACGCCGACGAACCTGGAACTCCGCCTGCGCCCCGGCGGTATCGGCAGCCTCGCCGCCGATGCCCGGCAGATCGCCGAGGCGTTCGCATGAACCGCCCGACCCTGACGGTGGCAGGGCGGGCCAGGGAGGTGGTCGCCAGCGACGGCAGTGTTGTGCTGAACGTCCCGATCACCCTGCGGCAGCGGAGCGGTCGACGGGTGGTCGCCGTCGGCGGTCCCCGGTGCGAATCCGGCGAACGGACTCGAGCCGGTGCGACGCCGCTGCAACTGGCGCTGGCCCGTGGCCATCGCTGGCTGCGGATGATCGAGACGGGCGAGGTCTCGTCCCTTCGTGAGATCGCGCAGCGCGACGGCGCCGACCATAGCTACGTCGCCAAGCATCTCAACTTGACCCTGCTGGCCCCGGACATCGTGGCGGCGATCCTGGAAGATGCCCTGCCGGACGGGGTCCGGCTCAGCGCGCTGCTGATCAACCCGCCGGCGCTGTGGGAACAGCAGTGGGCGGCGCTCGGCACGACTCCCGCGCCTCCTCGAGTGAGGAAAGCAAGCCCGAAGCCTTAGGTAGTGCGAGCGTAGGAGAGTGCATGGTTTCTCGCTGGTGACCTCCCAAAGTTGGGTTTTGGATGGCGAGTGGAGGGCCGGAGAAGCAGGTCTTGCGTGCGAGGTTATAGATGTGGTTATATTCCGCAATCGAAAATGCAAGAGCCGCTCATGCTCCCCCAATCCGAAGTTGAAGGTCGTTTGGCTCCCTATGTGCTGGACATGCAGCGGGTCGTATTAAAGGCATGGATGGACTGGATGGCTAGCGGTTTGAATGGGGTCTGGACCTGCAAGCGCAGTCGGGCCGTGTATGTATGGGAGCAGATGGTCGTTGAGGCCAAGCGCCAGTTCGCCAGCAACCACAACGTGAGCATCGTCCGCAAGAATGAGAGCTTCCTCTTTCTGGCTGGTGAGCTGGCCTTCCGCTTCAAGAAGAGCGATCCCAACGGCTATACCAGCAATGTTCCCACACAGGCTGCCCTGGACTATCACGATCCACAGGAAGACCTGCCGGGTATCCCTTCGGTCCAGCGCCTAGAAATCACATACGTCCTGAACAAGCTCGAGACCGCAGTACAGGACATCTTGCTGGTAGCGCGCGATCAGGGCAGGGTGCTGTGGCGCAGTTCGATCCTGCGCAAAGATGAGGGTGGAAATGTGGTGCCGCTCACGGTTCCCGGAGCGCCGAAGCCGCCGGAATCCGCTCCTAAGACACTGAAAGTTCGGGTAAAATCGAAGGCCAACGAGAAGAAAGAGAACGAATCATGATCACTCCGCTTGCCAATGCAGCCTTGATCAAGGTGGCACGGCAGGCGAGGGGCATGAGTCAGGTGCAGTTGGCGAAGGCGGCTGGGGTTACCCAAGCCGCCATTTCCAAGTTGGAAGCAGGGGTCTTCCAACCCGCGCCCGAGTTCGTCGAGTCTTTGGCCAAGGCGCTCACCTTCCCCAAGTCCCTCTTCTACGAAACGGATCCCGTCTTCGGCGTGCCGGTGAGCGTCAATTACCGGAAGCGCGCCAGCGTTGGCTCCAAGGCCACCGACAAGCTGGAAGCCGAGATCAATCTGCGTTTGATGCATCTGCGTCGCTTGTTGTCGTCCATGGACTATCAGCCGGAATTGTCACTGCCGCGTTTCGACATCGACGAGTACGATGGTGATGCAGTGCGCGTGGCTCAACTGGTTCGCCGCCATTGGGGAGTGCCCAGCGGCCCGTTGCACAACCTGACTGCATTGGTGGAGCGCGCCGGCTGCATCGTCCTGCCGTGTGAGTTTGAGAGCATTGGCGTATACGGCCTGACCCTGCAGCCGCCGGCCTTGCCGACCTGCATTTTTCTCAACAAGGCCATGTCCGGCGACCGCCAGCGTTTCACGTTGGCGCATGAGCTTGGCCACGCGATCATGCACCGCATGCCAAGTGTAGACATGGAGCGTGAGGCGGATGTGTTCGCATCGGAGCTGTTGATGCCGGCGCAGGACGTCCGCGGTGACCTGATGGGTGGTGTCAGTCTGCCCCGTCTTGCTGCCCTGAAGCCCATTTGGCGGGTCTCGATGGGCGCACTCCTCGTGCGGGCCAAGACGCTGGGCTGTATCACCGACATGCAAAGCACGTACCTCTGGCGTCAGATGAGTTCCAATGGCTACCGCACGAAAGAGCCGCCAGAAGTCGATTTCGCTCCAGAGCATTCCACCGTCTTCAGCGACATCCTGCGTGTACACGCTGATGAGCTTGGCTACACCCTGGCGGACTTTGAAGCCATGTTGCATGTGCATGCTGACGAGCTGAATGCCATGTACGGTATCGAGAAACAGGTCCGTAAACCGAACCTTCGTTTGCTCAACTTTGGTAGTTCAGGCGTCCACAGCTGACGGCAAGTAACCTTGCTATTTGCCGTTTTGACGACTGACACTGGAATGAGTTCGATGTCATCGCTTCGTGAGATTGCTATTCGCGACGGCCCCGACCACTGTGATGTCCTGAAGCACCTCAACTTGACTCTGCTGGCGCCGGACATCGTGGCTGTGATCTTGGGTGCCGTCGTGCCGCTCGGGACGGCTGGTGCTGTGGGGGCCGGGAACCAAGGGCAGAGCAGGCGTCTGGTCGTCGCTGAAGGGGGGCACACCAGTTCGGGCGGGTACGCTACGCTACGATCCCGCATGAGAGCGCGTTTGGATGCCGGTTGCTCAGGCACGACCAATACACGACGGCCGCCCGCGAGGGCGGCCGTTTTTTGTTGCTGGCCGGGACGACGCTATCTCCGGATTGTCGGGGAGGGGGGCGATGTGTGGAACAGTCACTGGGAAGGTTGAGTGTCCTGAAATTTGGCCATGGGAATCGTGTACAAGTTTAGTAATTACCCGACACCCGGGCCTCGGTAGGGGTGCCTACGCGGCGGGTCACTGTAACGCCCCGGCATCGGGCGCCCCGCGGCCGCCCTGGTCGCCGACGTATGATGGCGTTTTCCCGCAGGACCGCGTGATGACGACGTTCGGACGTGTGCTGGTGTGGGTGGGCCTGCTGCTGGCCGTGGCCGTCGTGCCGTGTGTGCGTGCGCAGACGGTGGCGGTGGTGAATGCGCGGATCGTGGCGGGCCCGGAGGCGGCGCCCATTCCGCGGGGCACGTTGATCGTCCGCGACGGCAAGATCGCCGCGTTCGGCGATGCGGGCAGCGTCCCGGTGCCGGAGGGCATGACGGTGCTGGATGCCGGTGGCGGCACGCTGGTGGCGGGTTTCTGGAACAGCCATGTGCACCTGATCGCGCCGCCGCTGGACCATGCGGCCGGGCATGCCGATGACGTGCTGTCGGATGCGCTGACGGGGGCCTATCTGCGTTGGGGGTTCACCACGGTGTTCGACATCGCCTCGGCGCCGGGCAATGCGTTCGGCCTGCGCGCGCGGATCGCGGCGGGCGCGGTGCGTGGCCCGGCCATCCTGACGGTCGACGAGCCGTTCTTCCCGAAGGACGGTGTGCCGGATTACGTGCCCGACACGCTGGGCGGGTGGTCGCTCAGGCAGGCCGAGGTGGCGACGGCGGACGAGGCCTCCGCGCGTGCACGGCGGCAGCTGGCGCAGGGCGCCGACGGCGTGAAGATGTTCGCGGGCTCGATGGTGGGCGGCGAGATCGGCGTGTTGCCGATGGACCTGGACATCGCCCGCGCGGTGGCCGCGGCCGCGCGCGACGTGGGCAAGCCTGCGTTCGCGCATCCCAGCAATACCGAAGGGATGGAGGTCGCGATGGCGGCGGGCGTGACGGTGTTCGCGCATACCACCCCGAACATCGACCCCTGGCCGGAGCCGCTGGTGCGCAGGCTGGTGGATGCGGACATCGCGCTGGTGCCCACGCTCGCGCTGATCAACGTGGAAGCGCGCAGGGAAGGCGCGCCTGCCGCCGTCCTCGAGCGCCTGCTCGCGAATGGATCCGACCAACTGCGCGCATTTTCCGCGGCCGGTGGCGACGTGCTGTTCGGCACCGACGCGGGATACGCCGAGGTGTACGACACCCGCGACGAGCTGCGGCTGATGCATGCCGCGGGGCTCGACTGGCGCCGGTTGCTGGCGAGCCTGACCACGACGCCGGTCAGGCGTTTCGGCCAGGCTGCGCGCAAGGGGCGCATCGCCGAGGGCATGGACGCGGATCTGGTGATCCTGTCCCGTGACCCCGCCGCCGATGTCGAAGCCTTCGCCGATGTGCGCTACACCCTCATCGCGGGGCGTGTGGTGCACGCGGCGGAGGCGGTGCGGTAACCGCGCCACCGCGCAGCGTCCTGGGCGGGGGCGGAGGAGGACGAAGGCGGGCAGCCCAGAGGCGCACAGCCGGGCGGGGCATACATGGGGTAGGTGCGCCCCGGCCCGTGTTCCGTGCGCGGGCGGCGCGTGCCGAGCACGTGCCCCGTGCAGAGCGGAGGCCTGCCGCCTGCGTGGCATGTGCTCACGCAGGCGCGGCAGGCCGCGGGACTCGTGCTCAGCCGAACCCGCCGAAGGCGATGGCGGCGGCGATCGCCGCCACGCCCGCTGCGCCGACGCCCCAGGCGAGGCGTACCCAACCGGCACCGGAGTCGTCCGGAAGGCGCGGCGCGGTGGATGCGCCGGCGGCCGCAGCCGGCGCCCTGCCGGTGGAAGCCTGCGTGGCAGTGCCGGCGTCCTCCAGGCTGAGGTCGCCGCCGGCGGCCAGCATGTCCAGCACCCGGTTCACGGTGGCGGTGTCGAAACGGTAGGGGTCGAAGCGGTCCATGCCGAGTTCGCGCATCAGTGCCTTCATCTCGGCGTCGAGCGGCACGTACTTCATCGCCCAGGTGGAGAAACTGGTGTGCGGGATGGCGCGACGGCTCAACACCTGCAGATCGGTGTGCCGCGGGTCGCGCAGCAGCGTGGCGTACAGCCGGTCCACCTCGAGGGTGCGCCCTTCCAGGCACTGGAAGAAGCAGCCGTCGCCGAAGTACAGGGCGCCCACCAGCCCGCGCCGGGCGTTGTTGCCCCGGGACTGGGCGAGGATGCGGGCCACGCTGGGTTCGATGCCCAGTTCGGCAGGCATGGTGGTGAAGGTGGAGCGGCTGACGTAGACGATCTGGGTCAGTTCGTTGGAAACCGGGTCGGTCATCGACCGTTCCTCCGTGAGGGATGCGGGTGAGGGGGCGGGTGAGGTGGATGCGGCAGGCGCGTGCCCGCACGGCACGCGGCTGGTACGTGAATCCGGCGTTGCCGGATGCGGCGGTGCCTGCGATGCGAGGCCGCGAGGGACCCTCGCTGCGGCCTGCGGCCCTGCGGGCGCGTGAGTCATGCGTTTTCACCGCCGGAACCGGTGCGTTCGTGCACATCGCGCGGCTTCAGGCGGGTGGCCCGGGCATTCACCTGCGGCTGTGTCGCGGGTGTGCACGGTGATGCCTCCCCCGCATGCGAGGTATTCCCCATGACCCAGACATCCACAGCGACCGCATCCACGTCGACGGCATCCACGCCCAAGCGCGTCGCCATCCTGGCCACCCACGGCTTCGAGCAGTCCGAGCTGATGGAGCCGTTGCAGCAGCTCAAGGACGCCGGTTTCACCGTGCAGGTGGTGGCACCCGAAGGGCCGAGCATCCGCGGCTGGAAGGGCAAGGACTGGGGCGACAACGTGGACGTGGACGTCGAGCTGTCCCAAGTGTCGCCGCAGGATTACGACGCGCTGGTGCTGCCGGGCGGTGTGATCAACCCCGACAGCCTGCGTACCAACGCCGAGGCCGTCGCCTTCATCAAGAGCTTCGACCAGGCCGGCAAGCCGCTGGCTGCCGTGTGCCACGGCCCCTGGCTGCTGGCCGAGGCCGGCGCCGCGAAAGGCCGCAAGGTGACGTCGTGGCCGTCGGTGCAGACCGACCTGCGCAATGCCGGCGCGCACTGGGAAGACGCCGAGGTGGTGGTGGATGGCCACGTCATCACCAGCCGCAAGCCGGACGACCTGCCTGCGTTCTGCAGCGCGGTGATCGACGCGGTCAAGCAGGCCACGCCGCGCGCGGCCTGAATGAGGGTGTTGTGCGCGTTGTCGTCGTGATTGCCGAATGATCGCCGAACGATGTATGCCGTTTCCAGGATGTTCACTCCTCCGCACGGGTTGATCGGTGGCGTGGAGTGCCCCCCGAGCGGCCGTAGCCGGCATCAGCAAGTCGGCAGGCGCGCCACCGCATCCCGGCGAGTCCCCTTCGACGCCACCCGCATCGGGTGGCGTCGTGCCGTTGCAGCCGGAGTCCCTGGGCATCCTGCCGCGAACATGCGGTCAATATGCGCCCAACGTCGCGAAAGACGTGGGTCAGGGGGGATGGAACAGCTGTTGAGACAGGCCGGTGCGCCGTACAGTGCGATGACCGGCGCATTGGCCTTGTTGACCAAGGTGGCCCGGGCGCGACTCGCTCGGGTAGGTCCAGTACTTCACCTCCGCGGTGCCACCGCGGCACGAGGCGCGAGCCGGATGATGGTTGGCGGTGAACCGCGAGGCCTGCTTCAGCGCGCCTTCCCGGCCGAAACTGAAATCGGACGTGGTCGTAGTGGGCCCGCAGCCGCAGCCGGAGCAGGCGCGGAAGCCTTCGTCGGCACGGCCGGAGGACCCGATCCTGTCCTTTCAGATGATCTCGACGATGCCCATGCGCCGGGCCTTGGAGTGGCGGTTGCCGTATTCGTCGGTGGCCTGCACCCCGTCGACGATGCATCAAGCGCGCGGCCAGCGCGGTGGCAGGATGTGGGGCTGACCGGGCAGGACAGGCCGATGTGCCGGTTGAGGTTGAGTTGGCTGGACACGCCGAACCAGAAGCTCGGCAGGCGGAGCGGCCGCTCAGGCCCGGCCTTGTTGGTGGGATCGCACGGCGGCGACGGGTTGCGCGGGTTGCGGGCTTCCATGTTGTCGGGCGGATACGATCAGCCCAGCTCACAGACCTCGGCGCGGGCCTGCGCGATGAAGGCACCCGGCAGCGACCCCGGCAGCGCGGCGGCGCAGAACAGACGGGGCGAAGCGATCATCGGAGACTGCTTTTCGACGACGCGCCCCCTGCCCGCAGACCACAAGCCCCGCACTCTGTCGTCGTTGTGACCGCCCTCAGGACCGGCATGTGGGGCCGTCGGCACGCACGCGGGCAGGCGCATGCCTCCCGCCGACGCGCGGGGTTTACACGCGCAGGCCGCGGGAGGGTGTGCCCTGCTCCGGCGTGTCGGGAGACGGCGAATTCTGCGCGACCAGCACCGCGCTGGCGGGCTGCTCGACCCGCTGCGGCGCTGCGTCCTGCTGCTGCATGCCTGGCGCTTGCGTGCCCTGCTGCTGCGCAACGGCGAGGCCCTTCTGCAGCAGCGCCTCGCCACTGTCCTGCAGCGGCGTGCTTTTGCCCTGGGTCAGGCCCACATGGCTGCGCATCTGGAATTCGTCGTCGCCGCCCGTCGCCAGCGCCAGCACGCCGTCGCCACGCGCGTTCATGCGCACTTCGGCGATCGAGGTCATCGCCGTGCCGTACAGTTCGCGCGTGGCCAACACCAGCGCGCCGGCCATGTTGTCCCGCTCGCGCCGCTCGGCGAACGTGCCTTCCGGCAGCGTTTTCAGCGCCTCTTGAGCCTGTGCGTACAGCGGGTCGCGCGTGATGGCCGCCAGCTGGTTCTGCGCGCCGCCCATGTCGGCGACGACATTCGTCATGGAGGGGACGGCGCCGTCGACCGAAGCGGTCTGGGTCTGGCCCTGCTGCTGGCGCTGCAGGCTTTCGTTGAGATGGCCGATGGTCTGCGGGCCGGCAATGCCGTCCACCTGCAGGCCGTTGGCGCGCTGGTACTGCTCCACCGCACGACGGGTGAGCGGGCCGAAGTCGCCGTCGGCCGCGAGCTGCGCGCCGTTGAGATTCAGCGCCTGCTGCAGGGTGCGCACGCCTTCGCCTTCACTGCCCTCGCGGTACAGGCCGGGCGGAACCTGCAAGGCCGGCGCGGTTGGCTGCGGTGGCAGCGATGCGACGGGCTGGTCGGGCGTGGTCGGCACGACGGGCGTCGGTGCCGAAGTCTGGTCGGTGGGCGGCGTGACCGGCGGTGCCTGCAACTGCTCCGGCGTCTGCAGGCGCAGCCCGGGATAGATGCCCAGCGCGACCTGGGTGTCCTTGTCGGCCACGCCGGTGGCGGGCAGGCCTTGCTGCTGCTGGTACTGGGTGACCGCGCTCAGGGTATTCCCGCCGAAGTCGCCGTCGGGAACCAGCGGTCTGCCGTCCACCCGGATGCCCGCCGCGTTCAGCGCTTCCTGCAGTTCCTGCACGCGTTCTTTCCTGCCGACATTGTCCCTGACGCCGTCGCCCAGGCGGAGCGTCGCATCCTCATGGAAATTCTGGTGCGCCCACAGCGAGGTGGTGACCGCCGGGGGCTCGGCGCCGCGGCTGCGGTACAGGTCGCCCAGGCGATCTTCCAGCCGGTCGATCGCCCGCTGCTGATCGATCAGGGTCTGCTGGCTGAGCGGCTCGCCATTGGCTTTCGTGACCAGCGCCACCTTGAATTCATCGACCCCGCGATAGCGGTCGAAATTCCGGCTCACATCGTCGTAAAGACGGTCGGTCATGGCCTGGACCGCAGCCCCCGAGTTCCGATAGCCCTGGATTTCCACGATGTCCGCGTGCGGCGCCAGCCGCGCGATGTCGATGCCCATCCTCAGCGACGCCGTCGGGCCGTCCCTGCCGTACACCCCGGGCTCCGCGGCGGTGGACAGGCCGGTATTCAGTCCCGCCGCTTCGATCGTGCCGAGCACACGTTCGTAGGCGCCGGTGATGGCGTTGGTCGCCTGCTGGTCGTTGAAGCCGTTCACGCGCTTGAAGGCGTTCATGTTCGCGCCGGCCGGCACGCCGATGTGGTCGTCCACCACCACCGTGCCGATGCCCAGCTCCTTCGCCAGGTCGATCGCCGGCTGCACCCGCTCGCGCAGATAGAAGTCCACCACCTCCGGGTTGTTCCAGTTGGGCACCGCGCGCGCCACGGACTGCGAATTGTCGATCTGCACGGTGCCGCTGTTGGCGCGCTGGGCGTCGAGGCTCTGCAGGAAGGTGGAGAAGTCGTTGTAGGGCTGGCCCTGGCTGTTCGGGCTGCCGCCGGCGACCGGCCGGCCGTCGGAGATGAAGAGTCGGAGTTCAGGCCGCTGCTCGGGCGGCACCATCTCCAGCGCCGCCGGCAGCGCGCGCCGCAGTTCCTCGACGTAGTTCCCGTCGCGCGGCCCGCTGGCTTCGAGCAGCAGCACCTTGCCCGGCCCGGTGCTGCGCATCGCGTCGGCGAGGATCTGCGCGCGCTGGGCATCGTCGAGCGGTGGGATTCCGCTGCCGACGAAATTGTCCGTGCGCGAGAAATAGACGCTGGCGCCTGCGGAATTGACCGGATGCGCGGGGTTGCCGGAGATCGGCACCTCGACATCGAGCACGGTCCGCGGGTCGCGGCCGGGCTGCGGGGAGGGCGTCTGCTGCTGCGGGAAAGGCGTGGTCATCGTGGAATGTCCGGTCACGTGGCGACCCGACATGATGGTCGTCGAGGTATCGAATCCCGGATGAACCGTTCAGCGCGGCGCCCGGGCCGGCCTGAAAGACGCTGCGCGGCTTCAGGCCGGCGGGGGGCCGCGTCGGCTGACGAGCCATCCGAAGACCGCCGCGGTGACGAACATGATCAGGCTGTAGATGGCGGCGGGGATGGCCATGGTCGGGTTGTTCAGCAGCGCGGGGCTGAGCGCCACGGCGATCGCCAGGGTGCCGTTGTGGATGCCGATTTCCATGCCGATGGCGATCGCCTGCCGCGCCGGCAGGCCCAGCAGCCGCGGCACGCCGTAGCCCACCGCCAGGCTCAGCAGATTGAACGCGAGCGCCGCCAGACCGATGGACGGGGCGTAGTCGACGAGCGTGTTCCAGTCCTTGAACACGGCCAGGGCGATGATGGCCACCAGGAACAGCACCGACACCAGCCGCACCGGCCGGTTCATGCGCGCCGCGAAGCCCGGGAAGCGCGCGCGCAGGGCCATGCCGATCGCCACCGGCACCAGCACGATCAGGAACACCTGCAGCACCTTGTCGAACTGCAGCGGCAGCGTGCTGCCCTCGCCCATGAAATGCGCCAGCGACAGGTTCACCACCAGCGGCAGGGTGACCACGGCCAGCAGCGAATTCACCGCGGTCAGGCTGATGTTGAGTGCCACATCGCCATGGGCCAGATGGCTGTAGAGATTGGCGGTGGTGCCGCCGGGCGAGGCCGCCAGCAGCAGCATGCCCACCGCCAGCGCCGGCGCCAGGCCGAACGCCTTCACCAGCGCGAAACACAGCAGTGGCAGCAGCACGGTCTGGCACAGCAGCGCCACCACCACCGGCCTGGGCTGTCTCCCCACGCGCCGGAAATCCTCCACGCTGAGCGACAGGCCCAGCCCGAGCATGATGATGCCCAGCGCCAGCGGCAGCAGGACGGTGAGCAGAGACCCTGAATTCATCGTGCCGCACTCCTGTCGGGCGGTGGCGTGGGCGTGACCGGCTGCACGCCGCAGAAGCCTCGACGATAGGCAGATTCGCGATGGCCCGCAATCCGTGATGCATCGGTGCCCGCCTGCCTGGGTCCGTATGATGTGCGGCCGCGGCGACCACCCGTGTCTGTGTGGCGCATCCGTTCGGGCCGTGCGGCATGCCGGTGCGACGTGCGCCTGCAGCACGCAGCCGGGCCGCCGCATCCCTGGCACGGCCTTCGAATCCACGCCCGCCGGCCGCGCCCCGCGCCTTCATTTCCGCATCGCAAGACGGAGCCTCCATCGATGTCCGACCCCGCAGCCGTTGCCGTCCCCGCCGCTTTCTCCGACGACCTGCCGCGTCTGCGCGATGCCCTGCAGGCCTACGCCGAGCGCTGGCCGGACGAAGCGGCGGACGTGCAGCCTTTCCTGAAGCTGCTCGCCGAGGGCGTGCACGCCTTCGGCCGGGAGCGTCTGGAGGGGCATTTCACCGCCTCCGCCTGGCTGGTGGACGGCACCGGGACGCGGCTGCTGATGACCCATCACCGCAAGCTGGAGCGCTGGCTGCAGCTGGGCGGCCATGCCGACGGCGATACCGACATCGCCCGCACCGCGCTGCGCGAGGCCGAGGAGGAATCGGGGCTGAGCGGGCTGCGGGTGGAGCCGGAGATCTTCGACATCGACCGGCACTGGATCCCCGCGCGTGGGGACGTGCCGGGGCATTGGCACTACGACCTGCGCTTCATCGTGCACGCGGGCAGCGACGAGACCTTCGTGGTGAGCGACGAATCGCATGCGCTGGCCTGGCGGCCGATCGCGGCTCTGCTGGAGGAGCCCGGCATGGACCCGTCCATCGTGCGCATGGCGCGCAAATGGCGGCAGCGGCAGGCGCCGGGCTGAGCAGGACAGGCATGGGCCCGTCGGGTGGGCAAGCCGCGATGGCGGGAAGCCGGTCGGAATGCAGCCGGAAGACGATGGCTGCGAAGCGTGCATTCCCTGCGGCGTGATGGCGACGGTCGGGCCTGACGGTCCTCCTGCAGGGGCACTTGCGCAGGAGAGCCTTCAGGCCCGGCTGGATTCACGCGGGTGCGTGCCTGCAGACAGGCAGGTGGACGGACATGGGCGCAGTCGTTCAATCCGCGCCAGGCATCGGTTCGACCCGGCTTGCTTCGCACTGTGCCGGCTTGATGCATCGCGCTTGCGCTCGCAGGCGCGCAAGGCGTCGAAGCGGAAGTAGGCCCCTCGCTCCGCTCTGAGCGACAGGCAGGAGGTGGCGGAAACGGATGGTGGGTATTGGGTGGCAGCCGAAACGCGGCCCGCACGAGGCGGGCCGCCGGTGTCGTCCGTATCCAGAGTCGTCTGTACCCGAGTCGTCTGTATCCCGAGTCGTCTGTACCCGATCAGTCCGCGCGCCCGGCGAATTCGCCGGTGACGGTGTTCACCCAGACCTTTTCGCCATTGCCGATGTATTCCGGCACCTGGATTTCGATGCCGGTGTTCAGGCGCGCGGGCTTGGGGCGCTTGGTGGCGGTGCCGCCCTTGAGTTCCGGCGGGGTTTCGACCACGTCCAGCGCCACGCTCTGCGGCAGCTGCAGGCCCACCGGCGCGTCGTCGATGATCTGCACATAGCAGCCGGTCAGGCCGTCGGTGATGTAGCCCACGGCATCGCCCAGCATGTCCGGGTCGAGCGTGTAGGGCGTGAAGTCCTCGTCGTCCAGGAACACGAACGCCTCGCCGTCCTTGTACGAGAAGGTGGCCTGGCGGCGGGCCAGATCGACTTCCTTCAGCTCGTCGTCGCCGCCGACGCTGAGGTCGAGCTTGTTGCCGCCGGGCACGCTGTACATGGTGAATCGATATTTCACGTTGCCGCCGCGGCCCTGCGGCGAACTGCGCTCGATATCGCGGATCTGCCAGGCGGTGCCGTTGTGTTCGACGACGTTTCCTTTCTTGATGTCGTAGGCTTTCATGGTGAATCGCTTTTGTCTGATGATGGGGTGCTGGATTTGGCGTCGTGCGTGCGCAGAACCCGTCGGATGACCCACTGCCCGGCGAGAGAGAACAGCACACCGGCGGGAATGCCGATGGCGGCTGCCGCGACGAAGTCGGGACGTGTGTCGTGGAAGGCAGCGATGGCCAGCGCCACGCCAAGAGTGAAGGTGCTGCCGATTAAGATGGCTCCCCGCAGGATGACGGCCCCCCACGAGCGTCTTCCCGAGGTTCGCAAGCTTTCGATGAAATAGCGCTCGACCGGCGAGAGCGGCGGTGCGCTCACTTCGCCGCCAACCGCGTCGCGCCGTCCAGGCGGATCGTCTCGCCGTTGAGATAGACATTGCCGAGGATGTAGCCGACCAGCCCGGCGAATTCGTCCGGCTGGCCCAGACGCGAGGGGAAGGGAATCGTAGCCGACAGCGACTGCTGCACGCTCTCGGGCATGGTGTCGACCATCGGCGTCCAGAAGATGCCCGGCGCGATGGTCATCACGCGGATGCCGAAGCGCGCCAGTTCGCGCGCCATCGGCAGGGTCATGCCGACCACGCCGCCCTTGCTGGCGGAATAGGCGGCCTGGCCGATCTGGCCTTCGAACGCGGCGATCGAGGCGGTATTGACGATCACGCCGCGTTCGCCGTCGGCGCTGGCCTCGTTGTGCTGCATGCGCGCGGCGGCGGCCTTGGCCACGTTGAAGCTGCCCACCAGGTTCACCATGACCGTGCCGCGGAACTGCGCCAGCGGCATGGCGCCTTCCTTGCCGAGCACGCGGCCCGCGCCCAGGATGCCGGCGCAGTTGATGGCGACATTGAGGCCGCCGAGGAACCCGGCCGCCTCGTCAATGGCCGCGGTCACCGCGCCCTCGTCGGAGACATCGACGCGCACGTAGCGCGCGTGGGCCTCGCCCAGCTCGGCCACGGCGGCGGCGCCCTTGTCGTCGTTGAGATCGAACAGCACCACCTTGCCGCCGTGCGCGACCAGATGACGCGCGGTCGCCAGGCCCAGGCCGGACGCGCCGCCGGTGACGATGGCGCGGGTGTCGGACAATTGCATGGGGAGTCCCCGAATGACAAAGAAGTGGGATTTTAGCCCATGCCGCACACCCGCACGGACACGATCAGTGGCCGCACAGGCCGTCTTCGCAGGGGATGCCGTCGCGGTCGCCGTCCATTTTCGTGTCCGGGCAGTTCCGCAGAACCCAGGAGGCCTCCGCGCAGGAGGACATCTGCGAACAGTGCCGGCGGCCGTCGCAACGGTAGGCCGCGGCAGGTGCCGCCGCCGCAGGCGTTGTCGCGGTCAGTGCCGACGAGGCGGGCGCGGCCGGGGCGGCTGAACCGGGGCCGCCGATCTTGCCCAGCACCCACACGCCCCCGGAGGCCGCGAGCAGCAGCGCCAGAGGCCAGCCGAACAGACCGCCTGCCGGCGCGCGGGGCCCGCGGTAAGGCCGAGCGGCGCGCGTGTCGTGCCGGCCGGAGCCCTGTCCTGCGGCGTTCTGCGGGCGGTGGGCACGTCTCGTGTCGGGCGAGCCCGTGCCGGGTGGCGCCGGGTCCAGATAGGTCACCGCGCACGCGCGAGGCCTGCCGTCGGGGCCGGTCTCGACCTCGAACGACAAACGCTCGCCCACCACCGGCCGCCGGCCGCTCGGCGGCAGGGCCGAGACATGCACGAACACGTCCTGCAAGCCTCCCCGCGCCGAAGGAGGGCCGGGCATGCCGGCGTCGGTTGCGGAGCGGTCCGGCACGACGAAGCCGAAGGCGCGCGCCTCGTTCCAGGTCTTGAGTCTGCCTTCCGTGCGCATCGTGTCTGTCCTGTGGCGGGAGCTTGGCCGGCGCCCGGCTCACAGCGCCCGCAGGTAGAAGGTATTGCAGCCGCCGTGCCCGGTGGCGCCCATCGGTGCGTCGATGCGTCGGAAGCCGCTGCGTTCGTACAGGCGCATCGCCGCGTCCATGCCGGTGAGCGTTTCCAGGTAACACTGGCGGTAACCGAAGCCGCGTGCGGCGTCGAGGCAGCGCGCCATCATCGCCGCCCCGGCGCCCAGGCCGCGCACGCTCGGCAGGAAATACATCTTGCGCAGTTCGCACACGTCCTCCGCGCCGCCGGCCAGCGGCGCCACACCGCCGCCGCCTTCGACCGTCCACACGGCCTGCGCTTCATCGTCCCGTCCGTCGGCGCCTTGCGCGCCGTCGCCGGGGTCGGCCGGCGCTGGAGCAGCGCGGCGCTCGACCACGAAGTACGCCGAGCGCGGCGCGCCATACGCGCGGTGCATCCAGTCCACTTCCGGGTCGCTGATGGCGAAACCGCAGCCGGTGGCGCCGAATTCAGGCATGACGGTGCGGATGATGGCGGCGACGGCGGCATCGTCGCGGGCGTCGATCGGGCGGATGCGGAACGTGCCGGAGTCGTGCATGGATCTGTCGTTGCGTGGATGTGGGTGGAGTGGGGCGATGGGTGGGCAGGGCGGTCAGCCGCTGGTGCCGTGGTACAGGCTGCCCTGTTGCAGCCTGCGCGCGAATTCGTCGGGTTTCAGCCCGGGCGCGAACAGGAACCCTTGGCCGATCGGCACGCCCAGGCGCAGCAGGAACTGGCGCTGGGCCTCCGATTCCACGCCTTCGGCGACCAGGCCGAGGTCCAGACTGCGGGCGATCCCGGCCACCGCCTGGCAGACCGCCACGTCGGAGTGTTTGCCGGGCACGCCCGCCACGAACAGCTGGCTGAGCTTCAGGCCGTGGATCGGCAGCCGGCGCAGGTAGTTCAGGGCGCTGTAGCCTTCGCCGAAATCGTCGATGGTCAGGATCACGCCCATCTCGCGCAGCTCGGCGAAGGTGCGCAGGGTGTCGGGCGCATCCTCGATCAGCACGCGTTCGGTGAATTCCAGCTCCAGCGCGGCGCCGGGCAGGGAATATTCGTCCAGCAGGCGGCGCACGCTCTGCGCGAGGTCTTCGCCGATGAACTGGCGGTAGGACACGTTCACCGCCACCCGCACCACGCCCAGGCCCGCGTCGCGCCAGGCGGCCACCTGCCGGCAGGCCTGACGCAGCACCCAGCCGCCGATGCGCACGATGTCGCCGGTGGTTTCGGCGTGGCCGATGAAGCGGTCCGGGCGCATTTCGCCGAGCTGCGTGTTCTGCCAGCGGATCAGCGCCTCGGCCGCGACCACGCGGCCGCGCAGCAGGTCGACCTGCGGCTGGTAGACCAGATGGAATTCCTCGTTCTCGGCCGCGCGACGCAGATGGGTCTCCATCCACAGCCGGTCGGCCTGCGATTTCGCCAGCTCCGGGGTGAAGGCCTGCCAGGCGTTGCGCGCGCGCCGCTTGCTGTCGTACATCGCCGCGTCGGCGTTCTGGATCAGCGTCTGCGGGCGCTCGCCGTGCTCGGGCGCGCGCGCGATGCCGATGCTGGCGGTGATGTTGAATTCGTCGCTGTCGAAACGGAACGCGTCCGAGAGTGCATCGAGCACCGACTGGGCGATGCGTTCGGGGCGGCCGGTGTCGTCGTTGTACTGGCACATCACCAGAAACTCGTCGCCGCCGAAGCGCGCCACCAGGCCTTCGCTGCCGACCGCGGCGGCGATGCGCTGCGCGGCGGCGGCCAGCAGCTCGTCGCCGGCGGCGTGGCCCAGCACGTCGTTGACCACCTTGAAGCGGTCCAGGTCGACATACAGCACGGCGAGGCTGGACAGGGTGGGATCGTCCAGGCGCTGATCCAGCTCGGAGAGGATCGCGTCGCGATTGAGCAGGCCGGTCAGCGGGTCGGTCCGCGCCTGCACGCGCAGGCTTTCCTCGGCGTGCTTGCGTTCGGTGATGTCCTGCAGGGTGCCGACCAGACGCGAACTGCCCGGCGCGCCGCGCTCGGTTTCGCCGATGAAGCGCAGCCACACGGTGTGCCGGTCGCCGCGCACGTACTGCAGCTCCAGGTCGAAACTGCCGTGATGCGCCACCAGACGGTCGAGCGCCGCGCGCAGGCGCGGCTGATCCGGGCCGTAGACGCCGAGCAGCAGGTCCTCCATCGACTCTGCCGCCGGCTCGCGGCCGAGGATGCGCTGCGCCTCGTGGGTGAGATACAGCCGCTGGCGGCTGCGGTCCCACTCCCAGCCGCCGATCCGCGCCAGCTCCTGGGCGCGGTGGAACAGCACATTGTCGCGTTTGAGCGCGGTGACGTCGCTGAACATCGCGAACACGAACTGCGGCTGGGTGCCGTCGGCCTGGAACACCGGCACCGAGGTCACCGACACCCACGACATGCGCTGGGTGGGCAGGTGGTACAGGCCCACGACCGTGTTGCTGATGACCTGGGCCTGCTGCAGCGCGCGGTTGGTCGGCCACTGCGCGAAGGACAGCGGCCGGCCGCGGTCGTCGACGATCTTCCAGTCGTCGGGACGCAGGATCTCGCGCGCGGTCTGGCCCGGCTCGGCGCCGATGGTGCGGTGCGCGGCCGGATTGGCCGAGACCACGCGCATCTCGCGGTCGAACAGGATCACGCCGACGTCGATGGATTCCAGCAGCAGCCGGTAGCGGGTCTCGGCCTGCCAGCGCCGGCTGAGATCGCGCGCCACCGCCACGATGTGTTTGCGGCCGAGATATTCGAAGCCCGCGGAATGCACTTCCACCGGGAAGCGGCTGCCGTCCTCGCGCATGTTGGTGACTTCGACCACATAGGTGTCGCCGCGATTCAGCGCTTCCCACACCGGGACCAGATGGTCCTTGGGCAGGTCGGGGTTCAGCACCTCGATGGGTTTGCCGACGATCTCCCCGCGCGGACGCCGGTAGGCTTCCAGGCCGGCCTTGTTGACGTCGAGCACGGTGCCGTCCCAGTCGATGATGCTGACCGGGTCGGGCACGGCGTCGAACAGGGTGGTGTAGCGGCGATGCTCGGCGTCGATCTCGTCGATCGCCCGGGCCAGCGCGGCGTGCGCACGGGCGAGCAGGGCGCGCGGGTCTTCCGCGGCATCGCCTGCGGTGGCTGCGTCGGTGGACGCGTCCGTGTCGAGGGCGCGCTCGAGCGCGGCCAGGGTGTCCTGCAGATCGGACAGGTCCGCCGGCGCCGCCGGCCGCTGCTGCGTGCGCCTGCGCCCGGTCATGTCGCTCCGCCGGCGCCTCCCGTGGCGGTGGCCGGTTCCATGGCCTGTCCGACCCGGCTGCCGGTGCGGCGACCGAGCTGCGCCGCCAGCCAGCGGCCGGTGGCGGAAAGCGCGTCGAGGTCGATGCCGGTGGCGATGCCCATGCCGTGCAGCATATACACCACATCCTCGCTCGCGACATTGCCGCTGGCCCCGGTGGCGTAGGGGCAGCCGCCGGCCCCGGACACCGAGGCATCCACCACCGCCACGCCTTCCTCCAGACAGGCGAGGATGTTGGCCAGCGCCTGGCCGTAGGTGTCGTGGAAATGCACCGCCAGCGCGGCCATCGGCACTTCGCTCGCCACCGCGCGCAGCATCGCCGCCGCCTTGTGCGGCGTGCCGACGCCGATCGTGTCGCCCAGCGAGATTTCGTAGCAGCCCATCGCGTGCAGCGCCTGCGCCACGCGCACCACCTCGGCCACCGGCACCTCGCCCTGGTAGGGGCAGCCGAGCACGGTGGACACGTAGCCGCGTACCGCCACGCCGTCGGCCTTCGCGCGCTCGATCACCGGCGCGAAGCGCTGCAGCGACTCGGCGATGGAGGCGTTGATGTTGCGCTGGTTGAAGGCTTCCGAGGCCGCGGTGAACACCGCGATTTCGTCCACGCCCACGGCGCGCGCGCGCTCGTAGCCCTGTTCGTTGGGCACCAGCACCGGGTAGCGCACGCCGGGGTGCTTGGCGATGCCCACATACACCTCGGCCGCATCGGCCAGCTGCGGCACCCAGCGGGGGCTGACGAAGCTGGTCGCCTCGATGCTGCGCAGGCCGGTGGCGGAGAGGCGGTCGATCAGCGCGATCTTGGTCGCGGCCGGCAGCAGCGCCTTCTCGTTCTGCAGCCCGTCGCGGGGGCCGACTTCGACGATGCGGACCTCGGGTGGCAGGCCCTCTGCAGGTGCTGCGGCGGGATTCACGCGTCGTCTCCTTCCGCGCCCAGCAGCACCAGCACCGCATCGGCCTCGACGAAATCGCCGGCGGCGACGCGGATCTCGGACACGACACCGGAGCCCGGCGCCTTGAGCGCCAGTTCCATCTTCATCGCTTCCATCACCAGCAACTCCTGCCCCTGTTCGACACGGTCCCCCACCTGTGCTCGGATCACCACGATGCGGCCGGGCATCGGCGCGACCAAACGGTCGCCCGTGGTGCCGGCGTCGCCGTCGTCGGCGCGGTAGGCCGGCACACGGACGAAACGCCAGCGACGCTCGCCGTCGTGCAGCCGGATCGCGGTCTCGCCGCGGCCGGCATCCACGCGCAGGCG
>ERZ1066121.656-NODE-656-length-29974-cov-7.636051_pt1 | contig 29974 bp, 26 predicted proteins | sample MGYA00382768_ERZ1066121 | MGnify/ENA primary metagenome ERZ1066121 (study PRJEB33369, sample SAMEA5778351) | biofilm metagenome | biome: Industrial cooling water; feature: Water cooling tower basin; material: Biofilm | place: United Arab Emirates | collected...
CGCTGGTGCTGATGATGACGAGCTTCCTGCGCATCCTGGTGGTGCTGGCGATCCTGCGGCAGGCTATCGGCTTGCAAGGTTCCCCGCCCGGACAAGTGCTGGCGGGCCTGGCGCTGTTCCTGTCGCTCTTTGTGATGGCCCCGACGCTTGAAGTGGTCAACGACACCGCGGTTGCCCCTTACGCTGCGGGCACGCTGGAGGCCGATGCTGCGATTGCCAAGGGCGGTGAGGCTTTCCACGCCTTCATGCTGACCCAGACGCGCGAGGCGAACCTGCTGATGTTCGCCGATCTGGCTGGCACCAACGGCTTTGCCAAGGGCGCGGATGTTCCCTTCTCGATCCTGCTTCCCGCCTTTGTCACCAGCGAGCTCGAAACCGCGTTTCAGATCGGCTTCATGCTGTTCCTGCCCTTTCTGGTGATCGATCTTGTCGTGGCGAGCGTGTTGATGAGCCTGGGCATGATGATGCTGTCGCCGACGATAATCTCCCTGCCTTTCAAGCTGCTGCTGTTTGTGCTGGTTGATGGCTGGGCTCTGCTGATGGGCAGCCTTGCGATGAGTTTCGGGTGATGGGGCTCGATACCAAACTGCTGGCACTGGCCGATCAGACCTTGTGGGTCACGGCGCTGATTGCGGCGCCCGTGCTGCTGGCCGCGCTGGTGGTTGGCCTGATGGTGGGGATTATCCAGGCGGCGACGTCGGTCAACGAACAGACCCTCACCTTCGTCCCCAAGCTGGCGGTAACGGCACTGGTGTTCGTGGTGCTGGGCGGGGCGATGATGGCGCTGCTCAGCGACTTTCTGCGCGAGATCATGGCGCAGATCGCCACCATTGCAGACTGAAGGCGCACACGGTGAATGTCCTTGATTTCGGGCTGGCCGGACTTGAGGCGCAGCTCTGGCAGATCCTGTACCTTTCGATCCGTTGCGGCGCTGCCCTGATGGCAGCGCCGGTGGTGGGCGGTATGGCGGTGCCCGTCCAGTTGCGGGTGTTGCTGGCCTTGGTGATCGGGATGTTCATCGCGAGCTGGCTTCCACCCGCTCCGCTGCCTGCCATGATGAGCTTCGCCGCGCTGCTGGCCATCCTTCAGGAAGTGCTGATCGGGGCTGCCATGGGCTTTGTCCTGCAACTGGCCTTTGCCATTCCGCTGATCGCTGCCGAACAGATTGCAGGCACGATGGGGCTCGCGATCGCCACCTCGATAGATCCCAGCAGCGGTTCGCAATCCGGCGCGCTGGGAAGCTATTTCTCGATTACGATGACGCTGCTGTTCTATGCGATCGGCGGACATTTGCTATGGTTCCAGCTGCTGGTGGAAAGCCATCGCCTGTTGCCACCCGGAAGTTTCATGTTCGCACCCGAAAACGCCCAAGGGATCGTGCTGTTCATGGGCTATGGGTTGGCGGCTGCCGCGGCGATCGCTCTGCCCGTGGTGCTGGTGTTGCTGCTGGTGCAGGTGGTCACAGGCGTGCTGTCGCGCTCGGCCCCGGCGCTCAATCTGTTTGCTCTTGGCCTTCCCGCGGGCGTGTTGGCGGGAATTGCAGCGCTGATCATCGTCATGCCGCTGATTGTCGATCAGTTTTCCCGCATCATTACGGCTGCGCTGGCTGAAATCGGAAGGCTCGTGGGCTGATGGCCGAGCAGACTCCCGGCGAAAAGGTCTTTGATCCGACCCCCAAGCGCGCATCCGATGCCGCAAAGAAAGGCGATGTGCTGCGTTCGCGCGAAGTGGCGACCGCAACGACGATGGCCACCGGCGCGCTGGTGCTGGTGATGGTCGGGCCGTGGCTCGCAGACAGTGTGGCCGGCGTGGCGCGGCTCGCGTTCCGGTTCGATCGGCAGGAACTGGATGCATTTACGCCCGGTGCGATGCTGAGCGGCGCCGCGGTTGCGCTGCTGCCACCGATTGCTGTGCTGGGTCTGGCCGCAGCCGGGATCACGCTCGCGGTGCAGCTGATGCTGGGCGAGGGGCGGTTTGTTCCGGGTAATCTGGCGTTCAAGGGATCGCGCATCAATCCGCTGGCGGGGCTCAAGCGGATGTTCGGCCTCAATGCCCTGATCGAATTGGGCAAGGGCCTGCTCAAGGTCATCCTGCTGGGGGCTATCGCATGGGGTTGGGCGGCGGCCAATCTGGCACCTCTGCTGGGACTGGGTGCAAGTGACGTGCACGCCCAGATCGGTTTCGGCCTTGATGCCTTTGCCGGGCTGATTGGCGTCCTTTTGATCGGTCTGCTGATCATTGCAGCCATCGATTATCCCTTGCAGCGGTTCCAGCGCAACAAGCGTCTCAAGATGAGCCTGCAGGATCTGCGCGATGAACAGAAACAGTCCGAGGGCTCGCCAGAGATGAAATCCGCGCGCCGCCAGCGCCAGCGCGACCTCGCGCGGGGCGGTGTCGCCAAGGCGATGCAGCAGGCGCAGTTCGTGATCGTCAACCCGCAGCATTTCGCGGTGGCCCTGACATATGATGTGTTGCTCGCGCCGGCGCCCCTTGTCCTCGCCAAGGGGCGTGGCGAAACGGCGCTGGCGATGCGCGAGATCGCCGCTGAACAGAATTTGCCAGTGCTCGAATACCCGACGCTCGCGCGTGCAGTCTATTTCACGACTCGGCAAGGCGAGATGGTGCGCGAGGAGCTTTACGTCGCGATTGCCGCGCTGGTGGCTTTCGTGATGGCGTTGAAGCGTGGCGATCGCCCGCGGCGTCCCACAATTACAGTCCCAACCGCCCTTCAATTCGACAGCCATGGCCGCGCGTTGAACGCGGCTTAACAACCCGGCAAAGGAGCCGTTCTTGCCACTATGACGACCACTGGCTCCTCAATCATTTCCGCGCTTGGTGCCGGCAGCGGAATCAATTTCACCACGCTGGCCAACGACCTGTCGGCGGCATCCTTTGCCGGCCAACGCCAGGCCATCACCGACCGCAACGCCGCCCTCGAAGCGCGCATTTCCGCCGCGGCCAGCCTGCGCGGCATGGTGACCGCATTGGCAGGCAGTGTCGGCAACCGCGTGCGGGCGGGCGATTTGTCGCCGCGCGCCACGCTGGGCAATCCGGCGCTGGCCAATGTGACCTTCACGCCCGGGTTAACCCCGACCGGCAGTTACACGCTCGAAGTCAGTCAGCTCGCAACCGGGCAACGGCTGGTCATGCCGCCGCTTGGCAATCCAGGTGATCCGGTCGGCGAAGGCAGCCTGACGATCCGTTTCGGCACTATCACCGGTAGCGCTTTTGCCGAAGGCGCAGATCGCCCTGCCCTTACGATCAATGTCGCTGCCGGCGAAACTCTTGAAGCGGTCGCGGCCCGCATCACCAGTGCCAGTGGTGGAGCGGTCACCGCGCAGGTTTTGGCCGGCACTGACGGCGCGCAACTGGTGCTGACCGGACGCGAAGGCGCGGCCAATGCCTTTGTAGTCGAGGCCGCAGGAACCGGCCCGTTGGCATCGCTTGGCTGGGAGCCCGCATCGCCCGGTGCCGTGCAAGTGCCTGCGATGGCCCGCGATGCGCTGTTCAGTTTCAATTCGGTGGCCATGCGCAGCGCCAGCAATACGGTGACCGGCCTGCCGGAAGGCTTGGGTCTGCAACTGAACGCCGCCAATCCGGGCCAGACGACAACGCTGACATTCGCCAACGATGCCAGCGCGATCAACCGTTTGATGGAAGACCTTGTCGAAGCGCTCAATGGTGTGGTGGGAGAGGTCAACAGGCTTGGCAATCCGATCGGCGGTGAATTGGGCAATGATCCTGGCCTGCGTTTGCTGCGCAGCGTGCTGGTGCGGCTCAGCAGTGAAGAGGTCATGCCGGGCGCGCAGCCCGGTGAGCCGAATACACTGGCTGATCTGGGGCTGGTGCTCGAGCGTGATGGCACGTTCCGGCTGGATGCGGCCCGGCTCGGGCGTGCGCAGGCCGATGCGCCGCGCGCGGTTGCCGCGATGTTCACCACCGGCGCTTTTGGCGTTTTCAGCACCCTGGATCGGCTGGCGCGCAATGCCACACAGATTGGCGATCCCGGAACGCTGGGCGGCTCGATCACCCGCTTCCAGCGCCAGTTGCAATCCAACGGCGCGCGGCTCGAAAAGATTGCAGAACAGCAGGAAAGCCTGCGCCAACGTCTCAGCCGCAGTTTTGCCGCGAGCGAGCGGCGGGTGGGCGCGTCACAATCAACCCTGACCTTTCTGCGCCAGCAGGTTGACATGTGGAACGCGCAGCGGCGCTAGCGGCAGGATTTCACGATGCACATGCTTTCGCAAACTCCCACCGCGGCCTATCGCCGCGTCGCGCTGGATGCCCGGATCGAAGGGGCCGCAGGCGCAACGCTCGCGCGGATCTGTCTCGAAGAAGCCGTCGCTGCGCTCGGGCAGGCGTTGGCCGCGCTGGATCGGCAACCGGCACGCGTGCCGCACGAACCGCTTGCCCGCGCACAGGCCATTGCGGTTTGGCTCGCCGGTTCGGTCGATCCCGCGCATCCGCTGCGCGCCAGTCTGGTGCAATTCTACGGCGGTCAGGCGAGCGCAATCCGCGCCTGCGTCACGGCACCCGATGCCAGCGTGATCGCGCGGGTGCGCGATGACTTTCTCGACCTGCTCGAGGCCGCCTAGCCGATGAACGCCGCGATGATCCGCGCGGCATCCGCCGGGTCTTCGAAGGGGTGGAAATGAGTCCGATCAGGGCGGTGCATATCCGTCCCTTGCGGCAGGATCGCGGCAAGCTGCGGCCAGGTGGGTGACCCCTTGAAGTCATGGAGATCGCTTTGCTGCGCGCGCACCACCAGCACCGGAATATCCACTTGCCGCGCCGCATCGTGGATGCCGCCATTGCTGCGGCTTGAACCATAGACGCTGGCTTCGACCTCGGGAGCGCAGGCGAGCACCATGCTGCCGGTGCCCGCCGGATCGGGCCGCAGGCCGTGACGGCAGTAATCCTCGAAGACGCGGCGATCGAACAGGCAATAGGGATCGCGCGCCGCGAAACGGGCGATCATTTCCTCGGCCGAAGCAAAATCGCGCTTGCGACGGCTGGCGGGATGAGGGGTATCGTCGCGCAAGAGCTGCGTCGCGGGGGCGTAGAATTCGGGCGCGAGGATCACCGGATCGAACAGCACCAGCCTGGCAAAGGCCTGCGTGGCTTCGGCCGCACATTGAAGCAGGACATGGCCGCCCATCGAATGCCCGATCCCGATTGCGCCCGTGATGTCCAGCGCAGCGAGCAACCCGGCGACATCGCGCACCACCTCGCGCCAATCGGCAATCGGCCCGCCGCCTGATCGGCCATGGCCGCGCAGATCAATCGCCAGCACCCGGTGATGCGGGAAATGCGCGATCACCGCGTCCCACACCCGTGCGTGAAAGCCGGTGGCATGGGCAAAGATCAGAGTGGGGGCAGGCGCACTGCCCGGCACGGCGGGCCAATCGAAGAAAGCCAGATCAATCCCATTGACGGGAAGGGTGTGGAAAGTGGGCGTGCGCGCATCGGTCATGTCGGCTCGCCTGCGCGGCGGACAAGCCAAGGTCAAGCCGCTTAATGAAGGAGGGGGAGCCCTTGGCGCCCCCTCCCGGAGCAACCTCGTTCAGAACCGTGCGGTCAGCCGGGCCCAGACCCCGCGGCCTGGCCCAGGCAGACGTTCCAGCAAGGCGACATCCGAAGCGCCGACCCGGCTGCGTCCGGCAAGGTGCGGGGCATAGAGTTCATCAAGCAGGTTCTCGATGCCTGCCTCGAGCGCCAGACTGTCGTTTAAGCCATAACGCCCAAACAGACCGACGATGGCAAAGCCTTCGCCGCGCTGTTCGTCATTGGTACGCGAGACCTTGGGCTGATCGGCTGCGGCGAAGAGCTCGGTGCCAAGTGCAAGCCGGCCACTTGTCCAAGTGGCCGACAGACGCAGATTGGCAGGCGGGATGCGGTAGAGATCATCGTCAATGTCGCGTCTCGTCCCCCGCACAAAGCTTGCCGTGCCCGCAAGTTCAAGACGTGCCGAAGGTCGGATCACGAAATCCACATCCGCGCCGTAAAGCTCCGCTGACGTGTTGCGGAACATCAGTGGTGTCGCATCGCCATTGGCGGCGGCGACCATTTCGACAGGGGTGTTCAACACGCCCGGTGTGGTATCGAACGGGGTGCCCTGGATGAAATCTTCAACCCGGCGGTAGAACAGCGTCGGGCGCAGCGTCAGCCAGTCATTACCGAGATCAAGGCCAGCCTCAGCAATATAGGCAACTTCAGGGCGCAGGGACTGATTGCCGACATAGATATTGCCATCGGCCAGCCCAAAGCTCGCTTCGGTCGGAAGCCAGGCAAAGCGTTCGAGCACGCTCGGCACACGGGTCTTGCGGGCCAGTGTGACGCGCGGGGTCACGCTTTCGCCGGGCAACCATGCGCGGATCACGGCATCGACGGTGGTGTCAGTCGCCTCCCGGCCGGATGCGATGAACTGGCTTGCGAGCGTGCGCGGTCCCATGGGCACGGCCGCCCCCAGTTGCGGAATGCCTGCGGTTTGCCGGGTGCGATCAAGCCGGGCGCCAGCCTCGAATTGCAGTCCGCCGGCTTGCCCACGCCATTGCAGATAGGTGCCGACCCGTTCGGCGGTGACATTGGGTTGGGAGTCGATGAAGAAGGCCGGGTTGGTTGGATTGGTGATCGTGACAAAGCGATCGGTAAGCTCGGCATCGGCGCCGAGCTCAAGATAGCGCGCTGGCTTGCCGAAACGCAACGCGGCTTCAACCGTCACCGTATCGGCATCGGCAAAGGTGGCGCGGGCTTGTGCGGGCGTCGCGCGCGGCTGGCGCAGCGTCTGGTTGTCCATGAGGTGGCGCACCGCGACATGGCCGAGCCGCAGATTCAGCGAAACATCCTCGGCAATCTCGCCACGGAAGCCGCCCTGCACGAAGTCCGTATCGAAGTAGACCATGTCGAGCGCGAAGGGAGGGTTGCCCGAAGGATCGGTTTCGCTGCGGCGATATTCAAGGAAGAGTTCGCCCGTGCCGGTGCGGTAGCCGGCATGGACGCCATAGAGATTGCGTTCGAACAAGGTGCCGACAGCCGTGCCGGCTGGAAAGCGGTAATCTTCGCCCTGCTCCCGGCTGGCGATCAGGCCGATGCGCCAGCGATCCGTCGCAAGCGCCGCAAGGCCGCCAGTGGCATAGCTGTTATCCACGCTGCGATACTGGCTGGCGGCACGCAGCTGCGGGGTCGCGGTGGTGCCGGTGGTGAACTGGGCTTCAGCAAGCTGCGCGTTGATGGCACCGCCCAGCGATGGTCCTTCCGCAACAGGTGCCACACCGCGCGCGACATCAATACGTTCGACGAGGATCGCGGGTGCATAATGCAGCGGCGGGTCCATCGCATTCGGTCCGCCCGTCGCAAAGCGCTGGCCATTGACCCGGCCCAGCACACGCTCACCCGCCAGCCCGCGATAGCTGAGTTGGCCAGAGAGTGCGCCATTGCCGAAGATGTCACCGCCCGCGACCCGCGCGGCAATGGCCGCAGCATCGGCGGGCAGGGCAATCTGGCGCGGGGCGGCAATGGCATCGCTGGCGATGTTTTCGCGCAAAGCCTTGCGGGCCGTGACAATAATGGTGTCGGTTAAGGCATCTTCCCGGGTTTGGGGCGTGGCGCCGTGTTCTGCCAGCGCCGGCGGGGCAACGGCAAAGGTGCATCCGGCAAGCAGGCTTGCCCGGAAAGTTCGGGTGAAAATCATGATGGATCTTTCCAGAAAATTTGATGAACGGCACAGGCAACCGTAGGCGCGCGGGTGCACCGAGTGGTTCGCCAGTGCCGGATTGTCAGGCGGTCAGATCGCCCTGCGGCGGCGCGCGCAACGGCGGGCGCAGATATGCTGGTGCGACCAGCTGGAGGCGCGCGAAGTGCGCCAGCGGCTCCGGCAGAGTTGCTGAAAATTCCGGGATAACAACATTGTCCGCTATCGGGAGCGCGGCCAGACCAAGGCCGGCAAAGGCGCAGCTCTGCGCAGGCGCGCTCTGGCCCATGGGATCGGGCAACTGAGCCGGATCATCCTGCGGTTCAGCCGCGTGGCCCATCGCCGCGTGATCCATCCCATGGTGATCCATCGCAGCAAGATCACGCTTGTGCGGATCACCATGGCCTATCGCGGCATGGAGGGCCGCCTTGTCGGGCGCCTTCGCTGTTCCCAGAGCACGTGCCAGAGGGTGCGTTTCGGGACACAGGATGATCTCCGCGTCATACCCGCCCGTTGGCATGATCATGATGCCAGCCGGGACAAGTGCGTTCATCCCCAGAGCAGCGAGGACAAACGCCAGAAGCGCATGGCGCTGTTGAGCCAACAGATGACGCACGGCGTTCATGTTGCGTGGTTTCCTATAAGCGACGCTTCATGCTGTCACGTGCGCGAAAGGCAAGCCCTGTTGCTGAAGGAGCAGAATGGTGGTTATCGCAGGCGTCCTCACGCTCGTCGCATGCCACCGCGCGATGCTGCATCCGGCGGGCGGTTTGGTCGCTTGGCAGGCGAGGCCTAGAACACCACGACGCTGCGGATCGACTTGCCTTCGTGCATCAGGTCGAAGGCGGTGTTGATCTCTTCGAGGCCCATGACGTGGGTGATCATCGGGTCGATTGCGATCTTGCCGGTCATGTACATGTCGACGATCTTGGGCACGTCGGTGCGGCCCTTGGCGCCGCCGAAGGCGGTGCCGCGCCAGTTGCGCCCTGTCACGAGCTGGAAGGGTCGGGTGGCGATCTCCTTGCCGGCCTCGGCCACCCCGATGATGATCGAGGTGCCCCAGCCGCGGTGGCAGGCCTCGAGCGCGGTGCGCATCACCTCGGTATTGCCGGTGGCATCGAAGGTGTAATCCGCCCCGCCATCGGTCATTTCCACGATCTTCGCCACGACCTCCTCGCGGCTCATGCCCTTGGAGTTCAGGAAGTGGGTCATGCCGAACTTGCGGCCCCATTCCTCGCGCGCCGGGTTGATGTCGACGCCGACGATGAGGTTCGCGCCCGCCAGCCGCGCGCCCTGGATGACGTTGAGGCCGATCCCGCCGAGGCCGAACACCACGACATTGTCGCCCACCTGCACCTTGGCGGTGTTGGTCACTGCGCCCACCCCGGTGGTGACGCCGCAGCCGATGTAGCAGGCGGACTGGAACGGCGCGTCCTCGCGGATCTTCGCCACCGCGATCTCGGGAAGGACGGTGAAGTTCGAGAAGGTCGAGCAGCCCATGTAGTGGTAGATCGGCTGGCCCTTGTAGGAAAAGCGCGTGGTGCCGTCGGGCATCAGCCCTTTCCCTTGCGTAACGCGGATCGCGGTGCACAGGTTGGTCTTGCCCGAAAGGCAGCTTTTGCACTGACGGCATTCCGGCGTGTAGAGCGGGATCACGTGGTCGCCCGGCTTCACGGATGTGACCCCCGCCCCGACCTCGCGCACGATGCCTGCGCCCTCGTGGCCGAGCACCGAGGGGAAAATCCCTTCGCTGTCGAACCCGTCGAGCGTGTAGGCGTCGGTATGGCAGATGCCGGTCGCCATGATCTCGACCAGCACCTCGCCAGCCTTCGGACCCTCCAGATCGAGCTCGACAATTTCGAGCGGCTTCTTCGCTTCAAAGGCAACAGCAGCGCGGGTCTTCATGGGGTCTTGTTATCCTTGGCTCTCATGAATGGCGCCGTCTGCGGCGAGGCAGACGGCGGAGCGGATCGCGGTATCGCGGGTGTCAGGACGGCGAGGCGTCCAGAACCTGCGAGCGCAGCGAACTGAAATGCACGCTCAGCGCGCGCCACCCTCCGTCCGCCAGCACGCAGGTGGCAGTGGCAAAGCCGGGTCGCAAGCGGAATCCGGCATCCTTGGGCTTGCCCCGTTCAAGGAAGAAGCACGAGACGATCGCATTCGCGGCAGAAACCATCACGGTTTCCACCCCTTGCGGCGCGAACTCCAGCAGATCCCAGTTCCCGGCATGGAAGGCGAGATGGTCGGCATAGGCGGCATGATCGAGCGGAAAAGGCACGTCATGGACCACCGCCAGCCCTTCGGGCAGCAGGAAGCCGATCCTGCGCCCCCGGTCGAAGGCACCGGCGTGTGCGGCGAGGAAAGCTGCGGCGGCGGGGCTTGCAGGCTGCGCGCCAGCGGCGGCAGCGAGCGGGCCGCCTGCCACCAGCGAGGCAGCGCCCAGGGTGGATGCGACCAGAAAATCGCGGCGTTCAATCGTCATGGCGGCCCCCTCAACCCGGCGACTGCGCGCTGACATGCCCGATCACCGGGCTCTGGTGCCAGCTCGTCACGCGCCAGCCCTCGGGCGTCAGCGCCCATCCTTGTGTGAACATCATCGGCCGCAGGCGGAACCCTGCGTCCTTGGGCTTGCCCCGGAACATCGCGAAACCGGCTGCAACCCCCACGCTGCCCCGCTCGACGAAGCTCATGTCGTGCGGCTTCCAGGCGAAGCCCTCCCAATTGCCGGGGCCGTGGAAAGCGATGTGGTCCTGAAACCCGGCGCGGTCGACGCGGAACGGCAGGTCCTCGTCCATGATCACCGCATCAGCGGCGATGAGGCCGTAGAAGCCGGGCAGATCGCCGGTCGCAAGCGCCTGCGCCAGCCGCCCGAAGGCTTCGGCAAGCCCGCTCATGGGCGGTCCCCGGCAGAAGATCGTCTGGCAATGGCTGTCATCGTGCTAATCCTCTCTTGGAAAGCAGGTCTAGAGCCCTTCGATGAACGCGGCGAGCGCGCCCGCCACGCCGTCGGGATCGCGGTCCGGCTGGAAATCCGCGCCGCCGACGATCGACTGGACCGCATCCGGGCGCATCGTCCCGGCGCGCTCGAACAGCGGCCAGAGCACGTCATCGCGCGAGCACATGATGTGAAGCGGCACGTCGACCGACATGTAGGCGCCCTCGACGTCCTGGTTCCAGACCGCGCTGAACGCCATCGGCATGGTCTCGCGCGCGATCAGGTGATCGATCATCTCGCGGCAGTGAAGCTCGACGCTGGCGGCCGCGCCGACCATTTCGAGATATTTCCACGCGGTCATCAGGAAGGCGCCGGAGGCTTCGGCCTCGAAGGGGCGGACGAAGATCTTGCGGTATTCCGCCTTCTCCGCATCATTGACCAGCACCGGGCCGATCAGGGTCAGCGATTGCAGCCGCCCCGGAAAAGCGCGCGGCATCTCGACCGCCGCGCAGCCGCCGGTGTGGTGGCCGCAGGCGTGAAAGGTCTCGATGCCCAGATCGTCGATCGCCTCCATCAGCCGGTCGGCGACGAAACGCAGGTCGGGAATGGCAACGGGCTGATAGGACTGGCCGAAGCCGGGGGAATCGAAGGAGAGGCAGTGATAGCGGTCCGCCAGCCGCTCCATCACCTTCTCGAACATCACGCCCGACGATGCGGTCTGGTGGAACATGCAGATGGTGGGATTGGCCGGATCGCCCGCCTCGCGCAGATGAATCTGCCCGTCCCGGCAATCGGCATATCGGCGGCGAATGGTCATCTGTGGTCCTCCGGTTGCCCGGCTGCGAGGATGCGGCGCAGCGCGGCTGCGTGCAAACTATTCCGCACTCTCCACCTGCCTCACCACGTCCTCGTAGGGACGGGCGGCGGCGGCTTGCTGAAGCTCCTCGCGTTCCTGATGGACGATCCGCAGCACGTTGCCGAGAAACTCGTCGCGCCAGGCATCGCGCTCCGCGCGCACGGCCGGGCTCGGGATGTAGGCGTCGATCGCGCTGCGGCTGACAGGCCCGCCCGCTTCGAGCAGCCGCTCGATGGTGTCGAGCCGGTCGCGCATCACGGCGACCTCGCCCGCCAGCGCCATCGTGATCGACAGCGTCTTTTCGATCGCCGGATCGGCGAAATATTCGGGACGCTGCCCCTTGGCCTTCTTCTGCAGTTCTATTCTGTCCGACATTGCATGCCTCCCGGTCTGCCGATCTTGCGTGGGCGCAAGCGCCGGACGGGTCCGGCGCTCCCTTGGGCGCGCACCTACTTGCGCGCGCCCCACAGCCACCAGGCGCCGCCGCCGCCGAAGTCGCCGCCCTGAAACACCTTGGTGCGGCGGGCTTCCTCGGCCTCGAAGGCGCTCGGCTGATAGGCCTCGAAGGCCTCGGCGGGATCGAACCCGGTCTCGGCCGCGATCACTTCCGCCTTCAGTTCATGGCTCGCGCCCCAGAACGGCTCGTTGTTGTTGCGGGTATCCCAGTCGAGCATGAAGGCGTCATAGGCGGGCAGATCGCGGTAGGGCGGGGTTTCGGCGTGAACCACGATCCCGCCGCCCGCGAGCAGGCGGTGGCATTCGCGCATGATCCGGCGGATCGCCTGATTGCTGGTTTCATGGACGAGGATGTGGCTGACGATCAGGTCGAAGAAGCCATCCTCGAAATCGGTGCTCTCGGCGTTCTGCTGGCTGAAGTGGATCGGCTTGCCGAGCGATTGCGCGCGCGCATGGGCGTAGCGCAGCACCGGCGCGCCGACATCGATCGCATAGACCTCGGCATCGGGGTAGGCATCGACATAGGGCGTGGTCGAATGGCCAACGGTGCAGCCCATGTCGAGAATGCGGCGGGGCTTGAAGTCGGGGTGGTGCTGCTTGAGATAGGCGATGGTGGTGTCGCCGATGTCCGAATTCAGCGGCCCCATCCGGCCCATGGCGTAGATATAGACCGCCCGGTCATAGACCGCGCCGTTAGCAAGATCGCCCGGCACGAATTCGGTGTGGTAGCCGCCGGGCATGCAGTGGATGTCCACCGCGGCGTGATAGCGCGGCACCGGCAGGTCGGGATCGAGGCGGAGCGAGCCGCAGGCCCCCGCGCCCTCGGCCTTGGCAATCAGGTCGCCGAGCTGGCGTTCGACCGGAAGCTGCGCGGCCTTCCACATCATTTCCTGGCTGTTGCGCTGGAGGGCGCTCCAGAAGCGGAAATAGGGATCGTCCTGCATCGCCTTGCGAACGTCCTGCATCGTCTCGGGCGCGCGCCCTTCGGCTTTTGCGAACTGGCGCGCGGCGCGGCCCTCGAAGGCGTCCCGGTTGCCGAGCGAGACCTCGCTGGCGAGGTGGAACTTCAAGCTCTTGACGAATTCCTGCCGGGCGAATTCGTCCGAGCTGGTCTGCGGCAGGACCGCGTGGGCGTACTGGTTCTTGAGATCGAGGGGTGCGTTCATCGGGCTTCTCCTAGGAAGGGTCGCGAATGGTCGGCGCGGCGAGACGGCAACGGACGACGGCGGGCATCGTCGGCGATCATGCCGGCACTGTCGCGCAGCGCTTCGCGGATGCGCCACGCGGTGCGGTGACTGACATGGCACGCGACGCACAACTCACGCAGCTTGACCCGGCCGTTACTGGCGGCGAACATCTGTGCTGCAAGCTGCCAGATCGGCACTTGCAGCTTGGTGCGGGGCGGCGGGAAGCCCCCCGGCAGCCGGGCAAGCAGACGCTCGGTCGTCAGGGCATCGCCTTCAGCCATCGACCGCCTGTGCCTGGGCGACGGGGCGCGGCGGGCGGACCGGACAGGTCTCCTCGCGGTTGACCATGTCGAAGGTGAATATCCACTTCGCCACGCCTGTCAGGACTGCCGCGATCATGCCGATCTCGATGATCTGCGCCTCATCGTAGAACCGGCGCAGCCGCGCCAGAAGATCGGCGGTGAGCTGACCTTCCATGTTCTGCAGCATCATCTCGTCGCCCAGCGCGAGGATGGCGCGGTCACGCTCGTCCCAGACAGGATCGTCCGGCGTGAAGATGGCGTCGATCTGCGCTTCGGTGATGCCCGACTTCAGTGCCTCGACGGTGTTGAACCGGTTGCAGAACTGGCAACCGTGCTGCTTGGACAGCTTGAGCCGCAGCAACTCCTTGCTGCGCACATCGACGCGCGTCCACGCATGGCCGTTGTAGAAGACGTTGGCGTAGAACTCGTCGAAATACCAGCGGGTCATGTCGGGGTGATGGCCCATCACCCCGACGATGGTGGCATCGCCCGTCCGTTCGACGCCGGTATCGTGGAGCGCCTGCAAATCTTCCGGCAGGTCTTCGCGCGGGACCGGCGTTATCTGGGGATCAGCCATTCGCGTTCTCCTTGAGATCATCGAGCGTCGGGAAGGGATAGTCGGGGCTCGGGGGGCAGAAGCACAGGTGCCGAACCGGCACGTCGCTCGTCACCTTGACCCGTTTGCGCGCCCCGACCGGGTAGGTGTAGAGCGTGCCCGCGGTGATCGTCGCCTCGATCTTTTCCTGATAGAGCGGCGGCAGCCACACCGTCAGCTCCATCTCCCCCGAAAGGCAGTATTGCATCTCGTCGTGGGTGAAGGTCCATTCGAACTCCTGCCCGGGCATGAAGTCTTCGACGATGATCTGGCAATTCGGCTGGTTGATGGCGGAATAGCCCCGGATCGCGACACCCTCGTTGAACGGCAACGGCAACATCGGCGCCTTGTCGAGCGCGTCGTGGTCGATCACGTGAACGGCAAAGCTCGATCGCGCGGTCGGGGCTAGTCCTATCGGCATGGTTCCTCCTGCAGATATCCTCGGGTTTCAGAACTTGTAGCTGGCCTCGATGCCATAGCTGCGGGTTTGCGCGCGGAACACGGCGTGAGCGATCGGCAGGATCACCACCGCATCGGCATTGTAGCGTTCGTTGATCAGGTTGCGCGACCACAGCGCCACTTCCAGCGTATCGTTGCCGACCCCGAGCCGGGCGTTGACGATGTCGATCGGCTCACGTTCGGTGTTGGGCTGGTTGAGCTGGTCGTACCAGACCGTGCCGGTGCGGTTGTATTCGCCGCGGGCGAGCAGATCGAGGTTGTCGGTGATCGGCTGCTTGAGCTGGAACCCTGCGCTGATGTTGTAATCGGGCACGAAGGGGATGCGGTTGCCGACGATTGCAGCCGCCTCAACCGGATTGGTGGTGTTCGCCGCGGTAATTTCGTCCTCGATGAAGCCGGCCCCGGCGAACAAGGTCAGCGTGTCGGTGACCCGCGCATTGATGTCTATCTCCGCGCCCCAGATCTCCGTCCCGGAGATCGTGCTGATCGCCTGGATGCCGCCGGTGGGGAAGAATTCGAACTGCTGGGCGTTGCGCACTTCGGTGAAGAAACCGGCACCGTTGATTGCAATCCGGCCATTGGCGAACACGCTCTTGAAGCCGATTTCGTAGGAATCGGACACTTCCTTGTCGTAACTGTCCTGCACCAGGATGTTCGGCAGGCTCTGCACCAGCACCGCGCGGGTGCCGATCGGGTTGAAACCGCCCGACTTGAAGCTGCGGCCATAGCTGGCGAAGATCGACCCGTTGCCGCTCGGGAACTTGTAGATAGCGGTCGCCTTGGGCTGGAGCTGCCTGAAGGTGCGCTGCTCGAAACAGTCTTCCGGATCGCGCCCGGTGTTGGCGACGCACAGGTTGTAGGTCGCCGCCGGCGCTCCGTTGGCAATCCCGAAGAACGGGTTGGGGATATCGGGCGTCAGCGTGCGCACATTGCGCCGTTCGATGTCGTACCGCAGGGCAAGCTGGAGTTCGATCTGGTCGTTCACATCGAACTGGATGTTGCCGAAGGGCGCGTAGTTGCGGGCTTTGTAGCGGTTGAAGTCGTAATTCAGCGTGCCGTTCGCGGTATCCGGCCCGTCGATCCCGTCGGTCGGAAGAATGACGCCGCCGCCAATCAGGGTGCGTTCGAGCGGTGAGGCCACGGTGCCGGTGGTCGTGCCGGGCACCACGAAGGGCGATATGAAATTGCCGTCGCCATCGCGCCGTAGCTGGCCGTTCAGGCCCTGCTCGGTGGTGAACTCGCGGGTCGAATCGAGGTAGAAGAACCCGACCTGCCACCGCAGCCGCCGATCGCTGGGCGACGTCAGGCGGAATTCCTGGATGAAGGCCTCGTTGTCGATCCTGAACCGCTGGGTGTTGTCGCCGAACAGCGCCAGCACATTGAGCCCGCCGAGTGCGCCCGACGTGAAATCGGTGTTCGGGGCGGTAAAGGCGCCATAGGGATAGTTGCGCGCCTGATAACGATCGATGATCCGGCTGTAGCTGGTTACCGACGTCAGGGTTGCCCATTCCAGATCGTGATCGATCTTCAGGGCGGCGCTGTATTTGCTTTGAAGATTCTTGCCCGGGACGTCGTTGATGAAGGGCAAGCTGGTGTCGTCGGTGTCGATCTCGGTCACTTCGACGCCGCCGATCGTCGTTCCCACGACCTGCGCATTGAAGGCGATCGCACCGCCTTCGACCTCGCTGCCGTTCAGCCGGAAATCGACCGTGGTCGGCCCGCCGTCGTCCCAGACCAGCCGCAAGCGACCAACCTGCTCGGTCGCGCGATGCACCTTCTCCCCGGTGAGGATGTTCTCGAACGGTCCGTCGGTGTCGCGGATCGAACCCGACAGGCGGAAGCGCAGCGCGCCGGGGATGATGGGGCCGCTGACGCTGCCGTCAAGCTGCGCGGTGTTCCAGTTGCCGTACCGGCCCCGGACGTTGCCCTCGAAGGTGTCGGTCGGATCCTTGGTCTTGATGATGAGCGCGCCGGCAGCAGCATTGCGGCCATAGAGAGCGCCTTGCGGACCTTTGAGGATTTCGATCTGTTCGATGTCGAACAGCTGCCCGTTGAATTCGTTCTGGGTGGCAAGCTGCACCCCGTCGATCACGATCGCGACCGCGCCTTCGGACTGCCGCACCGAGGTCTGGCCACGGATGTTGATGAAGAACTCGCCGGCATGGTTCGATGCCTGGAAGGCGACATTGGGCGTAAGCGCGAGGAAATCTTCGGGCCGGGTGATACCGGCGTCCTGAAGTGCCTCGGCGTTGAAGACCTGCACCGAGACCGGCACGTCCACAAACGCCTGGTCGCGCTTGAGACCGGTCACGACGATCGTGGTGCCATCATACTCGCCGGAGGCCGTCGCAGTCTTGGATTCGCCGCTCTGCGATTGCGCCTGTGCTGCAACCGCGGTCGGCGCCAGCGCCAGTGCGGCAGCCGAGCAAAGATATGTCGCCCTCATCATTTCGATTTCTCCCCTTTTGCAGCCCACCGTCCCCACCGACTGGCTGGCCCCCTGAAATCACATTACAAGATTGCATACACTTTTTTCGTCAAAAAAATAGACGAGTCAACTTGAATTTTTTCGCCGCGGTGTGGCTGAGAAGGCACCATCGGCGTCTGCAGCTGCGCGTCGCAGGCCCGCCCAAGCAGCGCGCACGGTTCTGCCGATGCCGTTATATACCTTTAAAAAATAACAGTTATTTTCAAAAGTTCGGCGGTGACTTCCGGCTCGCGGGTCGGGCCGTCTACCCGCTCGACCGGCATCGCGGCGCCTTGGTGGCTATCGAAATGGCGACCGATACCGGCTGGCAGAAGCACCGTGCGAGGCTGCAGGCTTCGCCCAAGCCCGCGCCGAGGCATCAATTGGTATGCAGAAACTGCCGCAAGGCCGCGGCAAGATTTTCCGCATCGAGATCGGGCTCGAAATTCGCGCCCTCCAGATCGACGACAGTCGCATTGGGCTGCAACTCGCGCGCGCGGTCGAGAAAGGCGTGAAGCACGTCGTCGCGCGCAGCGCCGATCAGCAGGGGCATCTCAAGGCGCTTGTACATGCCGAGGAAGTCCTGATCCCAGACGGCATTGTAGGACTGCACCCTGCCCCACCATGCCCGGAGCTGATCGGCCATTTCGCGGTGGATCAGCATCGGATCGGCATGGGCGCCGAGATTGCGCAGATATTCCCAGTTCTCGAGCAGGTAGGAACCGCTCACGACCGGCGTGAAGGGCGTGCCGAAGTGCTTCGAGAATTCGAGCCGTTCCTCGGCCGTCAGCGGCACCGGGCCGATCAGCGCCATCCGCTCGGCGAAGGCAGGGTCCTGGTCGGCCATGTCGACAGCGATGCAGGCGCCGGTGTGGTGGCCCACCAGATTGCAGCGCGCAATGCCGAGGTCGGTCAGCGCCTCGCGCAGCCATGTCGCATATTGCGCCATCGAGGGCCGACTCTCGTGCACAGGGTCGAAAGATCCCCCGAAGCCGGGCGTGTCGAGCGCGTAGAGCGGCCCCGTGCCTGCAAGCAGGCCCATGACCTTCTCCCACATCCGCCCCGAACTGGCGGTCTGGTGGAGAAATACGGTCGGGGTGCCCTCCCCGGCGATGTGGCGGTAGTGGATCTGCCCGCCCGAACTGTCAGCATAACCCTTGCGCATCACTTTGCCTTTCAAAGTTCGGCCTGCGGCCGGATCGGTTCTCGTTTGCTGGCACCGCCTGTCATTGCGTCAGGCGAAGGATCGCCTTGCCCTCGTTCTCGCCGCGCATCAGCCGCGCGAAGGCGGCCGGGGCGTTTTCCAGACCTTCGGTCACGTCCTCGCGCCATGCGAGGGTGCCCGCGCTGACGAGCGGGAGGATCTGCTCGATCATCTGATCGCGCAGATGTTCGAAGTCGTAGACCACCAGCCCCATGATCGTGGCCCGCGCGCCGATGATCTCGAGCGGGAGCGGACCGGGTGCGGGCTGATCGCTGTTGTAATCGGCGATGATCCCGCACAGCACGATGCGGCCGTAGGGACGCAGGCTGCCGATCATGCTGCGCAGCAATGCCCCGCCGACATTGTCGAAATAACAGGTCGGGCCATCGGGCACGAGGCTGCGCAGCGATTGTGCCACGTCCTCGGACCTGTAGTCGATGCACGCATCGAAGCCGGCGCTGTCGACGACCCATCGGCATTTCTCGGGCGAACCGGCGATCCCGATAACCCGTGCGCCGCGCGCCTTGGCAAGCTGTCCGACCACTGATCCTACCGGACCTGCGGCCGCAGAGACGACCACCACATCGTCGGCGCCGGGCTTCATGAGCTGGGTGACACCCGCGAACGCAGTCAGGCCCGGCATGCCGAGTACCCCGAGAGCGAGGCTGGCGGGCACCGCGCCGAATTCGACCTTGCGCAGGTCGGCGGAGGAAACGACCGCTCGTTCCTGCCAGGGGGCAAATCCCGCGACCATGTCGCCTTCGGAAAAGGCCTGTGACCGCGATTGCAGCACCCTGCCGACCATCTCGCTCGATATTGCATCCCCGGGCGAGAGATTTCCCGTCAGGTGGCGTCCGGCCATCCGCAACCGGATATAGGGATCGAGCGAGATCGCATGCGGGGCGACCAAGATTTCGCCCTCGCCGGGATCGGGCAGAGTGATCTGCGCAAATTCGAAATCCGCATCCCCCGGCACTGACGCCGGGCGCTGCTTCATCCTGATCTGGCGCGTGCCTGTCACCGGGTGCCCGCCGGATCGGATGAGCTGCGCTGCGCCGACCACTCCCTAGCGGTGCGGCCGGCGGGGCAAGGCCGCCGTCCCGTCATTCTTTAGCTGCCAGCTCGGCCTGCTTGCTGCGTGCGACCGGGATCGGGTAGGACGGATTGGGATAGCAGAAGCACAGGTGGCGGAACGGCTCGTCCGACAGCACCCGCCACACCACCCGGCACCCGCGCGGCAGGAAATAGCTGCTGCCCGCCTTCACGATCACCTTGCCGGTCTCGATCATCAGCGGCGGCAGGTGGTATTCGATCTCGCACTCACCCTGGAGCACATAATGCGCCTCGTCATGGCCGAGGGTCCAGGGGATGTCCTTGCCCTTGTAGAAGTCCTCGAGGTTCAGCTGGAGTGCCGGTTCGTTGATCCCGGTGTTGACCGCGCGGAACCGCGATCCGGGCACGAACGGGAATTCCAGATCGGGCTCATTGTCGAGGTCGGTGTCATCGTAGTGATAGTGAGCGAACTTGCTCCAGGTGATGGGCTCCATCGGTTCTCCCCTCAGATAAAAAGTGTCAGATGCCGAGCGCGCCCGGGTTCATGCGGCCTTCCGGATCGACCACCTGCTTGATACCGCGTGCCAGCGTAGCCAGCGCCGGGTTGTTCATCATGTCCTCGTAAGGGTAGTACTTCCCGATCTGGAGGTGCAGGCCGCCGAGGCTGTCGAACAGGTCGCGCAGCTCGTCGCGCAGGCCCAGCGCGACCTTGCGGCGCTCCTCGTTGGCGGGGATCGACTTCCACTGATCGGCAAATTCCGGCTCGATCAGCGAGAGGCGGAATTCGCCCAGCTCGTCATGCCAGTAGAAGCTCGGCTCGATCACGAATTCGGGGCCAGAGAAGCAGGTGAGATAGCTCGTCTTGATGCCCCACTGGTCCATCAGCGGACGGCGTTCGGCGAGGAATTCCTCGGTGCGCCTGGCCGCCTCGATCGCGCGCGAAAGCGGGAAGTAGCCGTGGACCGGGATCCAGATCTCCCCGTCCGATCCGAGCAGGATCGTGCGCACCCCGCCGAAGGGCGCGCCGCGGAAGACGACCGGGATGGAATTGGCCATTTCCGATCCGCCTTCCTCGACGCAGATGTCGGCGGCGATGTCGGTGTGTTCGGCCGCCACCCGCTCGGTGAGGCCATCGAGCGTCATGTGCAGCGAATAGGGCACGTTGCGCAGGATGCGCTTGCCGCCGAGCGCGACCTTGGCGGCGTTCATCACGCCCTTGAGGCCGCCCTTGCGGGCGATCTCGCCGACCTTGGAAAGACCCTCCTCGAAGGTGATGCCCTGCTTCTCGAAGCCGCCGTTGTAGTAAGGGTCAAAGCCATAGCATTCCGAGGCGATGCCGAGCCGGGCGATCCGCACCTGGGCGGCCAGCATCTGTTCGAGCCGGTCGAACTTGTAGGAGAGATAGCCGGTGTGCTTGGGCGCCGTCACCAGCCGCAGCGAGGCCATCGCCTTCACCCCCATGGCGCCCGTATCGGCGGTGAAGAGACCGGTGAAGTCAGGGCCGAAGTGCCGCCAGAAGGGCTTGGAATGCTTGTGCGCCCAAGAACCCGTGGTGACGACCGAGCCGTCGGCCAGCACCACCTTGAGACCGACGACCGTCTCGGCCGCCGTCCCGCCGACGCCCGAGCCGTGGAACAGGCTGTTCTGCGACAGCGCGCCGCCGACGGTCGCATAGGCACCCGACAGCGGACCCCAATAGGGCGTGCTCACGCCATGCGGGGCGAGCGCCTCGTGCAGTTCCTTCCAGGTGCAGCCTGCCTCGACGATGACGTACATGTCGTCGGTGTTGATCTCGTGGATCTTCGACATGCGCCGCATGTCGACCAGCATGCTGCCGGCCTGCGAGGGGGTGTAGCCGCTGGTGTAGGACATGCCGCCGCCACGCGGGACGATCGCCATCCCGGCCTCGCTGGCGGCGGTCACGGCGGCCGAGAGCTCGTCGATCGAGCCCGGCTGGATCACCACCTCGGCGATCTCGCGCGGACGCCAGCTCAGGTCGGTGGAGAAGAATGCCCTGCTTTTCTCGTCGAGCAGGACATGGTCCGTGCCGACGATCTGCTGCAGCCTGGGGATGATCGAACCGTTCGTCGAAGCAATTTGCGTGGCCATCAAAACCTCCTGAGTCGAAAATTTTGTATGCAATTTGGTATGACCACACAAGCGCCAAATTTGATGGAAATCATCATGCTTCACTGCTAGGCGCGCCGACGATGTTGCAATGACGGGGCCGGTCCGCTGAAAATCGAAGAAAATGGGTCACTGGTGGAATCGATCGTCGAGGCGATCGTCGACGGGGTGATGGAACACCGATACGCACCCGGTCAGCGGCTGATCGCAACCGACCTGGCGGAGGAATTCAAGGTCAGCCGCGCGCCGGTGCGCGAGGCGCTCCACGTGCTTGCCGGCGAAGGCGTGGTCGAACTCATCGCCAACCGCGGCGCGCGCATCCGCAAGCTGAGCGTGCGCGAGCGGGTCGACTTTCTGGAATTCACCGAAGCCCTGTGCATGCTCGGCGTGCGCCGCGGCACCGCCCGCATCGACGAGGGCGACAACCGCGCGAACCTCGAAAGCAACTTCGCGCAGATCGAGCACGCCTGGACCCGGCGACATGCGAGCGACTTCGTCGATGCGCTCTATCGCTATCACATCGCGCTTAACCACATCTCGGGCAACGGCTTCGTCGAGTTCTTCTACCGGCGGCCCTATATCCGCTTCTACACGATCATGCTGGCCGACCTGGCGCCGGGAGGTCACTGGGAGCAATACATCGCGAACTATCGCCAGATCCACGCGACCATACTTTCGGGCGATTCCGCGGCGGCGGTCGAGCGGTTCTCGCGCCATATCAGCTGGGTGCTGTCGTTCATGGAGAACGACAACTGACCGGAGGCTAAGACTCCCGCCGCCCCTGATCGAGGATCGCGCAGCGGCGCATCAGATCGGGGTCTTCGAACAGCTCCGCCGTCGGCAGCGCAAGGCGGCGGCGCCAGTTGGGGTGGACCTCGACAGTGCCGGGAAGATTGGGCTGCTCATCAAGGCCGAGCATGTCCTCCAGCGAGACCAGCGCAAGGCACGACGGCGTGCGCGCGATGTGAGCTATCGCGGCATCGACCACCGGCGCGGGGTCATCGGCGGCAGGGCGCGCCGCTTCGTGCCGCAGGGTCGACCACAACAGACCCCGGTCCCATTCGCGGATCGCTTCGGCCTCGGCGCGGGTCGTGCCTTCGGGCAGCCGGGCGAGCCGCTCGGCCCAGTCGAGATCGCGTCCGCGCCACCAGCCCGCGACGGTGACGGTGTCATGCGTGCCGCTCATCGCCGCGCTGAGGGGTGCGTAGTCCTGCGCCCCGATGAAGCCGTGATCGGCGGCGCGCTCGAACCACAGCACCCGCATCCCCAGCATCCGCCGCTCGGTCACGGCCTCGGTGAAGCCGTGCGGCGCGGTGCCGAGATCCTCGGCGATCACCAGCGCGCAGGCGCGGTGCGCTTCGAGCGTGGCGAGGCGGATCAGGTCGTCGAAGGGATAGGAGAGGTATGCCCCGTCCTCGGTCGCGCCGCCCTCTGGAATGACCCAGAGCCGCGCAAGGCCGAAGGCATGGTCGATGCGCAGGCCTCCCCCTGCGCCCATAGCGGCGCGGATCATCGCGATCCACGGTTCATAGGCGGACGCGCGCAGGCCCTCGGGCGAAAAGCCGGTGATAGACCAGTTCTGCCCCAGCGGCCCCAGCGGATCGGGCGGCGCGCCGATCGTCAGCCCGTCCAGCATCGCGTGGCGCAGGCCCCACGCATCGCTCCCCGACGGATCGACGCCCACGGCCAGATCGGCGATAAGGCCAATGCCCATCCCCGCATCCCGCGCCGCGGCCTGCGCCGCCTCCAGCCCGCGCCGGGCGAGCGACTGGGCGACGAGGTGGAATGCGATTTCCTCGCCGTGTTCGGCGGCAAAGCGGGTCGCGGCTGGCCCTGCCGGATCGTGGAACGCAGACGGCCAATCGCGCCAGCCATGCGCGCCATGCGGGCGGAAGTGGCAATCGAGCGCGTCGAACAGCGCGTGGCGGCGCAGCATGGCGTCATCGGTCGCCGTCAGGGCCGCGCGCTGTGCGGGATCGAGCCGCGCAAACACCGCGCGCAGATCGTCCAGCCGCTGCGGAAGCGCGCCTGACCAGTCGATCAGCGGCCCGGCTTGGGTGGAGGGTGCCAGCGGCGGCAGCCCCGCCAATGCCGGATCGCCCATCGCCGTGTTGAGGAACAGGCGGCTCGAGGGAGAATAGGGGCTGTAACCCTTCCCCTCCCCCGGGAACAGCGCATGAACCGGGTTGATCGCCAGCGCATCCGCGCCCCCCGCCCCGAAATGCCGCGCGGCCTCGGCAAGCTCGCCGAAGGTGCCGAAGGGTGAGGGCTGCGCACCCCTCAGCGCCGGGATCTGGAGCGAGACGCCCCATGGGCGTCGCCCGCCGCCTTGCGGCAGCGGGCAATGCGGCGGGGCGACCGCCAGCCTGATCGCGCGGCCATCGAGCACAAGATCGTAATAGCCCGGCGCGTCCGGGGCGATGAGGCTTGTGCCCCGCACATCCAGCGGGCGCGTCATGCCGTCCGCGCCGGTGGCTTCCGCTCGGGAAACGGGAAAAGGCAGGGCGATGCCCGCTCCGCAATCGCCGACCAGCATCGGCGGCAGGGACCTGTCGCGTTCGGTCGCCGCGGCAAGGCTGCGGGCGACCTGCCCTTCGCTGCCCGCCCCGTGGCCAAGCGCCGACAGCACTGCGATGAGCGCATCATCGGCGACGATATGGTGACGGCCATCGACGTCGACCCACTCGCGCGAGACGCCGCAAGCCTGTGCCAGCGCGTGCAGTTGCTCCATCGCCGCTTCCTCGAAATTGCGCCCGTGCCACCCCCCGCATCGGACCGGACGCCGCGCTTGGCAAGCGGATCGGCGAATTCGGGCCATGAATACGATTGTGGCACCACTTCCGCGATTGCTGCACAGCAGCGGGGCGGATTAGGGTGCGGATGACGGAAAAGGGGCAAGCGGGTGACCGTCATAGACCAGGCAAAACCGTCAGCCTGCCCCTTCAACGGGCAACACAAGGAGTATGCGCTGCGTGACAATGAGCCCAGACGCCAAGGCAGGGGAACTCGACGCCCGGATCGTCGACGCGCTGCGCCACCGCGTCGGCAAGACCGAACGCGCGGCCAAGCCGCATGACTGGTACAATGCCGCCGTCCAGGCCCTGCGCGACGACATCATCGACAACTGGTTCGCCTCGACCACCCGCACCCACGAGGCCAAGGGCAAGCGGGTCTACTACCTCAGTCTCGAATTCCTGATCGGCCGCCTGCTGCGCGATGCGCTGTCGAACCTCGGCATGACGCGCGAGATGGAGCGGGCGCTCGGCGAACACGGCCTCGATCTTGCGCGGCTGGAGGAGCTGGAGCCCGATGCCGCGCTCGGCAATGGCGGGCTCGGGCGGCTGGCGGCGTGCTTCATGGAAAGCCTCGCAAGCCTCGACATTCCCGCCTTCGGCTACGGCATCCGCTACATCAACGGCATGTTCCGCCAGCGCATCGACGATGGCTGGCAGGTCGAGCTGCCCGAAACCTGGCTTGCGCACGGCAACCCGTGGGAGTTCGAGCGGCGCGAGAGTTCCTACCTGGTCGGCTTCGGCGGCGAAGTGACGAGCGATGCCGGCGTGATCCGCTGGGCACCGGCCGAGAAGATCGAGGCGACCGCCGTCGACACGCCCGTGGTCGGCTGGCAGGGCAAGCGCGTGAACACGCTGCGGCTGTGGACCGCCAATGCGCTCGACCCGATCCAGCTCGCTGCCTTCAACGCGGGCGACCACGCGGGCGCGCTCGCCGCGCAGGTGCGCGCCGATACGCTGGTGCGGGTGCTTTATCCGGCAGACTCCACCCCCGCCGGGCAGGAATTGCGCCTCAGGCAGGAGTTCTTCTTCTCTTCGGCAAGCATCCAGGACATCGTGCGCCGCCACGTGCAGTATCATGGCGACGTGCGCAGCCTTGCCGACAAGGCGGCAATCCAGCTCAACGACACCCACCCATCCGTGGCCGTGGCTGAGCTGATGCGGCTGCTGATGGACGAGCACCACCTCACCTTCGACGAAGCGTGGGATGTCACCCGCGCGACCATCGCCTACACCAACCACACCCTGCTGCCCGAGGCACTGGAAAGCTGGCCGCTGCCGCTGTTCGAGCGCCTGCTGCCGCGTCACATGCAGATCGTCTACGCGATCAACGCCAAGGTGCTGCGCGAGGCGCGGCGGGCGGGGATGGACGATGCCGCCATCGCCGCGATCTCGCTGATCGACGAACATGGCGAGCGGCGGGTGCGCATGGCGAACCTTGCCTTCGTGGGCGCGCATTCGGTGAACGGCGTGGCGGCGCTGCACACCGATCTGATGAAGCAGACGGTGTTCGCCGATCTCCACCGGCTTTACCCTGCGCGGATCAACAACAAGACCAACGGCGTCACCCCGCGCCGCTGGCTGCACCAGTCCAACCCGCGCCTCACCGGGCTGGTGCGCGAGGCGATCGGAGACGGCTTCATCGCCGATGCCGAAAAGCTGTCTGACCTCGCCGCCATGGCGGGCGACGGCGCGCTGGGCGAGCGGGTGGACGAGGTGAAGCGCGCCAACAAGGTCGATCTTGCCGCGCATCTGCGCGAATTGACCGGCATCCGGCTCGATCCCGACGCGCTGTTCGATGTGCAGATCAAGCGCATCCATGAATACAAGCGCCAGCTCTTGAACCTGATCGAGACGGTCGCGCTCTACGATCAGATCCGCAGCCACCCGGAGCGGGACTGGGTGCCGCGCGTCAAGATCTTCGGCGGCAAGGCCGCGCCGACCTATCACAACGCCAAGCTCATCATCAAACTCGCCAACGACATCGCCCGGCGGATCAATTCCGATCCCAGCGTGGGCGAATTGCTGAAGGTGGTGTTCGTCCCCAATTACAATGTCAGCCTGGCCGAACGGATCATTCCGGCCGCCGACCTTTCCGAGCAGATTTCGACCGCAGGGATGGAAGCATCGGGCACCGGCAACATGAAGTTCGCCTTCAACGGGGCGCTGACCATCGGCACCCTTGATGGCGCGAATATCGAGATCATGGAGCATGTCGGCGCTGAGAACATCGTGATCTTCGGCCTCACCGCCGAGGAAGTCGCGGAAAAGCGCGCCAATGGTTACAACCCCCGCGAAGTGATCGAGGGCAGCCGCGAACTGTGTCAGGCGGTCAATGCCATCGCCAGCGGGGTGTTCAGCCCCGACGATCCGGCGCGCTATGCCGGGCTGATGGACGCGCTCACCAATTCCGACTGGTTCATGGTGGCGGCCGACTTCGACGCCTATGCCGCCGCCCAGCGCGATGTCGATGCGCGGTGGGAGAGCCGGGCCGCGTGGCGCAAGGCGGCGATCATGAACATCGCGCAGGTCGGATGGTTCTCCTCAGACCGCACGATCGGCGAATATGCCCGCGATATCTGGGGTGTGAAGTGAAGCCACCGCCCGAGGCCTTGGCCGCGCTGGTGGACGGCACCCATGCCGATCCCTTCGCGCTGCTGGGGCCGCATAACGGCCCGGCCGGAACCTTCGTCCGCGCGATCCTGCACGGGGCCGAGGAGGCCGAGGCGTTCTCGCTGAAGGGCGGCAGGCTCGGGAAGATGACGCGGGTCGATGGGCCGCTGTTCGAAGGCAAATTGCAGGGGAAGCCCAAGCCGATCCGCTATCGCTGCCGCGGAAACGGGGCGGAATGGTGGGTCACTGACCCCTATTCCTTCGGCCCCGTCCTCGGCCCCATGGACGATTTCCTGATCGCCGAGGGCACGCACTACCGCCTGTTCGACAAATTGGGCGCGCATGTGATCCATCACGAGGGCGCGGACGGCGTGCACTTTGCGGTCTGGGCGCCCAATGCCCGCAGCGTGACGCTGGTGGGCGATTTCAACGGCTGGAACCCCGCCGCACACATGATGCGCCGCCGCGTCGACATCGGCGTGTGGGAAATCTTCATCCCCGACATCGGCGAAGGCACCGCCTACAAATACCGCATCACCGGCCCCGACGGGACGGTGCAGCCCCTGAAGGCCGATCCCTTCGCCTTCGCCAGCGAGCTGCGCCCCAGGACCGCCAGCATTGTCGCCCGCCCCGGCAAGCGCGAATGGGGCGACGAGGCCCACCGCGCGCATTGGGCCAGCGTCGATCCCCGGCGCGAGGCGATCTCGATCTACGAAGTCCACCCCGGTTCGTGGCAGCGGGACGACAATGGCTGGTTCCTGACATGGGACGAAATGGCCGCCCGCCTGATCCCCTACGCCGCCGACATGGGCTTTACCCATATCGAGTTCCTGCCGGTCTCCGAACACCCCTATGATCCGAGTTGGGGCTACCAGACCACCGGGCTCTACGCCCCTTCCGCCCGCTTCGGCGACGTCGAGGGCTTCGCCCGCTTCGTGGACGGCGCGCACCGCGCGGGCATCGGCGTGCTGATCGACTGGGTGCCCGCGCACTTCCCCGTCGACGAGCACGGCCTTGCCCGCTTCGACGGTACGGCGCTGTATGAACACGAAGACCCGCGATTGGGCTTCCACCCCGACTGGAACACCGCGATCTACAATTTCGGGCGCAGGGAAGTGCGCAGCTTCCTCGTCAACAACGCGCTGTTCTGGGCCGAGCAATACCATGTCGATGGGTTGCGCGTCGATGCCGTCGCCTCGATGCTCTACCGCGACTACTCGCGCAAGGATGGCGAGTGGATCCCCAATGCCGAAGGGGGGCGCGAGAACTGGGAGGCGGTCGAATTCATGCGCGCCACCAACCGCGCGCTCTATGGCACCCATGCAGGCACCATGACCATCGCCGAGGAATCGACCTCATGGCCCGGCGTTTCTCACCCCGCTTTCGACGAAGGCCCGCGCACCGCGCTGGGCTTCGGGTTCAAGTGGAACATGGGCTTCATGCACGACACGCTGCAATACATGGGCCGCGATCCGATCCACCGGAAATACCACCACAACGAGATCACCTTCGGCCTCGTCTATGCCTTCTCGGAGAATTTCGTCCTGCCGCTCAGCCATGACGAGGTGGTGCACGGCAAGGGCACGATCCTCGGCAAGATGAGCGGCGACGACTGGCAGCAATTCGCCAACCTGCGCGCCTACTATGCGATGATGTGGGGCTATCCGGGCAAGAAGCTGCTGTTCATGGGCCAGGAATTCGCCCAGCGCCGCGAATGGAGCGAGGAGCGGGCGCTCGACTGGCACCTGATGGACGCGCCCGCGCACCGCGGCGTCGCCAATCTGATCCGTGACCTCAATCGCCTCTACCGTCAGACCCCGGCGCTCCACGCCCGCGATTGCGAGGGCGAGGGGTTCGAATGGCTGATCGCGGACGATGCGGACAACTCCGTCTTCGCCTGGCTGCGCAAGGCCCCCGGCGAGGCGCCCGTGGCGGTGATCGCCAACATGACGCCCGCGCTCCACAGCCACTACCGCCTGCCCCTGCCGCATGACGGCGTGTGGGCCGAGGTGATGAATTCCGACGCCACCCTCTACGGCGGCAGCGGCCAGGGCAATCTGGGACAGGTCACCGCGACAGACGGTGCCGCCCATATCGTCCTGCCGCCGCTTGCCACGATAATGCTGCAATACACAGGATAAGAACCACAAAACACTCTGGGGAGAGAATGGGATGATCGAGAAGCATTCGGGGCGCCCGCTGGCGCGTGACGCAATGGCCTATGTGCTGGCCGGCGGGCGCGGCAGCCGCTTGATGGAACTGACCGACAGGCGCGCCAAGCCCGCGGTCTATTTCGGCGGCAAATCGCGCATCATCGACTTTGCACTGTCGAACGCGATCAACTCCGGCATCCGCCGCATTGGGGTGGCAACGCAGTACAAGGCGCACTCGCTGATCCGCCACATGCAGCGCGCCTGGACCTTCCTGCGCCCCGAACGCAACGAAAGCTTCGACATCCTGCCCGCGAGCCAGCGCGTGTCGGAAAACCAGTGGTACGAAGGCACGGCCGACGCGGTGTTCCAGAACATCGACATCATCGCCAGCCTCGCGCCCAAATACATGGTGATCCTCGCGGGCGACCACATCTACAAGATGGACTACGAATTGATGCTGCAACAGCACGTCAAGTCGGGCGCGGACGTGACGGTGGGCTGCCTTGTCGTGCCGCGCATGGAGGCAACTGGCTTCGGCGTTATGCAGGTCGATGCTGCCGACACCATCACCGCCTTTGTCGAAAAGCCCGCCGACCCGCCCGGCATTCCGGGCAACGAGGAAATGGCGCTGGCTTCGATGGGGATCTACGTCTTCAACACCGATTTCCTGTTCGACCAGCTGCGCCGCGATGCCGACGATCCCCATTCCAAGCGCGATTTCGGCGGGGACATCATCCCCCATATCGTGAAGCACGGCAAAGCGGTGGCGCACCGCTTCACCAATTCCTGCATTCGCGCCGCCGAGGAAATCGAGGAATATTGGCGCGATGTCGGGACGCTGGACGCCTATTTCGAGGCGAACCTCGACCTCACAGATACGGTACCGAAGCTGAACCTCTACGACCGCGACTGGCCGATCTGGACCGATGCGGTCGTCGCGGCCCCCGCCAAGTTCGTCCATGACGAGGACGGGCGGCGCGGCTTTGCGGTCTCCTCGCTGGTGTCGGGGGACTGCATCATCTCCGGGTCGGAGGTACGCCGCAGCCTGCTGTTCACCGGGGTCAAGATCGGCTCCTATTCCAATG